>Ga0182030_10004275_pt1 | contig 30462 bp, 28 predicted proteins | sample 812S3MmetaG_FD_121299 | JGI IMG/M metagenome (GOLD analysis project Ga0182030, IMG submission 121299) | Permafrost microbial communities from Stordalen Mire, Sweden - 812S3M metaG (Illumina Assembly) | ecosystem: Environmental > Terrestrial > Soil > Wetlands > Permafrost | place: Sweden...
CGCTTTGCCAACGCCCTCGGCCAGCAGGGCCGATTTCGCGAGACGCTCGGCCAGTTGGAAACGGCGCTGGCTTTGAAGCCGGATGTCACCGTCCGCGCGAAGCTCGCCGATCTCCTTTATCAAACCGGTGCGCACCGTCAGGCCGTGGAGCAGTTTCGCAAAGTGCTGACGGTGAAACCTGACCTGCCCGAAACCTTGAACAATCTGTCCTGGCTGCTCGCCACCTGCGCCGACGACACGGTGCGAAATGGAGCCGAGGCGGTCCGCCACGCCGAGCGCGCATGTGCGCTGACGGCGAACAAACAAACGGTTTTCATCAGCACGCTGGCCGCCGCCTACGCGGAAGCGGGACGATTTGCCGAAGCCATCACCACGGCGGAAACGGCGATTCGTTTGCAAACCGCCAATGGTGAATTTCAGCTCGCCGCCATCAACCGACAACTCCTGCCGCTCTATCGCGCCGGCCGGCCTTATCACGAAAGACCAAGCGCTGCCAACAATCCGTAATCGTTGTCAGCGACATTCAAAGGCAAAATGTTGTTGGCAGCTTGATTTGTTTGAATCATTTTCGCGGCGCTTTCCCCTGCTTCACGGTTGAAATCCGACCTGACCGGTTCCAAGTCCGGCTGCTCCCGGCAATGGATGGTTTCTCCCAATGTTTTGAAGATCCAGCGGCGCCTCAGCGTTTTTTTAACAACCGTTCAAAGGCCGCCAAGGTTTCGGGGCTGACATGATGTTCAATCCCCTCGGCATCCAGTTCCGCCACTTTTCCCGGGACGCCCAAAGACCGCAGAAACGCCGTCACGGTTTCATGGCGCCGCTTGCACTCCGCCGCCAGCTTGTGTCCGGCCTCCGTGAGAAAAATGGCGCGGTAAGGCTTGGTGTTGACGAACCCGATTTTCTGCAGCCGGCCCAGCGTGCGGTTGACCGTCACATGGGTCACGCCCAGCCGCCGCGCCAAATCCACCACCCGCGCCTCGCCCAACGAAACCGACAGATCGGCAATCGCCTCGACGTAATCCTGCGCGGTTTCCAGCGCCCGGTCACGGCGCGAACGGCGGAAAGTTTCGGCCGGCAGCACCGCCGGACGCGCGGCAGCCGGTGATTTGCGGAGGAAACGCGGCATATTCCGGTGGAATGAAGCAGACGGCGGATTTTTAGTCGAGGTTTTATTTTGTAGTCAACACTACATTTCCGGTTGACAGCCTGGGTTTCAATATGTAACGTGAGCTACATTTTATGCTGGCGGAAACATCACCGTCGCCGCCGGCGGCGGAGAAGTGACATTGTCTTTTTGATTTATGGATTCAAAGCCAGTTCCGACCACCGACTCCGTCTGGCGCAAACCGGCGGGGCAGGCTTCCCTGTCGGAAGTTCACGGCACTGTGCCGGTGCCCAATGCCAAAGCCGGCTTCTGGCGGCAGTGGATGGCATTCTCCGGGCCGGCGATTCTCATCAGCGTCGGCTACATGGACCCCGGCAACTGGGGCACCGACCTCGCCGGCGGCGCGCAGTTCAAATACGGCCTGCTCTGGGTCGTCGCGCTGGCCAGTTTCATGGCGGTGATTCTGCAAATTATTTCCGCGCGCCTCGGCATTGCCACCGGCAAGGATCTGGCGCAATGCAGCCGCGATTTTTATCCACGTTGGGCGCGCTGGCCAAATTGGATCACCATGGAAATCGCCATCGCCGCCACGGATTTGGCCGAGGCGCTCGGCAGCGCGGTCGCGTTGAATCTCCTTTTTCACATCCCGATTGCGTGGGCCATTGTCATCACGGCGTTCGACGTGCTGCTGCTGCTGGCGTTGCAGGGCATGGGCATGAGAATGATTGAAGCCGTGGTCTCCGTTTTCGTGCTGACCATCGGTGTGTGTTACGGCATAGAAATTTTTGTGCTGCCGCAGACGCAACCCGTTTTGTCGGAAATGGCCAGTGCGCTCGTGCGACCAAATTTGCAGCAGGCCGGGATGCTCATCGTCGCCATCGGCATGATTGGCGCGACGGTGATGCCGCATAATCTTTATCTGCATTCGGCGCTTGTGCAATCGCGCAAAATCGGCCGCGATGAAAACTCCCTCCGCACCGCCATCAAGTTCAACACCGTGGACGCCGCCGTCGCGCTGACCATTGCATTCTTTGTCAACGCGGCGATTCTTGTGCTGGCGGCAATTGTCTTTTACGGCAAACAAAGCGTCACCGTCGCCGGCGGACAAATCGTCACGTTCAGTCCCGACAGCGACTGGATTCGCATTGCGCATCTGACGCTCGCGCCGCTGCTGGGCACCACGGCGGCCAGCACTTTGTTCGCCGTGGCGCTGCTCGCGAGCGGCCAGAGCAGCACCATCACCGGCACGCTCGCCGGGCAGGTCGTGATGGAAGGTTTTATGAACTGGCGGATGCGTCCGTGGTTGCGCCGGATGATTTCGCGGCTGCTCGCCGTGGTGCCGGCCATCATCATCGTCTGCATCCGGGGCAACGGCAGCATCACCGATTTGGTGAATTTGAGTCAGGTCATTCTGTGCCTCATTCTGCCGTTTGCCATGTTTCCGCTGTTGCATTTCACCTCCTCGCGCAAAATCATGGGCCAGTGGCGCAATGGCTGGATTCTGCTGACGCTCGGCTGGGCCAGCGTCATTGCGATTACCGTGATGGATATTTACAGCCTGCCGGAATCGTTGAAGGATGCCTGGCGCATCGTCACCGGCAACTGAAGCCAAACACCAAGCCTATGTATAAAAAAATTCTCATCGCGCTCGAAAACGGACCGGCGGATGAAACGATTCTCCCGCACATCGCGGAACTGGCGCGGCGTTTCGGCTCCGAACTGCTGCTGCTGCATGTCGCCGACGGCTGGGCCGCGCGGAACTTCAACACGCTCCAACTCGCCGAGTCCGAGGAAATGAAGGACGACCGCGCCTATCTCGAAAAAGTCGCCGCCGCGTTGCGCGCCCAAAATCTTTCCGTCACCACGCAACTGGCGCTGGGCAACCCGCCCGCCGAGATTCTGAAGATTGCGGCGGCGGAGAAATGTGATCTGATTGCGATGACGAGCCACGGCCACCGTTTCTTTGGCGATCTTTTTCACGGCAGCACCATCACGCGCGTCCGGCATCACACGCAAATTCCGCTGCTCGTGCTCCGCGCGAAGAAGAAATAAGTTTTACGGACGCTTCCAAAAGTTTGGCCGGTAAAGTCCGAACGCAAGACCGACAAACAAACCTGTCAACACCATCGTGATAAGAAATGTTGCCATATTGGCAGAATACAGCACGAATCGCCACCCCACCAAAAACCCAATGATAAAGCCGATGACAAATCGAACTCGAAAACCAACCCAATCAAATTTTGCACCATCAGGATTCGTCTCATAATCGGGTTCGTCTTCTCCAAGAAATGTCGAGGCTATCCTCCAAAACACCCAAGCGATAATTGATGACCACAAAAGCATGAGGCCGACCAAAGACAATAACTCGAATACTTTACTGACATGGTAAGTTTTGACTAAGGCGAGAATTGAAAAAGCTGGAAAATTAAACAACGCGCTGCCGACTACAATATAATGGACGATGTGATTTGAGGGAACACGGCCAGCAAAAAATGCTCCGACCAAAAAATACAAAGCCATTGGGAGGAACGCCATACTTCCCGCCAATAGTTTGATCCAAAGTCTCATGCTAGACTTTTTTATTGCTGCCATTTCAATTATGCAAACGGGAAATGATTGACAAGTCATTAACCAGCCAAAGAGAAATCCGCCGGGCGCTCCGCCAAGTGCAGCAGGTTCCCCTCGCCGTCCGCGAAAAATAAAATCTTCCCGCCGCCCGCCGCCGGCCGGACTTCCTCGGTGAACTTCACGCCGCGCGATTCCAGTTCCGCCTTCGCCGCGTCCAGCGACGGCACGCGTAGCGCGAGGTGACGAAAGCCGGCGAGTTTGTTGTTCCCGCGTTCCGCGAGCGGCGCGTCGGCCTGATAGATTTCAAACCAGACGCTGCCGAGTGAAATCAGGCACGTCGGCGGGTTCTGGCCGTTGTCCCAGACGGGCTTCGCGCCGAGGACGCGTTCATACCAGCTTTTCAGCGCGGCGGGATTGGCGGCCGGAATGGCAATGTGTTCGACGGAGATGTTCATGGCGGAATTAAAAATTAAAAACCAAAAATTAAAAACTAAATTCGCATTTAATTTCCCAAGGCCATCCGCCTAGTGGGGCGAGCGTCCCCGCGAGCCGCTTAAACCGGCGACGCCCGGCTCGCGAGGACGCTCGCCCCACCGGTTCAACTGACGGCCGCTGCGAATTTCCAGTTCACTCGCCGCGCCAATCATGTATCATCCGCCCATCAATTTATGAATCCAGATTCCTTGCTCCAGCAACGATTGGTCTGCGTCGCGGTCATTGACCGGCCGGACGACGCCGTGCCGCTCACCGAGGCGCTGCTCGCCGGCGGACTTAACTGCATGGAAGTCACCTTCCGCACCGCCGGCGCGGCGGACGCCATTGCGCGCATCCGCAAGGCGCTGCCGGACGCCGTCGTCGGGGCCGGCACGCTGTTGACGGCGGAACAGGTGAAACAGGCCGTGGCCGCCGGCGCACAATTCGGCGTGTCGCCCGGCTTGAGCGAAGCCGTTTCCCAGGCCGCGCATGAAAATAATTTTCCGCTGTTCCCCGGCGTCATCACGCCCACGGAAGTCATGCGGGCGATGGAACTCGGCTGGAAGCACCTGAAATTCTTTCCGGCGGAAACTTTCGGCGGCGTGAACGCGCTCAAGGCACTCGCCGGGCCGTTCGGCCACACCGGCGTTAAGTTTGTTCCCACCGGCGGCATCACCGCCGCCACGCTGCCGAATTATCTGGCGGTGCCGCAGGTTGCCGCCATCGGCGGTTCGTGGATGGCGGAAAAGAAATTGATCGCCGAAAAGAATTGGAAACAAATCACTGCGCTCACGGCGGAAGCGATGAAGGTGATTGCGGCAGCAAAAGCGTAAAAGCCATTCGGTGGGGCGAGCGTCCTCGCGAGCCGCTTTTGCAAGGTGGAAGCCACGGCTTGCGAGGACGCTCGCCCCACCAGCCACAAATTAATTTCCCACCTTCACTTGCAGCGGCTGATCGCGGCGCTCGGCGAAGCGTTTCACGTAGGCTTCCCACTGTTCGTGATTCGTGAAATCGCCGCTGCGGTCCCAGCACGCGCCGAAATAATATTCAAACGGCTTGCCGACCTCGACCTGCGTGATCGCCAGCATGTCGCGGATCGGCGGATAACCTTCATGCGTCGGCTGCGGCACATTGGCGTGCTTTTTGGCGTCAGTCATGGCCGCATCGTCGTTCGTAAATTCTTTCACCGCGCCTTTGGGCAGAATAATCGCGTCGCCAATGACGCCTTTCGGCTTGTCCTCCGGCTGCCAGTAAGCCATCCAGCCTTCGCTTTGATCTTGGCCGACGAATTCCACGCGGTTCGTCGGACAGGCGCGTTCGGCCAGGCCGATGCCGATGGTCAGCGGCGATTTGTCGTCGCTGGAAAAAGTGCTTTGCGCCTTCGTCATCCACGAGCCGGCGTCAATGCTGTAACGCTTCGTCTCGGACACCATGCGGCCTTTGCCGGCGTCCCACGCGTCGTAGGTCAATTCAAACTCGGACCGGATCGGCCCGGTCGTGATGAGCTTCCAATTCCGATAGTTGCTGGAGGTATAAAGCTTCTGGCCGTCCCAGATGCCAATCCCGCCGCAGCCACGGCTCGCGCCGACGCGATAATCGTCCATGAACTCGCCGTTGTCCTCGTGATAATGTTTGGTGGCATACATGACATCCACGATGAGGCGATGATCTTTCTTGATCCAGACATCCGGGCCGCTGCTGATGGTATGTTCGGCGGCAATGAGTTTCTGGCCGTAAGTGCGATGCGCAATGCGGTCGCTCTCCCACGCGAAATCGTCGAGGCGTTCGGGAACGTAGCGGGCCATCGTCTTCACGATGGGGGGAGGAGTGGCGGCGACAGATTCGCGGTCAACAACTCTGACAATTCGTGTTTCACCCGGAGCAAGGTCAACTTGGAAAAGCAAACGATCATGGACGCGTGCTTCAGTTGAATATGCCTGAGAATCCAAAATACGCGCCGATACGCCATCAATTACCACCAAATTATCAACATTTATCTCGTGGGAAACTTCCGCATTTTTTTGATAGTCCCTTAAATTGATTTCGATGGTTTCACAATCTCGGCGGAATGAAGATGGATTGTTGATCTTAATAAAAGTGCCAGTGCTGTTTCGGGGTTGAGTCAAAACCGCCATCCGATAAATCTCGCTCCCCGCGAGCAGGAACGCGCCGACGCCATAAACTTCCGTGCCGTTCTCGTCAAACTTCTTCGGGTCAGCGCCGATGGGCTGGACGTGCGTTAGTTTGCCTTCCGCGTCAACGCAACTGACCAGCGCGGCCCACGCCTTGCGCACGGCGGGTTCAAACTTGGCGCGGTCGAGCAAGCCCTGATTCACGCCCCAAGCCAGCGCGTAGGTGTAGAAACCGGAACCGCTCGTCTCCTTGAGCGGATAACTGTCCGGGTCGAGCAGACTCGCGCGCCACATTCCGTCCGGTTGCTGGCAAGTGAGAAGCTTGGCCGACATGTCCTTGAACAATTGCTCGAAACGCGCGCGGTCGGGATGATTCATCGGCAGATATTGCAGCGTGCGCACGAGGCCGCCCATCACCCAGCCGTTGCCGCGCCCCCAGAATACTTTCTTGCCGTTCGCCTCGGTCTTCTTGAAATAAGTGCTGTCGCGGAAAAACAAATGCTCGTCCTTGTCGTAAAGATAATCCGTCGTGCGCCACCATTCCTTGACGGCGAAGTTCAGATATTTCTCGTCGCCGGTCGCCGCGTAAAGCCGCACCCACGTCGGCGGCCCCATGAAGAGCGAATCGCACCACGACCAAAGCTCCTGCGACTGGTGCTTGGGCAGCGCGAAATCGAGGCTGGGCGCGGCGGAAGGATTCGCCAGAATGTCATCAAACTTGGCCTGGAGCGGCGCGATCATCTTGGGCTGGCGGTAGAGCAAATAAAGTTCCGCATACGTCTGCCCGACCGCGTGGTCGTCGGCGTGATACCGGCGCGGGCCGGGTTTCCATTCATTCGTCTCGCTCATGGCCAGCATGGCGTCGCGGTATTTGGCGTCGCCGGAAATGCCGGCCAGCGCCATGAAGCCGGCGTCGCCTGCGGCCTGCGTCCAGTCCGTGGGCTTGTGGACGGAGGGATGCGCAAGCTGCCAGTCGGCCACGCGCTGCATGATTTCGAGCACGGGCTTGGGTGAAATTTCCGGTGCAGCCGGCTGCGCGAACAACGGCAGGCCGGTGGAGCATAGCGCCGCCAGCAGCGCGACAAAAGGAACGCGATTATTTTTCATGTGAGTGCCAATCAAATAGCAGAAGGCGTTTTAGATGTCGAAAAGATAAATAGGTTACGAAAGGTTGGCGCGGGGCGAAAACGTAGTGGCACAGGCGTCTCGCCTGTGTGTTTCAGAACCGTCAGTTTAGTTCGCCCCGGAAACTCACCGGCGAGACGCCGGTGCCACTACGGATCACTTCAACCCCTCCAGCTCAATCCCCGCCAGAATAAACGGCCCGACGCCTTTCAAATCGTTGTTCACCACCGGCTCGCCGACGTAGTAATCAAAGCTCCCGTCGCGATACCGGCCGTTCGCGGGCGAGCCGCCGAGGCCGGCCACGGCGCAGCAGTGCGTGAGCGACCAGCTCTGTTCGCCGTCGGCTTGGATGAAGTTTTTGAGGATGCCGGCGTAGCCTTTTTTAATCGCCGGAACATATTCGCGCGGGAGCCAGCCGTGGTTGACGCCTTTGGCGAGCGCATAAACGAACATCGCCGACGCCGTGGCCTCGCGGTAATTGCCCGGACGCTCGCCGGCGTCCATCACCTGCCACCACACGCCGGTCGGGTCGTCCTGCCATTTGACGATGCCCTGCGCGGTCTTTTGCAAAAGCTTGATCATGCCGCCGCGCGCGGGATGGTTCGTGGGGAAATTCTCCAGCACATCCACCAGCGCCATCGCATACCAGCCCTCCGCGCGGCCCCAGAAGTTGGAAGAGCAGCCGGTCTGGGGATTCGCCCAAGGCTGGACTTTCATCGCGTCCCAGCCGTGATAATTCAAGCCGCTCTTCGCGTCGTAAGTGTGAGCGTCAATGAGCCGGAATTGTTTTGCAACTTCATCGTAGGCGCTATTCGGGTTCATCCTGAACCGGCCCATCGCCGCGTAAAACGGTTCGGCCATGTAAATCCCGTCCAGCCACATCTGATTCGTGTATCTCTGTTTGTGCCAGAAACCGCCGTCGGGCGTGCGCGGCTGGTCTCTGAGCTGGTCCAACAGCTTTACGCAGCCGTAAAAAAGTCGCGGCTGGTCTGGATTGGTGACGGTCAGCCACAAGCCGAGCATGGTCTTGCCGGGATTGAGCGCGTCGAGTTGAAATTCCTCCCGCTTGTAAGTGGCGATGTCGCCATTGGTGGAGACAAACGACCCGACGGCATTCGTGGCAAAGGCCACATAGCGCGCGTCCGGCGCGATCTCGTTCAGCTTGAGCAGCGACAGGGTGAACAGACCGGCGGTGTAATCCCATTTGGCCTTGCCGCCGGGTTTCCACGCCAGCGAATCACCGCGCCGCGTCATCTCGGCCGCCGCGAGGCGCTGCGACCATTCGAGCGGCGTCGCGCCGGAAAAACTTTGCGGCGCGGCGATCAGGGTCGCGCCGGAAGCGCCGAGCGAAAGCAGCAACAGCAACGAGCCGGCGCGGGCGAAATTCATTTTCATAAATGAGCAATGGCAGTCGCCAAAACTACCAGACCTCGTCCCCCGGATGAAGATTTTTTCCGGACGGCACGCGCAAACCGGGTGCATCTTGACACGGTTCTTAACGTCGTCCTCCCTCACCCCGGCCCTCTCCCATCGGATGGGAGAGCGTGTCCGCAGGACGGGTGAGGGCAAACCTTTGCGTAAAATCCACGCGCAAAACCGGGCGATGGTCATGCGGCCATGGCACAACAAACTCGCTGTTTGGTTGGCCGCCCATCGCCCGGGTCAATATTTAACCGATAAACACAGAGGGGAACCGCCAGGACTCCAAGGCGCAAAGTTAAACCGCGAACCGCTTGAACCGCGCCAAATAATTCTCCGTTGCGTTGCCATCACGAGAACTCGTGATGTCTTTAGTTTTTGAATAACCGGACCGCTTGCTTACAATTGCGTTTGGAGCGCCGACCTCCGGCACGGCGCGTTGGAAATTCAACCATTTCGAGCCGTGCCGGAGGCCGGCGTTCCGACTTTTGCAGAGGTTCGGTCCGTTAAAGCCTTCCGGTCTGATCGGGCCGGTTGAATTGCTCGAAGAAAAACAAACTCGGTCTAACTAAACGCAGCTTACAATGAATCTTTACGCTAAACGACGCGTTGCGGCCGGTCTGATGGCTGCCGCGACTTTGCTCTCCAGTCTCGCTGTTCTGAAAGCAAATGCGCAAATCGCATCGCCAACCAACTACCTCGCGCCGGTCATTGCGCAGATGCAGGTGCAATGGCCGAAAAATCGGACGGTGAATATTGTGTGCCACGGCCACAGCGTTCCGGCGGGTTACTTCAAAACGCCGGCAGTGGACTTGTTGCACGCGTATCCGAACTTATTGCGCGTGGCGTTGGCGGAAAAATATACAAATGCCGTCATCAACGTCATCGTCACGGCCATCGGCGGCGAAGCTTCCGACAAGGGCGCGGCGCGTTTCGACACGGACGTGCTCACGCACAAGCCGGACGTGATGCTGATTGATTACGCGCTCAACGACCGGCGCATCGGTTTGGAATGTGCGCGGACAAACTGGATTGCCATGATTGAAAAGACGCAAGCCGCCGGAGCAAGAGTCATTTTGCTCACGCCAACGCCTGATCAATCCGCCAAACTCGACGACCCGAACGATCCGTTAAACGAACACGCAGAGCAAATCCGCAAACTCGCGGCGGAATATCAGGTTGGCCTGGTGGATTCGCTGGCGGCGTTCAAAGCCGAGGTGGCGCGCGGCACGGCACTGACAAATCTCATGTCGCAGGTGAACCATCCGAATTCACGCGGGCATGAAATTGTTGCGGCTGAAGTTGGAAAATGGTTTTAGGTTGAACGATATGAATGCTTCGAATAATGATGGCAAATAACGCCGCTGTTTATGCCATCGGCTCTGGAAACTACCGCTTTCAATCCACGCTCCCGGAAACCGTCAAATGAAACCCCAAAGTATGATCCAAAACCAAAACCGTTCCATGAATCACGTTGAACGCTTTCGATCCGTCATGAATTTCCAGCCGGTGGACCGGTTGCCGCGTTGGGAATGGGCCATGTGGTGGAACGCAACCATTGACCGATGGCATGGCGAAGGTCTGCCACGGGAATTGAAGTTCAACCAGGTTTTCGAAATCGCCAATTACTTCGGACTCGATCCCTACCAGCAGTTCTGGTTCAGCACCACGGATTCCACCATCGAAGCCACGCAGCATCATGTGGAAGGCATCGTGGCCAACATGGACGATTACCTTCGTGTGCGGCCGCAGTTGTTTCCGAACCATGGCGCGGCCATTCGCGGCATGGCGGCGTGGGCCGACCGGCAGCGGCGGGGCGAGGCAGTTGTCTGGGCCACCCTCGAGGGTTTTTTCTGGTTTCCCCGCACGCTCATGGGCTTCGAGAAGATGATGTATGCCTACGCGGACGAACCGGAATTGTTGCATCGGATCAACCAGGATCTGCTGGAGTTCAATTTCCGTTTGCTCGACCAGATCCTGGCGGTCTGCGTGCCGACATTCATGACCATCGCGGAGGATATGTCATACAACATGGGTCCCATGATCTCCAAACGCACCTTCGACCAGTTCGTGGCCCCGTATTACCGCCAGCTTATTCCACGTCTCCGCGACCATGATATTCCGCTAATCATGGACACCGACGGTGATGTTACCCTGCTGGTGCCCTGGCTGCGGGAACTGGGTGTGGCCGGGGTGCTTCCCCTCGAACGCCAGGCGGGCGTGGACGGCATGAGCCTTCGCCAACAATTTCCGAACTTTCTTTTCATTGGCCACTTCGACAAAATGACCATGAACCGTGGCGAGGAGGCGATGCGCGCCGAGTTCGAGCGCCTGCTGCCAATGATGAAATCAGGCGGTTTCATTCCCAGCGTTGATCATCAAACGCCTCCAGGCGTGTCGCTGGATCAATACCGGACGTATCTGCGCTTGTTGGAAGAATACACGAGCATGCCCGGCTGAACCTCGCATCCCACCATCGGAGTCCGGCAATCAAATGGCCACCTCGCAAATTTGAAACTACAAAAAAACATCCCCATGAAAGACCGCGCTACACGCCGCTTGGCGGCCATGCTTGTGGGTGAACACGGACAAAGAACCGCTGCGCGTCGGCGATACCAAGGATTTTCTTTTTCATCATTGACTCAATTTTGTTCGGAAAGCGATGGCGCAAATTGCCGCCGAACAAGATAAACAGCCGCCGCCAGCAAAACCAGGGCGCGCAGAAACGCAAACCCAACTGACTCCAACCACCCAGCCATTCCCGATCCCGGCCGGATGCCCACCAGACGAAGATCCAAACAACCGCAGGCTATGTGAAGGCCGCGCCACCAAGCCTGACCGGAACAAATGGCAAATATAAATAATAGAATCACCGTCCAGCCCAAGCCGGCCTTCAGCCGGAAACCAGTGAACAAGAGCCAGCCGCACAGCAATTCAAGCCACGGCAAAACGGCGCCGGTAAAACGGAGCAGCGCGTCTGGCAACGGCAGTTGATAGGCGACGAGCAGGGCATAAAATTCCTGCAAATTCGCCAGTTTTCCAAGTGCCGCCCAGACCAGCACGGTGCCCAAAATCCAGCGCAGCACGTTCCGCAAATTAAGGTCGAAGGTGAAGTCTATTTTCATGGGTTGTCTCCGGTGGCGGGCGTGACGGACGGTTCGGCGACCCGCCACTCGGCAAAGCCACCGGGCATTTCCCGGACGTTCTGATAACCATATTGTCCGGTCAGGGCGGCGGCTTCCGCCTGCGAAATGAGGCAGCGGATGCTCGCGCAATAGACCACCAGCGGCTTGTTCCTGGGATAATGCGCGGAGAACAAACCGATCTTGTCGGCCAATGTCTGCAATGGCAGTGAAATAGCGCCGGGAATGTGTCCGGCTTGGTAGGCCGAAACTTCACGGCCATCCACCAGCACAATTGTTCCATTCGCGAGCAATGATTTTACTTCCGTCCAAGGCAGGCTGGCGGGCAACTGGCGGGCGGCCAACTCCTGGGTTTGCGGGCCGCTGGAAACAATCACGGCGGTAATGGTTTCGTTGTGCAGTGCCGGGTCGCTTTCAGCCGGGAGCAAGGCCTCGGGCGACGCAACCATTTTCCCGGCCGGGGCGGCGGCGGAAGCAGACGCCGGCTCCGAAAATGAAATTCCCAGCGGACTGCTGCGGTTGTAGGCCAGACCCAAAACCACGGCGGCGCAAAAAATGGTGAACATTTCACGGACAATATCCGATCCCGGCACCGGCTTCATTGACCACCTCCCGCCGCCAGCATTTTATCTATCTCCGCCGCAAAACCCGTATAGGACTGCGCCCCGATGATTTTCAGTCCGGTTACTTTTTCGGCCACGGCGCGGCCCAAGACAAAGGATGGTGTGGCTTCTATCGCGGCCGCCTTGGCTTCCGCGCCGTCCTTCAGCAGAAGGTCGGCGGTGGCCGGGTTGGTGGCGCACACCGCAAGCGCGGCAAGGTCCAGACCCGCATCCCGGCCGGCCTGGTTGATGGCTTCGATGGACAGCGAGGGATTCGCGGCGAACAATTTATCCCGCATCGGCCAGAACTTGCCCTGGGCATTCGCGCAGATCGCGGCGCGGGCGGCCGGGCCGGCGAACGAATGAAACGCCAGCGGAAGATTGCGGCTGACAATTCGCAGCTTGCCGGTGTCCACATAATTGGTCTTGAGCCGGGCAAAAACTTCGTTTTGAAATCGGATGCAGAACGGGCACTGAAAATCCGTGAACTCAACCAACACCAGCGAGGCATTGGTTTTTCCGAGCGACGGCGCGTTCGTGATGGAAACGGTGACGATCTGCGGCGGTTCAGGCGCGGGATTATTTCTTTGCTGGCCGGCCAACAAGCTGTGGATTCCGCGCAATTCGGCGAGGATGGCCCCGTTATCGCCGCCACTGATGGCAGTTGGATTATTTTCGTAGGAAACCAGCGCGTCGTCGCCAACCCTGGACCAACCCTTTTCATTTCGATCAAGCCAGATCCGTAATTTCAAAATAGCCGCCTGACGCAACACCGTTTCATTGATCGGCGGGGCTTGCTGCGAGTCCCCCAGCCGCACGGCATAAACCCCGTTGTTGACCTGCAAAGAAATCGCTTCCGAAGACCAGACCGCCGCCCCTTGTTCTCCGATGAGTGCGAATTTGAAACGGTTGACACCACTGACCGGTGCTCCATTCAGGCTCAACCTTCCCTGATAATTAATCACATCGGCGGAAGCGGGCCTGGCCAGCAGAACAAAAAGAAAAATAACAGCCCAAAAAAACTTCATAAGTCAGGGCAGACTTACTGACAGACCCCATTCAAGCAAGCATGGCCAGACGCACACGCATGACCACAACTGCCGCAGTTGTTGGGATCATTCGCTGTGTGTGTCTCGCAGCCGTTGGCGGCGATGCCATCGCAATCAGCATAGCCGGGATTGCAACTAGCGACCGTGCAGGCACTGTTGGCGCAGCCCGGTGTGCCATTGGCTACGGTGCAAACGTGACCGCAGGCACCGCAGTTGTTGACATTGTTGACCACATACGTCTCGCAGCCGTTGGCGACGATGCCATCGCAGTCGGCATAACCGGCGTTGCAACTGGCAACCGTGCAGGCACTGTTGGCGCAGCCCGGCGTGCCATTGGCTACGGTGCAAACGTGACCGCAGGCGCCGCAGTTGTTGACATTGTTGACCACATACGTCTCGCAGCCGTTGGCGGCGTTGCCATCGCAGTCGGCATAACCGGCGTTGCAAGAAGCGATCACACACGAGCCACTGGTGCATCCCGGCGTGGCATTAGCCAGGTTGCAGACATTGCTGCACGCACCGCAGTTGTTGACATCGGTCAATAGATTTGCCGCGCTGAAATTGATATTTGTTACCATCTGTCCGGCGGCGACCGTCACCGGACTGGAAACTTCATAACCGCCGGACGTTCTTGATACCACCGTGTAAGTGCCCGGCTGCAAGAGTGTCAATTGATACGGATAGCCGTTGGTGGTGGCAGCGCCAACATAAGACAGCGCACTGGTGCCCCGGATATAAACAAACGTATGGGTGGGATCAGTAAGATTGCAGTTCACAAAACCACTGATCTGGCATAACCCTAATTGGGCATAGCCCACCGCCCCCGGAGCAATCTGGTTGGAACCAATCGCTCCAGTCAACTGGCCGGCGGAAACAGAGCCGGTGACACTGGCCGCCGTGGTGGCATTGCCATTAAGACTGCCATTGAAAGTGCCGCTCAAGACCACTCCGGTTTCGTTGTTCAGCACCACCGACGCGGGCAACTGACCGGCGGCAATCGTCCCGGTTACATTGCTGGCGGTGATGGCATAGGGCGTGGCGGTAAGCTGCTGGCGTGGCGCCAATGTGGTGAAGCCGGTTCCGCCGTTGGTTTGCACTCCGATTTCCAGCCAGCGGCCGGCGCCAGGAAAATTACCGGCGCCAAAATCAATCGTGGTGACAAACAATCCATTGCTGACCGCCACACTGGAATTGGTCAACGGTCCGGCCACCGGCAGGCCACTGGCTTGGACATTAAAAAGGGCAAAGGTGAAATTATAAGTGCCGGTGGCCGGCCCACTGGAGTTATTGAGCCGCCCCTGATAGGTGAACGCCGTGCCCTGGGCGTGGGCGGTTGAAACTCGAGTGGCGAAAATTGCGAGCAACGTCAGCGCAATGAGCCAGCGACCCAGGTTGATTTTGTTGATTTTCATGGCATCTACCGGATTTTCTGCGTCTCACCGACACGGCAACCAATCAACGAACGCCATTATTTACCTCGCACCCGACTTAAACACAACTGAAAAATCAAATTAAGCCGCCTATTGCTGGCCGCCACCAACTGGGTAACGCAATTCAAAATATTTTCCGTTCCTTCCAACACGTAACGGAATGATGGGAACTCTGCGATATGACATATCGGCAATGACACAAGCGCGATGCCAAACTGGCGCGTTTTCAAACCCGGCGTTCCAGGTGACTTATCGCACTTTCATGTAAATCACGGTTTCGCCGGTTAGGGCCATAGCGATTGCCAATAGCGACGTTCGGTGCGGTAGCAATCCACCGCCCCCGCAATTTCGAAATCCGCATCTAAAATACCGTAGCGCTTCATTTCACGAACCCAATCCGGGCGTGGACGAAACCCCGGCATATCAAAGCGTTTCACTTTATCAAGCTGCTCCTGACCGCGTGCGCACATTGCCAGAAGAGTCTGGTAACTTGGATCATTGGTGCTGGCAAAGACACTGCGCGGTTCCTTCGTTTTTGGATCGCGGCAAAGTCCCCAGCCGCCCGACTCTTTGGCCAGCGGGGCGAGCAGAAGCAGCGATTGATCGGGGCGCGATAAATTGAAAACAATGTGGCGGCTCGTCAGCAGGCGCGGATCATGCAGGTCCGGTTGCCAGAAAGAGACGCCGCGTTCATCCGAGAGACTGCGCGGCAGGAGGCGTTCCGGCGTTTCGTGGCAGACCGCACAGCGTTCAGCAATTATTTTTGCACCTGCTTGCGTCGTCGGCCAGTTCCAGTCGGCATCTACTTGTTGGTTCTCGGCATAGCCACCGATCATGCCGGTGCCCAAGGCGGCATAAGTTCCAGGATAGGCGGCACCGGATTCAATCCAAAGTCGCAAAGATTTTTTCTGCTCCGGCGTGGCGCGAACGTCGTAATGCGAGCCGTCGAGCATCTTCAGCAAACGGCTGGCGGAGGAACCGAGCGTGCGCGGATCGTAGTTGCTGCGCGCGGCGTTGCGGCCATCCTTGAACAATCCCGCGATGGTGAGCATGTAATAGCTATGACTGAACATTGGCCCACGGTCGCCGCTCAGGATCAAACGTCCGGCACGCGGGCCGCCTGCCGCCGATTTTTCATAGCCGTGGCATTTCACGCAGAGCGCGTCGAGAATCGGCTGAATGTCGCGCGGAAAATCAATCACGTCCGGCACTCCGGCAATCGGTTCGATGCGGCTGGGCGGACGCTGTAAGGCCTGGATGGTCGTTGAAGCCGATGCAAAGTCAGGCGTGCGGGTGCGTTGTTCGTGGCAGCCGACGCAACTGGTGGTTTCACCGGGCTGGACGGTGAGAAAACTCTGCATTCGCTTCACGGAAAAATCATTTTTATCCAGCGCCACAAAGAAGAAACTGCGTTCCGCCGGCAGTTCCAAATAGGCCGAGCCATCGGCCGCCACGGGCACGGTGCCGACGATGCGCTCCAGCGTGAAGGTGCCGCCGTAGCTGATCGGATCCATCCCGCCCGTGTAATGAATCGGCATGGGCAGCGTTTCGAGCACGAGCAGCTTCTGAATGTCGCCGCGTTTTACGCCCTGCATATTGCGACCTTCGTAGATGTCCGAGAGCACGAGATTGCCGGTGGGCGAAACGAGATTGACGCGATCAGGAATCACTGGCTCGCGCGGCCTGGCCATGATAGGCCGAGGCTCGCTCAATTGCATTTTTGCCACGATGTCCGCTTCGGGCAGGCGATAAATTTCTTTGGTCTGTCCTTGATCGTCCAAAAGCACTAACGCCGGGCCAAGCGCGGCCATGAACGCGTGTTCGCTGAATGCCCACGGATCACGGAACTGATCGGTTTGGGAAATCTGTTTTGCGAACGATCGTGCGTCCGGTCCCGCCTTGGGATCCACGATAGTAATTCTTCCGGCGTGCTCGGTCTGGCCGTGCCCCGGCGAAAAGATGGCCACCACCTTGTCCGAGCCGGGGATGGGCTTGGCGTCAATCATCAAAGTGCCCGGATGCAAATTGCCATACCAATTCATCTGGCCCGTGCCGTCGGGATTCGCGACCCAGAGATGGTGATAGTCTATCTGGCTGCGATCCACATATTCCCAGCGCGTGTAGAGAATGCGCCCATCGGGCAGCGGCCAGGGCGTGTTGTCCTGTTCGTTATTGCTGGAGATGGCGTGAACATTCTCGCCGTTGGGACCGCAGCGATGCAGCACGGCCACTTGAGTAAGCCAGCAATTGACCCAGCGTTTGCAGCGGCTGCTGACAAAGACGATGTTGCCGTCGGGCAGATAGGAAGGCTCAAAGTCATCGAACTGGCCGCTCGTGATCTGGCGCAAACCCGAACCGTCCACGTTAATTTCATAAAGCAGATAATTTTCCGTGCCGCCCTTGCGGTAGGCGAAAAGAATTTTGTTGCCATCATAATGCACCTGCGGATCGCGAATTCCGCCGCGCGCGTCTTCGAGCAAGGTGACGACCTTGCCGGTGGCGAGATTCAACCGGCAAAGCTTGGTGCCCTCGCGCCAGGCCTTGTGGTTCGGATCGTGGGCATAATAACCGAAGTTCGCATACCAGTGTCCGTCGGTGGGATTCGGTTTGCGCGCGCAAAAAACCACGTCGGTGAAATTCGACATCGCGCCGTGCCGGAATTCCGCGAGCAAATCGCCAGCGGCGGGAGCCGCTGCGGATCGCAGGTTGGTCAAGGTCAGAGTCAGTCCAAGCACCAGCACAAAATGTTCACAAAAAGTTTTTGTAAATATTTTCATAACGAAAGGACATAGGCGATTAGATCATCCAACTCCGCCGGCGTCAGGTGGGAAGTTTTGCCATGTTCGTCGTTTGGATTGCGAGCGGTCAGCACATCGCGAATGGTGGCCGCCGAGCCGTCGTGTAGATACGGCGCGGTGCGCCACACCTCGACCAGCGAAGGCGTGTCGAACTGCTCCACTCCCTGATCCAGCGGCCCCGCCGTGCCGACCGGAGAAGTTTTCAGATCCGTGAACAGCGGCGCAGGATGACATTCCGCACAACCCACGGTGCGGCTGCGAAACAGTTTCTCGCCGCGTCTGGCCGCCGCCGAAAGTTTTCCATTTACCAAATGCGGACTCGGCACGGGCTGGAGCGATTTCAGCCACGCATCCAGCGCATTCGCCACTTCGGGCGGCTGCACCGTGAAGAGAATGTGACGAATCCCCGCGCGCACCGCCGTCTCGGCATTATCGCGAACTCCGGTCCACATGGCCGGCGGCGTTTTATGGGCGAGCAAAAGACTCTTGGTGTTCTTCGGATTGCCAATGCCGTCGTTGAGCAAATCCCAATTCAAACCATCCACGCGTCCGTCGCCCGGATGACAACTCGCGCAACTTTGCCAGCCTTGGAAACAAATGCCCGCGTCGTGAAAGTAAAACTCGCCTTGTTGCGTCAGATTCATCTCCGGCTTCGGCCCGAGCGCGATGCTGCGGGCTGGCGCGTGCGGCTGGGCCAGATCAATCACCGTCAGCGAGTCGCTGAAGTAGTTGGCGGTGATCGCAAGATTGCCGGCCACGACAAGCGCGCGGGGACCAAAGTCTCCCGACGGTAATTTTATTCGCTGGCGCAAACCGACGAGAAACGACAGATCGTTGGGCACGTCCGCTTGTGAATGTGACGATTGAGTGTAATCCGCCGCCGACTCGGCCGATGGCGTAACCGGCAATTTGGACAACCGGCCCAGCACGCCGCCGAAATCAATCACGCTCACTTCATGCGTTCCCGCGTGCGCCACCACCAACGTGCGACTGTCGGCAGACCACGCCACGCCCCAAGGGTTGGCGGCGCCGCGATCCACGTCGTCGAGCAGGACCGTATTGAGAATTTCCAGCCGGTCGAGGGCGATAATCGTTTTCGCATTGGTATGCATCCAGCCGCGGTCCAATTGCGTGGCCGGCAGCGCATACCGCGCGAGCGTGTGCGTCACCACCGCGTATTTGCCATCCGGCGAAACCCGGATGTCCTGCAACGAACTCGAACCATTGGGCAGACGCAACTCCTTGATCACGCGCCCGGCGGCCACGTCAATGACACTGACGACCGCCGCCACCGGCGGCTGATCCGCGCGCCCGTCAGGAATGTGATTGGCCACCAGCAAATGCCGTCCGTCCGGGGTAATGGCTGCCGCCACCGGTTCACGCCGGACGGGAATGCGGCGGACTTCTTTTCCGCTCGCCACATCCAGCACGCTGATGTCGTTGTCAAAACGGTTGCAGACAAAAAGCGTTTTACCATCGGACGACAAGATCGGAGCCATCGCCGTGTGGCCGACCAGCAGCGTCGCGGTGACTTTTCCACGGTGAAGATCCACGACGCAGACTTTGCCTTCCGCCGCCGCACAAGTGACGAACAACTGATTTCTATCCGCCGACAACACCAAACCGCTGGGTAATGGCTGGACTCGAATTGAAGCTATGACTTTGCCGCCGGTTAAATCCACGACCTTCACCTGGCTGGCAGAACTACAAGCCACATAGACCTTCGCGCCGTCCGGTGATGCCACCAGCGCATCCGGCATCAGGCGGTTTCCCGCGAAAGCCGACTCGCAGGCAAATATTAGGATAAGCCAGTCAGCCACCATGAATCCGAACCAGCAAATCCGCCGGCTCACCTGATTCACTCTGATGGGCCGGTTGGGCTGGGTATTTGGATTCATGGAAATTCTCTATTGCTTCATATCCTCCGCAATCGCGCCGAAGTTATCCAGCGCGGTTTCAAGGTCCACCTTGTCGCGCTCGGCCAATTCTTCATAGGCAAATGATTCGAACCGCTCGCTCGCTTTGCGGCTGTAGAAAATGCCGCTGGGCAGGCGCAGCAACGTATGCACGTCCGCCTGCTTGAGCCGTTCGCGCCGGATAGTCTCCCCTGCCCCGCCTGCAAACGAGGATGTAATCACCGTCAAATGCGTAACTATCGCGCCGCCTGAACTGACCCTGGTGGCCGAAGCGAGAAAGCTTACTCCTCGAAACATGTCCGCGATGGCGTGCAATCGCTTTTGTGAACCGGCTGGTCATCCATGCCCACGACAGTCTGCGTGCGATTGCACCAGAAATGGCAGGGCGTGACGTGTTCGCCGTGCTTGTCAGCGAAGGCTTCTTCCGGCGTCGCGCCGGTGAACATTTTTTTCGTGCGGAGATGTTTGCAGAAAACATTGTTCATGCGTCACCTTTCAGTTTGAGCAATGTGCGGCGAATGAGCGCGTGCGCCAGCGGCACCTTGTAAGCGTTGTGTTCCAGCGGTTTTGCGTCCTTCAAAATTAAATCCGCCGCTTGGGTTGCGGTTGCCTCGTCCAAAACTTTGCCGTCGAGAAATTGGTTCGCAGCCTCGACCTGATGCGGCACGGGCGAAATGCTGCCAAGCGCGACGCGCGGTGATTTGAGCTTTCCGTCCACGACTTCCGCCGCCGCCGCGCAACTGACCAGCGCCCAGTCAAACATGTGCTTGTCGCTCGCTTGCAAATATGCGCTGCGTGGCCGCGACGTCGGAATTTCCACGCGCAAAATCAAGTCGCCGTTCGTAAGCGAATTGTGCGCCAGCGGATTTTCCCACGCGCGATGATAAAGCTCGGCCATGTTCATGCGCGTCTCCTTGCCGTCGCGCAGCACAATGGCCGTGGCATCAAACGAGGCGAAAATCGTGGCGAGGCTGGACACGACCGGGCTGATGCAGGAATTGCCGGTGAACAAACTGTGGTAACGGTTTTCGCCGTTGCGCGCGTAGCAGAGGTCGCCATCCTTTTTGAGGCAGACCGTGTCGCGATGGCGGAAATACCAACATCGTGAATGCTGCGCCAAGTTGCCGCCGACGGTGGCGACATTACGAATTTGCTGCGAAGCAACTTCGGAAGCGGCTTCGTGCAGGCCGGGAAAAACCTTTTTGATGTGCGCGTCATCTTCGATTTGCGCGACCGTGACGAGCGAGCCAATCGTCCAAGAATTTTTCCCGGGTTCGATCTTGTCCAGGCCGGGCAGCGATTTGATGTTCACCAAGATGTTTGCGCTGACCAGATAGTCTTTGAGCAGGCCCAGCAGATCGTTGCCGCCGGCGAGATAGGCGCCCTTGTCGGCGACAAGCTGGCGAGCGCTATCGGTCGAGTGTGCGGTGGCGTATTCAAAAGCTTTCATGCAGTGACAAAGGGCGGAACTTTTCCCAGCGCGGCGAGGATTTTTGCAGGCGTGATCGGCAGGCTGCCGACGCGCGCGCCGATGGCGTTGAAAACGGCATTTGCAATCGCGCCTGCCGTCGGCACCGTCGCCGGCTCGCCGATGCCGATGACTCCGCGTTCGGGCATGTTGATCAGAATAATTTCAATCTCCGGCACGTCCGCAATGCCTGGCAGTTTGTAGGTTTCAAAATTTGGATTCAGCACCACGCCGGACAAATCATCCATCACGCGTTCCTCATAAAGCGCATAGCCCATACCCATGATGATGCCGCCGTTGATCTGGCTTTCGAGCGTGATTTTATTGATGATCAGACCGCAATCATGCACGGCCAGAACTTTTTTAACCGTGACCAGGCCGGTTTCCGTGTCCACTTCCACTTCGGCAAACTGGACGCCGCAGGCGTGATCGGCGGAAAGTCCCTGCTGCCATTGGCCGCGCACCACGAGCGGATTCACACCCAGCTTTTTGCAGGCGGCAAACCAGTTGGCACCGCGCGCATCGGCGATGCCGGATTGCGTCTGCAATTGCTGCAAGGCTTTCGTGCAAATGTCGAAAACCGTCGGCGAAACCGAAGGGCACGTCGTGCTGCCGCCGCTGCCGGGGCCGGGCGGAAAATTCGTGTCACCCACGCGCACCGTGATTTGCTCCGGCTTGAGGCCAAGGATTTCTGCGGCGACGACCGCGATGACCGTGCGCGTGCCGGTGCCGATGTCCTGCACGCCGAGCCGGATTTCAATGCTGCCGTCGGGATTGATCTGCGCATCGCCATGTGTGTCGCGGCTGCCGCCGCCCGCCGGCCAGGCCGCGCCCGCGCAGCCAATTCCCGTTTTGACAACGCCCTTTGAACTGCCGGGCTTGTGATATTTTTCTTTCCAGCCAAATTTTTCCGCGCCCAGCTTGTATTCGCGCTGGCGAATCTCGTTCGGATCATTTTTGAGCCGCAGTTCCAACGGATCAATCCCAAGTTTTGCGGCGAGATCGTCCATCGCGCTTTCCATGCCGAAGGATGCCGGCGGATGTCCCGGTGCGCGAAAGGCGCGGGCGGCACCGGCGTTAACCGCCACCGCCGACTGTTTCACACGCGTGTTCGGCACTTTGTAAATGTAAGGCATCGGAATATCCGCGCCACCGCCGCCGCCGCCAGAATCGCCGCCGGCACCGATGCCCGCCGTGCCGTAATTTTCCGCCTCAAACGCGTGCAAGGTTCCGTCCGCGAGCGCACCAATTTTGATTTTTTGAAAACTGGAAGGCCGGTTGCCGACCGCGAGCGCCTGATCAAAGCGCGTGAGCATCAGGCGCACCGGCGCTTTCGCTTCTTTGGAAAGTTTGGCGGCCAGCACACCTTCGACACCCGCGCCAAATTTCGCACCGAAGCCGCCGCCCATGTATTCGGTGATCACGCGCACTTTGCTGTGCTCCAGTTTCAGCGCGCCGGCCAGACCGTCGCGCACGCTGGAAATTCCCTGCGTCGAAGACCACTCCGTCAGGCCGTCATCCGTCCAGGAAACCGTGTTGCCGGCCGTCTCCATCGGATTATGAATTTGCACCGGCGTCGAATAAAAACCTTCGCTCACCGCCGCGCATTCGGGAAACGCCGTGTCCACGCTGCCGTTCTCGTGGGCGCGCGGATTGGCCGGCGCATTCGGCGAATTTTCCCAGACCGGCGGAGAATCCGCTTTGCGTGCCTCGGTTTCGTTCACGACGAATTCATGCCGCACCTCGGCCTGCACTTCAATGGCCCGCAACGCGTCGAGACATGATTGCTTGGTCGAGCCGGCGACGGCGGCAATTTCTTCGCCGTAATACCGAATGTTGAACGGGCATTCGCGCGCAAGCACTGCGGCTTTGATGCCGGAAATTTGCCGCGCCCGGTCCAAATTGACCGAAACAATTTTTGCCGCCGGCCATTTCGAGCGGAGAATCATGCCGTAAAGCCAGCCGTTGGCTTGGATGTCGGATGAGTAACGCGCTTTGCCGGTCACTTTTTCCGGCGCATCCACCCGCGCAGTCGAGCGGCTGATGTATTTTGTTTCCGCTGGCCAGTTAGGCATAATCAATAACCTCCGTTTTGCTCGCGGTTTCGACGCCAGCGGCTTTGAGTGCAGCCTGCAAAATCCGCGGATGCGCGCCGCAACGACAGGTGTTGCCCGCGCAGGCGTGCTTCACGTCATCGGCGTTCAGGTTCGGATTTTTTTTGAGCAACGCCGTCACGCTCATCACAAAACCCGGTGTGCAATAGCCGCACTGCAGCGCGTCCTTGTCGAGAAACGCCTGCTGCACTTTGGAAAGTTTTTCGTTTTTTGCCAGCCCTTCAACCGTCGTGATTTCGTGGCCCTGCGCTTCGATGGCCAGTTTCTGGCAGGAATAAATCGGCGTGTCGCCGAGCAGCACCGTGCAGGCACCGCAGGTCGCGCGGTCGCAGCCTTCCTTCGCGCCGGTGAGGCTGGAATAATTCCGCAGCGCGTCGAGCAGCGTCACGCGCGGCTCCAGCAAGAGCTTCAATTTCTCGCCGTTCACTTTCAGTGTCACGGGCACCGCGTTCGGCCCGATCACTTTTTCCGCGTTCACTTTTTCCAGCTCGGCGGCAACTGACGTGACCTGCGCCGTCGCGGCCGTCGCCGCAACCGTGCCCATGTTTTTGAAAAAGGTGCGGCGCGAGAACGCTCCTGGATTTTCCGGTTCCGTTTTTTTCATGCGACTCAATTCGAATTGACCAGTTGTCTGTAATCCTCCGGCCTGTCCATGTCAAGCGACAGCCCGGCATCGGCCACCGGACATTGGACGTGCGACTGCGGCGAAAGTTTCAAAAAATCTTTCAGTGTGGCCGCGCCGGAATGTTTTAATTCCTCAAATGCCGGGCATGGCAAGATGACCGGATGTCGCGCGTGGCCTTCAAATGTCGGCTGGCAAATCGCCTCCGGATGTCGCGCGGAAAATACCAGCAACTCCCGCAAAGTTTCCGAACGCAAATGCGGCTGGTCGCCAAGGACAACAGCCCAGCTTGAAATTTCAGGTCGCCAGCCAGTCCAGCTCGCTGCGCAAACAATCGAGCTGAACATGCCCCGCTCCGGCTGCGGATTTTCAATGCGCTCAGATTTGGAGAAATTCAGCCGGTTCAGTTCGCCAGCAAAAGCCGCGTCATGGGCGCGCATCACAACGGCGATTTGCGCCGCGCCAAGTTGCTGCCATTGCGAAATCAAATGGCCGATGACTGTCGTGCCGCGCCACGGCAAAAGTAATTTTGGCTGGCCCATCCGCGACGACGCGCCCGCGCCCAAAATGACGATGCCAAGCCTGGGGTTTTTCGCCGCATTCATTTTCGTTTTGCGCCGAAGAATTCGGCGCGTTTCTGGATGAGTTGCGCCAGAATGCTCACCGCGATTTCATTCGTGCCGACCGCGGCGATGTCCAAGCCGACCGGACAGGCGATGCGATCAAATTGTTCCGGCGGGGCGATTTTTTGCCGCAAGAATTGCTCGCGAATGATGCGCGCCTTGCGCCGGCTGCCGATCAGGCCAAGGAATACGAAGGGAAACTGAATCCACTCCGAAAGCGCCAGCGCATCATGCTGATGGCCGCGCGTGACAATGAGGCCGAACGCGTTTGCCGGCGGACGGAATTTCAGCAGCTCATGCCAGCCGCCGACTTGGAGCTGGGTGGTCGGCGGGAAAAATTCGTGGTTCGCCAGTTCCGGGCGGTCGTCGAAAATGGTGACGGCAAAATCCAGTTGCAGCGCGAGCGGCGCGACGGCCTGCGCCACGTGACCGGAACCGGCGATCCACAGTTCCAGCGGCGGCGAAACCGTTTCCTGATAGAGCCAATCAGAATTGGTTGAATCGTTAAATGGTTGATTCGTTGAATCGGCGAGTGCGATTGAAAAATCCTTTCTCACGCCCCAGCAAATTGTTTCCGTGGCTGCGGCGAGTTCGCGCCAGAGTTCGCCGGCTTCCGCGGCGCGCGGCAGAATCAAACCGTTTACGCTGCCACCGCAGATGAGGCCGTCGTCCCAGCCAAAATCATGATCCAGCAACATGTCGAATTTCGCAGCCTGGCCGGTTTTCAATGCGGTAAGCGCGCGTGAATGAACTTCGGCTTCGAGACAGCCGCCGCCGAGCGTGCCAGTGATTTTGCCATCAGCGAAAAAAATGGCCTTGGCCCCGGCGCGTTGCGGGCTGGAGCCTTTGGTGCCGGCGATCAGCGCGAGCGCAAACGGCTGGTTGGCGGAGCAGGCGGCGGCCAGTTGTTCGTAAAAGCGGGACATGGAGGACGATTTAATTATGCTCCCATCAGGCGAACCGGCAGTGCGCGAACGCTGGCGCCTGTGGCGTGAAAGACTGCGTTGGCCATGGCCGGCGCGATGACGATGATCGGCGTCTCGCCCGCTCCAGCGGAAGCCAGATCCGGCCGGTCCATCAGATGAACGTCCAACTCCGGCACGTCGTTGAATCGGGGGACGGGATATTTTCGGAAGGAAGCGTTGAGAATTTTGCCGTCTTCAAACTGCACTTCTTCGCGCAAGGCCGCGCCAAGTCCCATGATGATGCCGCCTTGAACCTGGGAAAGCAGATTGGCCGGGTTCAAAATTTTCCCGCACTCGAACGCCTGGCAAACCCGGCGAACTTTGAATGACTTTTGCTGGCGGTCAATTTCAACTTCCACCGCCGCCGCCACGAAGGAACCTTTTTCCGTTCCGCACGCGAGGCCAACGCCGAGGTTCGAGTCTTTTTTCTTCACCCGCCCGGTCCAGTCGAATTCCTTGGCGACTTTTTCCAGCACGGCTTGAAGGCGCGGATTTTCCAGATGCGCCAGCCGGAATGCGAGCGGATCTGTGCCTGCTGCTGCGGCGAGTTCATCCATGAAAACTTCGCGCGCAAAATTATTGGCCGTGGCGGCCAGCGCGCGATATGAGCCGTGTCGCAACGCCGGTTTTGACGGCACATAGCGGCAGTTTTTTTTGCCGACCGAATAAGGCGTTTCCACCGCGCTCGGCCCGGAATTGAGATTGATAAAATGCCAGGTGGCAATTTTGCCGCCGGCGTCGAGACTGGCTTCCGCTTCGATGACCGCCGCCGGACGAAAATAAGCCCAGGTAAATTCTTCTTCGCGCGTCCAGCGCAGCGAAACGGGTTTGCCCGCCGCCTGCGCGAGCCGCGCGGCTTCCAGCGCGCATTCGCCGGTGTGCTTGCCGCCAAAGCCGGCGCCAAAATCGGGAATCACGATGCGCACACGCTCGTCGGACAAATGAAAAGCGCGGACGAGTTCGCTGCGAATCGCAAACGGGTTTTGCGAGCCGGTCCAGACGGTCAGCTTGCCGTCGTTCCATTCCGCGACGGCGGCGCGCGTTTCCAGCGGCGCGTGCTGGATGTAAGGCACCAGATACGTTTGGTGCACGACCTTTGCCCCGGCGAATTCTCCGGCAAAAGGATTTGCCGGCACACCGCCCTCGGCGTTTTGTTTGAGAAAATCAAAAAGCTCCCTGCTGGAAGGTTGTGGCGTGGTGGTCCATTTCGTTGTGCCGGAAATTTTGGCCAACGCGTCTTCAGCCATTGATGAATTCGGCGCCGCCACGCCGACGAATTGATCATCCTGCACCACGACCACATCCTTCAGCATTTTTGCCGGAGCCAGATCAATCGAAACCAGCTTGGCACCGAAAGCGGGCGCGCGGAGAGTTTTTCCGTAAAGCATTCCCGGCCGGGCGATGTCCGACGGATACTGGTGCGCGCCGGTTACGATGTCGCGCGCATTGGGCCGGAGAACCGGCGTGCCGAGCACCTTCCATGCTTTCACTGCCACCAGTTCAACGTCCGACGGAACAGACTGCTCAAACAACTTCGCAGCGTTGTCGCTGTTGGCGAGATCAGCGTAGGTCATCGAACGCTGGCTGGCGGCATGAACTATTTTCCCTTCCCGCATTTCAACTGCGTCGCGTTCGACCTTCCACTGCGTGCAAGCAAACTCAATCAACAAATTCCGCGCCGCCGCCGCACCTCGCCGCACCGATGGCATGGTGCGCGGCGTGGTGCCGCTGCCGTAGGTGCCGCCGTCATCGGGAACCAGGCTCGTGTCGGCCAATACCATTTGCACCGAGCTGGCCGGCAGGCCGAGTTCTTCGGCGGCAGCTTGCGTTAATTCCGCCCGCGCGCCCTGTCCGCCTTCAACTTTGCCCGCCAGCACCGTGATGGTTCCGTCCTTGCCGAGATGAATACGCGCCGCGAGATTGCGCGCGCCGGCGCTGCCGCCGCGCCGACCGCTTTCCTGCGCCAGCGCCGGCAACGAAACTGCTATGAGCAGCCCCGCGCCGAGCACTTTCACGAACGACCGGCGGCTCAAACCAAAATCATAATCCACCCGCTCGACCAGTTCGTCGTAATTGAGTTCCTCGTAATCCGGCTGGGGAATTCCGCCGGGCGGCAGGCTTGTTTTCATGCGTGGCCTTTGCCGGGTTGCGCCAGCGCGCGGTTGATCGCCTTGGAATACTTCACATAGCTGCAGCACCGGCAGATATGTTTTTGCATCTTCGCCATGACTTCTGTTTCGGAGGCTTTGGGATTTTCTTTCAACGCGCCGACCACGCCCATGACCATGCCCGCCGTGCAATAGCCGCATTGAAACGCGCCCTCAGCCAGGAATGCCGCCTGCACCGGATGCAGTTTGTCGCCGTCGGCCAGGCCTTCGATGGTTGTGACCTCTTGCTTATCAACGTCGCCGATGGACGTGATGCAGGACGCAGTGCTCTCGCCATTGACCAGCACTGTGCAGGCGCGGCACTGACCTTCGCCGCAGCCAAATTTCGTTCCGGTCAAATGCAAATCTTCGCGCAAGACTTCCAACAGAGATCGCTGCGGATCAGTGGTGACTGACCGGGCTTTCCCGTTTAAGGTGAAGCTGATTTTGTTTTCCATAAGCGGCTCGCTATTCTGGAGCCTCGCCGAAACTATGCGCCGCGTTTTGAAACGGTCAACACATTTTTCCCGTCAACCACCGATGGCGGTCATCACCCGATGAGGCTGGTAATTTTCGCGGAACTGATGCTCGGACGGTTTTTGCACCAGCGTTTCACAAATTAATTCCCGCAAACGCACCGCGTCAAGCTGCGGACGCAAGGCCGGTTTCAAATCCGTCTCCAGATGATTGCCGAGACACGGTCGCAGCTTGCCGTCGCAGGTCAGCCGCATCTTGTTGCAGCGCTCGCAGAAATGCAGGTCGCTCAACGCGCCAATCAAGCCCACCGTCACGCCGCGTTTTTTAAGCCGAAAATATCTGGCCGGACCAAAACCGAACGACTCGGTGAGCGGCTCCAGTTCATCCTCGCGCTGCAATTTGGCAAACAGTTCCGTGACCGGGAAAAAATTCTTTTCGCTCAACATTTCCGTCAGGCTCACGGGCATCAATTCGATGAAACGAACCGCGATGTCATGTTCCGCCGCAAAATCCAGCAGCCGGAAAACTTCGCCGTCATTTTTGCCGCGCATCAGCACCGTGTTCAACTTCACGGACTCAAACCCCAGTTCCTTTACCTTCTTGATGCCGCGCAACACCGGGGCGACATCGCCATTCGTGATCGCCCGATAAATCGCCGGATCGAGCGCATCAAGGCTGATGTTGATGCGCCGCAAACCCGCGTCAAACAATGGTTTTGCGAGTTCCGGCAAACGCGTGCCATTGGTCGTCAACAGCACGGATTCGACGCCCGGAGTGGCCACCAATTCGCGGATAAATTCCGTCGCGCCCGGGCGAATCAGCGGTTCGCCGCCCGTCACGCGAAAGCGTTTGAAACCCAGCGCCACCGTCGCCCGCACGATCGCGAGCAGTTCATCGTAAGCCAGAATTTCCCCGCGCGGCAGCCAATCCGCAAAATTCTCCGGCAGGCAATAAAGACACCGCTCGTTGCACCGGTCGGTGATCGAGATGCGCAAATAATCAACCGTGCGTCCGAATGAGTCTGTGTGATTCAAATTCATTTTTCCTGCGGCATGGCTCGGTGCGGATCTTCCCCGCGCAAATGCGCCAGGCCTTCCCGCATCGCCGGTGCCAGAATTTCCAGACACTCGCGCACCGCCGACGGTTTGCCCGGCAAATTCACTATCAACGCCTGGCCGCGCATGCCCGCCACGGCGCGCGACAAAATCGCCGTCTTCACTTTGGCGAACGACTGCATCCGCATGATTTCGCCGAAGCCGGGCAGTTCTTTTTCCAACACCGCCCGCGTCGCTTCCGGCGTGACATCCCGCGCCGAAATTCCCGTGCCACCTGTGGTTATAATTAAATCACATTTCGATTCATCCGCAAATTTTTTCAGCGTCGCGGAAATTAATGCCGCTTCGTCAGGCACAATGGCGGATTCAAAAAGTGCGGCGTTGAAAACTTCGCGCAGGGCATTTTCGATCTCCGGTCCGCTGCGGTCCGCATAGATGCCGGCGCTTGCCCGGTCGCTGATGGTGAGACGGCCGATTTTCATGCTTTGATTTTCTCCACCACGCGCACGGCTTCGATATGCATGGTTTTATCTAGCGCCTTGCACATGTCGTAAAGCGTCAGCGCCGCCACGCTTACGCCGGTCAGCGCCTCCATCTCCACGCCGGTTTGCGAATTCGTCTCTGCCGTGCAAATAATTTCAATCGCCGAGCGCCGGATCTTGAAATTGATTTCCACGTGGCTCAACGCCAGCGGATGACACAGCGGAATCAATTCCGCCGTCCGCTTGGCCGCCTGAATGCCTGCGATTTGTGCCACGGTCAACACATCGCCCTTTGGCAGGGCATGTTTTTTGAGCGCATGGATGGTTGCCGGCGCGCAGGCCAGTTTTCCGGCAGCCACAGCGCGACGGCGTTGCACCAGCTTCGCGCCCACGTTCACCATACTGGCGTTGCCGCGCGCACCCAGATGTGAAAATGTTCTCTTTAATTTCATTTGTACTTCAAATACTTGCCGCCAAATAATCCACCGCCGCGCCCTCCGCCATCGCATGGCAATTGGGCGGCACTCGAACAAGCGCGTTTGCCTCCGCCAAGCACGTCACGTCGCCGGAACTCGCCCACGGCAATGGATGCAATCCCGTCCAGTCGAGCCTTGCCGGCCAGAGAGTTTCGCGCGGACAGGCCGCATCGTCCAGCGGAACGGCCAGTTGTGCGCACCGGAATGACACCGCCTTTTCGCCAGCGAGTGTCGCCAGCGCTGCCGTCACGGCAAAGTGAAAACAGACGAAG
>Ga0182030_10004276_pt1 | contig 30461 bp, 33 predicted proteins | sample 812S3MmetaG_FD_121299 | JGI IMG/M metagenome (GOLD analysis project Ga0182030, IMG submission 121299) | Permafrost microbial communities from Stordalen Mire, Sweden - 812S3M metaG (Illumina Assembly) | ecosystem: Environmental > Terrestrial > Soil > Wetlands > Permafrost | place: Sweden...
AAAGGGCGTGGTAAAGGCGTGCTTGTTGATGTGATGGGCCTCGTCGGCGTGGGTGAGGACTTCGCTCTCGTCGATGACGTCAACGCCGAGCTGCTGGAGGATCTGTGCCTCGGCAAAGTGGCCGATGCGAGCCTTGGCCATGACGGGAATCGAGACGGCTTTGATGATCTCTTTGATGAGGCCGGGGCGGGCCATGCGGGCCACGCCGCCTTCGGCACGGATCATGGCAGGGACGCGCTCGAGCGCCATGACGGATGTGGCACCGGATTCTTCGGCGATGCGGGCCTGCTCGACATTCATCACATCCATGATGACGCCGCCTTTGAGCATCTCGGCAAGACCGATTTTGAGCCGCAGGGTGGTTCCGTTCAGAGACGTCCCATTAGAATTTTCATTTTTTTGCGACATGGTTTGAACCTCAATTCAAGGGGCTGCGTGCCCCGCTTTGTGCTGCGAAATGCACATTGTTCTTTGCTACTTCAGTGTAACAGCGAAGCGGGTGCAGGGTATCAGATTGAGCAATCGAGCACAGGCGCATTTCTTAAGCCATTCCAATCCGACTGTCCCTTTTCTGGTCACATTTCTGCAAGTGTTAGGGGCAAGATGGCAACCACACACGCAATTCCGGGGCATACAGGGGTTGGTCCAGGATTGGCAGGCACAGGGGCTGGTTTGGGTAAGGCAAGCACTGTTCCGGCACAGGCTGGTGCGCTTGCAGCACCGACTCCACCAGCCGATGCCGGAGTAGATCATTTTGCCTTTGAAAAGTCGCTGGTGCCATCCGAGCACGAGGCCGATGCAGCGGATCTGATCCGGCTCAGTCCGCCGATTGCGCGGCTGCCAGTGGAACTGGATGTGTCGGTCGCGGTGCGGGATTTCAGAGTCAGGAATCTGCTGGCGCTTGAGCGCGGGCATGTGATTGCCACGCAGTGGGGGCATGGCGACGATGTGCCGTTGACTGCTGGACAGGTGCAACTGGCCTGGAGCGAATTTGAGGTGGTGGATGATTCGCAGTTGGCGGTGCGCGTGACCCGGATGATCTGAGGGCGGCGCAGGCGAGAGTCGGCCAATAGCAATCTATGCGAGGGCGAGAGCCAGCGAAAAGCAATCGACAGGCAGGGGGAGAGGCCGGGGAATGAAACGGGATCAAATCACAAGCGGGGTCGAGAGTAAAAGCCAGATTGGCGGCGTTGCCGGTTGGCTGCTGGAGCGGATGCGTGGAGCGGGGCGGAGACAGCCTCGGCTGGCGCTGCTCGAACGCATTGCGCTCGCTCCGCGCCAGTCGTTGGCACTGGTCGAGGCGGAGGGGCGTCGCTTTCTGGTGGCGACTTCGGCGGACGGTGGACCGGCCTTCTATGCACTCGATGAGCAGGGACGAGCAGGGAAATTGCGGCCCACCGGCGTCGCCGCGAGGGTCTCATGGTAGCTCTCCTGATGGTGACCAAGGCTGCTGCGGCTGCGGCACCGCTGGTGCCCAATCTGCCTAATCTACCTAATCTGAATGACCGGCTGCATCCCGGCGACTCGACTCCGTGGACGATCCTCTTTGTTCTGACGCTGATTACGCTCTTGCCGGCGATTCTGATGGCGATGACCCCGCTGGTGCGTCTGCTGGTGGTCTTTCACTTTCTGCGTCAGGCGCTGGGCACGCAGACGGCTCCGTCGAACCCGACACTGATGGGGCTGGCGCTGATGATGACCTGGTTTCTGATGACGCCGGTGCTCAATCAGGTTGACCAGCAGGCGGTCGAGCCGTACCGCGCCGGACAGATGACAGGCTTAGAGGCGATCGATCAGGGATCGAAACCGGTGAAGCATTTTTTGTTGCACTATGCGCGTGAGAAAGACCTGGCGCTGTTTACCGCAGCCGGTCAGATTGCCCGGCCCAATACGGCGGACGATCTGCCGATGCGGGTGGTGGTTCCAGCCTATATGCTCTCGGAGTTGAAGGCAGGATTTTCTATTGGAGCGGTTCTGTTTCTGCCTTTTCTGTTGATCGATATGGTCACCGCTTCGATCACCACTTCAATTGGAATGTTCCAACTTCCGCCGGTGGTGATCTCGACGCCATTGAAGATTCTGCTGTTTGTGATGGTGGATGGCTGGAATCTGCTGGCTGATTCGCTGCTGAAGAGTTTCTGAGGAGATTTGAATGAATCCTGACATGGTGGCCGAACTGATGCGCCAACTGATGAAAGAGTCGATGATTCTGGCCGCGCCGGTCTTGATTGCGGCGGCGCTGCTGAGCTTTGTACTGAGCCTGATCCAGACGCTGACCAGCTTGCAGGAGCAGTCGTTGACCTCGGTGCCAAGACTGGCTGCGGTGGCGATGATTCTGCTGGTGGGGATGCCCTGGTTTCTGGGCCGGATGGCGAACTATACGCGGCTGATGATGACGGATTTTCACAGGTTTCTGTAGCGGGGTTAGCGGAGTTAGCAAAATCAGCGGTGTTAGCAAGAGTTTCGCGCCTGACTCTGCTAACAGGTGCGAAGCACGGCGAACTACGCTAGCTCCGCTACAAAACAGCTAACACCGCTAACTCCGCTGACTCGCTAACACCGCTAACTCGCTGACTTGCTAATTGAATGAGGATCACCATGCCGGACTGGACAAGCTTTTTGAGCGCGATGACGTTGGCTCTGGTGCGGGTGAGCGGGATGGTGGCCTTTGCGCCGTTCTTCTCATCGACCGCATTGACGCTGCGCTCGAAGGCGGTCTTTGTAGGGGCGGTTGCCTACCTGCTGGCACCGCTGGTGGCCGCGCTGCCGCATGCGCAGACCACGATCAGCTTTTCGTCGCTGCTGGGTGAGCTTGCGGTGGGGCTGGTCTACGGACTGACACTGACGCTGTTGACCGAGATGCTGTTGTTTGCCGGTCAGATTGCAGGCGTGCAGTTCAGCTTCTCGATGGTCAATCTGCTTGATCCCACTTCGTCGATTCAGACGCCGCTGCTGGGCGATCTCTTTCAACTGATGGGCACTCTGGTGGTCATCACCTCCGGGCTGGACCGCATTCTGCTGGCCTCGATGGTGCGTAGCTTTCGTGTGGCTCCGCTGGGCTGCTTTGCGCTGGCGCCGACTAGCGCGCTGGTGATTGTGCGGGCGGCGGGCGGCATCTTTCTGGCGGCGGTCGAACTGGCCGCGCCGGTGCTGGCGGCGACACTGCTGGTGGAGGTGGCTGTCTCTCTGTTGGGCAAGCTCAGCCCGCAGTTGCCGGTGATGAATCTGACCGTGCCGCTGAAGACGCTGACCGGATTCGCGCTGCTGATCGGCTCGCTGGCGTTGTGGCCGCGTTTTATCGAGACACGTTTTGCCGGACTGCTGGATCTGGCCGAGCGGCTGATCGCAACGCCTGGAGCGGCGACCGCTGCTGGGTGGGGGGGATAGCCGATGGCCGGAGAGAAAACAGAACAGGCAACCCAGCATCGCCGCGACGAAGCCCGCAAAGAGGGTGATCTTCTGCACAGCCGCGAGCTCTCATCTGCCGCAGGAACGCTGGCTGGCGTGATGGTGCTGGGGATGCTGGGCAGCCGGGTTCTGATTTTGTGGCGCAACAACTTTGCCGCCTTTCTGGCTCTGGGCGCACCCGCCCGCTGGGAGCCGAGCCAGATTCAGCCCACACTCTATGCGCTGCGCAGGCTGACGCTGGCTCTGCTGGGACCGCCCGGAGTGGTGATGGCGATGGTGAGCCTGGCGTCGCTGAGCGTGGGCGTGATGCAGACCGGAGGCATCAACTTCTATGCCGGAGCGGTCGGCTTCAAGCCGGATCGCATCAACCCGATCAGCAATATCAAAAATTTGTTCTCTCTGCGTGCTGCGGCAAGGCTGGCCAAGTCGCTGCTTCCGGCATTGCTGCTGGCGGTCTTTGCGGTGCAGCGCATTGCACGGCAGTTGACGATTCCGCCGTTTTCGACGACGCGGCTGGAGATGCTGGGTTCAGATGTCTTTGGATTGCTCGAAGCAACGGCCTGGCTGCTCTTTGCCTGGTCGGCGATTGATTATCTGGTCGAGTGGCAGAGCCGGGAATCGCGCCTGAAGATGAGCCGCGAGGATATGCGCGATGAGATGAAGAAGACCGAAGGCAATCCACAGATTCGCGGACGCATTCGCAACCTGCAGCGCCAGATGCGCAAGCGCAAGGTCAAAAACGATGTCTCAAAGGCCGCCGTGGTGCTGGTCAATCCGACCCATTACGCCGTGGCGCTGGGCTTTGACTTTGGCACCATGGAGGCGCCGCGGGTGCTGGCCAAGGGACGCAACCTGCTGGCCGAGGAGATCAAGGCCGAGGCACGCAGGCACGGAATTCCGATCATCGAGAATCCGCCGCTGGCACGCTCGCTCTATAAATCCGTTGAAGTGGGACAAGCGATTCCAGTCGATCTCTATGCCGCTGTTGCCGCGATTCTGGCTTATCTCTATCGCCAGAGGGTCGAGGCGGAGCTGCGCGACCGCAAGGCCCGCGAGGCAGCGGCACGGGCACAGGCGAAGGCGGCCAGACAGGCCTGGCGACCGGGCACTGATCCAAATATGACCCCGAATACAGGCCCAAATGCTGGTCCGAATGGCGATTCAAAGAATGGTCCGCAGCCCTTTAGAGGAGGTCCGCAATGAGTACCGCGACTATGGCCGTGAGCGCACCGCCTGCCCAGTCGATTCTGCACAGGCTGCGCGACTACCTGCTGCCGCTGGCTGCGATCAGCGTGATTTTTGTGATGTTGGTCCCGCTGCCAGCCTACGGTCTGGACTTTCTGCTGGCCCTCTCGATGGCCGCCTCGATCATCGTCTTTCTCTCGGCGATTCAGATTCGCCGCGCGGTCGAGCTGTCGGTCTTTCCCACCCTGCTGCTGTTGCTGACGCTCTTCCGGCTGGCGCTGAATATCGCCTCCAGCCGACGGATTCTGCTGCATGGCTCTGAAGGCACGGCCGCCGCAGGCAAGGTGATCGAAGCCTTCGGCCAGTTTGTCGTCGGCGGCAATTATGTTGTCGGCTTTGTGCTCTTTCTGGCTTTGATTGCGATTCAGTTTCTGGTGGTTTCGCATGGTGCGGTGCGCACGGCGGAAGTGACGGCGCGCTTCACCCTCGATGCTCTTCCCGGAAAGCAGATGGCGATTGACGCGGATATGAATGCCGGGTTGATCGACGAGCAGGAGGCACGCAAACGGCGGCAGGCGATTGCCCGCGAGGCCGAGTTCTATGGCGCGATGGATGGCGCGGCCCGCTTCAATCAGCGCGATTCGCTGGCCACGATTCTGATTACTGCGATCAACATCATTGCTGGATTGCTGATTGGAACGCTGCAACAGGGCGTGGAACTGGCCGAGGCGGCGCGGACTTATACCGTGCTCACGGTCGGTGACGGATTAGTCACGCTGATTCCCTCGCTGCTGGTCTCGATTGCAGGCGGTATTACGCTGACCCGCGCCAACTCGGCTGGGATGCTGGGCGGCGAGATACGGCAACAACTGCTGGGCCGACCGGCGACGCTCTATATGGCGAGCCTGGTTTCGGCGATGATGTGCCTGATTCCGGGACTGCCCAAGCTGGCCTTTCTGACCGTAGCGGCGGGACTCTTGTGGGGTGGGCGCAGAGTGGCGGCGCAGGCTGCTGTTGCCCCGCCGGTGGAAGTGGCCGCAGCCAATGGCGAGAAGAAGAAGCCGGGCGAGGCGCAGGCTTCGGATCTGGCGCAACTGCTGCGCTTGGAAGATCTGACGCTCGAGATCGGCTTCCAACTGATTCCGCTGGTGGATGAGAAGCAGGGCGGACAACTGCTGAACAAGGTTCGCTCGCTGCGCCGCCATCTCTCCTCTGAACTGGGCTTTCTGGTGCCGCCGGTGCATATCTCGGATAATCTGCGTCTGAAGCCGCGCGAATACCTCTTCTCGCTGCGGGGCATGGAGATTGGTCGCTGGCAGACCGAAGGAGCACAACTGCTGGCTGTCAGCGGCGACCCGGCACGGCGTCCGCTGGCCGGCAAGGAGGCGCGCGAGCCAGCTTTTGGCGTGCCTGCGATCTGGATTGCACCGCAACTGGAGGATCAGGCGATTGCGGCTGGTTATTCCGTCGTCGATGCGGTCACGGTGATCACCACGCATCTGGGAGAACTGATCCGCCAGCACGCCTACGAACTGCTGGGCAGGGCCGAGGCCAAGCGGCTGATGGACGCGCTCACCGATAGCCATCCCAAGCTGATGGAGGAGCTGGTTCCCAAGCTGCTGACGTTGGGCGAGGTGGGCCGGGTACTCGAACAACTGCTGCGGGAGCGGGTCTCGATCCGCGATCTGGGAGCGATTCTCGAAGCGTTACTCGAGACAGCTCCGATGAACAAGAACGTGGTCGCGCTGGTCGAGTCCGCTCGTCAGGCACTGGGGCGGCGTCTGGTTCGACCGCACCTGGACGGCGAAGGGCAACTGCCGGTGCTGCTGCTGAACCCCGAACTCGAAGAAGAGATTCTGAACACGCTCAGCCCCGAAACGAGCCAGCGACTGCTCGCCTCAAGCGGCACGCCGGGAACGCCGGTCGTCCGCCGTCTGGCCGATTCTTTGAGACAACTTATCGGTTCAGCCTCGGCTGCGGCCCTTCCAGTGCTTCTTTGTCCCAGTCCGGCTCGCTATCACGTCAAGCGCTGGCTGGAGCCGGTTTTGCCCCGGCTGGCGGTGATCTCGGCGGCGGAGATTCCGCCTGAGATTCGTCTGCGTCCGGTGGGCACGGTGCGTTGAGGGGCGGGGCACGAGTGTTGTGGGCGTGGCGAGAGTGTTGAGGGCGGGTGTAGATTTTTTGATTTTCATGGGTGATTGCGGCAAACGCTGAGATGGGGGCAGGGATGAGCATGGAAGCGGCCACTACGGTAGGAACTTTGGGGACGATGCGTCGGGGTGCGGCGTCGAGCGGCTATCCGCCCAGCGCAGTACCGGTTACGGTGCTGACCGACGAGCAGGAACGGGTGCTGCTGGAGCATCTGCCGATCGTGCGTTTTCTGGCCCGTCGCATTCATGAGCGGCTGCCGCAGCACGTGGACATTGAAGATCTGGTCTCGGCGGGCGTGGTGGGGCTGATGGATGCCTTTGCCAAATTCGATCCGAACAAGAAGGTGCAGTTTCGCAGTTATGCGCAGTTCCGCATCCGGGGCGCGATTCTGGACAGCCTGCGTACACTCGACTGGAGTCCGCGCGAGTTGAGGCGCAAGGGCCGAGCGGTCGAAGAGGCGATCCGGGTGCTGACGGCGCGCATGGGCCATGCTCCCGGCGAGGGCGAAGTGGCCGCCGAGATGTCGCTCAGCCTGGAAGAGTATCAGCTATTGCTGGGCGATCTGAAGGGGTTGGAGATTGGCACGCTGCACATGGAGCGCAACGAGGACTCGGGCGAAGAGGAGCTGGCTTATGTGCCGGGCCGCATCGAGGAAGATCCGTTGTTCCGCTGCCTGCGCGGCGAGTTGGAGGAACGACTCTCGGATGCGATTGCGGCGCTGCCCGACCGGGAGCGGCTGGTGATGAGTCTCTACTACTACGAAGAAATGACAATGCGCGAGATTGGACTGGCGTTGGGCGTGGTCGAGTCAAGGGTCTCGCAGGTTCATGCTTCGGCGGTGGTGCATCTGCGGGCCGCGCTCAAAGATCTGGCCCAGCGCGGGGCCTTTGACCGTACCGCCAAGCGCAAGGGACCGGAGCGGGCAAGGCGTTGAAAAGCAGGGGGCAGGAAACAGAGAACAGGAAACAGAGAACAGAGAACTGAGAACTGAGAACTGGGAACATAGAACTGGGAACTGAGAACTGGAATCAGGAAACAGGGGTCAGGACGACCGGCGACAAGGGGAAAAGACTAGATGGATAAGACGCTCAAACAGGACGAGATTGACGCTCTCTTCGAGGCGGCTCGAAGCACCACGCCGGAGGCAGCCCACACCGAGGTACGGGCGCGGGTCGTACCCTATAACTTTTCTTCTTCGGGGCAGATATCTACCGATCAGTTGCGCGCGATCAGTATGCTCAACGATCTGTTTGCGCGCAACCTGACGCACAATCTGGCGGCCTGGCTGCGCACGCGTTTTCAGGTCAACCTGGTCAGCGCCGAACAGATTCAGTTCAACGAATTTTTGCTGCGCATTCCTGAAATCAGCTACGTGGCCTCGGTGAGGCTGGAGCCGCTGGGCGCGCTGTCAGTTTTGCAACTGGATCTGGCGCTGGCTCCGCCGGTGATTGATCTGCTGCTGGGCGGCGAGGGACGCGACGGACCGTTGCGCGAGTTGACCGACATTGAAGAATCCATCCTCGGCTCGGTTGTTGAAATCATCTGCCGCGAACTGACGGCGGCCTGGCAGCCGGTGGGTTTGAGCTTCAACTTCGAGCGCCGCCAGATGCAGACCCAGGTGGCGCGTCTGATGTCGGTGACTGAAAAGACGCTCTGCCTGAGCTTCGAGATCCGAATGCCACATAGTTCGGGGCTGCTGAACCTGGCCTTCCCGGCGGTGGTGGCCAATACCATTCTGCGCCGCCTGACCTCGGACTGGGGACGTCGTCGTCGTCACGCGGTTGAAACCCGCAAACGGATGGAAGCCGTGGCCCGGCATATTCACTTTGGCGGCAGCCTGCAACTGCCCACGGTGCGGCTGGCGGCAAGCGAGATCGAAAATCTGGAGGTCGGCTCGGTGGTTCGACTCGATCTGCCTACCAACACGCTGCCCGAGTGGCGGGTCGGCGGACAAACATTGATGACGGCGCAGGCCATCCGTCAGGGCGCGCATAGGGCTGCACGCATGGAGCGGCAGGTTGCGGAGGCTGAGCTATGAAGAGTTATCTTGATTGCTGGATTGGCGCGGCGACCGCGCTGTTTTCGCAAGCTCTGGCCGGAGAGCCGGAGCTGACCGATGCCTTGCCCAAGCCGATGACGGGCGAGGCCTTTGGCTTTGCCGCGACCATCAGCGGCGACGATGCCGGACGCTTTGCCGTGGTGCTGGACCCGACGCTGCTCGAAGCCCCGCTCTTTGGCGACGGGATGGACCAGAAGGCTGGTTGGGCGGAGCTATTGCGCGAGGTGGCCGAGTCTGCCGTGGGCGAGTTGCTGGCCAAGACGGGCAAGAAATGCCGCGTGGAAAAGTTCGAAGAGACAACCGGGGAGAGCAAGGTTTCGTGCGGTTTTCAGTTGAAGTCGGGCGACCGGGTGTGGACGATTCTGGTGCGTGACGAAGTGCGAGCGCCCAAACCTGTAACCCAACCTGCTGCTGCGGCAGCCAGCACCCCGGCCGCCGCGCCGCCGCTGAGTCCGGGCATTGAGCTGTTGCTCGATGTCGAGTTGGAGGCTTCGCTGCGTTTTGGCTGCCGCGAGCTGCCGCTGGGCGAGATTCTCGATCTTGGTCCCGGCGACGTGGTGCAACTGGACCGCCATGTGGCCGATCCGGTGGATCTGGTTGTTGGCGACAAGATTGTGGCCCGTGGCGAGGTGGTGTTGGTGAATGGAAACTTTGGCCTGCGGATCACCGAAGTGGCCGCGCCGAAGAAACGGTTGGAGAGTATTCGATGCTTGTTCTAGGCGGAATGGGAGCACTCGAACGCAAGCGGCCCCTGTCGCAGGCGGCTTTGGCCATCACCCGGCGGGAAGAACCTGCAACTGTCCCGGTGCGCGCGGTCAAAAGCGGCACGCGAGCGGGCATCTTCGAGACCTGCGCGAACACCGGCTGCCGCTCCGGCTGGCTGCATCTGTGGCGCAGCCGCTCGGCACCGGTCTTTGAAGATGGCTGGAACTGTTCAGAAGAGTGTACGACCGAGCGGGTGGCTGCGGCACTGCGCCGCGAGATGGACGGGCGCGGCACTGCGCCCGAGCCGCATCGCCACCGTATCCCGCTGGGTCTGGTGATGCTCGAACAGGGCTGGATCACGGCGGGGCAACTGCGACGGGCGGTCGACGCGCAGAAGTCGGCGGGAGCTGGAAGGCTGGGCCACTGGCTGGTGCGCCAGCAGGGGGTGAGCGAGCAGTTGGTGACCAGGGCATTGGGCTTGCAGTGGAGTTGCCCGGTTTTGCCGCTGGAGTTTCACGATGCCGAGGGGCTGACATCACTGGTGCCACGGCTGTTTGTGGATGCCTTTGGAGCCTTGCCGCTGCGGGTGGCGGCGGGAAAGCTGCTTTACATGGGATTTGAAGACCGACTGGACCCGGTTTTGACCCTGGCTGTCGAGCGCATGACGGGGTTGCGCGTCGAGAGCGGCCTGGTGCAGGGTTCGCTCTTTGGACCGGCACATACGCGGCTGCTGAATGCGGCTTACCCGGCGGTGGAACTGATCGAAGCTGCCTCCGAGCCTGCGCTGGCCCACGTGCTGGCCAAAGCCATCGAACGAGCGCGACCGGTAGAGGCGCGGCTGGTGCGGGTACATGATTGCCTGTGGCTGCGGATGTGGCGGCGGCAAGCGAGCGGACTGGTGCCGGAGCGCAATGCTGTGCAGGATCTGATCGGGTCGATTGGCGCGCATTAGACGTTCCCAATCTTTGTGCTGCATGGGCAGATTCTCATGAGCACGGACTGAAACGACCCGAAAAACATCGCTCATGGATTGCCGGGAAGGGCCGATAGACAAACCAGTAGAGGAGCCTGGGCATGAGTGAAGTTCGAGCCTTGATCGTCGATGATTCAACCGTGATGCGCAAGATTGTGGAGCGTGCGCTGCGACAGGCGGGCCTGGACCCGCTGGTGGTGCATGAGGCCGGCAGCGGCACCGAGGGATTGGAACTCCTGAAGAACAAGCAGGTGGATCTGATTATCTCGGACATCAATATGCCTTTGATGGATGGGCTGGAGTTTTTGCGCCAGCTTCGGGCGCAGAATCTGGCACCCGGAATTCCAGTGGTGATGATTACCACCGAGTCCAGCGAAGAGCATGTGAAGCAGGCGATTCTGGCCGGGGCACAGGGATACATTCGCAAGCCATTCACGGCCGAGCAGGTAAAGGAACGGGTTCTGCCGTTATTGAATGCGGCGTAGCCGGGAGGCATCCACGTGCTAATGAACGGAGTACGAAACCCCGCACTTGCGCGAGCGCGAGGAGGCGGCACAAAGGAAATGGAGCAGGCAATGGCGCTATCGTTGCGGGAGTCGGTGCATCTGATCTCGGATCCGAAGAACCTGGATTCGACCGTGGAAGAGGTCTTTCATCTGATGCTGGGCGTCAACTGCCAGCGCTTTCCGGGACCGATTCCCGCTGAAGACGAATCGGTAACCGCAGTGGTTGGATTCGGCGGCGTGCTGAGTGGTGCCTGCGTCTTCCGCACCGGCGGTTCGTCAGCAATGAAGATTGCGGCTCAGATGACGGGCATGGAGTTTACCGAGATCGACGACACGGTCAAGGACGGAGTGGGCGAGATCTGCAATATGCTGGCCGGAGCCTGGAAGGGCAAACTACCGGAACTGGCGGCCAACTGCGGTCTCTCGGTTCCTGCCGTCATTACCGGGCGGGATTACAACATCCACGTGCAGGCACCCGAGTTCAAGCTGAACCACATCTATCAATTTGACCAGGCCAGCTTCGAGGTCACCATCATCTGCGACGGCCTTCAGTAGAGGTCTTTCGGATTCCGCCCTGGGCAGCCAGGACGGAATCCGTCGCCCGTCGGCCCATCTCCTGGGCCGGTTCAATCTTCCGAGCCTGAGACCAACCTTTCGAGACGGTTACCAATTTTCTGAGCCGGATACCAATAACGTGGTCGCGGTCGCTGCGATCAGGCCAGTTGAACTTAATTCTGATTCTTCTAATCCCTTCCTCCCCAATTCCGGTCCTCCATCTGCATCTTCACCGGTGCGGGTGGAGGCAGATCTCTATGGATAGCGGATATTATGCAGCGTTGACGGGGCTGGTGGCGCGTACCCAGGCGCTCGATACGGCGGCTGCCAATCTGGCCAACGCGCAGACCCCGGGCTACCGGGCCGAGCGCGAGTACTTCCGTTCGGTGCTCTTGGGCCCGGATGCAGCCGATTCGCAGTTGGGGCAGACGGTGAACAACTACGGCCTGCTGGGCGGCGACCGGCTGAATATGGCCCAGGGCGCACTGCAACAGACCGGCAATCCCCTCGATCTGGCGATTGAGGGCGAGGGCTTCTTTCAGGTCCAGACCGCCAATGGCATTCGCTATACCCGCGATGGCAGCTTTCATCGCGCCCAGAGCGGACAACTGGTGACAGCCGCTGGCGAGCCGGTACTTTCAATCACCGGCAAGGTGATTGCGATTCCACCGGGCGAAGTAACGGTGGGCGAGGATGGCTCGGTTTCAGTTGCGGGCGGCACGGTGGATACGGTGGGCGTCTTTACCTTTCCGGCGACCGCGCAGATGACGCCGGAGGGGGCCAATCGTTACATAGCGCCCCAGGGCGTCAAGCCGACACTCTCAAAAAATGCCGCCGTGCATCAGGGCGAGGTGGAGGCGGCCAATCAGGATGTGATTCAGGGTTCGCTCGATCTGATTGTCATGCAGCGGCAGGCGGAGATGATGCAAAAGGCGTTGACCGTCTTTCATACCGAGTTCAACAAGATCGCAGCTGAGGATATTCCCAGAGTGTGAGGGTCAGGGGGCAGGGGTCAGGGATCAGGAAATTGAGGACTGAGAACTGAGGACTGAGAACTGAGAACTGAGAACTGGGAACTGAGATCTGGGGTCAGGGAATAAGAATACCGTGCGGAGGAAACAATGATTCGAGCCTTGTACACAGCAGCCAGCGGCATGAGCGCACAACAGATGAATCTGGATACGATTGCCAACAATCTGGCCAACTCGGCCACTACCGGCTTTCGCCAATTGCGCTTGCAGTTTCAGGATATGGTCTACCAGAATCTGGTCACTCCTGGAGCAGCGCAGAGCCAGTCGACGGTCTCGGCGGGCTTGCAGATTGGCCTGGGCACAAAATCGGCGGCGACCGAGGTCATCATGACCCAGGGATCGCTGAACCAGACCTCGAATCCGCTCGATGTGGCGATTGAAGGCAGCGGATTCTTTCAGGTGCAACGCCCCGATGGAACCATCGCCTATACCCGTGCCGGACAGTTTCACATGAACAATCAGGGAACGATTGTGACCACCGATGGCGACCCGATCATTCCGACCATTACGATTCCGTCCAATGCTACAGCCGTCACCATTACGCAGTATGGCGTGGTGAACGCGACACTGGCCGGACAGCAGAACCCCTCGCAGTTGGGCCAGCTTCAGTTGGCCACCTTCCCCAACGCCGGAGGTTTGGAAAGCTTGGGATCGAATCTGCTGCAATCGACGCTGAGTTCGGGCGACCCGGTTCTGGGCAATCCGGGTGGAACCGAAGGGCTGGGAACGCTGCAACAGGGGTACCTGGAAAACTCCAATGTGGATGTAGTGACCGAATTTGTGCAGATGGTGCTGGCGCAGCGGGCCTATGAATCGAATTCCAAGGTCATCAAGGCCGCCGACGATATGTACTCGCAGGTCAATAACATGACCCACTAGAACTGAGCTGGGACAAGCATACAGGTCGGTGAGGGATTGGGAATGTGGATGAGCAGGAACGGGATGAGACGGACGCGTGTTGGGGGGATGTTGCTGGCTCTAGTGACGGGTACGACTGTGCTGGGCCAAACGGCGGGCCAAAACTCCGCTGCTGCGCCTGCGACAGGTACTGAAAGCCAGGTAGCCCGCGAGATCAACGATCCAGGCTCCGGTTCGCATTGGCTGTTGCTGAAGGATGGGGCCAATCCGGGAGGGCCGGGGCGAATGGTTCTGGCTGCTGAGATGCGGAAGGATCGGGCCGGTCGAGACCTCAAAAAACCTGAGACTGCGGAGCAGCCGGAGCGGGCAGGCCGACCTGACCTCGATCTGCCGCGTCCGATCATTCATATCGGAGACCATCTGATCGTCGAGCAGCATACGCCGGTGATGGATGCGGCGTTCGAGGCACTGGCGATGGCTCCGGCGGTGGCCGGTGCTGCGTTCGAAGTACGGCTGACGGTGGGCGGCAAGGTGCTGCGGGCGGTCGCTCTTGCTCCGGGGCGAGCGGCGCTTGCGGCAGAGAGAAATGCTGCCTTTGCAAAGGACAATGGCCGAGCGGAAGCGGAGGCGTGGCGATGAAGATCGGTGTCGATAGCAGAGTGTTTTGGGCCATGTTGATGATGGTCGCGGTCATTCAATTCTCGATTCCGACGGGTGCGATCGTGAAGAAAAAGGCACCGGTCGATGCTGCCAAGGCGACGCCGCCCGAGGCTGCGCTGCACAGCTATATCGAGCGGGTGCGGGCGCAGCAGGCCGCCGAGGTGCTTACGCCGGGATCGATCTGGAGTCCTGAAGGCCGACTGGTGCGGCTGGGCACCGATGCCAAGGCTGTGCGCTTGCATGATGTGCTGGCGGTTGTGGTCTCTGAAAGTCTGGCCGCCTCCACCGACGGACAGGTGAAGAACTCGCGGGCCTCGAATGCCAGTTCCGGTCTGACCGGTTTGCTTGGAAAATTGAAGGCCGCCAATGCATTGCAAAACCTGATTGGACAGACCTCGGCCTCCGGTCTGACGGCGCAGGGCCAGAGCACCACCAATTCGAGTCTATCGACTACCTTTGGTGCTGAAGTGGTGGACGTGCTGCCGAATGGAATGCTGGTGGTGCAGGCGACACGGCAGTTGACCTTCTCGCAACAGACGCAGTTGATAAAGCTGCGCGGCTTGGTGCGACCCGAAGATGTGAGCGCACAGAATCAGGTGCAGTCGGCGGCGATGACCGATCTGGAGCTTGAGGTCACCGGCAAGGGCATCGTCAACGATACGACCTACCGGCAGAATCCTGTGGTGCGGTTGGTGGAGAAGTTGCTGGTGTTTTGAAGACAGGGACAAGGAAAACGGCGGGGATGGGGATGCGAGCAGCGGACGGGAAAATGGATGGGCGCGAGGATAGCAGAACCTTCTGGTGGTGGGTTGCGCTTGCCGTGGCTCTACTGCTGGCAGCCTCACTGGTTCAGGCCGAAAATGCAGGACAGTTGGCGCGGGTTAAAGATGTGGCGACGATCGAAGGGATTCGGGATAACCAACTGGTGGGCTACGGGCTGGTCGTAGGCTTGCACGGAACCGGCGACAGCTCGCAGACGGTCTTTCCGGCACAGACGCTGATCTCGGCACTGGAACGTATGGGGATCACCGTGCCGCAGACCGGATCAAACAGTGCCAGCAATATGCAGGTGAAGAATATGGCGGCGGTCTTTGTGGTGGCCACGCTGCCGCCCTTCAGCCGGCCCGGTTACAAGGTGGATATTACCGCCTCTTCGGCTGGCGATGCCCGCTCGCTCGAAGGCGGAATTCTGCTGATGACTCCGCTCTACGGACCCGATGGCCAGCTCTACGCGCAGGCGCAGGGAGCGCTGGTGCTGGGCGGCTATACGGCGACCTCGGGCGGCAACAGCAAGCAACTCAATCATCCGACCACGGCGCGCATACCGGGCGGAGCGCTGGTGGAGAGGCCGGTGCCCTTTGACCTTAAGCAGATGCACACGGTGAGCGTGGTGCTGAACGATGCCGACTTCCATACCGCCGAACAGATGGCTACATCGATCAACAAGGCTCTCGGTGGCGAGCGAGCGCATGCAATCGACAGCCGCAGAGTGGAGATTGCGCCCACCTCAGATGAGGATATGGCCGAACTGCTCGACCGCATCGAGGCAGTCGAGGTTCAGGTCTACCCGCGAGCGCGCGTGGTGGTGAACGAACGCACCGGCACGGTGGTGATTGGGGGCACGGTGCGCTTGCAGCCGGTCTCGATCCTGCATGGTGGACTGAGCGTCAACGTGATCTCAGAGACCAAGGTCTCGCAACCCGGCGCACTCTCGGCGGGAACAACGCAGGTGGTGCAGCAGACCACAGTGCAGGCGGTGGACAAGCCGGTCAATCGGATTGATCTGAAGGAAGGGGCCACGGTAGAGGATTTGGTCCAGGAATTGCAAAGAACGGGGGCGGGAGCGAGAGATGTGATCTCGATCCTGCAGGCGATGAAGGAGGCCGGCGCACTGGAGGCCGACCTGGAGGTTCTCTGATGGGTCTGATTGCGGCAGCAACGACGATGGTAACCAACGCGGGGACGACCGGCGTGGCCGCATCTTCTACGCCGCAGCCGCGCCTGGTTCGAGCCGCGCATGAGTTCGAGGCGCAGATGATGAAAGAATTGTTGAAGCCGATGACAGGCGCGAATTCATTGATGGGCGAAGAGGACGACTCCGATTCTGGAACGGGCGGAGCATTGGGCGAATATGCCTCGGAGGCGCTGGGACGGGCACTGAGCAACCAGGGAGGATTTGGAATTGCTAACAAAATTGTGAGCGATCTTTCCCATTCCGGTAACGGGAAGGTAACCGGATCAGTAACCACAAATATGTACCAGAATACTCACATGAAAGTTCTTAAATGACTAGAGTGATTAGCAGGGTTGCCGATAGGCCCAGCAAGGAGCAACAAACATGGACATTCGCAGTAGTCTCGATGGATTGAAATCGCTGCTAGGAACGGCACCCGTGGCCCCGGCCAACCCGGCTCCGATCAAGAGCGGAAGCTCGACCGGTACGAGCGCTCTGAGCAGCGACCGGGCGACGTTGAGTGGCGCTGGCAGCGAGGTCTTGCAGACCGCCTCCGACTCCGATGTGCGCACCGAAAAAGTCGCTGGGATTCAGGCGGCGTTGGCGGCGGGAAGCTACAACGTCTCGTCGTCGGCAGTGGCTTCAAAGCTGGTGGACTCGATGATGGGCGCCCAGCAATAACCTGGGCACTCGGTTTGTGTTGCAGAATGCCAAGCATCGAGTTCGTGTCGCGGGAGTGAAAGGGTATAGGGCAATGCTGGAGTTTGGGGCGCGTCGGTTGCATCCGGAGCTGAAGGAACTGGTCATGGAGGCCTCGCGGGCGCTGGCTTGCCTGGACGCCGATCGGCTGGAGGAACTGGCTCTCTCTTGCAAGGCGTTGAACAGCGATCTGGCCGAAGCGGATCTGGCTGCGGATACGGAGCGGCGCCGATCGCTGGTCCGTCAGGCCAGAGAAGCTGCCGGGGATATGGCGATCCTGGGCCGGGTTCTCGAAGCCACGCGGGCCAACCTGAACGTGATCAAACGCCTGCGCCAGCTGCGCGGCCCTGGACGGGAGCCGTGCCTGGAGTACGGAGAAGCACAAACCCCAGCCTGGCGGCAGACGGAGAACAGCCATGGGGACAATTAACTCCGCATTCAGCATCATCTCCGGGGCTTTGAATGCCGACCAGTCGGCTCTGAACATTGTGGCCAACAATGTGGCCAACGCCAATACCACGGGCTACACACAAGAGGTTCCCAACTGGCAGGAGAATCCGCCGCTGCTGATCAGCGGGGTCGTCAATGGCGCGGGGGTGACCGAGACCGGTCCGACCTCGGTGCGGGACCGGGTTCTGACCGAGCGGCTGGACCAGCAGCAACAGTTGGCTTCAGCCTCTGGATCGCGGCTGACGGCGCTCAACACACTGCAAGCACTGTTTACACCGGATTCTGGAGCCTCCGGTTCGACGGCCGGCGATATAGGCTCCGATCTGACCAAGTTTTTCAGTTCCTTTTCATCGCTCGAGGCAAATCCAACCAACAATGCGCTGCGCCAGAGTGTGCTCTCCTCCGCATCGACGCTGGCCGGAGACATCTCTAACGCTGCAGCCAGCCTGAATACACAACAAACGGCCGTTGACCAGGAAGCCAGCGGCGTGACCAGTCAGGTGAACTCGCTGACCAGCGCAATTGCGCAGATCAACCAACAGATCATGACCATCTCGCCCGGTGCCGACGCAGGCACGCTCGAAGATCAGCGGCAGCAGGATTTGAGCCAGCTCTCGCAGTTGGTCGGAATCAACCAGATTACGACTGAGAACAATGGGCTGGCGATCACGACCACGGGCGGTCAGTTGCTGGTCTCTGAAGATACAAGTTATCCGTTGACCACAGGTGTGGTGAGTGGGGTCAATCACTTTTATGTGGGAACGGCCGATGTGACCTCGCAACTGACAACCGGAGGCGGGCAACTGGGCGGGTATCTGACGGCACGCGATCAGGATATTCCCAGCGTATTGTCTTCGCTCGATCAACTGGCGTACTCGGTTTCAACCAATGTAAATGCGTTGAACAACAGTGGAACCGATATGGATGGGAATACGGGCACAGTGGTTGCTCCGCTCAATCTCTTCCATGAGCCGACAACCGTTACGGGCAGCGCGGCCAACATGAGCGTGGTGATGACCGATCCGAACCAGATTGCAGCAGCCGGGTTGGGACAAGGAACGGGCGATAATACGAATGCCTTAGCGATGGCCAATCTTGCTAATCAATCGCTGATCAAGCCGATTGCGACAACGCTCTTCAGCATGACGCAGAATCTGAATTCCGCGACCGCCGTGAATGGCACTGCGACTGGGCAGGTCGAATTGAATGACTCGCTGGGCAAGAGCTATACGGCGACGGTGACCTATACCAGGACGGCAACCGGGCCGCCTTCCACCTGGAATTACAGCATTGCAATGCCTGATCCAGTTACACCCGATACCAGCGTGGCTGGCCAGGTGAGTTACAGCTTTGGCGCGGGCGAGACGGTGAACCCGGCAACGAATCTGACGATTACCGGCAGCACCGGAGCGGGTACGGCAACGATCACTGCGCCAACAGTGACACCGGGCGAAGCGGTTGGCACAGCGGGTCCGCCGGCAACTGGGTACGTAGCTGCACTCGACGCTCAGTTGACGGCGGCAGGAATTACTGGAGTCACGATCTCGACCGCTGGCAATGTGGTAACGATCAAGGGTGCCACGGCCACGGCAGGCAATGTGGTTGCGGATCCGGTCTCGGCCAATGCGACTGGAACGCTGCAATTCAACGCGGGTGGAACTCTGACAAGCCCAGCCGCGAATGTGAGTGGAATTACATTTTCTGGACTTTCGAACGGGGCGGTGACGCTGAGTCTGAACTGGGGTCTGTTTGGCTCAAGCGGCGCGGCCAATGTGACGCAGACGGCGTCTGCCACAGCAGAGACCGGGCAAAGCCAGAATGGATTTGTGGACGGCAACAACCAGACACCCACGGACTTTTATTCGACCCTGGTTTCAACTTTGGGTTCAACCGTCTCTGAAGTGCAGACGGAAAACACGGCGCAGACTGCCTCGGTAACGCAGTTGCAGACGCAGAGCGACGCGCTTTCCGGTGTGAACCTGAACGACGAGGCATCGTTCATGCAGACCTTCGAGCGCAGTTATCAGGCGGCCTCGCAGGTCTTTACGATGTTGAACACGGTGATGGGGTCGGCGATCAACCTGGGTGAATCGACGGCTGTCACTTAGCGCGATCAACCGGGCGCGTCGGCGCGAAGACAGAGTCAGGAACGATGGTTCGTGGTTGGAGGAAAGCCATGCGGGTGGATCCATTTTTCGTAAACAATCTGGCTGGTTCGCTCGATCAAACACAGGTGAGCGAGCAGCAACTGACGCAGGAGCTTTCCAGTGGTGTGCGGGTGACTTCGCTGAGTCAAGACCCAGTGGCCAGTGGGCAGAACGTGCTGATGCTCAACCAGATTCAGCAGGATGATTCGTTTACGCAAAGTTCAAACATGGTTACCGGGCAGTTGCAGGTTGCCGACTCTGCGTTGGGCGGCGTGGTGACGCAACTGACGCAGGCTATTTCGCTGGCCACCAGCGCCAATAACGGCACCATGAACCCGAACAACGTCAAGTCGATTGCGAATCAGATCTCCGGCATTCTGAATGAAGTGCAATCACTGGCCAATACGAATTATCAAGGCCAGTACATCTTTGCCGGAGGCAAGACATCGACCACGCCCTTCTCAACCTCGAATGGAACCGTGCCAGCCACCACCACTTATAGCGGCGATGAAGATGTGAACTATCTGCAAACGCCCAATGGGCAGAAGATCCAGTTGAATGTGCCGGGCGATCAGATCTTTTCCGCATCGGGAACCAACAGCGTCTTTGGTGCATTGAACAGCCTGGTTGCCGACTACTCAAGCGGCACGGTGAACACCACGCAGGCCGTGGCTGATACGGCGGCATTGAACACGGCTCTGAACTTCGTCTCGCAACAGCGCGTGACGATTGACAATTCGATTACACAATTGAGCGCAGCATCGAGCGCTGTATCCAGCGAGCAGACGCAGTTGACGGCTGCACAGACCAATCTGATGCAGGCGGATGTGGCGCAGATTTCAACCCATCTCACTCTTGCCGAAACGCAGCAGACGGCGCTTGAAGATGTCATGTCGCAGTTGGGATCGGCTACGCAAAGCCTGTTCAGCAAGTTGTGAAAAAGTTCGTAGATCACGCGCAGGCCGAGAGAAATACAATCAAGCTGTGCGCTATCGACTGTACCAACCAGAGGATTTTGCTTCGCTCTATGCAATTGAAGAGGCTTGCTTTCAGCCTCCGCTGCGTTTTGACAGAGATTATATGCGCCAGCTTATCCACGCTGCTGATTCGGCAACCTGGATAGCGGAAGATGGCGTGCAGATGGCGGGCTTTGCCATTGTCAAGTGGGGCGAGACGACCGAAGTTGGCGCCGCATATATTCCAACCATTGAAGTGACCTCAGCCGAGCGTGGGCGCGGCGTTGGAGCAGAGTTGCTGCGCTGTTGCGAGGAGTCGGCGCATCTGGCCGGATCGACTTTGATTTGGCTGCATGTAGACGAGCAGAATGCTGGCGCGATTCGGCTTTACGAGTCGCATGGTTACCGCTGCGAAGGCAAAGAAGAACACTTTTATGCACACAACCACGCGGGGTTGATTTATTGCAAGAGGCTGGACGGGCTTTGCAGTCTGCAGAAAACCCCTTGATTCACAGGCGCATCTACTTCGTACGTTCAATAGCCGCACAAGTTTTGAACGGTGCGAACTTCAGTCCGCTCGAAGGGTGCAAACTACATTGACTCCCGCTCAGCAGCAAGAATGCTCTCTGGCTTGCCCAGATCGCGCCATGAGCAATCATCCACTCGATGTGCAACGATTCTCTCTCCTTCAGCCGCAAGTCTCATGTAAGTGGAAATAATAGAAAATGCGCCTTCCTCACTTATCTTAGTTAGTAACTCAGTAGATAGAATATGGATACCAGAGAATCCCAATGCTATTGTCTTATTCGCATTCCGCGCTAACTCAACCTTTCCATCGCGCCCCGTTTGACGACCGCAAAGCAAACCCTGCTCGTCAAAGAGCAGATACCGTGAACTCTCCCGCTTCTGCACAGCCAGCGTTGCCAGCGCCTTCTGCTCCACATGAAAGCGAGCCATCACTTCCAAATCAATCGTGCTGATCACATCCACGTTGTGCAGAATGAACGGCTCCTGCAAACTGCCTGCGTCCATAAAAAAATGTGCAGCCTTCTTCAACCCGCCGCCCGTATCCAGTAACTCATCCTCGCATGAAATTTCAATCCGCATCCCAAAATTATGGTTGGCCTGCAAGTACTCACCAATCATCTCGGCAAAATGATGCGCGTTCACAATCACCTCGCGCACGCCAAACTCGCGCAATCGGATCAATGAAATCTCAAGCAGCGTGCACCCGCCCACAGTCACTAGCGCCTTGGGACGATCATTGGTCAGCGGTCGCAACCGCGTGCCCAGGCCGGCAGCCAGGATCATCGCCTTCATCGGCCCATCTTTTCCGCTTCGATATGCTGCAACACTACATCCACTCCACTGCCGCGCAAATGCTTGGCCAACTGCTCGGCCAGATACACCGATCGGTGCTGTCCACCTGTACAACCAAACGAGACCATCAGGTGCTTGAATCCTCGCTTCTGGTATCCGCTCACTGTTGCATCCACCAATGAAAGCACGCTTGAAAGATACTGGTGCACACTCGCTTGACGACTCAAGTAATCAATCACTGCCGCATCCTTGCCCGTTAGTGCGCGGTACTGTTCTTCGCGTCCCGGATTCGGCAAACTTCGCGCATCAAAAACAAATCCGCCGCCGTTGCCACTCTCATCCTTGGGCATCTCGCGATGATAACTGAAGCTGTAGATACGCACCGTCAATCCCTCTGCAGAGGCCGCCAAACCTTGCAACTTCTCTGATGCTGTCATTGCCTGCAACGCATCCATCAACGCAGGCAAAGCAACCGGTAGCGTTACATGTTCCGCGAGCCAGCGCAGGTTCTTCAACGCATACGGAACGCTCAGCAGAAAATGGGCCTTGCGCTCATAAAATCCTCGAAAGCCATAAGCTCCCAACGCCTGCAAGATGCGCACATAAACATATGCGTAATAGTGTTCCATGAAGATTGCGCGATCTAACTGAATATAACTCCCCAGGCAATCGAGATAGTAATCGAGTAACTCCTGCCTTAACTCCGACGGCAAGTCTGCTTTGCCATCATAGAGCAACGAGGCAATGTCATATTGCAGTGCACCTTTGCGCCCACCCTGATAGTCCAGAAAATATGGTTTCCCATCACGCAACATCACATTGCGGCTTTGAAAATCGCGATAGAGAAAATAATCATGGTTGGCACTCAACAGAAACTTCGTCAGTCGGCTGAAATCATCTTCCAGCGCTTGTTCATTGAAAGCCACTCCAGCCAGCCGCAAAAAATAATACTTGAAATAATTCAGATCCCACGCAATCGACTGCCGATCAAAGCTCGGTCGCGGATAACAGACTTTGTAATTCAAATCCCGCCCCGCCACGACCTGAAAACGCGGCAGCTCCGCTACCACCTTGCGATACGCTTCAATCGCCTCGGCAGCAACGGTCTCACCCGCGCGATGCTTGCCTAGAAATTCAAACAGCGTTGTGTCGCCCAGGTCTTCTTCCAGATATGCGCCCTGGCTCAAATCTTCCGCATAAATCTCAGGCACGGCCAATCCATGCCGACGAAAATGCTTTGAAAACTCAACGAACGCAAGGTTCTCCTCGCGCACCGGGTACACAATCCCAATGGCACTATACCCACCACCCGTCAAGCGAACAATCGTCCGCCCTGACCCGCCGAGTTGCCCCTGCAATGGCCGCGCATCCTCAGCCGCGAACTTGAAATGCCGCTCAAACAGCTCTCTTAAAACGTCCATCCATCTCTTTCCAATCACTGCACAGTCGCTTCACCAAGATACCCAACTAATCACGGTAATGTCGATTCCCAGGTCACTTTCTTGAGGCCTGGGAATTCTGCGGGCCGCGATCTCAGCGAACCGTATAGACATAGTCATATGACTAGTGATATGACTATATGAGAAGGGGGTTTCCCAATGGCTTGGCAAGTCTACGACGCAAAGGCGCGTTTCAGCGAGTTCCTCGACGCGACGCTCCGAGACGGCCCGCAAGTGCTTACGCGCCGCGGAGTTGAGACGGCCGTTCTGGTTCCTATCGACGAGTGGAAGCGGCTGAACTCCGCGCCCAAACTATCGCTCAAAGAGATTCTGCTTGATCCAGGTGGTCCGCGCTTTGAGAACATTGTGCCTCCGCGCGGCGGGTTCCGCAGTCGTCCGCCGGTTGAGTTCGAGTAGGCAATATGTATCTGCTCGATACCAATATCGTCTCGGAGACCCGCAAGCCGCGTCCGCATCCTGCCGTGCTTGCCTGGATTCGTTCGATCCACCAGAGTGAGTTGTTTCTGTCATCGGTCACAATGGGAGAGTTGCAAAGGGGCGTGGAGATCACACTTCGTCAGGACCCGGTGAAGGGAAGAGAGATTGCCGAATGGATTGATCGTCTGGCCTCTGTTTATGAGGTATTGGTGCCGGATACGATCGTCTTCAGAGAGTGGGCAAGACTGATGTATGGACGCCCGGAAGACAAATGGGAAGATGTATTGATTGCATCGACAGCGCGGCGCCATCGCATGATGGTTGTGACGCGCAACGTAAGAGATTTCGAGGGCCTTGGCGTGGAGGTATTGAACCCATTTCCAAGCGCCTCAGGGGGACAAGATTGACTGTGAATCCATTGCCGCGTATCGGCGTGTTGGCGATTCAAGGGGATTATGCAGCGCATGCTGATGCGTTGGCGGCCTCGGGTGCCATGCCGGTTGAAGTGCGCAAGCCAGAACAGTTGGTTGAATTGGATGGGCTGGTGTTGCCCGGAGGCGAATCGACCACGATTCTGCGGTTTCTTGAGAAGCTCCGCTTTTTTGATCTCTTGGTTGAGTTTTGTAAGGAGAGGCCGGTCTTTGGCACTTGCGCCGGTGCGATTCTGCTGGCGCGGGAGGTGCGTAACCCATCTCAGCAAAGCCTGGGTGTTTTGGATGCAATTGTAGAGCGCAATGCTTACGGCCGCCAGATCGACTCGGCGATTCTGACTGCCGAGACGACACTCGCAGGCGGACCGCTGGAGATGGTCTTCATTCGAGCGCCGCGCATTGTTCAGATCGGTTCGGGCGTTGAGGTGCTGGCAGAGCGCGAGGGATTTCCTGTGCTGGTGCGGCAGGGAACCGTGATGGCAGCCACGTTTCATCCCGAACTGTCGCCGGATCATCGCGTACATCGCCTGTTTGTTGAGGCAGTTACGGCGGCCAAAAACATCTCTGAATGACCATGAGCGATTTTTATCGGAGAAGCATGGCGGTCTTCCCAGCTTGGTCCTCAGTCTTTGCAGGTTCCAACCGAACTTTACTATTGCAATACCACATTGAGAATCTCAGTGCGTCCAACCGAAATGGAGAGTAATCTCTACTTCACGGAGGCTGCTGATGCTGTCCACATTTACGCCCATACCTGCGGAGACGGAGCGGAAAGAGCCGGGAATCGGCGGCAAACCTCCTGTGGATCGTCGTCCTACGGGCGGCGGGGGCGGCGGAGGCGATGACGATTGGGACAACAACCACGGCGGACCTGGAGAACTGTTGCAACGGGTTCGCGTGAGGATTTTTTCTATTCTGGCAGCTGATATGCTTTTTTTTGCCGTGCTGGTGACCGTCTTCTTTGCGCGTCGGGCGGGAATGCGCACGGTGGCTCTGCCGCACATACTGCTTCTGAATACGATTTTTTTGCTGGCCAGCAGTGTGACGGTGGAACTGGCTCGGCGCAATATCTTTCGCGAGATTGACGTGCTTGAGGAGTGGCTGGGGATGGGGCGACCGGCACTGCGTCGTGCTCTGCCCTGGTTGGGCGCAACCCTTGCGCTGGGACTGATATTTCTGGGGGGGCAAAACATCGCATGGAGGCAGTTGAGCACGCAGGGCTTTGCCTTTGACCATTTTTCTACACCCGCCAGCTATTTTTTCTATCTGATTACCGGATTGCACGCTGCACATTTGGCCGTGGGCGTGCTGGCGCTGCTGCTCTGCCTGACGACGCTGGGCTTGCTCAAGCGTGTTGAGTTCCGTCAGGTTGCCATTGATGCGACCGCCTGGTTCTGGCACACGATGAATCTGGCCTGGGTGCTGCTGCTGCTGGCACTGGTCGTGGGTCAATAGCCATTCCATCCCACTTTCCACCGCAGAGTGAGGCAGATCACATCCGAAGAGTCTATGATATAGAGAGAATTGCTTTGCTGTCAGGCTCACGCCTTCTAGAGCAGCGTGCGAGAATCGTCTTAGAATTGATTGCGGAGAATAGATGGCGCTGTTCGGAAGTCTTTCACTCATCATCGCTTTGGCGCTGGCCGCCTATAACCTTCTAGCTGGTGCTATTGCGCTGCGACTGATCGCTACCGGACAGCCGACGCGCATTTCGCCGGAGCGGCTGGCCGATACGGCACGACGAGCAGGAATCGCCGGTTTTGTCGCCATCACGGCAGCGGCGTTTGCTCTGATCTGGTCGGTATTCGCCAATGATTTTTCGATTACCTACATCATGGAGCATTCCAACCGCGCACTGCCTGCCGCGTACAAATTTTCCGCATTGTGGAGCGGGCAGGAAGGCTCATTACTGTTGTGGGCATGGCTGCTGGGTGCCTATGGCTTTGTGCTGCGGCTGACTCATAAACAGGATGTAAAACTCTACGCCTACGCTGGCGCGATTATGGCCGCAATACAGGTGTTCTTCCTGTTGGTCTTGAACTTTGCCGCGCCGCCATTTGCACTGCTCAAAGGCGCGATTCCTGACGACGGCAACGGTTTGAACCCGTTGCTACAGTACCCGGAGATGGTGATTCATCCGCCGATGTTGTATCTGGGGTACGTCGGCTTTTCGGTTCCGTTTGCCTTCGCGTTGGGCGCATTGATGATGCGGTATCCCGGCGAAAAATGGATCAAGATTACGCGCGTCTGGACGATGGTCACGTGGCTGTTTTTGACCTGCGGAATTTTTTTGGGTATGCATTGGGCTTATGCGGTGCTGGGCTGGGGCGGTTACTGGGGTTGGGACCCGGTGGAGAACGCGAGCTTTATGCCATGGCTTACCGGCACTGCGTTTCTGCACTCGGTGATGATGCAAGAGAAAAAAGGCATGATGAAGAGCTGGAATGTGTGGCTCATCTTCAGTACCTTTCTACTAACTCTGCTGGGAACTCTTCTAACTCGCGCTGGATTGGTAAGTTCAGTACATGCCTTTGCGCAATCGTCGATTGGTAACTGGTTTATAGCTTTCATGGTGATTGTGTTGGCTGTCTGCATCTTCACTTATGTATTGCAACGCGATCACTTGAAGAGCGAGCATCACTTGGAGTCGTTAGTAAGTCGTGAATCCAGTTTTCTGTTCAACAATCTGGTATTGCTGACCGCTTGCTTTGTCATTCTGTGGGGAACATTGTTCCCCATCTTGAGCGAGTATGTTGAAGGCAGCAAAGTTACCGTGGGCGCGCCGTTTTATAACCGCGTGGCAATTCCGATTGGGCTGTTCCTGCTGTTTCTTACCGGTGTAGGTCCGTTGCTGCCTTGGCGTGCCACTTCACTTAGAAGTATTCGACGCAATTTTGTGCTGCCGGTAATTGCGCTGTGGGCAACTGTGATTGTCTGCTTTGCGGTTGGCGTACAGCCCTGGAAGGATGGCGCGTTCGATCAAGGCAACTTCTTTGCGATGGTTGCTTTTGCGCTGTCGGCAGCGGTACTTACTGCGATTCTTTCAGAGTTTCTGCGCGGGGCTGGAGTTATATCGAAACAAACCGGGCATAACTACTTTGTATCTCTTTATCTGTTAGTGCGGCGTAACACGCGACGTTATGGGGGCTATATCATCCACATCGCGATTGTCATTGTGGTAATTGGGCTGGCTGGCGCGGCATTCAATCGCAATGTGGAAAGCGAAATGGCGCTGCATGACAAGATTTCCATTGGCCCATATACGCTGGAATCGGTTACTTCAACACAAGATTCGAATGCTAACTACGATTCTGAATTTGCGCTGCTCGACGTATACAAGAATGGCAAAGTGCAGTTTCAGATGGCTCCAGAGAAGAGAGTATATCTGGCCAGCCAGCAGCCGCAGACGATGGTTGCAATTCACTCGGTTCCGAGCTGGGATTTGTATGTGGTTTACGAGGGCATCAATCCTGATACGCAGCAGCCGATTATCAAGGCATTCCTCAATCCGCTGGTAAGTTGGATTTGGGCTGGAGTGGTTTTGCTGATCTTTGGAACAGTCGTCGCGCTGATTCCGAACCTGAAGCCTGCAGCGCAGAAGGGAGCCGCGCAATGATGCCTTCCCGACCATTCACAATTTGGATGAAGGCCGCGCAAGCTCTCGTTCTGGCTGTGGCCGTTTACTTCTCTGTGGGTGCATCCGATCCGACTTCGCGCTTGAACAATTTAAGTCATCGGCTGATGTGTACGTGCGGCTGCAATGAGTTGCTGGGCGAATGCAATCACGTTGGCTGCCCAGACTCTCCGGGTGAACTAGAAGTGCTGAGAAAACATATTGCAGCGGGCGAAGGTGACGGTGAGATTATGTCCTTCTTCGCAGCCAAGTACGGAGCGACTGTGCTGGCAGCACCCACCGCGCATGGCTTTGATCTGGTGGCCTGGATTGCGCCGGTTGCAGTTTTTGCGGCAGCACTGTTGGGAACCGTTTTATTGGTGCGGCGCTGGGCAAATTTATCAGAAGGCCAGACGCAGACTGCTGGTGGAACGGCGGTCAACGGAGATCCTGAGGATCTTGCGCGCCGAGAAAAAATTCGCCGGGAAACCGATAGCGACGGAGGTTTTTGAAGTTATGACTGAGACCGAGGGACTTATTGCCGGACTGTTATTGGGATTTGGAGTATTTGTTTATACTTTTTGGCCCGAGAATGTCTTTGCCAGCCAACGCCAGAAGACGCGCTTGGACTATCTGTTAGAGCGCAAGGAACAGCTCTATGAAAACTTGCGCGACTTGAACTTTGAACACCGCGCAGGTAAATACCCGGAAGAGGATTTTGTAGTTCAGCGTGCGCAACTTGAAAATGAGACAGCGCAGTTAGTCAGTGAGATTGAGTTGTTGCAGCAATAGTTAATAAGATCTTAAGTTATCATCCTTGCAACTATCATAAGTCGCAAGGATGATAACTCGATATAAATTCAATCCAGTTACTATCGAACAGAAGTGAACGGTGAGGCTGGCAGATCGACGCCGTTATATAGATTGCATTGCGGACTGTTTGCCCAACCATAGCGTACTTGGGTAGGTTCTGGTACCGATGTGCTCGAAGCGACAACTGTATTGCCGTCTATCTTGGCAGTGGCGGGCGAGAAGTTGCCGTCTTCTCCAGCGACCTCAAAGCCGGTCAATTCATCGCCTTTGGCCTTCAGGCCCTTTGCATGATGGTCAAACCAGATGCGAATTGCGCTGCCTTCTGGAACTGCCTGACGAAAGATTGGGCCAGAGTAGTTGATATCTTCTCCGTAACTGATGGCACGAGCGCCAAGAGCCAGACGAAGCCCCACATCTAACTTATCCGTAGGATGCACGTTATCTGGATTGCCAATGTCGATAGTTACAGCCATTGCCGTGTTACTAACATCTAGTGTCTTCAACTGCTGCTCGCGCAAAGTTGCCCAGTCCTCTGTCGGCGAGGATTTGAAGTTAGCCAGTTGCACAAAGATAAATGGGAAATCGCCCTCGGCCCATTGGTGTCGCCAGTCCTCAATCAATGTGCGGAAGAGGCGATGATAGAGAGCAGGCTGACGCTCGATCATGCTGTTGCTCTCGCCTTGATACCAGATCACTCCACGAATGGGCAGCGGCGTGAGCGGAGCAATCATGCCGTTGTAAATGAGGCTCGGTGCCCAGTTGACCAGCGGCGGCGTCCAGGGAAACTGAGGCTCTGGTTTGCCTGCGGCCTTGGCCTCGTCACGTAGTTTCTGGCGATACTTCTCTTCAAGTAGTGCGGTCGACTGGCGGTCGTCCATTCTTCCCTGCGAGAAAATATAAGGCGCGAGCGAAGCATCGGCGCCCAAAGCCGCGAGGCGCGTCCACGACTCAGCCAGCGTGCCGCCCCACGAAGAGTCGATGACGCCAACCGGAACGTGCTCACGTGCTTCAATCTCACGGGCAAAGTACCAAGCAACGGCAGAAAAATCCTGAGCGGTTTCAGGACTGGAAACGGCCCAGCCATCGGTTACAGCTTCGTCCTGCGCATACTCGGCTGCGTGGGTTTTGATGAGTAGAAGACGAATCTGCGTATTGGCAGAGTGAGACAAATCGGCAGGTCCAGTGGCAGCGTAGCGCAGTGCAAACTCCATATTCGATTGACCGGAAGCAAGCCACACATCACCAACCAACACATCGTCGAGCGTGATGGCGTCCGTGGCGGAGGCATTGCCTTGCACCGTCAATTGAAATGGGCCGCCCGCTGCGCCGGGAGAAAGATAGACGCTCCAACGACCGAGAACCCCAGTCATGACCGACCGGGTTTCGCTGCGAAATGTCACGCTGATCTGCTCGCCGGGAGTTGCCATCCCCCAAACGTGCACAGGCAAATCGCGTTGTACCACCATGTGGCTAGTGAGAATCTTGGGTAGAGTCACCTGCGCGGAGGCCGCGACAGTTGGAAGCAAAGCAAGCAGCAACAGAGAACGCAGGTTCACAGAACGCCCCATGAAATGAGATGCGGGAAACTCCTTCGCGGCACAATTCGACGAAGGAACCCGAATAGATGACGTTATCAGAGAAGAGATAACTGCGTCAGCCATTCGCATTGTTTTTTTCAACTTTTCCGAGTGAGGGATTCGAACCCCAGGTAGCCTTGCGAGTACGTCTGATTTCGAGTCGGGTCAACGATGAATTGTTATCAGTAATTTAGCGGATGGGTGGCTACTTTTTGAGCTAGTTGGAATCGTCTTCCTGTCGTAGTGGCTCGTGGCCGCAACGATGGCCGCAACCTACCCCTATTACGTTGTGAAAAGGGTTGACCAATATATGCCATTGGCATATAGTTTTTCTATGCAAACGGTGGTCGAAACCCCGACCTACCTGAGAGCCGCAGGAGCCATCTATAGCGAAGCGGATCGGGAAGAAATCGTGCGAACCATCGCCGCAACCCCGGACGGAGACTTGATGCCCGGCACAGGAGGGTATCGCAAGCTGCGCTTTGCACGTTCCGGCATGGGAAAACGCGGCGGCGCACGGGTCGTTTATCTGT
>Ga0182030_10004277_pt1 | contig 30459 bp, 26 predicted proteins | sample 812S3MmetaG_FD_121299 | JGI IMG/M metagenome (GOLD analysis project Ga0182030, IMG submission 121299) | Permafrost microbial communities from Stordalen Mire, Sweden - 812S3M metaG (Illumina Assembly) | ecosystem: Environmental > Terrestrial > Soil > Wetlands > Permafrost | place: Sweden...
GCGCCCCGCTTCGCCTGACGCCGGCAAGTCCGCCTCCCCCTGCGGCCTGACTCACCCTCAGACCGCCAATGCGGTTATGGTAGGCTACGGCAGTCGCCGAGCCACTTTCATGAACGCCTACTCCGCCTCCGAAGCAATCTGGCCTGCACTCGAGCGAACCTGCGCCTATCTCTTCCGGCCCTTCAAGGCGGAGACATTCCTCAAGCTGACAGCCGTCGCCACGCTCAGTGAAGGCTTCCTGGTCAGCTTCCGCTTCACCGTTCCGGGTGCGCAACCGTTCGCAGGGAAGGCCGCTGCGCGGTGGGCTCTTCTTTTCTCGCCGCAGCTTTTGCCCATCACCGCTCTCGCGGCCATCGCGTTGTTTGTCTTTTGCGTCTATTGCTTCCTGCTGAGTACGCGCTTGCGCTTCGCCTTCGTGCACTCGCTCATTCACCAGACCCACGCGTTTCGTTCCGCCGCCAAGCTCTACTCCGACGAAGCGGACCGCTTCTTCTCGGCCTCCATGCTGGTCTGGCTCTCGTTTCTGGTGGCGGTCTCGCTAGCGGTTGCGGGCATCGCCGCGCTGGCCTTCGCGCTTGGCGTCACGCCGGCATCCGGCAGCACGCTGAGCCCGGGGAGATTTCTCCTCCTCTACCTTTCCAGCGCAGCCATCGGCCTGATCCTGCTTCTCGCCGCAGGCGTGGCGCAGGTGGTGCTCAACGACTTCATCCTACCCCACATGGCCCTTGAGGGCGCGCCGTTCCCCAGGGCCTGGGCCGATGCGTGCACCCGCATCGCTGCCAACCGGGAGAGTTTTCTAGTCTATTTTGTGATGCGCATAAGCCTGCCGCTCGCTGCCGGGCTGGCGCTGGGGTTGCTGGCGTGGGTTGTGGAGTGGGCTGTCTTCGGCCTTCTCGGCATCTCTGCCGCCGGCTTTGCCGCCATGCTGGACGGCGCACCGGGCTGGCGTTCGGGCTTGCTGGCCGTCATCCAGGCGATCTTCGCCCTGCTCGGCCTGGGCGCGGGCGCGGCGATCGCGGTCAGCTTCGCCGGTCCGCTCGGCGTCTTCATGCGCAACTACGCGCTCGTGTTTTACGGCGGCTATTACCAGGCATTGGGGAACCTGCTCGATCCGCCTGCGAACGCCACGCAAACAATGGAAGTGCGGGCGAAAACTGCCGGGTGACGGTCGCCGAATCGAAAATCAGGGAATGAGCCGCGGTCGAATCCCGACCTCAGGCTTCCGGACGCCGCACGCGCGCCTGCAAACGGGCTCCCAGCGCGCCGCCGCCCACGGCGAAGAACACCAGCATGGACACCAGCAGCAAAACGGCGCCGAGCATGGCCCCGGCGCGGCCTTCCGGAGAGAGCAGCCAACCCTTGTAGACAGCAATCGTCTGCGCATCCACGCCCGCGGCGGCCCACTGCGCGGCCACCTCGCCGGAGACGATGGTCGACCAGGTGTCGTCGAGCGATTTGCCCTGATGCAGCCCGAAGCGCATGGTGAACAGGGTGATCCCCGAAGCCGCGGCGGCCGTCCAGCCGCCCACCAGGCCGGTGACCAGGCCAATGCGCGCCCCCGCCCCGGTAGTGATCCATGCCGGCCGCTGGCTGCGCAGATAAAGCGACACAACCCACGCCGAGGCCACCGACATCCACAGCAGGCCGAAGATGCTGACCGGGGAAAACAGCGAGCACAGCACGCCGGCCGGCACCGCCAGCGCTACGCACAGCCGCAGAGCCCGCTTCCAGTCCACCGTGCCGGCGTCGCGCACCGGCTCGGTGAACCGCTCCGGCGGCGCCTGCCCGGGCACGTTGTCTGCCGAGTACTTGAGCTGCGGCAACCCGCAGGTGGGGCAGAAACAGGCTTCGTCCAGAATGGTCTGGTGGCAGCGGGTGCAGTTGATCTCCATACATCTACGAGCCTATAGCATTTTGGCGCGCAGGTGGGGCGGGTTCGTCGACCGAATGGGTTGCTCGCTGCCCAATGCGGACGCCCGCTACGAGTTTTCGACCGGCAAGTGCAGCCGCGCAGCCACAATCTCCTCGGCGGCTGCCACGGCCTCAGCGAGCGTCATGTGGGTTGAATCCAGCGGGATAGCGTCGGGCGCGGGCTTCAGGGGCGAGTCGGCGCGGTTGCGGTCGCGGTAGTCGCGGGCGCGCAGATCGCGGATCACCTCTTCTTGCTGCACGGCCGGCCCGGGGCCCAGTTGGTCGAACCGGCGCAGCCCGCGGACTTCAGGCGCTGCATCGAGAAAGATCTTCACGTCCGCACGGGGAAAGACCACTGTGCCGATGTCGCGGCCTTCCATCACCACGCCACCCGCGGCGCCGAGTTCCTGCTGCAGGCGCACCATCCAGGCGCGGACGGCGGGAAACACGCTGACCCGGGAGGCGGCGTCGGTGACGGTCTGGTTGCGGAGCAGGCCAGTGACATCCTCGTCGTCGAGCAGGACGCGGTTTTCTTCGTTTCCCGGTTCAAGGCGGATGGTGGTCTGGGCGGCCAGCGCTTCCAGGCCGGCGCTTTCGTCCAATGAGAGACCGGTGCGCAAACCCTTCAGGGCAAAGGCGCGGTACATGGCTCCGGTTTCCAGGTTGAGCAGGCCGAAGTGGCGGGCCAGGTGGCGGGCAATGGTGCTTTTGCCCGCCCCGGATGGCCCGTCAATGGCGACAATAACCTTCCGCTTTGAGGATTGGGCGGACAAGTGGCTTTCCTCCGCACTCATCCGCGCTTCTTCGTCTCCTGCTTGGGCCGGGCGGTAAAGCCATAGCGCTTGCTGTTGCCGGCCTTGGCGCCGGCGGCAAGAGCCGGCTTGCGGCTGGGCCGGTTGGAGCGCGCTTCGGGCCGAGCATCCTTGCGGACGCCGCCGGCGCTGCCGACACCGCGGGTCGAGCCGGTGCTGCGCGCGCCATTGCTGCTGCGGGTCAGACTGCTGCTGCGTCCGTTGGCAGTGGGTTTGCCGTTGTTGCTGCGCGCCGCCGGCTTGGCGCTTTTGCTGTGACCGTTTGTGCTGTGACCATTCGAGCTCTGGCCGTTGCTGGCGTGGCCGTTTGCGCTATGTCCATTGCGCGTGCCGTTGGCGGAGACTTTTCCGTTCCCATTGCCGTTGTGGTTGGCTTTGGCGGATGCAGAGCCGTTTGAGCTCCAGCGCGTGCTACTCGCGGACCGTGCGCCGGAGACCGGACGAGCCCCTGAAACCGGCCGCGACCCTGACACCGGACGCGATCCGGCGGGCCGGGCAGCGCTGCTGCGCGAGTCCGCGCTGGGACGGCGGGCCGGGCGGCTGGCTGAGGGGGACTGGGCCGGCTTGCGGTCGCGGGTGTGCGCGGCGGGACGGCTGAAGTGGGGCCGCGCTGCGGCTGGCTTGCCGCTCGCTGCCGGCTTGCGCGCCGCCGGGACGCGGGCTGCGTGGGTTTCCGCAGCGGCGTGAATCTCAACCGGCGCGGGCGCCTCGGGCACCTGGGTCCGCGGAGTTTCGGGCTCCGGATGCGCCTCTTCGTGGTCATGGTCGGGCCTGCGCAGAAAATACGAAGAACCGCCCATGGAAGAGCTGGCATAGAGCGTGGGCGCCACGGAGAACTCGGGCAGCGTTCCGGCCACGTAGAAGTGCGGAGCGTGGCCCATGGAGATGGTGTGCACCTGGCGCGTTGCAACCAGCCCGCGCAGTACCTCGCGTACCTTGCTGCGCGCCGTGAGCGGAGCCAGGAACATCTCCACCTCTTCCATGCTGGCGGCGATGACCGCCTGCAGGTAAATGGAAGCAAGCACGGAGATTGCCGTCACCTGGGAGGTGGAAGCTCCCTCGGCGATGGCCTTTTGGAAGCGATGGCGGAGCAGCTGCCACTTGGCCGGCGCTCCTGGTGCGGCGATCACCGGGATGATGCGCAGCTGCTGCCAGAGCTCGGTGATGGCGCGGATCACGGCGGTCTCGGAGACTTCCCGGCCCAGCGCGTGCTTCAGCTCGGCAATGGTCGCTTCGCCCGCTTCCAGGTGCTTGTAGGCCTGCACGGCCAGTTGCGAAACCTGGCGGGAGCCGGTCAGCTGCGGGCTGCGGCGCCAGTCGCGGTCGCCACGAAGGGCATACACGTAGGGCAGAACCCAGCTGGCCACAACAAAGTCAGGCTGCTCGCCGGGCTGGCCCAGCAGGTTCAGCCGGACGGCTATGTCGTCGAGCTCCAGGCGAACCAGAAGCTCTTCCGACAGTTGAATATGCTTCGGATCGGGGGTGGCATTCTGGTGGCCGGCTACGGCCTCCACAAATGAGGGCGCAATCGAGGAGGAAAACTGCCGCCGGGGTAGAAAAAGACACAAACCGGTCTCTTCAATCCACGTCCGGGCATCTTCCAGTGTGAGTGCCGCGTGTCCGTTCTGACGCATCCTTTCGGCGCGCGATGCTTCCAATTGCTCTGCTGTCAAAGAAAAACCTCACTTCCAGGCTGGCAATGTGCCCAAACCATTGATTCTGCGTCCTCATCTGCCTCAAGGAAGGTGGCCGTACGCGTTCCCCAGCAGTTCAACAACATACTTTGCGGGAAACCCTGGTTTCAGGGTCGCGTCGGCTGATGTGCGGCGGCTTCGGGATACATAGTCCCTGGTTCTGCCTTTTCGCCGGTCAGCCCCACCGCCTGAGCGGAGCGGGCTGGCCCTCTTTCTATGTTACCCGTGTTTTAGATGCGATGGAAGGCCCGCTGAATATCCTTCCAGGAATAGAGCAAAGCTATTGGACGTCCGTGCGGGCAACTTGTTGGGTGACTTGTCTTGGCAAGCTCCAACAGTAACCACTCCATTCGTGTGGGGTCAAGGGGGGTGTTCACCTTGATGGCGGAGTGGCAGGCGATGGACGCCGCAATGCGCCGGCGCAGTGCGGTAAGATCCTCATTTTGCTCGACTTCACTTGAATCCTGGGAAGACTGCTCAATGACTTCCGCGAGCATTCGCTCCAGAGCCGCCCCTTCCAGGCCCACCGGCGCTGCCTTGACCGCAAGTGTCTGAGGTCCAAAGGGTTCCACCTCAAAACCGTTGCGGTCCAGCTCTTCCGCGATGCGCGCGAAAACCACCATCTGGGCCGGCTTCAGCTCCACCAGCATGGGCATCAGTAACCTCTGCCGCTGCACTCTTTCGACTTGCCGGTCGCGCAAAATTTTTTCAAAAAGTACCCTTTCGTGGGCCACATGCTGGTCAATAATCCACAGGCCTTCGTCGCCCGAGGCCAGAATGAAGGACTCGCGCAACTGGCCGAGCGGGCGGAGCGAGCCCAGATGATTGAGCGTGGCGGCGGCCTGCTCGGCCTCCACCTGGGCGGTGGCCGTGGCCGGACTGGGGCCGTCGGCCGTGCTCTCAAAAGCCGGGGAGCATCCGTCGGTGACCGGCAGACTGCCCGGCTGAAACAGCGCCGCGGCCGCTTCGCCCCAGGCCTGCTGCCCCCAGGCTTGCTGATTGCCCCAGCCGCCTGCGGTGAAGCCGCTGCCGAAGGGCAGCTTGCCGGGAACCGGAGCGGGCAGCCGCGGAGTGAGCTCGAAGGCCTCCGTTTCTGCCGCCGCGGTCTGCAAGGCTTCCGGGTCAGAGTCGGCGGGCCGCTGCGCGTCTGGCACGCCAGGCAGTGGCGACGCAGCCGGCGGCATCAGTGACGGGCTGGCCAGCGGCGCCGAGTCCAGCGCGGCCAGGAACCCTGCCGCCGGGCGGGCCTGGATCAGCGCCGTGCGCAGGCTGTCGCGGACAAAGTCGTGGATCAGGCTCTGCTGGCGAAAGCGGACCTCGGTCTTGGCCGGATGCACATTGACGTCGACCTCTTCCGGCGGCATCTCCAGAAACAGCAGCACCACCGGAAAGCTGGTGGGCGGAATCACGTTGCGATACGCCTCAGTGATGGCGTGAATCAGCAGCCGGTCGCGGATAAGGCGCTTGTTGACAAAAATATAGATGGAGTTGCGGTTCAGCTTTTGCAGCTCCGGCTTGGAGTAGAAGCCGCTCAGCCGCAGCGTTCCTGGATCGCGGGCGGGCTCGTCCGGGTCGCGCTTCCAGGGCGGCGGCTCGGGCAGGCCGGCGCGGGCCAGCGGCGCTTCGGCGGCCACGGGTAAGAGAGCGGCCAGCGTGTCTTTGCCGAAGATCTGGTAGATGCGCTCGGCGGTCCGCGCAACCGGCGGCGCGGAGACGATGGTGTGCGTAGCCGACGTCAGCTCAAAGTGCTTCTCCGGATGCGCCAGCGCGTAGTGCGTCACCAGCGCCGTCACGTGGGCCAGCTCCGTGCTCTCGGCGCGGAGGAATTTGCGCCGGGCCGGAGTGTTGAAGAACAGGTCGGCCACGGCCAAGGTGGTTCCGCGGGGCAGGGCTGCGTCGTCCACGTGCAGAATCTTGCCGCCGGCAATCTCCATGTGCGTCCCGGCAGCCTCTTCACCGGTCGCCGTACCCAGCGTGACCCGGGCCACAGAGGCGATCGAGGGCAGCGCCTCGCCGCGAAACCCCAGCGTTGCGATGGAAAGCAGATCATCGGCCGTACGCAGCTTTGAGGTGGCGTGGCGCTCGAACGCCAGCAGGGCATCGTCGCGGTTCATCCCGAAGCCGTCGTCGGAGACGCGGATCAGCCGCCGTCCGCCCGCCTCGACCTCAACGCGAATGCGCGTCGCGCCCGCGTCCAGGGCATTCTCCAGGAGCTCCTTCACCACTGAAGCCGGCCGGTCCACCACCTCGCCCGCGGCGATCTGATTGGCAACCTGGTCGGGAAGAATGCGGATGCGGCCCATAAGGTCTTAGGGTAACGCAGCAGGCAGGGAACAGGTGTCAGGGATCAGGGAACAGGAATGACGGACGGCGGCTGCTTGCTCGACTGCCCTGCATTGATTCGCCCGATTTTCAAACTTGCCGGCCGGACCAAAATTACAATCGAAGGGTCAAAGACATGAGGTTCGCCGCGGCGGGAACGAAGTATTGCGTCTTGGCGTATCCGTTCATGCGGGCCGCGCCGGTCTGAAACTGGATGCGGCCTTGTGCGGCAGCGAACAGAAGTGTTTGAAAACGGACGGCGGCGCGGCAGCAGCGCAATATGCGCGTGATGGGTAACCGAGACAAGCCCAACCATCGCTGGCAGATGCGGGTGACCGTTGCGTTCGGCGTGTGTGGCAGGTAGATTGCAAATAGCAGTTGGGTTCTGCTCGTTCCCCCTGAGGTCCGTACGAAATGAAGCAGTTTGATTGTTTTGGGCTGGACACGGCCAACCAGTGCCTGCTGCGCAGCGGTGCGCCCATCGATTTGGCGCCTAAGCCCTTTGCGGTGCTGCGCTACCTGGTCGAGAATCCGGGCCGGCTGATTACCCATGACGAGCTGCTGGACAAGCTCTGGCCGGAGACCTTTGTGCAGCCGCAGGTGCTGCGCACCTACATGCTGGAGCTGCGCAAGATTCTGGGCGACGATGCCGGCCAGCCGCGCTTCATTCAGACCCTGCCCAAGCGCGGCTACCGGTTTGTTGCGCAGGTTACGGAGCGCGCGACCGCCGAGCCCATTAGGGCGCACCATGCGGCAGGTACGCCGTTACAGGAGTCGCGGCGGGGGCCCGTGGTGTGCCGCGCCGCGGAGCTGGCCCGGCTGAATGCGCTCTTCAACCAAGCCGAGCGCGGCGAGCGGCAGGTGGTGTTTGTGAGCGGCGCGGCGGGGATCGGCAAGACCACGCTGGTGGACGCCTTCTGCGACCAGCTGGCCGCGACCCACGGAGTCCAATCGGCCCAGGGTGTCCGCGTGGCGCGCGGCGGGTGCGTGCAGGGCATCGGCGGCAAGGAAGAGTACTACCCGGTGGTGGAGGCGTTGCGGGCGCTCTGTGCCGGGCCCGACGGCGAGGCGGCCTGCCGGGTTCTGGCGCGCATGGCGCCAGCCTGGCTCTCCTTAGGACGGGAATCGACGGCGGCCGAGGCCGAGGATGCGCGGTCCGGCGCCAAGCAGGAGCGAACCCTGGGCGATCTCTGTTCGGCTCTTGAAGAGATGGCCGCGGAGAAGCCGCTGGCGCTGGTGTTTGAGGATGTGCACTGGGCGGATGATTCCACGCTGCATCTGATTTCCGCATTGGCGCGGCGCCGGGCGCAGGCCAGGCTGATGGTTCTCACCACCGACTGCCCGCACCACGGTTCCAGCGAAGATCCGCTCAAGGGCCTGAAGCACGACCTGCTGATGCGCCGCCTGTGCGCGGAGATGACGGTTGCGCCGCTGCCGCGTACGGCCGTGCTCCAGCTGATTGCGCGCGAGCTTGGCCAGCAGGCGCTGCCCGCGGGGCTGGCTGATTTCGTGTTTCAGCGCTCGGAGGGCAATCCGCTATTTGTCGTCGCGGTGGTCGAGCATCTGATCGCGCAGCGGGTACTGGTGCGCCGCGGCGCGGGAGCCGTGTGGGAGCAAGGCGCGCCGTTTCCGGAGATGGAAGCCGGCGTGCCCGATCCGCTGATGCGCATGATCGAGCTCGAAATCGAGCGCCTGAGCGAAGACGAACAGCGCATGCTGGAAGCGGCCAGCCTGATGAACGTGGCGTTTCCTGCATGGGCGGTGGCCGCGGCTCTTGAAAAAGATCCGATGGAAGTTGAAGAGGCGTGCGACGCGCTGGCTCGGCGGCTGCACTTTGTGGTGCGCGCGGGGCGCGATGAACTACCCGACGGCACCAACTCTGCGTTCTACTGCTTTGCACACGGCATCTATCGCGAGGTGCTCTACCAGCGCCAGTCCTCGACGCGGCGGGCGCGGCGGCATGTTCGCATTGCCGAGCGGCTGGGCGAGTTGTTTGCCGGGCGCGAAGCCAGCGTGGCGCGCGAGCGGTCAATGCACTACGAGGCTGCCGGCGACCCGGCGCGTGCGGCGCGCGTGCTCGAGGACGCGGAGAACGACGTGGCAGAGGCCGGCGTCTGCTGAGTCGCATGCATCCTCTAAAGCCGTGAAACGTTGATGAAACCCGCGTCCCGCGCGGCGATTCGCGTCGTCCGACTCTGCAACTGGATACATCCATCGCGCTCTGATTGCAATCTCTCTGTAACCTTCAAACCCGTGCCGACATCAGAAAATCGCGCGGTTATTCTCTTCCGCAAAAGTTTGACAACTTCTGGACGGGAACTTGACGACTTTATTTCCTGGCTTCGCTAAGGTGGTCTTCGTAGGCAGGAGGACACACCATGAAAATCAAGTTCACCACTCTCGTTCTGGCGACCGCCGTTCTGGCGACCGCAGCCTTGACCATCAACACCGCGAACGCGGAAGCAACCAAAGTCAACGTCCCCTTCAGCTTCAAGGTTGCCGGCAAGGTGCTTCCCGCCGGTGAATACTCGGTCGAACGCGACCACAGCGGCAACTTCATCAAGCTCCAGGGCAAGGATCCCGCGCAGCTGGTCATCGTGGTTGCCAGCGCCATGGCAGCGGACGGCAAGCTGGTCTCCCTGAAGTTCGACACCCAGAACAACGAGCATGTGCTCCAGACCATCCAGTATGGCCACCTGATCAGCTCGCGCCTCGACAAGGGCTCCAAGAGCCGCGAAGATGTTTCACCGCAGTACATACCGTCGCGGTAAAATCGACCGCTCCTTTCCCCGGAGCGCGGTCAAACCGAGAACAAGAGGAGGGCGTCCGCTGGGGCGGGGCTCTCCTCTTTTTTTGTGGCTGACTCTTTTGAGGGGACGCATGCTTCGCCGGCAACTCGCATGAAAAACGCCGCCCTGAGGCGGCGTGATGAGCGCAGCGGGGCCGGACGGTTTAGATGCCCATGCCGAATTCGCTGGCCTGGGCTTCGCCGGCGTTCGCGTAGAAGTCATAAGGCGTGCGGTGCTTGAACTTGTAGCGGCTGCGCAGCTCGCTGCCCACATAAATGCCCAGCGCGGCCACGGCCATTCCCACACTGAACCAGCCAATGACGCGGAGAGTGTTGCTTTCCTTGGTTTCTTCCTGGGCAGTCTCCCCGGCGATGGCGACGACTTCGGGTTCAGCGGACATGGGCGCACGGCCTCCTAACAGAATCATGATACCCCACTTTGCATTTGACTGGCCCCGGGAGCGGAGGGTGAGCCCGATCCTTTTGTTTACTCGGTAGAGTCGATACGGGAAGTCCATGCAGCCTTGGCCGGCTCGGGAAGAAAGCTGGCGCGCATGGAGTTCGCGGCTAAAGTGCGCAGCTCCTCGCGCGAGAAGCCCTGCACCGTGTGCGCCAGCAGATACTCGTTGGCCACATCGGAGCCAAAGAAGGCCGGATCGTCGGAGTTGAGCGTTACCAGCAGGCCCGCGTCGAAGTAACGGCGCAGCGGATGGTCGGCAAAGGAGCCGCAGACGCCGGTGCGGACGTTGGAAGTGGGGTTCAGCTCGAGCGGGATGCGGCGGGTCTTGAGCTCCTCCATCAGAGCCGCGTCCTGGATGGCGGAGACCGCATGCCCGATGCGCTCCGAGCCGATGGCCAGCGCTTCCCGGATGGCTTCGGGACCGGTCGTTTCCCCGGCGTGGTTGGTCAGCCTGAGCCCGGCCCGCGCCGCTTGTGTGTAAAGAGCGTGGAACGCCTCTGAGCCGGTGCGGCGCTCGTCGCCGCCCAGGCCGATACCGATGATGGAGGGGTAATGCGGCCGCATCTCGGCGGCTTTCAAGAACACGCGCTCGGCTTCTTCGACCGTAAAGTGGCGCACTGCGTCGAAGATCCAGTAGAGCGACAGGCCCAGCTCGCGTTCGCCGCGCTTGCGGGCGCGCTCCAGTGCCTCAAAGATGGGCTCGAAGGCGCGCGGGTCGAAGTTGCGCCACATGTAGATGACGCCTACTGAAATGTAGACCTCGGCATGCACCACGCCCTGCTTTTTCAGGTGCTCCAGCATCCGCCAGGCAACCAGCTCGTAGTCTTCCGGGTCGATCAGGCGACGGGTGACGGCTTTGAAGCACTCAATGAACGAAGAAAAATCGTCGAAGCGGTAGAGGGTTTTCGCTTCGCGCAGTGTTATGGGGCGCGCGTCGTGGCGCTTGCTCAGCTCCACCAGCGTGGCGGGCAGAATGGTGCCCTCGAGGTGCAGATGCAGCTCGGCCTTGGGCAGGCGGCGGATGAAGGCGGAGATCGACTGCATCCATTCAGTGTAAGGGAACAGCTCGGCTGCAATCCCGAGCGGGTTAAGCGGGCGGAGGATGGCTCTAGCTCTATGATTGACTTATTTAAGTCGTTTGGCGCACAATCAAGCACGGAGCAAATGGATCAAATGGGTCAAAAAGACCAGCCCGCGATTCGCACATCCATCGATCTGCCTCGTGATCTTCATCGCAGGCTGCACGAGGCGGCCGCGCGCAAAGGCTGCTCGGCGCGCAAGCTCATTCTCGCAAGCATCGAGCGGGCCGTTTCCGAACCAGAAGCATCTCGCCCGCCACGCCGCCTGACCCTGGACGAGTCCCTGGTTCCACCAGCGGGCCGACGCATCGATCTTACGAACGAAGAGATCTATGACCTCATTGAATTTCCCTGACGTGAATGTCTGGCTGGCGCTTGCTTCGCACGAGCACGTTCATAGCGCGATTGCCCGGCGCTGGTGGAATTCCCATGAGGGCGGCATCGCCTTTTGCCGGATTTCGCAGCTTGGGTTGCTGCGCCTTCTGACGACAGCGGCGGTCATGGGGAACAAACCATTATCCCTGGATCGATCGTGGCGAATCTACGATGGGTTGCTGGCCGATGACCGGGTGGTCTTCGTCTACGAGCGGCCGGAGATGGACGCTGTGTTCAGGGCCAGAGCGGCTGGCCATGCCGCTTCTCCCAAGATATGGGCGGATGCTTGGATGCTGGCGATTGCTCACGCGGCTGGTGGCATCTTGGTCACTTTTGACCAGGCGCTCGGCCCGCGCGGCGCGCATTACCTGTGAGCGCAGAGAGGATGATGCGGTGAACAGTTGGATCTACCGGCGCTTGGCGAGCTCGCCTGGAGCAAATTCCGACCGGTGACGGCTGTAGAAGAAGTAGATCACCAGCCCGATTCCCAGCCAGATGATGAAGCGGAACCAGGTAATAATCGGCAGTCCGGCCATGAGCAAAAAGCAGAAGACGACGCTCAGCAGCGGAATGACAGGCCCGAAGGGAACGCGGAAGCCGCGGCGGCGCTCCGGCTCGCGGTAGCGCAGGATGACGACGCCGAGGGAAACCAGCACAAAGGCAAACAGGGTGCCGATGTTCGACAGATCTGCCAGCGTGCCGATGTCGAACAGGCCCGATGGAATGGCGACTACAAAGCCCGCCACCCAGGTGGAAAAAGCCGGGGTGCGGAAGACGGGATGCACCGTCGAGAAGACCTTGGGCAGCAGCCCGTCGCGGGACATGGAGAACCACACCCGCGACTGGCCGAGCTGGTAGACCAGCAGGCTCGACAGCATGCCCATGATGGCGCCGAACAAGACCACCAGCCTGATCCAGTGCAGGGAGTGGCCGCCGGGCAGAACGGAGAGCTTTTTGAGTGCGTTGACCACCGGCGCCGCGTCGCCCACCATCGATTTCCACGGCACCAGGCCGGTGAGGCAAACGGCGACAGCGACATAGAGCACGGTGCACACCACCAGAGTGGAGATGATGCCGATGGGCAGGTCGCGCTGCGGGTTGCGACACTCCTCGGCGGCGGTCGAAACTGAGTCGAAGCCGATGTAGGTGAAAAAGATGATCGACCCGCCGGTGAGGATGCCGGACATGCCGTTGGGCATGAAGGGGTGGTAGTTGCTGGGGTGAATGAAGCTGATGGCGGCGGTGACAAAGATGAGGATGGCGATGAGCTTGATGCCGACCATCATGTTGTTGGTCTCGGCCGACTCGCGAATGCCGCGCACCAGGACCACAGTGAGCAGCAGCACCACCAGAAACGCCGGAATGTTGAAGCCGAAGTGCCAGCCGGGATGATAGAGCCAGTTGCCGGCCAGGTCCTGCAGGCCCTCCGGAAGATAGGCGGGCGAGATCCAGGTGGCAGAGGGGTGCAGGCCGAACCAGTCCAGCAGGTCGACGACGTGGGCGGCAAAGCCGACGCTTACCGTCATGTTGGAGCCGGCATACTCCAGGATCAGGTCCCAGCCGATGATCCAAGCGATCAGCTCGCCCATGGTCGCGTATGTGTACGTGTACGCGGACCCGGCGATGGGAATCATCGACGCGAGCTCCGCGTAACAGAGCCCGGTAAGCGCGCAGACAATGGCCACCAGCACCAGCGAGACGGCGATGGCTGGTCCGGCGCCGGGCCTTCCCGCCATGGCGGTGTGGTGGATGACATAGTCGGCCAGCGGTGTGTTGAGGATGCTGGAGGTGTCAAACTGCTCGCCGGAGATGGCGGTGCCGATGACCGTGAAGATGCCCGAGCCGATCACGGCGCCAATGCCGAGCGCGGTCAGCGACCACGGCCCAAGGGTCTTTTTCAGTGCATGCTCGGGTTCTTCCGAGTCGCTGATCAGCTTATCGATCGACTTGCGGGCAAGCAGTTGGCTGGGCAGGGCAGTTCTCCTCATCCGTCAGGTTGCGGGGACTGTCAAGTGCAAGCATCGGCTCGTTGAAACCGTTGAGCCCGCTTCAAGATGTCTTCGCCGCAGTGTACAGGATGAGGCTCCGCCCTGAAACTCCCACTGCACAGGCTGGGTGCCGGTGCATCGGCCTTGTGACGCCCACAAAGACCGGGGAGCGCGCAAATTTTCGGGGTAGAACGGGCTTCGCCTGCGGCGGTGTGCGCCAAGGCGAAGCCCGGCTGGTGCTTTTTTTAACCGCGGCCTAGCGCTTGGACTGGCCGCGCGCCAGCTTTTTGACCTTCTTCTTCTGCTCGCCGCGGGCTCCGGTGCGCTTGGCCTTGGGAGCGGCCTTCTTGCGCGCCGTGCGCTTCAGCTTTTTCCGTTCCAGCTTGTCTTCAACTTTGGTGGTATCTGCCACGTAATTCCTCTTTCGCTCGAGTCTTTTTTCAGGTTTCCCGCAAACGGGTCGATGTGCATTCGTAGGATAACAGGGAACGGGAATGGACGAAAGCCGGATGGCCCGCATGAATCGCGGCTTTGGCGCGAATTCTAAAGCAGCGCGGGAGCCGTTTCCAGCGTACAATGAAGACAGACACGCACCTGTGAAGAGACCAGCCTGCTCGGCTCCGGCCGTTTCAAACAAGCTTCTGACGAGCGCAGCACCCCACGCAGCACCCACCTTTTTGCTGGAGTTCGTCCATGCGTTCCAATCAGATTCACCGCGCCCTTGCTCAGGGTATGAACCGTTTTGAAGTGTGCCAGCTGGTGGCCAAGGGCGTGAAGGCGACCCACAAGACCGGGTCCCGCTTTGAGGATTCCATCAACGATGTGCTGCAATACCTGGGCACCCACGAGACGCCCAAGGAAGGTCTTCACCCGGCCATCCCTCAGGTCAGCGTGAAGAGCCTCAAGCCCGCCGCCTAGAGGCAGCAGTGATCGGTGGAGGCTTTTGTTCGGCCACTCAGCCCAGACCGGGAAAGACAAAATCTCGAGTCATACGCAAAAGAGGGACGGCGGTTTGCCGTCCCTCTTTTACTTGGTTCCGAACCAGGCGCTCGGCGTTAAGCCTTAGACAACCTGGACGTTCTCTGCCTGCCAGCCCTTGGGGCCCTTGGTCACGTTGAACTGGACGCGCTGACCTTCCTGGAGCGAACGGAAGCCGTTCGACTGGATGGCGGTGTGATGAACGAAGACGTCCTCGCCGTTTTCGCGGCTCAGAAATCCAAAACCCTTGGCGTCATTAAACCACTTGACTGTTCCCTGTTCCATTGTGTGTTACTCCTTCGATACTGATTTTACCGCGAACGCAATGTGGAAGTTTGCGAGTAGGCGGTAACCGGAACAGGCAAGAACTTCAGATCGAATTCTACGATTGAAGTTGAGTATAGCACGGATTTGGCAAACCGGTGCAAGAGAATGGGTTTGGGGGTATCGCGGAATCGGTCGGAGGGAGCAGGCGCATTCTTGCCCCTGGTCGTCTGGGCCCGAGGACAATACGCGCTAAATCTTCTGCAAATTGGCGAACTTTTCCATCAGCTTCTTCATGCCGTGGCGCGCGAACAGGACGGTCAGCTTGGCGTCTTCGCCGTCGCCTTCGCGCATGAGGATGGTCCCCTCGCCGTACTTCGAATGGCGGACGCGCTGGCCCTTCTTCAGGTTGGCGGCGCCGGTGGCTGCGGGGACCTCCATGGCCGGACGCGCAAAGGAGCCGGGCTTGCCGTTTCCGGCTTTTCCCCCGAAGAAACGGGCAATGTTGTCGATCGACGGCTCGCCGGCCGGGTGCTCCGCGCCTTCACCTTCTGGATTAGACTCATGGCCGGGCGAGACGGGCTTGGCCTTGGCCGTCATCGCCTTAGCCGTCATCCAGGAGGCGACGAAGGGCTTGGAGGCCGAGGTTCTTGCACCGGCTGCGAGGCCCTTGCTGCCCGACCCTCTGCTCGCTGCCGCATTGCCGGCCTCCTGGCTCTCGTCTTCGTAGTTGTAGTGCTGGTCGGCAACCTCGTTGAACTGGCCGGGCCGCCGCGCCCCGCCATACCCCGAAGCGCGCGACCCATAGCTCGGCGTGGACCAGGCCGGCGCGCGGCCGCCCATGTTCTCGACCAGCTGGTTGGGCACTTCTTCCAGAAACCGCGAGGGGATGCTCATCTCCGGGGCGTCGTTGCCATAGCGGCGGCGGTAATGCGCGCGGGTCAGGATGAGGGTGTTCATGGCCCGGGTCATGCCCACGTAGCAGAGGCGGCGCTCTTCCTCCAGCTCTTCCGGATTGTTGAGGGTGCGCGAGTGGGGGAACAGTCCCTCTTCCAGGCCGGCGAGAAAGACGAGCGGGAACTCCAGGCCCTTGGCTGCGTGCAGGGTCATGAGCGTGACGCGGGCTTCGGGGTCGAACTGGTCGGTGTCCGAGGACAGCGCGGCGTGGTCCAGGAACTCGGCCAGGGTCTCGCCGCGGGTCTCGGCGTCGTGTGCGGCGTTGGCCAGCTCCTTCAGGTTTTCGATGCGGCTGAAGGACTCGGGTGAGCCTTCGGTTTCGAGAGCCTTGATGTAGCCGGTGCGGTCGATGAGAAAGCGGATCAGCTCGGGCAGCGTCGCCGCGTCGCCGGGAGCGCGGAAGGCGGCCCTTTTGCCCTTTTCGTCCGCGGCGACCTCTGCGGCGTCCGACTCAAAGTTCGATTCGGGCGGGGTTGGTTTCCCAGGTCTCAAAGGCGAGACCTGGGGCACCCGACTCTGGGCGGCCGATTGATTCGGCATTTTGAGAAACGGGCGCTTGGGCGCGGCGGCGAAGGGAGAAAAGCTGGCCGCATCCAGCAGTGGCAACTGGTTCTCGCTGCCGCCAAAGTTGAACTCGGTGTCCGCTTCCGGCGTTTCGGCAGCCTGCTGGTTCCCGTCGGCAGCGGACTCCGCCGCGCCAAAGCCGAAGTCCGTGTCTGCGTCTTCACTGGCGGCCACATCGGCCGAGAGCTTCCCGGCAAAGTCCGGATCCATCATGGCCTGAGCGTCGAGAATAAGCTGGCGGAAAGAGTCCAGCGCCTGCAAGGCGCGGTTGGGGATGAGGTGGTTCTTCACCGCCGCACCGAGCGCGTCCCAGGTGGACTGGCCGGTCTCGAGCGCCAGCCGCTCCAGCGTTTCCAGAGTCGTTTTGCCAATGCCCCGCACCGGCGCGTTGATGACCCGGTTCAAGGCCATGGAGTCGTGCGGGTTGCGCACCAGGCGCAGGTAGCCGAGCAGGTCCTTGATTTCGGCGCGTTCGTAGAAGCTGAAGCCGCCCACCATGGTGTAGCGGATGTTGTAGCGCCGCAGCGCTTCCTCCACCAGCCGCGACTGCGAGTTGGTGCGGTAGAGCACCGCGGCCCTCGCGGGCTCTTCACTCTCGGCGGATTGTGCCTCGCGGAGAAAGGTCTGGATGCGATCGGCGATAAAAAGCGCTTCGTTCTCGCCGTCCGGCGCTTCGTAGTAGCCAATCAGGCTGCCGCCCTGGCGGTCGGTCCACAGCTTCTTGCCCTTGCGGCGCAGGTTGTTGGCGACGACCGCGCCGGCGGCTTCCAGGATGATCTGCGTCGAGCGGTAGTTCTGCTCCAGGCGAACGATCTTGGCGTTGGGAAAATCCTTCTCAAACTCCAGAATGTTGCGAATATCGGCGCCGCGCCAGGAGTAAATGCTCTGGTCTTCGTCGCCCACCGCGCACACGTTCTTGGCCTCTCCGGCGAGCAGCTTCATGAGCTCGTACTGCGGGCGGTTGGTGTCCTGGTACTCGTCCACCAGCAGATAGCGATACCTGCGCTGGTAGCGCTCGCGCACCTCGCTGGAGACCTTGAGCAGGCGGACCGCTTCCAGTAATAGATCGTCGAAGTCGAGCGCATTGTTCTTGCGCAGCTCGGCCTTGTAGCTCTGGTAGATGTGGGCGATGCGCTCGCTGTTGGGGTCTTTCGAGCCCAGGTAATACTCCTGCGGATCGACCATGTGGTTCTTGGCCCAACTGATGCGGCCGAGCACGGTACGCGGGGTCAGTTGCTTGGTGTCCAGGCCCATGCGGCGCATGACCTGCTTGACGATGGCCTGCTGGTCGTTCTCGTCGTAGATGGCAAAGGAGCGGGTCACGCCCTCGCCGCCGCCTTTGAGAGCCTCAATGTCGCGCCGCAACATGCGCACGCACATCGAGTGAAACGTCGCAATCAACGGCTTGGCCAAGGACGAATGGCCCATCAGCTTCTCTACCCGCGCGCCCATCTCCTTGGCGGCCTTGTTGGTGAAGGTGACGGCCAGGATGGAGTCCGGCGCCACGCCTTTTTCCCGAATCAGCCAGGCGATGCGGCTGGTGATGACGCGGGTCTTGCCCGAGCCGGCCCCGGCCAGGATGAGCAGGGGGCCATCCGTGGTTTCAACGGCGGCGCGCTGTTCCGGATTCAGGTTGTCGATGAGCGGCTGCACGGGCGAGTCCAGGCGGGAAGGTTCCTGTCTTCAGTGTACCGGTTGAGGCGGCGGACGAGGGACTCGGGCCGCCGGGCCGCGTTTCCCGTTTTAGGCATTTTGCGGGTGCGCGGGTGAAAATCAATCCCATGATCGACTATGCGCGCGGTTTTGCCCTGATCGTGGGCTTCGGCCTCGTGGGAACGCTCCTGAATCGGTTGGGTATTCCCATCCCCGGCGGCGTTCTGGGACTGCTCCTGTTTTTTCTGGCGCTCTCGACCGGCCTGGTCAAGCTGACTTGGGTGGAGCGGGCCGCTGCCTTGCTGCTGCGCAACATGGTGCTCCTGTTTGTGCCGCTGACGGTGGGCCTGATGGAGATGGGCCAGGTGCTCCAGCGGCAGGCGGTGGCCATTATCGCCAGCCTGCTGGTCAGCTGGCTGGCCGTTCTGCTGACCACCGGCTGGCTGGGCCGCTGTCTGCTGCCGGGCGACCGAGCGGCGGTTCCCGAAACGAGCTCTGAAGCGGCGCCGGAGGCAGCCCAATGACCTGGTTCCGGCATCCGGCCGTCAGCATCGCCATTACGGTGCTCGCTTATACCCTGGCTCTCGTCCTTCATCGGCGCTGGCGCTGGGTTCCGCCCATCGTCGCGGCCTGCGCGCCCATCATTCTTCTTCTGCTGGCGTTGGGCGAGCCCTACGCCGACTACAACCGCGGTGGCAACCTGCTGACCTGGTGGCTGGGGCCGGCCACGGTGGCTCTGGCCGTGCCCATGTACCGGCAGGGGAAGGCTTTGCGGCCCCTGCTGACTCGGCTTACGGTGGTGGTTCTAGCTGGCGCCGTGGTGGGCATGGCCACTGCCGGGCTCACCGCCTGGCTGCTCGGCGCGCCCCTGCCGGTGGTCATGTCCACCGTGCCCAAGTCAGTCACCACGCCCATCGCCGTCGAGCTCTGCCGGGAGCTGAAGGGCATTCCCCAGATCACCATTGCGCTGGTCATTTGTGCCGGGGTGATGGGCGCCAGCTTCGGAGTGCCCCTGTTGCGTCTGGCTGGCGTGCGCAACGGCCTGGCCATCGGCGCCGCCATGGGTACGGCCTCGCACGGCGTGGCGACGGCAAGCCTGCTACGCCACTCCGAGCTGCAGGCCTCAGTCTCGTCCTGGGCCATGGCCGCCGCAGGCGTGTTTACCTCGCTGCTGGCCGCGCTGCTGATGCTGTTTCTGCCGTAGAAGGCAGGCAATGCCGCGAGAAAATCAGGGCGGCTTCGGTAGAAAATGCACAATTTGTCTATTTTGTACAAATTGTACATTTCTGTTACGCTCTGAATATGCCAACCGTCTCCGCCACTCACGCCAAGCAGAACTTCGCCGCCATGCTCGACCAGTCGCAGCGCGAGCCGGTCCGCATCCAGCGCCATGAGCGGGATGTGGCCGTGCTGGTGTCGGCCGAAGAGTACGAAAGCATTCACCAGATGCGGGTGGCGGAAATGCTCCGGTTTACGGAAGAGACCAGTCGCTATGCCGAGTCGCAAGGTATGACCGAGGAACTGCTGGAGCAACTCCTGGCTGACGAGGAATGAAACCGCGCGTCGTCGTGGATACGAATGTCTATGTGAGTCGTCTGCTGCGTGAGCAATCCATACCGGGCAAGGCATTGGAGCGAGCCTGGAGCGAGGCGATTACGCTGTTCTCGGACTCCATTATGGAAGAGTTGCGGATCGTTCTGCTACGCAAGAAGTTTGCCCGCTTCGTTCGGCCCGAAGAGGTCGATGGGTACCTCGTTCGCATTCGGAACCTCGGCTTCCATGTCGTGAAGCCGCCTCCCATCCGTGCCTGCCGCGACCCGAAGGACGATAAATTCCTGGAGGTTGCCGTGCATGGACAGGCCGACACGATCATCACCGGCGACAGTGACCTGCTGGCCCTCAATCCCTTTCGCGGCATCGCCATTCTCACTCCCCGTGAATATCTGGATAGCCAATAATTCGTCCTCTGGCGACCCGTTATCCTTGAATCACCATGGCAACTTCCGCTCACCCCGTGCGCCGCGCGGCCGTCTATTGCGCCTCAGCCGGCGGAAACGATCCCGTGTACCTTGCCGAGGCACGAGCGCTGGGTGCGGCCCTTGCCGCGGCCGGCCTGGGAGTGGTTTATGGCGGGGCCAGCGTGGGACTGATGGGTGCCGTGGCCGACGCGGCTCTGGCCGGCGGCGCTGAGGTGATCGGCGTACTGCCCGATGTGCTGGCCGGCAAAGAGATTGCCCACACCGGCCTGACCCGCCTGGAGCTGCTCTCAACCATGCACCAGCGCAAAGCCCGTATGGCCGAGCTGGCCGACGCGTTTCTCATTTTGCCGGGCGGCTATGGCACGCTTGAGGAGCTGCTGGAAGTGGTCACCTGGGCACAACTGCGGCTGCACGCCAAGCCGGTCATCCTGATCAACACAGCCGGCTACTGGGATGGTCTGCTTCAGTTTCTCGACACGGCGGTTGCGGCGGGGTTCCTGAAACCGAAGAACCGGGCGCTGCTGCGCGTAGCTCTGAGTGCGGAAGAGGCAGTGAGGATGTTCGCTGCGGGGTGATGCGGGATTTCTCCCCCCGTTAGTTGGGCGTGCCGGTGGCCGCTTCGGCGGCGAAGGTGCACTCGCGGCACTGGCAGACGCGGCGCAGATACTCCCACGAGTAAATGCCGGCGGTGTGGCCGTCTTCCCAGTTGAACTGGAGGGCGTAGCGGCCCACGGCGTGGGCGCTGGCCGGCCGGGGCGGCGGGGTGTACATGGGCAGCAGGGACGCCGCTCGGGACTTGGGCTGGCCGGGCTTGCGGCCTGCGTTGTTGCGTTCTTCATTGCAGGTGGCGCAGGGGCAGGCGTCGCGCAGCCAGGCAAAGCTCCAGGCGCTGCGGTGGCCGTCCTGCCAGTCGATCTCCAGGCCCTTGCCCTCGGAGAGCAGGACGCGCACCTTCTCCGGCGTGACGGCGATGCGGTGCAGCGGGCGGTTCCGCTCCGCTTCCCGCGCGGCGTGTTCTTTGTCAACAAAGCGAATGCCTTCGTGGCTCATGATTTCAGTTTACAGGGGTCAGAGATCAGAGATCAGATTTCGTGCCGCAAGGGCCACTGTACGTCTTCCTTTAGGAATTCCTTGCTCAGCCGTCGGAGCAAGCTGGCGGGTCGTTTCCTGATCTCTGACCTCTGACCCCTGATCTCTGCCTTTACGGGTTTTTCCAGAAGAACCACGCAGCCATACCCAGGCCGATGAAGACCACGAGGCCGCGCAAGACGGGCTGCGGGACTCTGCGAGCCAGGCGGGCGGACGAGTAGCCGCCCACGGCGCAGGTGACCATGGCCAGCAGGCAGTAGCGCCACTCCACCTGGCGGCCGACTACAAAGATGAGGAAGGCCATGCCGTTGGCCATGGTTGTCGCGACCACCTTCAGTGCGTTGATCTCGTTCAGGTCCTCAAAGCCGAAGAGCGAGAGCAGGGTGATGAGCAGAAAGCCCGCGCCGGCGCCGAAGTAGCCGATGTAAAAGCACACCACGATGGTGGAAAGAAACACCGAGCGCAGCCGCAGAGGCTGCGTCGCTCTACCGGCCGCGGCCTTGCGGCGTGCCAGCCAGCGGGTCACAGGTCCGGTCACGGCGAAAATCGATGCCGCCACCAGCAGCAGCCAGGGCACCAGATGGAGAAACGTCAGCTGCGGCGTGTTCAAGAGCACCAGCGCGCCGGCGGCGCCGCCCAACAGGCCCGCCAGTCCCATGGGCCAGGCCAGGCGCCGGTTGCGGCTGATGTCGTCGCGATAGGCGGCGACGGAGGTGAGCTGCCCGGGCCACAGGGCCACGGTGTTGGTGGCGTTGGCCTGCACGGGCAGCATCTTCATGCTCAGCATGGCGGGAAAAAGCAGAAAGCTGCCCCCGCCGGCCACGGCGTTGAGCACTCCGGCCAGAAAGGCGGCCACGGAGAGCCAGAGCCAGTGCCAGTCGACCGCATGGAGCAGGCTGGAGAGCTGTGTCATCTGCATTCGATTGTAGAAGGCTGCCGCTGAGGGGCAAGGAATCGGAGAATAGAGCAGTTCTCCAATTCGTTTGCCCCGTTTGGTTGCTTGCAAGGTGGCCTTTTCTCAAGGAAAAGTCCACGTATCATCCTGCTTCCGGTGTACAGCAATTGGAGAACAGCTATAGCGGAAAGAAAGCCGGCAGACGCGGCAGCACTGGCCCAGGTGCAACTCCAGACGGAGCGGGGCCATCTTATCTGGGCAGCAAAAGGCGGGTGTTACCGGGCCCGTTTTCGAAGTGGGATTCGAATGACCGGAGGGAGCAACATGGCAAAGCTCACGTATGCGGAACGAGAAGACCTGCCACAAGGGAATTTTGTGTTTCCTAAAACGCGGCGCTATCCAATTGAAGACGCAGCCCACGCCCGCGATGCGCTGGCCCGTTCCAGCGGGAAGCCGGAACACGCGACGGTGGTTGCCGCGGTCAAGCGGAAGTATCCGGAGATCGACATCGAGAAGTAACAAGAGGAAGGGATGGCAAGCAACAGCGCCGGCTCCGCCGGCATGTGCGGAATTACTCTGAATTTGTGCTATCGCGTGCAGAAACAGCGGCGTATGCTGTTTTCATGCCCGCGCTTCCCGTTCGCTTGCCCCTGCTTGCCTGCCTGATTTTTGTTGTCTTGAGTGCCGCTGTGTCACCGGCGGCCACCCCGCCGCCCGCTCCACAGTCCGTCCAGCAGTCCGTCCCGGTGCTGAAGATTGATGGCCTGGGCAAGGGCTTGGCCCCGCTCGTCGGCCCGTGGCAGTTTCACCTGGGAGACGACCCCGCGTGGGCCCAGCCCCAGTCCAGCGACGTCACCGGCACCAATGGCTGGGAGCAGCTCAGCACGGACAAGACCTGGGGTGCGCAGGGCCATCCGGCTTACGTCGGTTACGGCTGGTACCGGAAGCATGTGCAACTGGAAGCCGCACCGGGCGTTACGCCGGACTTTGCGCTGATGATGCCGCGAGTGGACGACGTCTACGAGATTTACTGGAATGGAACCCTGATTGGGCGACACGGAACCATGCCGCCCCACCCCACTTTCCTCTGGGATCGGGGACCGCGCACCTTCGGCATGGGGCGCGTGCGCGACGGGGTGCTGGCAGTGCGGGTATGGAAGGCTCCCCTCGATTCCTTTGATTCCGACCAGTTGGGCGGACTCTATGCACCGCCCCAGGTGGGCAGTCCGGATGCGATTGCCGCGCGCATGGCCACACGCGACTACGCATGGCTGCGCAGCCGGCAGTATACTTTCGGACTCCAATCCCTGTATGGGCTGGTGGCCTTGCTGGGCATACTGGCGTGGCTGCGCAACCGGTCGCTGCGCGTAGCTCTGTGGATTGCCGTGTTCAGCTTTTCGCCCATTTGCGCAGCGTTTCTCACCGGGCTGCGGATTCCGTTCTCCTACAACTTCGCGCTCGGCTGGCTGCAGCCGGTCTTCAGTCTTGAGGACCTCAGTCTATGGTTCCTGCTGCTCTATCTGCTGGAACTGGACAAGAACCCGAGGCTGATGAAATTCAGCCGCTTCCTGGCCGTCGTTTCCTTGGCCTCCACCTCGCTCGACGGGCTGCTCACCCTGGCTGACTGGAGCAACCCGCTGTTTACGCATTGGGCGCAGGCTGCCGATGGCGCGCTGACCGCCATCTTCACGATGACCCAGCTTTACCCATTGATTCTTGTAGCGCTGGCGATCCGCAAGCGTCTGGATCTGGCACGCTGGATGCTAGCGATTGCCGCGTTCTTCAGCGAGATGATTCTGGTGGCGCGCATTTCGCTGGATCAGGGCAGCCGCTATACGCACTGGACGATCGCGCAGAAATTTACCGACCCGCTCTTCACCGTCAACGGGAACACCTTCAACGCACAGATCATTGCCAACACGCTGCTGCTGCTGACCATCGTCTACGCTGTGTTCCGCTACCTGCAGGAGGCCGTACGCCGCCAGAGCGTGATGGAGCAGGAGTTCAAGAGCGCACGCGAACTGCAGCAGGTGCTCATCCCCGAGACCCTGCCGGAGGTGCCGGGCTACGCCGTCACCAGCGCCTACCGGCCCGCGCAGGAGGTGGGCGGGGACTTTTTCCAGATCATCCCGCTCGAGGGCGACTACGCCGGCTCCACGCTGGTGCTGCTCGGCGATGTGAGCGGCAAGGGCCTGAAGGCGGCCATGACTGTGTCGTTGATTGTGGGCGCGGTGCGCACGCTGGCCAAGTTTGCACCGGAGCCGGCCGAGCTGCTGGCCGAGCTGAACCAGCGGATGTGGGGACGCATGCAGGACGGCTTTACCACCTGCCTGGCCATGATTCTCAGCCCCGACGGCCATTGCACCGTCGCCAGCGCCGGCCATCCAGCGCCCTTCCTCAACGACCACGAGCTCGACCTGCCCGGAGCCCTGCCGCTGGGCCTGACCCCCGACGCGCGCTATGCGGAGCTGGCCTTCGACTTGCGCGAGGGCGACCACTTTTCCCTCTACACCGACGGACTGCTCGAGGCCCGCAGCGCGACGGGCGAGCTGTTCAGCTTTGCTCGCGTGGATGCTCTGTTTGCCACCCGGCCCGACGCCGCCAGGGCCACGGAGGCCGCTGTCGACTTCGGCCAGGAGGACGACATTACCGTCCTCACCCTCACCCGTCTGGCCACCGGCGAGCGGCCTACGACGCTGCTCTCCAGCCCCGCTTTTGCGCCGGCATAAGACAGATCGAGTCCGGGCCAGCACGTAATCCTGAGTTTAAGTCATCGAAAACATTAAACATTACTCCGCAGCCAAAAATATTAGCGTAAAGCGCTCATATTTTATGAATCTACCGTGCTATGGTGTCATCAGATTGAGTGAGCGGCCAAGACTCAGGTCTCAGGGCCCCGCCAATCGAAGGGACATCTGGAGGATCAATCCTGTGACCATCCCTCGTTGGGACCCGTTCCGGGAAGTCGTAGCATTGCAGAATCGCGTCAACTCCCTGTTCCGCGATTTGAACGAAGGGGAGAACCCGGCGGCGGCTGCCAGCTTTGTGCCGGCGGTCGACATCTAGAGGATGAGAATCTTTGTGAGTGAGAGGGTCTGGCCCGCATCTAGTAAGAAAAGAGCTAGTGTCCTGAGTCGAAAGTTCATTGCATAAGTTCCGAAGTACAACCGCAGGTCCTTCGGCTCCGTTGGGCACAAAGGACGCGCCCAACTGCGCTCAGGATGACAGTCGCGACGACGAGAGGAATTTTTGACTCGGGACACTAGAAGCTGACAGCCAGGAGCTGATTTTTCATGGCAATTCGTTGGGAGAAATTTACCGTCAAGTCGCAGCAGGCGATGCAGCAAGCACAAACCCGCGCCGCCGAACTCGGCAATCCAGAGGTTCAGCCGGTGCACCTGTTGCTCGCCCTCATTGAGGACCGCGAGGGCGTGATTCCTTCGGTGCTTGACAAGATTGGCGTGCCCACGGAGCGGCTGGAGCACGACCTGCACCAGATCGAGGAGAAACTGCCTCGGGTTGCGGGCTCGGCCAGCCAGCCCGGCCTGAGCCAGGCGCTCAACAAAGCGCTGGAGCAGGCCTTCCGCGAGGCCTCGAACTTCAAGGACGAGTACGTTTCCACGGAACATTTATTGCTGGGCGCGGCGCACGCGAAGGGCGACCCCGCGCGCGATGCACTGTTGGCCCTGGGCGCTACGCACGAGGCGATTCTGAAGGCGCTGACCGCCGTGCGCGGGACTCAGCGCGTTGTGGATCAGAACCCGGAGGGCAAGTTCCAGGCGCTGGAAAAGTACGCCAAGGATTTGACGGAACTGGCCAGCCGCGGCAAGCTCGATCCGGTGATCGGCCGCGACGAGGAGATTCGCCGCGTGATCCAGGTGCTCAGCCGCCGCACCAAGAATAACCCGGTGCTGATTGGCGAGCCCGGCGTGGGCAAGACGGCGATTGTGGAAGGCCTGGCGCGGCGCATCTTCGAGGGCGACGTGCCGGAGAGCCTGAAGAACAAGCGCGTTATGTCGCTCGACCTGGGCGCGATGCTGGCCGGCGCAAAATATCGCGGCGAGTTTGAAGACCGGCTCAAGGCCGTGCTGAAAGAGATCGAGGAAGCCAACGGCGAGATCGTGCTGTTCATCGATGAACTGCACACCCTCGTCGGCGCAGGCGCGGCCGAAGGAGCCATTGATGCCAGCAACATGCTGAAGCCGGCGCTGGCGCGCGGCGAGCTGCGGGCCATCGGCGCAACCACGCTGAACGAGTACCGCAAGTACATCGAAAAGGACAAGGCGCTCGAGCGGCGCTTCCAGATCGTCTACGTGGGCGAGCCCAACGTGGAGGACACGATCGCCATTCTGCGCGGACTGCGCGACCGCTATGAGGCGCACCACAACGTGCGGATCAAAGATGCGGCGATTGTGGCCGCGGCCATGCTTTCGCACCGCTACATCAGCGACCGCTTTTTGCCCGACAAGGCCATTGACCTGGTAGACGAGGCCGCGGCGTCGCTTGCGGTGCAGATCGGGTCGAAGCCTACGGAGATCGATCAGAAGGAACGCCAGAAGACCTCGCTCGAAATTGAGCGCGAAGCTCTCAAGCGCGAGACGGATTCGAACAGCGTCGCGCGTCTGGAAGAAGTGGAACGCGAGATCGCCGCGCTGACCGAGGAGATTACCGCTCTGCGTGCGCGCTGGACCCGCGAGCGCGAAGCCATCACCCGCATCAGCGACTTGAAGAAGCGGATCGAGGCGCTGCGCTTCGAGGCCGAGGAGCAGACCCGCAAGGGCCAGCTGGAGCGGGCCGCGCAGATCCAATACGGTGAACTGCCCAAGCTGGAAGCGGAGTTGAAGCAGTTGAGTGCGGCGCAGGACGGAAACGCTGGCGTGGCGCGGATGTTAAAAGAAGAAGTCGACGAGGAAGACATCGCCAGCATCGTGAGCAAGTGGACGGGGATTCCCGTTTCGCGGATGTTGGAAGGCGAAGTGAAGAAGCTGGTCGAGATGGAGCAGCGTTTGCGCGAGCGCGTGGTTGGCCAGGACGCGGCGCTGACCGTGGTGGCCAACGCCATTCGCCGTTCGCGCGCGGGGTTGAGCGATCCCAAGCGCCCCATCGGCTCGTTCATCTTTCTCGGTCCTACGGGTGTGGGGAAGACAGAAACAGCACGCGCGCTGGCTGAGTTCCTCTTCGACGACGAGCAGTCGATGATTCGCATCGACATGAGCGAGTACATGGAGAAGCACGCCGTGGCGCGGTTGATCGGCGCGCCGCCCGGATATATCGGGTACGACGAAGGCGGCCAGCTGACCGAGGCTGTGCATCGCAGGCCGTACGCGGTGATCCTCTTCGACGAGATAGAGAAGGCGCACCCGGACGTGTTCAACATTCTGCTGCAGGTGATGGACGATGGCCGGCTGACCGATGCCAAGGGCCGCACTGTTGATTTTAAAAACACGGTGCTGATCATGACCTCGAACCTGGGCGCGGCGGCGCTGGCTGCGGACACGCTGAAGACCGAGCACGATTTCGACATGGCGCGCGAGAGCGTGATGCGCGTATTGCGCGAGCACTTCCGGCCTGAGTTCCTCAATCGCGTGGACGACATAGTGATCTTCCGTCCGCTGGGCACGGCGCAGATGGGCCAGATATTGGAGCTGCGGCTGAACGAGGTGCGCAAACTGCTGGAAGACCGGCAGATTTCGCTCGAGCTGACCGAGCCGGCGCGGCAGTTGATTCTGGTTGCAGGCTCCGATGCGGCGTATGGCGCGCGGCCGTTGAAGCGAGCCTTGCAGCGCATGGTGCAAGACCCGCTGGCCATCAAGATCCTCAACGGCGAAGTGCTGCATGGGGCGCATGTGCGGATCGATGTGGATCGCAACTCGAACCAGCTGCACTTTGAGCCCATGAGCCGCGAGGCCATGGCATAACCACCTGCGGTGGGGCAGCCTACAGGTATCTTAGGTCTCAAAAGGGAAACCCTTGGACAACCGGCTCCGACAGGCTTCACGCTAGGTCGAGGCCCGGGGGAGCTCACAAACAGATTGGAGACCAGGAATAGGCGATTTCACGGAAGTTGAATTCTCGCGGGTTCCAGCCTTCGACATTCAAGGACTCGTTTGGAGCTTCTCTAAATGGAACTCATTTAGAGCTTCCCCAAACGAGGCCGCCCCCGCTCCCAAGGTGACCGACGTCTCAATGTGCCGCTTCCACATCCATCCCCGGCAGATACTCGTTGTCGGGCGGGTCGGCGGGACCGCTGCCGTGGGGCAGGTAGATGCCGTCCTGGGCTAGCAGCGCGTCGTAAACCGCGGTGCGGCGCCAGTGGCGCGCCAGCGCAAACGCGCTCATGTTGGCGATCATCAGCGGCAGAACCAGGCCGTAGCCGCCGGTCATTTCAAAGATGATGAGGACCGAAGTCATGGGCGCGCGCACGATGCCGGCGAACACGGCGCCCATGCCCACCACCGCAAAGGCGCCAATTGAGTCGGTCGAGTGGTGGAAGACGGTCACGTCCAGGTAGCCCACCGCACCGCCCAGCATGGCGCCCATGAACAAGGCCGGAGCAAAGATTCCTCCCGACCCGCCGCTCGAGTAAGAGCTGACCGTGGCGGCCAGCTTCAGCACGCAAAAGACGGCCATGGAGATCACGGTCATCTTCCCGGTCAGGGCCAGGGTCAGGGTTCCGTAGGGGTCGCCGGCGATGCCGTTCAGGTGAAACAGCGCCAGCGCCACAGCCGCCATGCCGCCGGTGGCCGCGCCGCCGATGGCCGGCTGCACCCAGCGGGGAACTTGCTCGAGCCGCCGGAACCAGGCGCGCAGGGCCAGCAGCGAGTCGGTAAAGGCGACCGAGACAATCGCCGCCAGGATGCCCAGCAGGGCGTACCAGACGAGCGAGGACGCCTTGCCCAGCTGGTAGTTGCCCTGCACGTGAAACACAGGGGTCGAGCCCAGCACCGAGTGTTCCACCACAGCCGCCAACGCCGCGGCCACAATCACCCCGGAGAGCATAGTCTGGTCCAGGTCGCCGATCAGTTCCTCGAGCGTGAACGTGACGGCGGCAATGGGCGCGTTGAACGCCGCGGCGATACCCGCCGCCATGCCCACCGAGGCCATCCGCCGCGAGTTCTTGGGCCCCAGCCGGGCAATGCGGGCCAGCATGCTGCTCACGCCTGCGCAGATCTGGACGGTCGGCCCCTCAAGGCCCAGCGAAGCGCCGGAGCCGATCTGGATGGCGCAGAGGACAAACTTGCCGATCGTCTCCCGCACCGTGACCAGCCCCGAGCGCAGCGTGTACGCCACCTTGACCTGGGGAATGCCGCTGCCGGCCGCTGCGGGCGCGAAGTAGGTGAGCCCCACACCCGCCACCAGCCCGCCCACGGTGGGCGAGATCACCGTCCACCAGATCCAGCTGTGGCCGGGGGCCGCATTGGCGCGGTTGATCAGCAGCGTCTCCAGGCCCATGATGCTCAGGTGGAAGGCTACTGCCGCCAGCCCGCACACGCCGCCGGCCACAATGGTGACGGCCAGCAGCCGCTGCCGCTCGCTGGGCATGCGGCGCATCAGCCAGGCATGAAAGCTTGCGTAGAGTCCCTGGATTCCCGCCCAGTAACTCGGTTCCGGCATCTCCTCGGTGTCTAAAGGCGTCACATCACAAGTATAAGGCAGCGTAAAATGCGGCTTTGTGCAGCGAGAAAGAGTGTTGATCTCCCGCACAGGGTCTGCCGCCGTTGATCCGCTGTCCAACACGAGCCGTCGCTGCGCCTGTATGGGACGTCTCAACAACGTCGCAGCGAAAATCCCCTTCAACTACCCAACGATTCGCGTTAAAATCGATGCGTAGTCGATGTCCAGCCTCTCTGCCATTCCGGTAAAGGGAACGCGCCTGCTCCGGCGCTTTCGCCGCGGGCGCCCTGACCGTGGACGGCGGCCTTCCCGCTCAGTAATCTAATCCCGACGGCTGACGTTGCAAGAGTCGCCGCGGCCTGAGTGCCGCAGCCTCCGCCGGAATCTCCACGCGGCGGAGAGATCGATTGTGAACGCATTGCTTCATCCGCTCGCCAGCGGATAGAAAGGTTCTCCTCCATGAACAGCTTTTCGAGCCGCGCCGTGTTGCACTCCGGCAGCAAGTCCTACACCATTTACCGGCTCCCGGCGCTTGCCGCGCGCGGCTTTGACCTCAGCCGCCTGCCCTTCAGCCTCAAGATCCTCCTCGAAAATCTCCTGCGCCGCGAAGACGGCGTCAACGTGACCGCCGCGGATATTGAATTCCTGGCCAACTGGGACGCCAAGGCTGAGCCCAGCCGCGAAATCGCCTACATGCCCGCCCGCGTCCTCATGCAGGACTTCACCGGCGTGCCGGCGATCGTCGATCTCGGCGCCATGCGCGACGCGATTCATGCGCTGGGCGGCGATCCCAATCGCGTCAATCCGCTCATTCCGGCCGAGCTGGTCATCGACCACTCCGTGCAGGTGGACGAGTTCGGAGCCGCGGGCTCTCTTGCGGCCAATACCTTGTTGGAGTTCCAGAGAAACCGCGAGCGTTATGCATTTTTGAAGTGGGGCCAGACGGCCTTCCGCAACTTCAGTGCCGTGCCGCCCGGCATGGGCATCTGCCACCAGGTGAATCTCGAGTACCTCGCCCGCGTGGTCTTCACCACCGA
>Ga0182030_10004278_pt1 | contig 30457 bp, 15 predicted proteins | sample 812S3MmetaG_FD_121299 | JGI IMG/M metagenome (GOLD analysis project Ga0182030, IMG submission 121299) | Permafrost microbial communities from Stordalen Mire, Sweden - 812S3M metaG (Illumina Assembly) | ecosystem: Environmental > Terrestrial > Soil > Wetlands > Permafrost | place: Sweden...
CGTCGCGCTATGGCGTAGAATAGAGTGCACACGACGCGACCTAACGACTTGAATGTACTCGAAAAATGCTGATAAATCAATCACATAGATTTGCCGTGGCCCCTATGATGGACTGGAGCGACTCTCCAGAAAAATGAAGTATCATCAGCACTTAGCGACAGCCAAATAAAGCGTGCAGTACCAAATGCAGTACCGATCTGGTTTTGAGGCGTACGCAGGCGGCTGATGTCGCGATTTGGTGTGCATTGGATCACTCGCCCGTAGCGCAGCGTACTACGCCAATCTGCGCGATTGTGCTCCTTCGAACGAAGGCGAGGTTCTGTCTCGCTTATCGAGGTGGTGGAGGCTGCGAGTATCGCGCTCGTCGTTGTCACCGTTCGCTGCTTGGGTCCAGATTTGAAAAACTCAGCGGCGGTTCTCTACGGCTTTCGCCGCCAAAGATGCTTGAGGCCAGTCGTCGCCAGAGCTCAATTCGCAGAATGAACGACTACTAGCAATGAAAAAGTGAGTTATAGGTCAACTGCTTCGGAGTACACCAAGCGACCAATTTCCGGATCGGGCAGTGCCGCTGGATGCGACCACACTTCCCACTCCTCGATGATGACGCGCCGGAAGCTTCCTTTATTGAACATGGCGAGGAGCAGCGTGCAGTCCCAGATACTTTCTCCGGTGTTGGTCAGGAATTCGTAGGCAAAGAGCTGTCTGCCTCTTTCAGACCAGAGCGCATCATCGGACCGATCGTGCGCGGTCTGAACGATTGCCACGATCCGGGTGCCAACAGGATGGGTAGCATCCTGCTTCGGGAAGGAACCTGTAAGCCGCAGCCGCACGTGCCGCGATGTTCGTGTCACGGACAGCGTTCGCTCTGGAGTGAGCTGAATGAAATCGGCGAAGACCGTCGATGATAGGTGGGCTCCTGGCACCGATTTGGGCTGGAACCGCGCGAGCGCCAATCTGACGAAGGGCCGATAGGCGGCGCGGCGCCGCATCGCAATTTCCGCGTACAACAGTTTCTTCTGAAAATCGTAGCCCACGTCGAAAACGGATGCTGACACATAGCGGTATGCGGCGCGGTCCGACGCCTGCGTTTTAGTCGCGTCGGCGTTGGAGGAAATGACCTGCTGCAGGTTGGGATGCTCGGAAACAGCGTTCATAAAATCGCTTGTGGTCAGATCGTTGACGACCGCGCCGGCTGTGACGATCGGGTCGCCGGCGATTTGCGAGAGCGTGCCTTGCGCTGGCGGCTGAGCAATCAAGGCAGCCAAGCGCTCGCCATCGCCGGAATCAAACCAGCCGCCCGGCTCCATGTAGACACGTAGTCCCCACCCTTCGGTATGCAGGGTCGTGCGTCCCGAATGGCCGTCGGACGAGGAGCGCGCAACGGTTGGCACGATATAGCTGATGTTCGGAGACTTGGGCGGCTTTGAATTCGGCACGTCAACGGAGACGGCCGCGGAACTGCGAATGAACCGGTCGGACAGATCCTTCGTCGTCTTCTTGTAAAGGTTCTGAAACCTGCTCACGCCCGCCGCCACCAGGCGGACTGTGCGGAACTTCGTGTCGCGAAAGTCGTAGGTGGAATCCGCTGAATTGATCAGCGAACGAGGGGCGGCGGCCGCAAGGGTCCCTCTGGTCAAGGCAGCGACCGTGGCCAATGGGTGGTCGGGCGGCAGAGGCACATCTGCCCCGAACAGACGAGCTTTCCGCTTGATACGGCTTGGCCATTCCGAGCCGTTAGGCACGTCGCTGACTTCCATCCACTCGCCGGCGACATCAAACCGCGCGGTACTTTCAGTAGCGACGGTAAAGCCGGGATCATCGAACAAAGCGTGGGTGTCACCAAGAGTTCTCTGCACTTGGACGACCGGAATCGCTTCGTCCCTGGCCTGGCCGAAGTCCGGTGCGGCAAGGGGCTTTTCGACAGGATGAAGAACTGTGATCGATTCAGGGGGGGCGATTAGCTCGTAGGCATTCGAGGTCAGCTCGTCGGCGCTGGCCCCATGCGTATCAAACAGTTTTCTGATCTTGGACGGGACGAAACTGGCTATGTGCAATTGCATTGCACCACCTGGCGGGACACTCGCCGAGACATTGTGGCCGGAGAGAGTCACCGCATAGCCACCGGGTCTTCCTGTGATTTTGATCGAAGTAGCATCGGCGTCCAATGCCGCCGAGCCTGTCTTAACGGTCCCGTGCATGATCTGCCGCGGCCAGGTTTCGCGCACAACGATGCCGCCGTAGGCCGGGTCGATAAGGGCGGCACCGGGTCGGCCGTCCGGCGAAGGTGCTGTTCTCTTCAGCAGCGCATAAGAATGCTCCGGCGACATCCGGTCGAACACACCATGTTTTTCCACGCGGTCGAGGCTCGCCAGCGGCGGCCTCAAGGTCACGCTTGATTTGGCCGTTTTCTGGTCTCTGGCGCTAAGGCCCACGATCAGGTTGGTGGTGCCGCTTTCGAAGTTTGTCGGCGTCCTGGGCGGCAATACCGGCTCATGCCTTAGATATTCGACCTCGGGACTACCATCGCGCCACACGACGCCGAGGGCCTCATATGCCGGCCCATTGGGGCGCCAGCTGTTTCCGGCCAGGTCCACGCCGCGGCACCGAAACCTTAGCTTCATGCCAAACCGAAGCTTCTCCAGGGTTCCGGGAAGTGCTTTATCCTGGATTGGAAGAAATGAGCCTACTGGCGTGCGGCTCGGCGTCCCGTCATCGGCAACCGCCGCTCCGGGGCGCGGGGCGACCAAGCTCCAGCCGTTCCAGCGAAAGAGAACTTGCGATGTCTTCTGGTCAGCGCCCGAGGCGGTGTTGGCATTGCTCAAGCTCAGCGTAACGAAACCCTCTTCGTCGGCACTGTGGCGCTCCGCAGCAGAGATGTCGATTGCGCTACGCCGTGCGCAAAGAGACCGCCAAGGGCCATTTCCATCACGGGCGTCGATACGATGACCGCGAACAAGATCATCCCACCAGAGAACCGGAGCGGTCGCCATAGGTCCGCTTGGTGGAAAAGCGACCGCTGCGGCCTGCGAGTCCGTGGCGAGTTGATCGCTCCTGGCCCTCGCAGCCGCGATTTCATCGGCGGTTTCGAGATCGAAAAACTGGATGCCTTTGTTTCGCAGAGCGGGGAGCGCGCCCTGGAATGCCCCTGGGGTCGGTGATGCAAGCAAGGATCGGGTTCGTTCGAGATAGTCGAGCGCATTGAACGCAGCGCCGTCAATGTCTTCGACCGCGACGACAAATCTTGACTTTCGGAGGTCGACAAGACCATCCGCCGTTCCATCTCGCGCAATCGGTCTGAAAAACTCCAAGCTACGGGGTGCGTTGCCGAGTACGCCGCGGCGAGACGAGGTCCACGGCGAGACAACGGTCGTATCGATCCCGGTAAAAAGCGTCGTAGCACCTGATGGAACGACTGCAATCTGGTAGTCACCAGGCGGGAGCTGCGCAGCCGGAATCGTAAACTCGATGACCAGGTTGAGCAGCCGAAGCAGATGAGGGTACTGGCCCACAGCACCGACCTTGGAGTTGAAATCGGGGTTCTTGGCGTCCGATACCACAAAGGCCGCGAGGCGCGGCGCGGGGAGATGGAACGCCTGCAGTGATCGGAAAGCCAAGGCGGTTCGGTTCGCGCCCGCCGCCATAATGCCGCGTTGTAATTCGTCCTCGGTGTACCGCCGGACATCCGTGAACCGGTTTGATATCGGTTGCGCAGCGATGCCCACCGGGCGGCTTACGTGGTTTGCGTAAAGTTCGCGAACGGAATTCTTGACTTCGGTGACATCGTAGCTGGCTGGTCGGCCGGTAGGTTGAACGGCTGGCGCCTTGATCGACGTTTCGGGCGTGAAGATCTTTTTCCAGGCGGCTTCACTGCCGAAAGGCACGTTCGGCAGATCGATCGTCCCGAATGTCGAACCGTCGAGACGTTTCACATGAGCTGTAAATCGCAATTGCCTGCGCACCGCGGGCCAGTTCGTCCAGGCCGCAAAGCTCGACAGTTTGGGATCAGCATCGGTGCTCGATAGTTTCGGGCTCACAAAGACGGATAACTGGAGGCCGTTTGGAGTTACGCCTGCCGGGAGTGCGGTGAAGACCAAGGATTGCGATTGCGTCATTGTGCGAATGCCCGCTGATATTCCAACCAATCACTACGAGAAATAAACGCTGCAGGACTATTGATGGCCCGAATGCTGTCGTGCCGAAACTCACGGCTTTCGATGAAGAAGGTGTTTGAGGTTCGGGAGCCAGACAACGTGTGCTCGTAGTGAACGGACGCGGACACGCTAAAGAAGCCGATCTTCACATTGTAGGAGAGCGTTACCTCTCCGTAGAGCACGGACTGGCCGGGGGAGCTGCGATAGGTGAGCCCGACATAGAAATCGACGCTGATCGTGACGATCGAGAGCAGACAGGCTTCGCCTCCTGCGTGGACAAACGCGGTGAGCGTGAGCTCCGATCCAGGATTTCCGCCCGTAAGGCGCCTTGAACCAAAGAACACGCCTCCGAACAAAAACGCGCGCCCCACGACCGCCCCGAGGTTGAGCGCTTTATACCCGCCAAACTGAAAAGAAGCGGACAGGGCCTGGATGCCTTCGGTATCCAGTGTCAGGGACACGTATCCACCGCCTCCGAAAATTCCGACAGCAACGATGAAGGGCTTGGCCGGGGTTGAGAAGTCGAACGTAAATTGAGGCGGTCGTCGAACGAAGGGCAAGGACGCGGAAGAAGCGATGCTGATGCCGGAAATATCCATCACGCCAAGCGGAAGGTCAGGCAAGGCAAATGGGGGTAGCGTGATGCGCACTCCGTCGCCCGACACGTCGATCATCTGAGCGGCGTGCGTCAACGACGGCCCCAGCGCTTCCTGAAGCATTTGGATAAAGCTCAGGATGGGGCCGATAAAGCGGGCCGACTTCAGGTCTAGTCCGAATTCGCTCTTTTCGCCAACACGGGAGCGGAACCACGCTTCACTGATCTTGAGTACGACACCATTCGGCGCGCCCCCGATGTCGACAGCGAGCTGGACCGAGAAATTCGTCAGACGGCCATAGGCTTCGACCTCCAGCGGATGGTCTGGATCGAGGTTTAACGATGCCGAGGCCGTCAGAGTGAAACGCGAGGGCGTATCGGGGTCGAGGACCTGATCGGGCGTATCTTGCTGGGTGAGAAAGATCGGCGCGACAATGCCGATTTTGGGAGCGTTTGTGAGCTGCTCCGTCATCCAGTCAAAGCTCTGCGTCAAGGACGGCAGTTCGTCTGTATTCGCCGAGAGTACGGACAATATCTTCGGCGCGACCTTTCCGGCCCCGGCCGTCGCAGCCTTCAAGACGGACGAAAGCTTCACGCCGAGAATGGAAGCGTCCGCGTGGAAAAACTCGGTCGGATCAAATTGATCGGAAAGAAACGCCGGAGGCCCGGCGACGAGCGCGCCCACGGCATCCGAGCTGCCAAAAGGTCCGGTCTGCCCGCTAAAGCCCCCGACGACGATCTTCGGGGCGGCCACGCCGCCTGCCTTATCGCTTCGGCCAACGAAGCTGATCTCGATCTTTCCTGCGCGGGCTCGATCGCGCAGAAGGTACACTTCCGTTGGGGTGGCTGTGGGATTTGCTGGGTTGAACCAGCCTGCAGCGGCCGGAGCCGCGCCCCCCAAAGCCACACCCGTCGATGAAGTTAGTTGCGCGGCACCGCAGAGGGGCAGAAAGGGCGTTTCAAGCGGATGCGCGGCGGCATCGGCGCGGATATAACCATCGAAAGCCACTTGCTGAACAGGATGGCTCGTGCTGAGTGGCACTTTCTCGGCTGTGAACCCGACCGACTGTCCAAAGAATGGCCTCGTCGATCGACCGTTATCGCGAAGATACTCGGCGCGCACGACCGGCAGACGGTCATCTGCGGCGCCGCCTAGGTTCATGGTGGGAACGCAGATGAGCGGCGCGGAAAATTGCGTTTCGCGACCATTGATATCGGTAGCCATGAACTCGAATTCATAGGGCGCCCCGCCGACCGAAGGCCAGAACGCCCCTTGCCTCCAATCGGGTATGCCACCGTTCGCCATCGCGAACGAGGTTGGAAGGTCCAGATACGGCGTCTCGAGATTGACGGGGGTGACACGGCGGAATGGCAGCCGCCAGTCGTCGTATTCGTGCCAGGGCTCCTCAAACTTGATCGTAAAGTGCTGTCTAAGAAATCCCGCTTGCCCAGCTGCGGGCGCATCTTGAACTTTGCGCTCGGTCGTCTTGATGACGGATACCTTGAAACCGAAGGGATAAAGGTAGGCGAGCCGATCGACTTCAACATACGTATCTCGTCCAACGCTGGTGCGCTGCTTCCAGCTGATCGGATAGCCTAATCGGGTCGCGCTTTCCTTCCACCGCTTTTCGAAGCTGAGCCAGCCGCCGGCTGATGACAGCGCGAGATTGCGGACTTCGATGGACTCGGGATCAAATCCTGCGACGTGGGTGCTATGAATAAATCCGTTGCGATCTTGCGCATCGAGCGGCGTGTCGACCGGCTCGGCGCGCGGAGGAATACCTGCCGCGTCTGCAACATAGTCTGGGGTCCATATGGCTCGAATCTTGGGCTTTTGGCCGGTGGCTCCGACGAGGCGTGTATGCCAAAGCTCGGTTCGTCCTTTTCGCGAGACCGGCGCAGGAGAATGCGACCATTTGTCGGTGGCGCCCGCAGAAATGATAAGCCGGCTCGGGAGTTCGATGGCGCTCAGTAATTCGCCGGGAGCTACCACCGCGTTGGGATCAACCACGTCGTCCACGACGCGAGGAAACCAGCGTTCCCAATCGAGCAGATACTTCGAAGTCAGCCGCAGTCGCAGATCAGGAATCTCGAAGCATAGCCGCGTCAACCCGGACGCCGAGGACCAAACCGGAATAGCCCCGGGCGGCTCTTTGGCGACTGTCTCTAAAAAAGCTTGTTCGTCTACGTGCTGCGACGGCAAATAGACCGACGCTAGGATCGCCTGCGGTCTATGCTGTCTTACGATGTAAGGGGTAGAACTGTCTCGCGCATGCAACACGGCATTCTGAAACACAAATTTCAGAAAGAGCAGATCATGTGGCCGACGCAGATCGACGGCAACGCTTCCGGTTGCGGTCTCTGACTGAACGTATGCCGTGCCGGATAGGAGAAAAGCCTCCGCGTTGACTAAGAGGGCAGCGGACTTGAAGAGATCGCGTCGGGTAAATCCATAAACCGGCTTGACCATGCGTCCATCCTTCGCGCCAGTAGACGTTGTCAGGGGTACATCGCCTTAATTGCGATAATGTCTTCCGCGCTGAACTTTTCACGCTGGCCGACGTCGACAATAGAGAAAAATTGCTGTTTCAAACGAACGAGCCCCCGTGTGGTTACGTCAATGACTGCCACCGATCCCGAGGGTGATACGAGCGAATAAGCCATCACGGATGTGAAGTCGTAGTCGCCACGCGCGGTACCGAAATCACGCGGGTACAGAGATGTGATTTCACCCGGTACAACGAAATCGGGCTGGCACGAAGTGGAGAGCGTGTCGCACAATCGATGATACTGAAAAACGAATGAACGGCCTGCCTTCGATTTCTTTGCGATGTCGATTAGCTTTTTAGCATCGACGATAATCCAATCGTCGCGATCTGCGCGGACCTGCTCGTGGAAGAGCCCCGCAAGGTGGCCGAACTCATGCAAAACCGAACCGACCTTCGTTATTCCGCCTCTACCGCAGTTAGGACCGATCGAAATTTGATGTCTTTGTCCCTGCGAATAGCCAACATATCGACTGCTGCAGCCGTCGGATGCAACCACGAGAACGGCATCGTCCTCGTATTTCGCCAAAATCTTAAATTCGATGTGCCCCTTGAAGGTCACGTTCCATTGAGCAATACCCTTTGAGACGAGCGCGAACGTCGTGGAGTCAAGGAGGGTCTTGCTCTGGCACTGCTTGTCACGGACCACCTGGGGAGTGTCTTGCGCTTCACAAAGCACCAAACCGATCGTACGTGTTTTCCAAAGAAAAGGCGAATAGACCGCGCCAAAGCTAGGCGAAGCGCTGATCATGAGCGCGACAACAGCTGCAACTATGCAGCGACGAGCTCGCAACGCTCCCCCCAATCCCGCGAAACCACGCTGTCAAGCGACGCCTGAAAGCAAGCTTCCTCGAGCCTCAGCCATTTCCCACTACAGCTCATAGCTGAGTCCGGCCACTCTCGCAACCTCAACTGTGGAAGGTGACGGAAATCCACCGATTGGGTGTCCTGAAGATGCCGTCCAATCGTGGAAGTTCGCCGCGCGCTTGGCAGCAGACCAGGGAGGTCGAAGTCGTTGGGTCATCAAAAGCAGACCTCTTGGAAATGACCGCTTCTGGGAAAGCGGTCGTTCATGGGCTGAAGGATATTTACCCGCTCCGGAGCCACCGCATGGCCGCATCGCCATGTTGCAGCGGACACCGAACGCAAAGTTCGACGAACTCAAGAAAAAGAAAGCGGCGTTAGAGCAGGACCTATGGATCGGCTCACATAGCGGTGGTGAAGTGCCGCTGACGTAGCCGCTATTCGTTTCGCTCAAGTGGTAAGTGCTGTCATTTCCTTTCTCGCCGCTTCGACACGCGCGTCGAGATACACGGCGAGGTCGGTAAGATAGACGCCCTTAGCGGATTTTTGGCTGGACTCGATGCGCACGAGCGGAATTGCAATTTCGCCGGCCGATATTTTTTGCACCAACTTGGTCGCGTTGAGATGAGAAAAATAGTCCCGACACACATCTTCGATCGGGATGATGGCCTTGCCACCGTACTGGGCCATCAGGAGGAAAGCAGTGTTCATTGCGCAGATCCCACGCGCCGGGCGCCTGCCGTGAACGCTTCTGGAAAATCACACATGCCCATGGCACTTACGCTTGAACGAGTTAGGTGCTCAGCATCAAAATGGTTAAATCCAATTTGGAGAAGAGCCTTTGCGTACCCATGCGGCAGTAGGCGGTCATAGCGCACAATCAGGCGGGAGCGCCTGGCCGCCAAATCCGTCGATCCTGCATAGCGCGTTCTGTCGGGCGCTGCGCGTCGTTGAGTGGGGCACAGCAATCTCACCCTGAGTTCTCTTGGCGCGACCAAACATGAGCGATTTTTCGTCTACATGTCGCTGGGTTTGCCGCCTGTCTCTTCGTAGATGGCAACCCAGATGCGTCCCAAGCCTACCGCGAAACCCTGCGCTCCATCTCTAGCTCGTTTTCAGATGGCCTCGCGCCCGCGGTCAAGAAGCGGTTATCGTTTCCTGCTTAGGATCGGCATGGTCTGATGTCTTCCGTTTAAGCACATCGGACGCACAAGAAAGTACGCCATCGAGCACCTTACTCCACGGAACGCCGAAAAGTGGGATGGTGCCGCCATGGTAGCGAGCCTTGAGGCTCACCCAGTCAGCCCCTGGCGCGAAACTCCACGCATTGCCGCGTTGAACGCTTTCAGCCGCGAAGGCCTTTGGAAATAGCTTCCGGGCTTCCTCGAATTTTTGCTTGTGGTTTTTAGGCAGCTCTTGGCCGTTGTGAACGAGCAGTGCCGAGAGCATGGCATCGACGGCGGAGTAACCGTCGGCTATCGCCTCCCTCGGCGTTCCCGCAAAGTTGGCATGATGAGCGTATTGCTTGGCAATCGCCAACCGCAAAAGAACATCTTCGTTCATGGCCGCAATCCAAAAGTGAGATAATTGCCCAAAGGTAAGCCCTGATTGCGTCGCCAACAGGGTGGTTACTCGCTTCGTTTGACGGAAACGCTCGTCTCCAAATGGGAGCGAAGCGAGATTTAAGCCCGATCAGGTAAGCATAAGTCTATGACTTTCCAGACTAAATCGTGCGCGGTGGCGGAAACGTATTCTCTCCCCAGGGCGAGTTCATCGACGTCGCGGCTCAGGCTCTGAAGCGTCTGGACCAATGGCCTGCGAGGGCCGGTTTGGGGCTTAAAAACGTGCCTAACATCCTGAAAAGCTGGGGGGTTGGCCCGGCGAACCTTCCACTTCGCATCATACCTCTCTACGATAGGTCGCGACGCCGCACACGTTTATGATGTGGAAAAGCGAGCTGGCCGACCTGCCTTGGGTGTGGAAGCGCGTCTGAGGGGGGAAAGACCGAGATGGCTGCAGCGCCGGAAAGTCGTTGGATCAGGTTTCTTCGGAATTACGGCCCGATTCCCACCAACGACAACATGTACGACGAAACGATCCAGCGCGCCCTTCGCCGCTTGAAGATCGATCCGCTGGTGCTTCCCGCCCAATTCCTCGACGCCATCGTAGCCAATTTCCGCTCCGCCAGTCCGCAGACCGAAATCCTGACGGGCACGGCGGGTGACGGCAAGACCTATCACTGCCGCGAAGTCTGGATGGCTCTGGGCGGCACCGCGGCCGAATGGAATCGCGGCGAGAAGGTTCAAACGCTCACGGCGGGTTCCCGTCAACTCGTCATTATCAAGGACCTCAGCGAACTGAGGGCCGAAGAGAGCGCGGCAATCCTGGAGCGCATGGCCGCCGACGTTGTCGAAACGAATCCGCCACGCGTCTATCTGGTCGCGGCGAACCACGGGCAACTCCTCGAAAAGCTCAAGGCGGCGCCCCAGACCGAGCGACTGGTGTCAATGACTAGGGCGGTCGAAGGTCTCCTTGTCACCGCTATCAATCCTGATCCGTCGGTCAGGCTGAATCTCAGGGACCTCAGCCAGGCGCCCGCGTCCGAAATGATCGGCCTGATCGTCGACAAGATGATGTCCCACCCCGGCTGGAGCGAGTGCGCCGCCTGTCCGCTGCATGGCGGCGCCGACGCATGTCCCATCGTCGAAAACAGGCGTAGGCTGCGGGACGTGTCCGACGGCGCGGTCTTCCAGAAGCGGTTGACGGCCCTAGTCGAGCTAAGCGAGAAGAACGGCGTCCACTTTCCCGTCCGTCAATTGCTCGCTCTCGTCACGAACATCCTTCTCGGCCATCCCGAGGCAAGGGACGGGCTGATGTCGTGCGGGCAGGTGCCCGAGATTATTGCGAAGCAAAGCCTCCATCTCGCGAGCATCTACCGCAACGTCTTCGGGGAAAACCTTTCGGTCCGGCGCGCCGAGAAGACCGACCTGTTCCGGAAGCTCAACTCATTCGGGATCGGGTCGGAAACCAGCAACAGGGTCGACGACCTGCTGGTGTACGGCGCGGACGATCCCGATCTCCACGAAACCTACAGTGCCCTCGTACTGGTGGATCCCGTCTACGGCGGCACGCCGGCGTACTCCCAGGCGCAGCGCGCCTACCTCGAAGGATCGGACGCCGGTGCGCGGGACGAATTCCTTCCCATGCTGCGGTCGCAGCGGCAGCGTCTCTTCTTCACACTACCCGAGAACCACGAAAGCCATTTCGAGCTTTGGGACCTCACCGTCTTCCGCTACGGCGGCGCCTACCTCGACATGACGAGGCGGCTGAAAGCGGGCGAACCCGCTCCCCGGGGCGCGATGCCGCAGATCATGAGAGGGCTCAACCGGGTGTTCACCGGAATGCTGGTCCAGAACCAGGACGAACTGGTGCTCGCGACGTCCGGTAGCCACTCACAGTCCAAGACGAGCCCGCTGCTCGACGAGATGGTGTCTGTTCCCCGCCAGCAGGGCGAGGAGGTTTCCCTCATTCCCGCGGCAAAGGACGGAGTGTCGCTTCGGGTGAGGGTGTCGCGCGGTGACGATCCGGGAGCCATCGTGCTTCCGTTGACGCCGACCCGTTTCGAGTTTCTCGGACGGGTCGCCGAAGGTGCGCTCCCGAGCAGTTTCTCGCTCGAGTGCCACGAAGACCTGCTTGCGTTCAAGGCGAAGCTTTTGAGCGCCACGGAACGCCGCCGCGAGATCGACGAGGATGATGCCGCGGCGGACGGCGAGTTGATGCTGCGCTTCATCGAGCTCGGCAGCGACGGCAGGGCGGGCCAGCGGCGCGTCGTGGTGAGGATCTGAATCATGGAAATCCTCCCGCGGCCCACGAGCCAGGACGACAGCACCGGCCCCCAAATGTGGGTGGACGAGGCGATCTGGGGCCACCGGCTCTACGACGAGCAGACCCCGTGGCTCACCATGCTGGAATTCCTCTGCGTCCTGCATGCGGAGCACATCCAGGGTCGCGCCCTGCGCGAAGAAACGCTGAACGGCCTGTCATACAGGCCGCAACAGCAGCTCCGCCTCCGCAACCTGCTGTTCAACAATCCGCACATCGCCACGGTGCTCGCCACCGATCAGTCCGACGATGCGATGTGGTCGACCTGGCTGCAGCTCATGCAGGAGAATGCCGGAGGCTTGGATAAACCCGACTTCGCGTATCTGCGGGACCGCTTCGAGAGCTTTCAGGACTTCGCGTCGATCGTGTTCTTCCTGCAGAGTTCGGCCATCGAGGGCGGAAGCAACAAGCGGTGGAGTTCGAAGTTCGTCTTCCCGTTCGGAACGAACGCCCTGTACGAAGACGCGAGCATCCAGGGGGGCGGTTCGAGCGTCTCGACGGACCGCCGCTTCTTCGCGCGGACTGGCGAAGTCCTTTACCTGATGCTCTGCCGGAGTGCGCGCGTGGACGAACTCCGGGAGCGGCTAGTGAGCAGGCTGTTTGCCGTGAAGGCGCCGTACGATGGGCTTGTGAAGGCCCTGCAAGGCGACATTCAACTCGCCCGCAATGATCGCGCCGGCGCCTACGTACCCTGCAAGACCCACGAGATATTCGATAGGCTCGCCGACGACTGGCTGTCCATCCTCAACCTGGAGATACCGATCTACGACGCGATCCCGCATCTCGTTGTGATGACGGGCCTACATCTGCTGCAGTACCAGCTTCAGCGCGGATCCGAGGTGCTCGGCCGCACCGAGCGCACGACCCTAGTCTGCGAAATCGTGTCGCCGAAGCGGTCCGTGGTCAGGGATTTGTCCGCCGACTCGTTCCAGCGGAACAACGCCCTTCCGCAGGAAGCAATCGAGCGCTTCATACGCAAGATCTGCGACACCCCGGAATGGCAGAAGGCGGTAGAATCCGGCGAGCCGGTCACCAACACGCTCGACCTGCTGACCACGCATTTCGACCTGCCCGACGATTTCATCGAAACCGACGAGGTGCGCGGAAAGCCGGCCGATGTGCTCGACCTGCTTGTCGAGCGGGCGATCACGCGCCACAAGCAGCACGTCGGCAAGATACACGGCACCTGGGCGCGGCTCATCGGACTGTCCTCGCGCCGGGCGAGCCGCCGCGTGCGATATGCGCCGACGGACCGGCTGCTGAAGACGCTCGTCGTGTGCTGCGTCGACGTCCGGATGGAATTCAAGGATTTTCTCTCACTTCTCTACGACCGCTACGGCATCGTCGTCGGTGATCACCAGGGCCGGGAATTCATTTCTACGGGAGCCGCGGACCAGGAGGATTTCTCCGACAACGCCCGGCGCCTCGAAGACCGACTCGCGAGCCTGGGCCTACTCAAGCGTCTTTCGGACTCCTGCGCTTACGTCGAGAGCCCGTTCAAAAGGAAGGTCCTGCAGTGAACGGACTGGAAATACTGGGCGCGGTAGGCGCCGCGTCGCTCCGCGAACGGCTGAAGGCGCTCGTCGATGCCGAGGGTATCGCGCGGTTCATGCTGGATCAGCTCACGGGACAACAGGTCGCCGCGATCGTGAAGGCGGTGCTCGCCGACAAGGAAACCGCTGCCAAGATCGCAATCCGGGTCCCGCGCAATCTCGTGGCGGGCTTCGACGTTCCGGCCGAGGTGACTACGGACGAACGGACGGTGGCGTTGCGCCATGCCGAATGGGATCTGCCCGCGCTGCTGCTCGCCAACACGGACGACGACCAAGGCGCTTCGCTGCAGGATGTCACGCTGCTGGGCGCCAAACAGTTGACGGAAGAGCCAAAGCTGTGGGTTCAGGCCGCCAGTGCGGGAATCGGCCTGCCCGAAGAGCACAAGTCGATCTGGGAAGCCGCCTTGCGCGGGTTGGCGGCCTCCGACGATTGGACCTTGCACCAGGTTTCCAACTACGTCGAACTGACCCGACTCGCCGTGGTGGACGAATCGAAGCCGATCCTCGAAGCGCTGGGGTGGGCGCTGCCGGCGCTGCATCTGCCTCGGCACTCAGGATACTTCTTGGCGGGCCAGCAGAAGGGTCTGACGTCCACCTCGCGATGGAGGAAGAATTTCGACAAGCTCATCTCCGACCGTCGTCCGCTCCTCGTCAAGCAACGTCCGCCCCGCCAGATCATCGAATCCGAGGAACTGCGCTCTCAATTCGCCAACGTCCGAGAGGACATTCCGGTCCACGCCCATCCGGCGATCGAAGCGTTCATCAGGTCGCCGCCGAGCTGGGGTGTCGAATCCGCCGCACTGGCGGAGTTTGAATGGGAAGTCGACAACATTCTGCTCGTCTTCTCCGGCTTGAAGCAACGAAAGGTCCATCTCTTCCAGGAGACGAGCGAGTTCTTCGAATTCGAGATGCCCGACCGCCTGAGCGACGCCGAGAAGCTCTACTTGAGTGAGGCAACCTCAAGGAAAGAACCCCGCGACGACGACCGCGACTTCTTCGAGGCGCACCGGGATAACGTCGGAAAGGACCGCTCACTCCGCGCAAAGTGGGAGCGTTTCGTCTTCGGCCGGCCCATCGAATGCACGGATTTCCTGGAGGGCCTGTTGCGCGCCCTCGAACGTCTCTACGGACAGGCGGGCGCCCTTCAGGCCAACCGGTCCCTTGAGATACGAACCGGCAAGCGCACCAAGAACCAGTGGCTCGAACTCAACGGCGACGTGGCGACGTCCTTCGCGGTCCGCTACCGGGGGCTGCCGGCCCTGATGGGCGACAAGGTGAAGTGGGATATTTCGCACCTGTTCGAGTACCAAGGTCTTCTCGAAGCCGCATCGAAAAGGAAAGGGTACAAGCGGAACGTCTCTACGTCGCGTACCAGCCTGCAGATACGGTTCGACATCACGCTGAAGATCGGCGCCGACCGGACGACGGTGCAATTGATTTGGATCGGGCGCCCCGACGCCATCGGTCTCGAACTGCGCGACGACCTCGAGCGTCTGGCCCGACGACCGCTGGTCCGGTCGACCGTTTCCCGGCAACCCGTCAGCCGCAAGGGCGGACTGCAATCAATTTCCTTAAGCGACGTCTCGACGCTGCAGCCAGCGTTCCGCCAAGATTCCGGAAGCCTCATTCCCCGGCTGGACGGTGGCGACGACGTCGCCAAGTCATTTCCCAAAAACCTGAAGGCGGCCCTGGCCGCTGGCCGCTTGACGACGGCCGGGCTGGCCGCAATCGAGACGGCCTGGAAGGCGTTCTCCGAAGCCTATTCGGCCGCGATACAGGGTCTCAGGACCGACGGTCTTGCATCCGGATATCTGCTCAAGCAGTCGGAATGCTACGGCGAACTGCTCCGCACGCTCGCGCAGCACGCCGCCGGCGACCTGAACAGGCGCGAGCTCTGGGAACCCGTTCTTGCGCTAGGCTGCGTCCAGGTGACCGGCGGGGCGCCCTCGGCGATTGTCGCCCCGTGGCATCCGCTTCGTCTCGCTGCGATGTCGGTGAAGGCCCGCAGCGTGGCGGGGCTGACCGCACATCTCCTGAACGCCGACGACGTGATATTCGGGGATCCCCGGCTATTCTTCGCCGATCTGCGTGACGAACTCGCGCACGCCTATTATCCAGAAATTGCAGTCGCCTATCAGGGCGCCGAGCCGGTTCTCGTCGCCGAGACCGGCACTCTCAACGACTACAGCCTGTTGGAACGTCCGATCCGGGATCCATCGGACTCGTCGACCGACGTGGATCCCGCTGAGGCGGCCCGCCAGATCAGGGCGCTGCTCGAGCGGTACCTCGACCTTCAGCCGCACGAGCGATCGAACCTGAGCATCATGCTCTACAATTGCGATGCGGCGGGACTGCCGATCGCGACGGTCAATGCGCTCGGATCGGTCCACGACGAGGACGAGATGCACTGCAACGTGCTCGTCCGCCATCGAGACCGTAAGAAGCTGAGCAAGGTGTACGGCGAATTGCTGGAGCGTCCGGAAGGCGATCCCGATACGCTCGTCGTCAGCGAGACCTCCCGAAACTTCATGTCGAAGCTCCGGATCGGCGTCATGCTGGACGGGGGAGGTGCCGCCGCCGAAAAGCACTCGGTGGACGTCGCGTTCCTGCACGACGTGGTGTCGCGTCAGGCCAAGCAGGAGTGGTTTTCGATTCCCGCGCCGGCAACGCTTCCGGACATTCTCGATCATGTACCCGCTCGCTGGTCGTATCGGCGCGTCACGGCCGAAGACGAACTCAAGGCTACGAGCTACCTGGTCTGCCCGCGACAGCCGGCCGCCGGCTGGGCATACCTCGACGCCGTTGCCGCCGTGGTCCGGCAGCGCAGCGGTTCGGCGAACGAACATATGGTTCCGGCGCGCGAGATCTCGTTCCAGGAACAGAATCTGAAGGCGATGTTCGACGAGGTTCACGGTCTAGCGGAATGGGTCGCTACGTATGACGACCTCCTGGACAAGCGGCAGCTCATGGCCCAGGGCATCAGCGTGATCCGCTACCGGCGGCAGCGAACCCATGGCCGCAACATGATCGTCTCCTCGACGTCGGAGCTCAGGCTTCTCCACGTCCTGGTCAAACGCCGGTTGAGCGAATTGAGCCTCGGCTGTTCCGAGGACCAGCTTTCGGTGCTGGCGCAGCGCATGATCGACGACGCCTGCGGAATTTCCGGCGACATCGTGCTTCGCGCCGCGCGTCGCGGCGTGTCGGCAGGCGAACTCATCGGGCTCGTCCTGAGCCGAGCGCTTGTCGCAGAGGAATTCGGCACGCAGGCGGCGGTCGCGTGGTTTCTCCTCGATGACTATGCGGAATGGCTCGGCCAGCGCGAGCAGGGCATTGCCGATATCCTCGCACTGAGCGTGGGAACAGGCGCGGACGGCAGGCCGACTCTGCGCGCCGTCGTCACGGAAGCGAAATACGTCTCGGCTGAGACGTCCGCGGACGCACGCAGGAGTTCGAAACAGCAATTGCGACAGACCGTACAACGCATCGAGGATGCCCTTTTCGGGGATCCCGGACGGCTGGATCGCGATCTCTGGCTTTCAAGGATTTCAGATCTTTTGCTGGACGGGACGACTGCGTTGGGACAGTCGTTGGTACTGGAAACCGTGCGGGACGGGATGCGAAAGGGCGCTATCCCAATTGACTTGCGCGGTTACTCCCACGTCTTTGTCCATGGACCAACAGACTCCACCGTCCCGGGCGAGCAGGAGCTCATTCCAGACGTGCCCAATGGAATTCAGGAGATCTTCGGTCGCGAAGACCTGCGAAAGCTCGTTAAAGCCTATGAAGCACGATCGCCCTTGAGCGTGGCCCGGCAGGCTCTGGGTGCGGATCAGCCGTGGACGAACGAGAAGTTTCGCGAGCCGGCTCCGCGCGTGAGTTGGACGAACAAGACGATAGCGAGCGCCGAGTCGACGCCCGATCCGGATGTGAAGCCCCAGTCTCCAGCAGGCCCCACACCCGACAGACAGCCTGTTGGCGCGCCATCCGTCGGCGGACAGCCGGGGGGCACGAAACCAGCGGGCGCCATCGCACCCGGGTCCAGCATCGCGACCCTGCCGTCCCCCGACGAAACAGTCTTGGAAGACAAGGTAGTTTCCCAGGGCCCAATGGACATTCTGTCACTTATCGAAAGCCATACACGCGAGCAATCATCGACGACGCTGGCTGACCAGACGTGGCTGGATGCAACAGCCCAAAAACTTCGCACTGCGCTTTTGGGTTACGGCCTGCAGGCCAAGATCGCCGGGACGCGGTTAACTCCCAACGCAGCGCTGATCCGGTTCTTCGGATCTGACCGGCTGAGAATGGAGGACATTCAAAACCGGGAATCCGCATTGCTGACGACGCACGGTCTGCGCCTGGTTGCGGTGTCGCCGCTTCCTGGCGAGATTGTGGTCGCAGTCGCACGTCAGCAGAGGCAGATCGTCTCGTTGTGGGAGGTCTGGGGAAGACGCGAATTGAACCGGAACGCGGCGGGACAGAACACCTCTTTCGTGCTCGGCTTGAGGGAATTGGATGGCGAGATCCTATACCTGAATCTCGGCACCGCCTTCGGCGGGGCGCAATCGCATGATCCGCACACGCTGGTCGCCGGCGCGACGGGAAGCGGTAAGTCGGTTCTCATCCAGGCGATCATCCTAGACATCGCAGCCACCAATCCCAGTTCGCTGGCTCAAATCATTCTCATCGATCCGAAGATGGGTGTCGACTATGCGGCGATCGAGCGATTGCCTCACATCAATGGGGGCATCGTCATCGATCAGGGCCGCGCTCAGACTGAACTTGAAAGTCTGATAGACGAGATGGAGCGAAGGTACGAACTTTTCCGTGCCAGCGGCGCCCGCGACCTCCGTTCGTTCAACGTTGCCAAACATGCTCCGGAGCGGCTTCCGCTTCTGTTCCTCGTGCATGACGAGTTCGCAGAGTGGATGCTGACGGAAACATACAAGGATGCCGTAGCTACAACCGTACAAAGGCTTGGCGTGAAGGCGAGGGCGGCCGGCATACACCTTATCTTCGCCGCGCAGCGGCCAGACGCCAACGTGATGCCGATGCAGCTGCGCGACAACCTAGGCAACCGCCTGATCTTGAAGGTGGCCAGCGTGGGCACGTCGGAAATCGCACTCGGGATCAAGGGCGCGGAATCTTTGCTGGGATTGGGACATCTCGCTGCCCGTCTCACCGGCGAAGCCGGCGTTGTCTTTGCGCAAGCGCCGTTCCTATCCGATGCCGACATCGAACGGGCCGTGGATGCGATCATCTATGGGGATCGGCCGATCGCCGGTCTGGCAGCCGATTAGCGGCCTCACTTGCAGAAGGAATAGACGATACCGAGAACCGAAATGACGGCGGCAGACCACAGGAGAAGCTGGACAGTTCGGATCGTCGAGAAACGCGTCGCTCCCTGCGTCGTTACCCGCATGTCACCGTCCATCTTGTTCAGGTTGCTGATGTAGCCGTTGAACGCCAGACGAAAGCGTTGCATCACGTTCACAAAACAAACGCTGACGATGGCAGCGAATGCGAACACAAGGCGTGCTATCCACTTGTCGTTCGCCAAGTTTTGGACAGCGAAATACCACAGACCGCCGATGACGACGGTGAAAAGCGGTGGGATCTTATACAGGATGTCGTTCATCCCTCGAAAATGCGCGTACTGTTCCTTGTAGATCTCGTGAAGCGTGATGCCAGACTTCGGCGGCTCAGGCTTCGTTGGTTCTTCGATAGACATGGCGCGGCCTCACTTGTGACAGACGAGGCAACCTGCGCCGTCGTCGAGTAGATCTTCCAGCGCGGGATCCTCGTCGGGCCGAAGAGCGTTCGGTCGTCGGCGTGCCTTGAGCCTGTCCTGCCGCAGTTTGAAGTCGGATTCGATCTGTGCGATTCGCTCGGGTCTTGCGAGCTGGTCGAGGGATTCCCGGTCGCTCCAGGTAAACGGCGACCCGTGCTCCAGGGCGTTCTTCTCATAGCGCTTAGCTTCTTCGAAGGCATCCGGGTGCTCGCGCATCAGGTTGACCCACTCGATTTTTTGCTGGAAGAAACAGAACGTGCAGCCGCTGCGTGAACGCCAGCGATAGTATAGCGGCAGGCCGATGCCGGCTCCCTCGAGAAGTTCGATGACCCCGCTCTTGTCTATTCCGCGCTCGCGAAGCGGCAGTACGACTTGAAGGTTGGGATGCGTGGCGGTCAATCCTTCGCGGTGGTTCTCGTCGGCACGGATCGCGACGTAGCTGTAGATCTTGACGCCCGCTTCGAGGTCCGGCCGGATCCAATCCTCGAACGGCCTAAGCTTGAGCTGGCGTGTGCACCAGCGTGTGCGAGGGGAAGGCAGGAAGTTGTTGTATTCCCGAAGCCAGAAATCGAAATCGCGGTCTGGATTAAGCCGCGCTATGGGCTTGCCGAGAAAGCCCTCGAGCCGCCCGAGAAAATCGTAGACTTCGGGAAGTTCTTTCCCAGTGTCGGTGAAAAAATACTCTAGCTGCAGCTCAGGACGCGTCTGGCGCATGTAAACCGCCAGTGCCGCGCTATCGCGTCCTCCGGAAATACCGAGTACGTGACGTTCCATCATCCGGCCTTCCTGAGTATTGAACTTTGATCGCTGAGCGCATGGAAGCCGGCCTCGGCGAGCGCAGCCAAAACGACACCTCGGTTGGCGCCGGAATCCAGCATCGCTTGCGACAGGATGTGGGCGAGGGCGGTTACACTTGGCCGCTCGTGGTCGGCGACCTCGAACTCCTCGACGACTTCGCGACCTGCTTCGCCGGTACCGATTACTACGGCCATCGCTTCGCGCGTAGGATGGCGGCCCTTCACTCGTGCCAGAACTTCGGCACGGCGGAATTTGAGGGCGAATTCGGCGATGGTGAGCGCGGTTTGATCCGGGTCGCGATCGGACCAGTCGCGCGTGGGACGACCGCCGAGTCCGAAGATGGCTTCTAGTTCGGCCGTTTGTCCGTTGTACGTCGAGAGGTGCGTCGCGAAGGCATCGACCAGGAAGTCGCCCGTAAGGTCCATGACGGTATGTGCACGCTGGCGGATCTCGGCAAGATCGGAGCCGTGGGAGTGCCCCAGGGCATCGCGCATCTTTCGGGCGAGTTCATTCAACATGTTCGGATACGCTGAGGCGAGCTCACGCAGTGATTGCTCGATGCCGTCGGCAACCGCCTTGGCATCCCCTTCGCCGAAGATTGCCGGCAAGTCGACGAAGAGGGCCTTGTGCGGATCGTCGGCATGCATCAGGACGCGCCGGACATCGATGGTGACCGGCGAGAGAGCCAAGGTCTTCCGCGTCCATGGGGGGAGGTCCCGGACCAGCCGGACTAGTTGTCGCGCGAGTTCCAGCGCCTCGGTAGGACATTTCTGGCCCGTGGCGCTTTCGATTGCGGAGGCTACGCCTTCGAGCACGGCGCCGCGGAAAGCATCCACGTCGACCCGTCTCAGCGAGATCAAGGCCTGATCCTGCAGAAGGATGTCGACCATGTAGTCCGAGATGTCGGCCTGAAATTTTCCCTCCACGTAGATCGCGAACCGGTGGCGGTTTGCCATAATGAAGGCGAAGGCGAGAATTGGCATCAAGCCGAGGCGCAGGCCGAATGGAGGTGCCTGCCATAGCTCGTACAGGCGCGCGAGCGTGACCGCGTTTCGTTCGGCGGAAAACAGGGCGTCGGCTGCATCCCAGACCGCCTTGAAAGTCTTGCCGATCGTCGATCTGGATGAAGGTTTGCCGAATCCAAAACGACCGTCGCCGAGATCGCGATGTAGGCCCGGCGCCGCGAGGACCGTACTGTACAACCCCCGTTCGACAGGAAAGCCTTCGATGCCGACGAACTCTTTCTCCGGCGAAGCGACCATCGCCTTCATGAGATCGCGTACGCCGGCCTGCGTGTTGGTCGAGGGACGTTGCCTGTTGATCAGTTCGCTTTGGATCTTCGGGGCGTCGCTAAAGCGGAGATCGGCAAGGTTCGATGCTAGTTGCGAAAGCGAGGCGCCGTTCGGCAGTTTGACCGGTTCGCCGGAGACGAACCAATCGGCATCGGTGAAAGCGACGCGGAATTCCTCCTCGAGGTCGGCGGAGACCGCAGCCATTCGTGCGCTGATCTCGCGTCGCGCGACGCCATCGCCGTCGAGTTCCGGTCTGCTGCTTCTGACCAGTTCCAGCGCGACGAGCTCCCGGCCGAGCCCGCGGATCCTGCCTGAGTTGCCGGGGACGCCGATAACCGTAAGCTCGTTGCTAGGTTTGGCCGAGATCTCGCGGCAGGCGGCGATCATTTCCTTGCGGCTTTCTTCTCCGCTTTGGAGCGCAAGGAGGAAATGACCATCCGCATCGCCGGCACGGCTTGCGGCGGCGCGCTCCACGTCGGCCAACTGAACGAGTTCGGTCCGAAACCATCGAAGCGTCCCGCTTTTGTGGTAGTGGCGCTTTGCCAGAACGGGCTGCAATCCGGCCAGTTTCGCGAGCCGCTTAAGGTCCAACTCCGCAGATTGGCCCATCGCTGTTGTGACGGCTCCGTCGATATCGAAATCGCTGCCGGCGTAACTAGCCCAGGCGCCGAGGTGTTTCCGGTAAACGGCAACGGACCAGCGTTCCAGATCCTTGAGGACCGCATCCACGTCGGTCTTGCTGGCGTCAGCCACGCACGTGCCGACGGTGATGCGGTCGGCGGCGAGCCCTGATCCGTTGCGAAACATGTCCACAAGCGCGATCGACTTGGCGAGCCTGACGTGCAGAGCGTTCCCTCGCGCCTCGCAACGCTCTACCGCATCGACGGCCTGCGCCCAGCGGTGACTGTCGTTCGACGCGAGGATCGCCGGTTCGAGGTTTACCCTGAGGTAATCCCAGAACCGGTCCGGACCGAACAGCAGTTTCGAACCGTCGGGCGTATTGCGGATGAATTCCTGAAAGCCGGCGGGCTCCGCGGAGGAGAGAAATCCGAATATGCTTCGCTCGTTCTGGCCGAACCTTCGACGTGACATCGGGCCCAGGACGGCGGCCGTAACGGGGTGTAGCGGCCAACATCTGTCGAGCCGGTGACCGAGGTCCTTTGCACTGCCGGGGCGGCGGCCCCGGATGGAATTGGCTACCGCTTCGGCGTCTCCGGAAGTGGAGGGGTGACGCGTTTGGCTGGTGATCGCATGACCCAGCAGATCGATGACCTCTTCCACGCCCGCGATGAGCGGGATGTCCGTGAAGCGGCCCTGGATTTTCGCCCATTCGTCACGCATCTCGCGTCCGAGTCGGCTTGCATATTGCTCAAAAGCCTGATGAAGGATTCCGACTATGACCAATCGGCCGCCGGAACGTGCCGCTGCCTCTGCGAGTTCTTGGAAAAAATAGATATCACCGCCGCTTGTTGCGGCGCTTTCCAGGAACTTGCCCATCTCGTCGATGATGAGCATCACGCCCTCGCGTGGACGGCTTTCCGCTTCTTGGTTCAGACGATCAATCAGATCCCGGCCGGAGCTTACGTCGCCGCGAGGTCTTCCGGGCCGCCTGCGGGAGACCTCCAGGGCGGCGGCGATGTCGGCGACCGCATCGCTACGACGGCCGACAACCGGTACCACAAGCCATCCGGCGGCGCCCGCGTGCAGGTTGTTGAGGATGCGCTGGGCTGTTTTTTCACCGAGCGCCTCCATCGCCGCCTTGCGAACGGGTCCCTTGGGTCCGAGCAGTCCCGCAAGCGCAATTGCGAGGCTTGATTTGCCCCCTCCATAGGGGCCGGTCCACGTGAACGCTCGCTGGCGCGTCTGGAAGATCTGTACCGCCATGCTGACCAGACCCTCGGCAGCGGAGCGTTGGCAGACAAAGCCCTGAAGGGCGTCGACCTTTCCGAGGTCAGAGTCCAACCTGATGGAGCGTTGGAATCTGCGAGCGATCTTGACGTGGTCGGAGAGCATCACGCGGCTCGACGTTTGTCGCTGTCGGCGCGGTACGCGCGCGCGAGCAACGAAAGGGGATCCGAAATTGGCTTGAGGCGGAGGACCTGCTTGACGCCGGCGGTGTCGGACCAAACGATTTTGCCCCGCGTAAGGTCTTCCATGGCCGTGAGGCGCTCCACGACCGAATTCTCGTCCAACTTGAAGACCCGCCCCGGCGATCCAGGCTCGTAGGCGATGGCTTCGACGGAGAGGGTATTGGCCCCGGGGGCGTATCTGCTCCAGAAGGCGTTTAAGGCATAGGCGAAGACGCCGTCGGGAAGGGTGGGCTTCGGCCCGCGCCGGAATTCATAAAGCCGTCCTGCCACCTGTCGGATCAGGCCGAGTTCGGCCAAGACCGGTTCAAGCGCATCCTCGCCGGTGTTTCGTTCACTGCGCATCACGTAGCTGCGCACGAAGCATTCGACGTCCCGGCTGACCGTCTTTTCAGCGACACGCGTCCACTGCCGTTCGCGGCAGTAGTCGAGGATCGCGCGCGCAAGCGCTTCGTGATCGAAAGTCTGCGAGGCCACATGATTGAAAGCCCAATACCAGGTGGTGGTCATCTTCGGGTCGCCGGCCACCAACCACTGCACCAACCACGCCGTCGCCGGACGCTCCATGAACGGATCCCACGCTTGGTCTCCGCCGAAGAGTCGGTGTCCGAGTTCGGTCGCCTTTACGCGGTTGCCGTCTTCCTCGATAATTCCGCAGGCCAACGCCCAATGCCTGATGGCAAGGGCCATGTTCTTACCGACGCCGAAGCGGATGATTGCATCGGGGTTGCTAAAGATGGTGCGCGCCGCACCATTTTCGACCTCATCGAACGCCTTGCGCAACCAAAGGTGGCGCAGCGTGAAGGTCTCGTGACCGGAAAACTGGCCCTTGAACTTTTCGGCGGTGATCGGTCCTCTGAGCATCTCGGCATCCTACTGGACGAGGCGTCCAGTTCAACCGATACGCCACGGGGCGGAAAGTCGCAATCCTCGGAAATACTGAATGCCGACAGGAATCAGCTTGTTCTGACTACGCCGCGACGACGTTCTCCACACCCTTTCCACCGATCTTTTCTACCGTCGCACAGAGAAGCACAGCGGCCGATTCGACGTCCTCCGGCGTGTTGAACCTCCCGAATCCCACGCGGATCGTGCTCTTGGCCTGACCGTCGGTTAATCCGAGGGCGAGCAGGACGTGCGACGGCTCAATCATTCCAGAGGAACATGCGGCGTTCGTAGAAACCGCGAGGTGGGGTTGAAGGGCGCCGACGAGGTGATCGGCGTCGATTCCAGGAAACGTGAGGCTGAGATTTCCCGGCAGCCGCGGAGCATCCGCGGCGTTGACCACCGAGTATGGGATCCTCGTTGCCACGATTTCGAGGAAAAGCTGTCGGAGGGACGCCGCGCTTGCGGCGTCCCTCGCCAATTCCTTCTTGGCTATTTCCGCTGCCGCCCCCATCGCTACCGCGAGGTGCGCCGCGACTGTTCCGGAACGAAGCCCGCGCTCCTGTCCGCCACCTTTGAAGAGCGGTTCCGGTTTGACGGGACCGTCCTCCGACACGAAGAGAGCGCCAATACCGATGGGAGCATAGAGCTTGTGTCCCGACAGGCTGACCAAGTCGATCCCCATCGCGGCAGCGTCGAACGGAATCTTGCCTGCGGCCTGCGCCGCGTCTGTGTGGAAGACCACGTCCCGTGATCTGCAGATATCGGCAATCTGCGAAATCGGCTGCAGCACGCCGATCTCGTTGTTCGCGGCCATGATCGAGACGAGGGCGGTACTGTCGGTGATTCTATCCCTCAGAAGACCCAAATCGAGCAGTCCGTCCTGTCCGACCGGCAGGACATCCACCTTGAAGCCCTTGTCTCTAAGGTAATGGACGCATTCGAGGACGCACTTGTGCTCGGTCGAACACGTGATGACGTGATTGCCCCGTCGGCCGGCGGCATTCGCGATTCCTTGAATGGCTATATTGTTGGCTTCGGTCGCTCCCGAGGTAAATACGATCTCTTCGGCGCGCACGCCGATGAGATCGGCCACCTGACCGCGCGCGTGCTCCACTGACGCAGCGACGCGTCGTCCGGCGAAGTGCTCGGAGTGGGGATTGCCGACCGCGTCTGTCTCGAGGAATCCGATCATGCTTCGAAGCACCCGGGGATCGGTCGGCGTTGTGGCTTGATTGTCCAAGTAAATCAAATTGTTCTGCCTTCTTCTTTAACCGACAGGTGCAGCCGGATCGGGCGGGGCGCCGCCGGCAGTCTCAACCGCTTCTGCCGCAGGTTCGGCCTGCGGAGCTACAAGTCCCGATCTGACGACGGCTTCCAGACCGGGGGTCTCGCCGGTCTTGATGTCCTTGATGAGCAATGCGATGCCGGTCTTGTTGAGAACATCGCGCTTAAGCGGTTCATCCGGTATTACGTAGTTCCAAGCGACGATAGCCATCGACCTCACGTTCTTGTCCGCACCCGTTTCCGAGGGAATAAGCTTCCAATTCGTCGCACCGACGTTGTTGAGGTCGATCCCCTTCGAGAGCAGCTTGCGCAGATCGGATGTGGCCCGGATGTGGTCAAACGCGGTTCTTGCTGCCGGGGCCACCTGATTTCCGTCCAGGCCGGCCACCGCCTCAATGATTCCGTCGCAGCCGCCCTCCGTCATCACTAGTCGTGTATTCTGCTTTCCACCGTCGTCCCGGCCCACGAAGCAGACTGCTCCGTCGGACAGGGCGGCTACCGGCAGCGGGGCAAGTCGACCCTCGGCATTGGCGTAGAGAACTTCGACCTCGACGGGGAAGGTCGCAGGCATCGGAGCGACCAGGCCGACGCGTCCCAATCCAGCCAACACGCGCTGCTGCAGTTCGATGGCGTGTGCGTCGCGCAGTCTGGCGACGGTCCGGATATCACCGTCCTTCAAAGCTGCCTCGAGCGCGGTCTGAGAAACAGTGTCTATGTTCTTGAGATTCCACTTGATCCACCGCAGTTCGCCGTCGAGCCGGATCGCTGCGGTACGGGCGTCGCCACTGTAGGACCAGTCCTTAGGCGCAAGCTCCTTAACTTCCCCTATCAGGAGCAGGATGCGAGGCGCTCCCTTCCGTTGCAGGTCGCAGGCGGGCGTAAGCACCAGCGCGACCTTGTCGCTGCCCAGATCGACGAGGAGCGAGCCCTTTACCCGCTCGGCGTCGGTGCCTTCGCGCAGGCGCAATATGTCGCCGAAGGCGACGACCGCATCGATCGAGCCGGGCAGGCGAAGTCTGTTCTGATTCTGCGTCAAGAGACGCTGAACCAGCTCCTGAAGCTCGGACGATCCCGCGACGTAAGGCGTGGGATGCCTGAGGGTCTTAAATTCGTTCAGTTTTTCGGCCGCGTCGATGATGCCGGCCTCGGCTTCGATCTCGTGCTGAAGGACCCTGTCGAACACGTCGACGAGATAGCTTCCCGTCGGTTCACCTTCCGCGCTGAGCAGAAGCTGCTGAATTTGCCCGATGTCGGAGAGCTTGAGCTTCCGGAAGAGGCGTACCGTCCTGTCCGCTGCTCCGCTGACGCCGATTTCGATGGCGTTGAAGAACCTGGCCAGGTCGCGAGACTCGATCGCGTTCTCGGCCAGTCTCTCAAGCTGCCGTTCGAGACGGTTGTTCTCGTCCAGGTCGCTTTTCATGATGATGCGAAATGCGGAATCAACAAGGCCGACGTCGTCTCGGAATTCGTCCTTCTTGGCTTCTATCCGGGGGCTCCGGGACATGAGGATGACCAAGGGCGGGCTATCCGCCCGCGGCTTGATCGCCTCGCGAAGAAGGCGTTTCGAGATATTGAGCGCTTCGTTGCCTTGCGCGTTCCCGAAGAAGAGGTCGATGACGATGAGGTCGCTGGTCTTTGCCGGTTCTGCGAAGTCCCTTCCGGCCGTCACGCAGGCGAGGCCCAGCGCTTCAAGTTTTCGTTTGACGAGCCCGACGTATCTTTCGTCGTTTTCTTGATCGGTAACGTAATCCGCAAAAACAGGCTGGGCGATTTCACCGAGCTCGGTGCGCAGGTTCCAAACCGTCGCCACGTATCCGTCATCCGCTACGAGCTCCTCGAACCTCCGCTCGGTCGCTTCCGGGTATTCTTCTTCAATCCGGCCTCGTTGCTCCGGCGAGAGATCGTCATTGAAGATGGTCCACGCCCGCCGATCCACTCCAATGTCGACCGCTCTGGGTACGGTATCGCACGCGTCGTCGACGATCAGCGCCGATTTGACGCCGCGCTCATTCAGGAGCTCTTGAAGGCTCATTGCTGAACGCCCTCCGGGAGTTCGAGAATGAAGCGATGATAACGGCCGGTTTGCGCGTCGGCTTTGTCGTCAAGAATTAAGGTGCCTCCGTGATGTTCGGCAGCTTCGCGAGCTATGAACAGTCCGAGCCCGCGCCGGCGGCGGCTTTCCTTCAGTGAGAAGAAAGCCTTGAATATTTGGTCCCTGTTCTCAGGCGCAATTCCCCTGCCATTGTCTTCGAATGTCAGGGTGGGGGGACCGGATTCGACTGCGACCTTGATCCGCGGCTGGAACGACCGCTCCCGCTCGGATCGAATATCAAGCCAGTAAATCGAATTGGAAATCAGGTTCTCGAGGATCTGCACGACCATGCCCTTGACGGCGCGAATGCGCAGGGGCTTTTTCGGAAAGTCGTAGTCGATCTTCACATTGTGTCTTTTGAATTGACCTTCGTGCGCGTCGCATGTTTCGCGGACAAGGTCCTCCAGCACAAAGACCTCGGCGCGCTGGCGCCCCGAAATGCTCAAGGGGTCGAGAACACGAACCCGCTTGCTGATGCTCTTCATCTCGGCCTGCAGAGTGGAGAACTGTGCCCTCAGCTTTTCGGGCACTTCCTTGCCCTTCAGGCTTTCAAGGGCCTTCAGGGCGGATTCCGAGGCGCGCGCCAATTCATGCGCGACCACTTCAACCATTAGCCCGACGCCGGCCATCTCGATCAGTTGGCGGCTTTCCTGCTCGACTTCGGCAATACGTTGCCTGGCGCTCGCTGCAAACTCGGCGAATTCAAATAGGGTCTGCTGCAGGTCCTCGATCGCAGGATCGCCTTCAGGTGGTGTCAGCTTCTTCAGTTTCCCGATCGCAGTCTTCGCGCGGTCTTCTAGACGTTCGACCCGCGCTTGTGCATCGCGCAGATCGATCTTCTTGTGCTTGTACTGTCGCTCCATCGAATTGAGGAATGAACCCAGACGGTCCTGGACTGCGTATCGGACCACCTGAAGCAGAACTTGTTGCTCAGGCGTCTCGCGCAGTCCTTCGCGGTTGGTCTGATCGACCAACTTCGGATTTCCCGTCCGCGAGATATTGACCCTGCCGATGAACTGCGTCTTGTTCAGCGTATAGCCGGACCTGCGAAGGGCCTTTCGATCGAGCTCAAGCCAATCGTCTTCATCTTCACCGTACGGGAAGACGCGGAAGCGGTCCCTGAAAAGGAGAATGCCCGACCATTGTTCTTGCAGATCACGGACGGCGCGTTGCTCGCCAAGGCCATCGATTCTGGATAGCCGGCGCCTGTTGTACCAGTGCGCCTCGAACGAGAATGGGCCGACGCTGACCAGAGCGCTGTCCTCGATATCGCGGTCCTTTCCGACGATGGCGGCCTCAAGATCCTCGATTGTGAGACGGACTGTATCCTTCTCCTTAGGATGCTCGAAGCCGAGATCGATCGCCTCAACCGTGCAAGTGAGGATCGGTTTGCCCTTCACAATTTCGTATTTTCCGGACACCCGCGCATGTGCCGCATCCAACAGCGCCGACTGCATCATCGGGATCGAAATTCGTTCGCCGTTCCAGTAAATGGCGATGCGCGGCCGCTTTGCCGCGTCGTCGAACGGATCGCTCAGGCGCGCGAAATCGTAATCGGCCATTTCCTTTACGCGGTTTTCGGTCCAGTTCTCGGTCAAGTCGGAGACGATGACGGACGTTCCCGATTTCGCCGGATTGGCCTTCTTGGAACCACGCTCAGGTGCGACAGAGATCTGGTCCAGCATCGCGTCGATGTCGCTGAATGCCGTCCAGTCGATATTGAGAACGCTATAGTGAGATTCGCTTTCCTTAGTGGTCACGACGCGAAGCTTTTCGCCAAGGCGCATGGCCGAAAGGCGCCCGATGCCTTTTTCGCCTAGGTAGGGGCTCTTCAGAGCGCCGGCCGCCAGCGCGGCTTCCACCTCCTTCTTGCGGGAGGGGGTGCCGATCACGAGAAAATTGTGATCAAGGTCCTTGAAGGACATTCCCGTGCCGGTGTCGGAAATCGTGATTGTGTTGAAGACTCGCTGTGCACCCTCGAGCCTTTTGCGTAGATCCGCGACAGAGCGAGCGCCTTGGATGGCGCTTGAAAATCCTGACTGCGCGTCCGGGCTTGCCGTCGTCAGAATGGCCTCGGCGGCCTGTGCCTTGAGGTCCGAAAGTTCGCCGCCCTCTGCGAGGCTCTCCTGGAGTTTGAGATAGGCGCGCCTCGGCAAGGCTATGTCAAAGCGGATGTCGACGCCTGTTCTTGTCTTGGCGTCGAAGCCGTTTTTGATGAGCTCATAGAATGCGATGATGTCCGAGCTTATGAGTTCGGACCCAAGCTCAAGAACCGTTCGTGCAGTGATCCTAAACAACCGGACAAAGACCTTTCTCGAACGGCGCTAGCATTCTGGCGTGTAAAATCGGCGTCGCTATCGTAAAGCGCTAGGGCGGGGGACGGGAAGCGCGGATCTGACGTCTTTCGCGAGTTATCCCGCTTGAAACGGGGTAGAATCAGAACGGGGCTCTACGGTAGCGCACTCAGTTAGTAAGGGTCCTCTAACGGGTCGCAGTGAATCGCTCGTATGTGTCGGCTTCGTCGGGCGCGTCGGCCTGCCAGCGCGGCATCGTGTCGTTGCCGAGGAGAAGGAGCGAGATCGCGAAATCGTACTGGTCGGCGAATACCGTCATTTCGCGGAGGTCTTCGTTGAACCAGACACCGGCGGGGAGGTCGATGCCGGTGCGACCATCCACGGTCATGTCCTGCCGGGC
>Ga0182030_10004280_pt1 | contig 30452 bp, 25 predicted proteins | sample 812S3MmetaG_FD_121299 | JGI IMG/M metagenome (GOLD analysis project Ga0182030, IMG submission 121299) | Permafrost microbial communities from Stordalen Mire, Sweden - 812S3M metaG (Illumina Assembly) | ecosystem: Environmental > Terrestrial > Soil > Wetlands > Permafrost | place: Sweden...
AAAAATAAAAAATTATAAATATAAAATAAAAAATATAATAATTAATAGCTTTTTGGTTTTGTTTTTTTTTTTTTTTTTTTTTTGTTTGGAGGGTGGGGGGGGGGGGGGGGGGGGGGGGAGAGGAAGATAAAGGGGAGGTAGCCAATTTTGAGTGAACTGGACTAATGATGATTGGATAGTGATCTATGCATACCATGGCATCAAATCGAATTCAGGCCGCCACGATGCTTTTCTTAGGAATTTACCGTATCTAGGCATTGCGGGCGTGGGGATCGGGAGCGCGTTGTTTCATGCTACGATGAAGAATTATACGCAGTGGTGTAAGTTCCCTTCATACTCTATCCCCTCCCTCAAGTTTCCAGTGAGGAGATAGCTCAGAACCTTCTGCTGGGCTCCTCAAAGGAGGAGATCTCAGGGGCAGCACGTGATGAACCTTCAAAGAGCAGATCGTTGATCCCTTCGAACATACAGGCGACGACCTCTCAATGCTCATAGCAACAGCCACGGTCCTCCACCGCGTTTTCACCTTCGACAAATCCCTCAACGTCACAATAACCAGCGGCCTAGTCACCTCCCTCCTCATGACCCTTTTCATAACCTGGCACTGCATCGTCGACGACCAAGTCATGCATCCGGTGCTCTTCGGCGTCATGATCTTTGTCGTAGGTGTGAAGACACGCATGATTATCGGGGCGAGAGTTACGGATAGGGAGGTGAGGAAGGAGGTGAGGAAGTTGGCTACTTGGGGCTCGGGTATGTCTTTCCTTTTCTATTTCACTTGATTTATAAAGGAAAGGAACGTTTGAGAAGAAAAGGGCTCATCATCAATAGTGATTTTCGTGACCGGCTTCGCGATCTGGAATGTGGATAATGCGTTTTGCGAAAAGTTGACGCAGGCGAAGAGAGACATGGGGATGCCCTGGAGTTTCGTTCTCGAGTTGCATGGGTGGTGGCATATTTTTACGGGCGTGGGCGCTTATATCTGTGAGTACCCTTTCTAATCTAGCCCTCGACTATGAGGACTAATGCTCTTAGTTATTGCCTTGGTAGAGTACTTGACCTCTGAGGAAGCAGGCCAACCGCTCGGAAACAGCTTTGCCTGGCCGGTAGGGTCGATTGTGAATTGTCACGCCGGGAAGGCTGAGAAGTTGAATGGGAGCAATGGAAGTGTTAAGGCGAATGGGCATGGGAATGGAGTGGTGAAGGGATATGGGAATGGAGAGGTGAAAATGAATGGTGTGAATGGGAAGACAGAGAAGTCTCTTTAGATACCCGTTTGCGAGTTGACCACCTGATGATACCCCTGAGTTTTCATTGATAAATTGTATGGCGCTTAGATAGATAGGAGAGTTATTCACTTGACGCGGGCTTTCTAATTGTGTCACTTGTTGAGGAACACCGAGAAGAAAAATCGGAATTGAGCAGTGTTTGAAACATGCTCGATTCACAGGTCCCAACGCCTGCGCTAAGGATATCTCAATCATAAATCATACACGAAGATTTTACCAGAGACCCGGGAAATTCCCAAAGGCCTTGGCGAAATCCCTCGAATACCCCACTGTAACTCCACACTCACTTGAATTCCTCTCCTCGTGCGCCTTCGGTAACCACTCTACCATCCTCTCTATCCGGTTTGAATGCTGCAGCCTGTTAGTCTAGTCCCGCCTCAAACACTTAAACACTCACCGAAGGATGAGTAGATATCCACTCTGGAATTCCATCCTTATCAGCTTCTTCCATCCGTTTCCAAAACCCTACCGCCGCATTCGGATCATAACAACTCTTCGCCATGATCATCAACCCAATATAATCCGCCTCACTCTCCTGCTTCCTAGACGCTGGTCTCGAAAGTCCAAACTCCATCATAATTTCCCCAAGTATCCGCCCAACGCCATATGTAAGCCCGGAATAATCTGCTATTATCAACCCCCAGCGAATGGGTTCTATCATGATGACATTATTACTCATTGCTTCTGCTTGGTGTTTTGCAAGGTTATGCGCTATTTCGTGACCGAGGATGGCTGCTAACCCGTCGTCTGTTTTGGCGATGGGGAGGATTCCCGTGTATACGAAAACCTTTCCGCCTGGTATCACAAAGGCGTTGGCCTCTACACCCCAATCTTATTAGTACAGCGTAATTAACTTCCTAAAAAGAAATCTCAACGTACCTGGAGACTCTATAACGTTTACCTCCCACTCCACATTTTCTAACCCACTCGCGGGTATCAATTTCTTCATCACCCTCTGCACCATCTTATTCCTCGGATCCCATGATGGTAAGATCTCATCTTTGTACTGCTGCATTAACTTTTGGTATAACCATTGACCGTCTTTCTCGACTCGTGCATCGCTGTAGCAGTTGAAGCGGCGACGACCGGATATAGGCACGTCTTCGATGTGGTAGAAGTAGAAGGCGGTGGCTGAGCCGATTGATATTATTGCAATCCATTTGAAATTGGGGTGGTTGATTATTTCACTAAAGCCTTCGATCGAGACGAGGGGTCTTGCGTTGTGAGCGTTGGGAGGAGGACGCTGGCGCGGGGGAGGGGGTGGGAAACGACCCCAAGGTTGGTTGGATTCGAATCTGTGGAGGAGAGGAAATGTTTGAGCCCGGATTCGGGGTCTGCAGAGAATATACGGAACAAGAGGAGTTGGGGCATGGCCTCTAGATTGGTTTGATTGAAATCTGCGGAGAGGGGGTTCAGGGAGTAGGATGCGGGGTCGAAGAAGGAGACGCGGAGTTTGTGGTGCTCCATGACGCGAGAGGCTTCGAATGAGTATTCTTGAGAGCATGATTGAGTATATTCTCAGAAAGCGCTGCCTCTCGAGGTTGTGAGCGCAAGTTGTAGCGACTTGTCAGCTTCAGCCTTACCTAAAAAATAGCCAAATTCTGAGCCTTGCCCTTAGTTGCCCCTAGAACAAAGCGCTAAAAGCCCCTGCCAGTGACGTCTTCCCGCGAAGCAAGCTTCACCATCAGGGTTTACTTCTGGGGTGACAATGGTCCGTTGGTTGTTTCAACAAACATCATAAATCAACTCCAAATCCCATCTTCTACAACACCATACAATACCTGAAAAATGATGGAAATTGCAGCAACGACAGCAAAAGCTGTTCACGGTCTCTTTCAATCAACTCACCCTCTAAAAGCAAAATGGAACCGCATCGATGCCCCTCCTCTACCCCGCTCCTCTCACTCCCTCAACGTTATCGCAGGCCGAGCATACATCTTCGGCGGCGAAATCACACCTCGAGAACCAGTTGATAACGATATGCACATTATTACCCTCCCCTCAGGAACCGTTTCCTCCGCCGACTACAAATCCATACCCGCCAAACCAGAGAGTACAGGTGGAGAAATACCAGAGAAGAGAGTAGGACACACAGCCGCCGTAATCGGTGAGCGAATATTCATATTCGGTGGCAGAGGAGGCAAGGAAATGAAACCTTTGGAAGAGAATGGTAGAGTTTGGGTCTACAATACAAGAACGGATACTTGGTCATATCTTGACCCTATGTCTGGGACTCCATACCCTGCAGCGCGATCTTATCACTCCAGCGTAGCAATTGAGAAACCCGAGCCGCCGAATATGAAGAGCGCGAAGATTGATAATGCGTTAGAAACACCTGCACCCGGTGCAATTGCAGAGGGAGCACAAACGGATGAGGAGAAAGGCGGACATGGAACTTTCTTTGTACATGCGGGGTGCCCGGATAGTGGGAGGACGAATGATCTTTGGGGTTTCGATGTTAGGAGTCGGACGTGGAAGGAGTATCCTAGCGCGCCTGGGAAGCCAAGAGGTGGGACGGCGATCGCGGTGTCGAAGCAGAGGATTTATAGGTATGGGGGCTTTAATGGGGAGGGGGAGGAAGGTGGGCAGCTTGATATCTTGGAGTTGGGACTAGAGACTTTTGAAAATGTGGGGAGTACTGAGGAGGTGAGTGTCATGGCGAAGGGAACCTGGGAGACGTTGGATTTTAAGGAGGAGAATATGAAATTTCCGGGGAATAGGAGTGTAGCTGGTTTACAATCGATAACTACGGGTATGGGGAGGGAGTATTTAGTGTTGATGCTGGGAGAGAGGGACCCTAGTAGTGAGGGCCATCAGGGAGCTGGGAAATTCTGGGGCGATGTTTGGGCTTTTCAATGTCCGCCGAAAGGGATGACCGCTGCGAGTTTCAAGGATGCTACGTGGCAGGCTCTTGGAAGAGAGACGGGCGAGGGATTGTGGAGTGAGATGTGGGTGGCTGATGCGGAGGGAGTAGAAGGCGAGGATGTTAGGAAGCTCGTACCTACGGAGCGAGGATGGTTTGCAAGCTCGACGATGGGAGATGCAGATGCAACGGGAATCATACTATGGGGAGGATTGAATGGAAAGAATGAGAGAGAAGACAACGGCTGGATCTTGCGGATTGATTGAAGTAAAGAGTGGAAACGAGATATGATTGTAGGAGCAATGAGTATCAAAAGTTTACGTAGGCCCGCTAACATGAAGCAATGTTTTATGATCATACTCTGATTTCACCAAACAAGGTTAAAGTATACGAGTAGTAAGTTCAGAGTTCACGTTTAGAGTTCACTAAAGAAAAGAAAAAATCATTCAGGATTTGGCTCACGGGTAGAGCTCGGCCGGGATTCGGGACAAATGACGGCACTCGCCTACTTGTAATCTGGATCCGTATCTTCTTCATTCCCACTCTTGTGTTTGCCATGGAACACAAATATTCAAAAGTTGCGATACCTGCATTGTGACTCTTCAACTACATCCTCAACAAAGGGTTGAAGAGAGCTTTGCAGGTATGTCAATCGCACCCTTTGCTACCCCCTCATGCACTCTACTAATCGTACAGCACTTACAACAGTCTTCACCTTAAAACCCTCTCCTTCTACTCAGAACAATGGCCTCCGCGGAATCAGCCCTCACTCCAGCCGCGGCGCGCGAAATAGCACCTCACCTCTTTCCTCCTCGTACCACTCCGACCCGCGCGCAGATCGAAGCGGGTATCAACAAATGCCTCGAGGTGCAACGACGCGCCGTTACCTTCGGGAAACGACCCTTTGCAGCCGTCTTGCTAGCGCCAGATAACGAGGCTGTGCTGCTTATGCACCAAAGCGTGGATCAGGTCAATCATGCAGAGAGCTCGTTGGCAAGATTAGCATATTGTCATTACTCGAAGGAGTATTTGTGGCAGTGTACGCTTGTCAGTACGTGGGAGCCGTGTGCGATGTGTTCTGGTATGTCTTCATCTCCTCCCATGGATAGGAATTTAGTTGATCGTGAGCCGTAGCGACGATATACTGGGCACATATTGGAAGAGTAATATATGCAGCGAGCAACGAACAATTGGCAGGTCTGACAGGACCGGGAAATAAGGAGAACTTCACTATGAAGTGGCATACGAGGGATATTTTGGAGGGACAGCAGAAGGATGTTGAGATTATTGGGCCGGTGGAGGGAATGGATAAGATTGTCGTAGAGGAGAGTGATGTTTATTGGAGTAAGACGAGGGTTTAAAGGTTCTTGAAGGAACTTAGAAATTCATTTAATCTCCCCCTTCTGAGCCACGCTTAGCGCGTACTAAAGCTGAAGCTGCATTTCAACTCATCCTGATATCATTATCTGTAGAAATGAGTGTCATTCAATATTTGGACGACCTTCCTATTTCGGAGTATTAGTCACAATTGTGGCTGCTTCTGGCCCAAGCGGGATGGATGCCCGCTCTGAATGTTCTGATGTTCCATTTTCTAGCAATCTTCGAGATTCTCTATAAAGCAGGGAGAAGTCTTCTTTCAGGGTCGAAGTTACTACTCGATTCATCCTACACTTTCCTTTCCTAATTAAAATATTCAATTCATCATGGATACACCTTCTCCCCTAGAAGTTCAAGTCAGCTCCTCTATCCAAGTCTTCCCGGAGCTGAGGCAAGCAGACCAGGTCATTGTTCCTCTGTCCATCATAGACAATACCGTGTCCTACTTTGCACGTTGCTCTGGGATATGGTTCTACGATCCTCCCTCAAACCAAGAGTCGGCGCTTTCGTCGGGAGAGCTTCAGACCTCCCTTTCGAAAACTTTACAATCATATCGCCCATGGTGCGGGCGACTGTCCTACGCAAAACCAATACCCAAAGGGGGACATACGAATCGTTACCGTCGGGTGCATGTCACATATAATGCTCCCACTGATCTTGGTGTCACTTTGATCACAGCCACGTCGCCTAAGAAGTTATCTGACTTTATTCCTAGTGTTCAAGATCGCAAATCTGCTCTCAAGGCTTGGGACGCCTCTCAAATTGATTCTGGAGGACTCTTACCAAAGACTCAGATGGCCTTAGCATCGCCGCCTCCACCGCCAGACGCGCCCAACTGCATAATTCAATTCACGACTTTCGCATGTGGCAGCTCGTCGATAGCGATTGCACTTGCGCATGGCTTATCAGATGCTCAATCAATGTGCACATTTGCTAAGGACTGGGCCTCAACCAATCGAGCACTTCATGCATCCGCTCCTCTTCCAAATCTTTCACCTGTGCTCAATCCACGACTATTAGATGCTGCTGCCCTTGGAGATATCGATGCAGAAGACCCCGATCAATCACTTATAAGCCAAGCTCGAAATTTGCCATTGCATAGATTCGATTGGTACAAGCAGGTCCCCGGATATGGGGACAATACTCCTTCGGACTTCGACCACTCAGCTGTCCTGAGTCCCAGCGACCCTATTCCCTGGAATGACTGGGATATGACCGCCCCTTCAGCTGGCCGCGTGCTCCATTTCACCCCAGATGAAATACAACTAATATACGAGCAAGCGTCCACAGACCCCAGCTCGAAGATATCCAAACATGACGCAATTTTAGCACACGTCTGGGCCCTCGTAAATCGGGCACGTCAACTTCCATCCGGAACAGTTACCTATCTCGACCTAACATTTGGTCTCCGCCCCCGCCTTTCCCTGCCCCAAAACTTCCTTGGAAGCCCAATCATGCTGGCTGCTATCCCATGGACCATCTCTGCCACAATTCCTTCCCTTTCCTCAATCGCAGCCAATATTCGAACCCATCTCGCAACTTTTACGCCCCAAGCAATTGGCGCTTTTCTCCACGACGCAGCCTTTGAATATTCGCCACAACGTCTCTGGCAAGCCTTTCTTGGTAGCAAACATATCTTGCAAACGACGTGGGCGCAGAGCGGGTTCCAAGATGTGGATTTTATTGGGGAGGGAGGAGGAAACTTAATGTATGTACAACCGGAGATGGGAGGAGATGGGTTGCTGCTTGTTATGGAGGCGCTGGGGGAGAAGAAGGGACAATGGACGGCGAATGGGGTGGATGTGCATTTGTATTTGAATAGAGAGGTGATGGAGAGGTTTTTGAAGGATCCGAATTTGTGGGGAGAGGGGGTCTAGGCCGTCTCTGGGTTTGAGGTGTTTCTGACAGAATTGGTGAGTGGACGCGCCAACTTGTGCGGTACAAGAAAGTGGATATTAGCAAGGACTCTGAAAGTGCCGCAAGAGTTGAGACAACCATGGTGCTTGAATCCTTATCTCGGAGCGGTACCCTTTGCGACAGAAGAGTGGTGGTGGGGTCGATGTTAGCAAGACTCTTAATGTACTGGAAGAGCTTACACAATATAACCTCAAGTGCGTGGGAAATGCTACTCGTTCACTTCCAATGCCTGGGTCGGTTTACTTTGAGGCTGAATTCACTCCCATATTTCCAACACCACCTTGGGTCCCATAATCTTCGGAACCGGCAGCAGCAGTATATACAGAGCAATATCTCGATTTTTTTTAGAACATCTTCGACAGAAGAAGTTGCTGAAATGATTAGGGCGTGAGTTCATGCCCCAATATTCTAAACATAAAACTGTGTTAGGGCGCAAATGGCAAATTTCTATCCCATTTCATCCAACCTGGAATCAATATTCCCTGTCCAAGTTCCCATCTTTCTAGATCTTCCACCACTATGAAATGAATTATCATTTTCACTGCAATGAACACTGTCAATTTTATCGTATCCAAATACACATTACATTACTTCTTCTTACGTTCTCCCCTAGAAAAGTTTCCCATGATTTTACGCTTTGCTGTGGTGAAGTCTTAGCCCCAGATTTAAATCTCTATAAATACAAGGTTTCTTTCCACAATCCCATAATTAGATTATCGCCTCTCTAAATTCGTATTATTAGTGCCTGTAGCCATGTCTGGAACGCTTTTATGGTACTTTTCAAGTGCAAAATATGACATTTCCATGACATTTACTTTAAGTATGATATTCACTTGGAACTGATCTTCGATTTATCATTCAATCATTCTTTTCTCTTAGCATAAATTTTCAATTCGATGTCTGTGTTAAGAAGCCGTAGTATCAGCTTTTCTGCTTTGTATTCTTATCCTTCGATGGTATTCAGTCCAATCATGCATCTCAATTTTGAAAATTGTAATTTTACTATGGCCCTTGTTCGGCACGTCAGCACCCATTTGTTCCTCTTCTCCTAATCAAACCTCAAAGCAAAGTTACAAGGAAGCGGAGCGCAGCTTAAAGGAAGCCCACTGGTACACCTAATTAGAGCATAGAGTTTTGGGTAACTAATGCAGACCTGCGAGGATATGAGATATTTACAACCTATTAGTTAACCTATAGAGACTGTATTTGTAAATGTTTTATTACTGTTATCTTTGATTTCATTGTTATAGAGTAGTGGTTAGTCATTAAACGGAAAATGTAGGAGAATGTGATGTGTGATGATATCAAGAGATAGAAATGTTGGCAGCAAAATTCCATTGGGTACTTGAGTAAGAAGAGAGTGTTACATTATTTCCTCAAACACTGGCTCATACCAGTCCACCCCTGAGACAACGTGGTTACCCAAGATTTCTATAAAGAAGACGGCTGAGAATGGGGCGATATTTAAAGCTTTCGAAAATAGCCTTATCGATTTGAAATGGGATTGGAAATGTCGGTTGCAGGTATTTGGGAGGGAGGATTGGGGTTTATCCAGAAAAGCACCACCTCAAGGCAATACATGAAGTTACATTTGCCTAATTAGTGTGAGTATCTGTATCATAAGCCGCCAGAGTTGGAAACTCGCTCCCCATCTTTAAAAACCCATAATGTAACCTATTTTCGTTGTTAAAAGAATTTTTTGAAGGGTATATAAAAATCCAACATCTTTTCATACATTTTAGTACAGTTAGTTGTAAATCTGGCAGTGTAATGTTAGGTGGGCAAGTTAGTCACAAGCGTTGCCACTAATTCAAGAGCACTAATCAAGAGCGGAAGTATGATTGTAATTTACTAGATAGTTGTAAACTACAGGTAATGAATTGAATACATAGCACGCAGGAGAAACAAGGGCAATTGTATGGAACCTTGTGCATACTAGACAACAGGACCTTCTAGGCCCTTGAGCGGGTCAAATTATCACATGACTGTTACATGACCTTATCCGCATGTTCACTCATTCTCTGCAGAATAATCTCTACCAAGCCTCAGCCCCTAAATAGTGCTCCTACCTTAACAACTAGAATATTACTTCAAGCAATAATTCATGTGATATCAGAATGCATTTGGGATGTCGGGTGTAACCGAGTTGCTGGATGTGCAACTTCGCCGCCTAGTCCTTACCGAAACGATTCCTCCATAATTTCGTACTATGTTCTCCCTAAACAATTCAAAGCTAGGCTTGACGCTAAAAGATGACCCAGTTATGTAACGAACGAATAAGCAAATGGTTCTTTTACTAGAGGATTCTGGACCACATATCAAATCGGAAAAGGCCTTCGCTTACAGTCCTAGAAGAATGCCTAATACGAATGATCTTTACCTCAATAAGGTAGAATATTTCACGCCTTTATGATTTTGGAAGGCCGAAGTGTGACTATCCGTTCTCTAGCATAAGTCAAGATGAAGTAGAACCCAAACTTCCATTTACCTACGTTGTGAGACAGAAGCTTTCCTCCGGTTAATGGCCAGGTTCATTCTTGACGGTCTGCTAGCTCTAATGGCCGGAAAATACTTTTGGCAGCAACCGGAATTCTAATTAGTGAGCATATGCCATATATTGTCAACCCCGCTTAATTTTATATGTATTTGGTGCGCCAAGCACCTCGCACAACCCTGGAACATACTTGGTAGCTACATGTCTCAAGTGCCTAAGACGAAGGCTTGCTATAAATGCAAAAAGCTGGAAGGCTGTCACGTAGGGTTTCTTCGTCTTTGTGGAGACTGGGTTTTCAAAATCCGGTATAGCCTTGTCAACTCTTAAATTCACCCGGGAAAAAGAAATTATTAACTCCCTAATCTTCTAGGCTGTGTGTGGGGTCAGCTTGACGTAGAGGATATGGGTGTTGGTAGTAATACTTTTAGCACTACTAGGACAGTGGCTAGTATATTAAGAAGCTGATGTTATAAATTAAGATTGTTTCTAGTTCATGGTATAAAATCCTTAATATAGATCGATGCTTTGTGTATTAGTCAAGACGATATGGATGAAAAAATTTATTAGATACCTTATGCTAAAGTTATACAGTTTCTCGGTTTGAGTTTTGCCTATCTTTCTAGTGGTAGCTTTGGTAGTGAAGCTGTTAGGCTATTACTCGAGCTATACTATGTTTCGCTGGCAATTTCTCTTAAAAATACATTACTCACATACCTACAGAAGAAATTCTAAATGATGGTTGCCATTTAGTGATTTCATTGCTCACCCTTGGGTTAACAGGATTTGGGTAGTTCAAAAAATTGCCATTGCTCGTGAGATTCTTCTGATCTGTGGACATAGAATGCTAAATTAAAGTGTGATACACTAGATAATAAGGCTCTTTTTGAGTTGCGGCCGTTCTACTCTAACTTCAAGCGAAGATTCCGATATTGGAAACCTCTTACCAACTTTTACAAGAACTCAGTCGACTAACTGGGCTCGGAGGTTAGCCTGTATCAAGAAAGCTGGACCCTTAGCGAGGCGATGATGAGCTTTTCAAGATATCAAGCCTCTGATCTGAGAGAAAGTCGATGCAATTAAAGTCATCATGACAGCCAACTTCCATAGTAAGTCTTTCAGGGATACAAAGAATTTATCGATCAGCGGGTGTCTGATTGGTACCAAGAATTCCGCAAAGTGGAAGAGAGGTACCTCCCAGATCCGTACTTGACCTTACAGCCACGTGAAGAAGCATTTTGGAGAGCTCTCATTGGCGACAGAACAACCAAAACTCGGCTAGCGCCTGGCTTATTTGCTTTATACTTTCGCTCTATTTAAACTTGGCTTCTTAAACCGTCTCTCCATGAGAATTTCTGGACCTAATCCAGAATGGACTATGATTTTTGGCTCAAATTTTAAGAGCTTTTCAATACTTTATCACCAATATCTAATAGTCTTAGATTTTTTTGTGTCACAGAGTAGGTCTATATAAGGTAGGCTGGGTACTTTCTTATATTGCAATCGATGATCTGGTTGGCATTTTCCCTAATGTACACACTTTGTTTCTCCTACGAAATAATATTCTTGACGAAGGAAGGCATGTATATATGTTAGTAGGAGAATAATTTCTTCATAGTATGGTGGATGTAGAGATGCTGGCTTTTGATTATGAAGTGGGAGATTTTGTTGTACACTGAGAGGTTTTCCCCAAAGAAAAGTACATTCGAAATTTGTACAGGTCCAGACAAGAGGTCCGAGAAGCATGCTGCCCCGTCTACGAAGATGCATGTTCAAGATAGCATTCATATGTCAATCTAATTGTCTCGCCTAATGTATTTCATAAAAGAGCGGTTCTTTAACAAACTATGAAGTTGCTGAACAGTATTAGCTAGTAGATTGCCGTTAGGACTAGTTAGGTCAGATAGCGTTAGGTATTTCTTCCGCTTAGGAGGATCTGCTTGACTGGGTAATAATACCTCTGCTAGGTGGATCTCGCCCCCAACAGTTGTTGACTATCTCCCTATATACTTGCACAGGAGGTCGTTCCCCCCGCCCTGTGGATTTGCCTTATAGCTACCTAGGTATATATTCCAAAGGGCAGCTATGATATAATATATTAAGGTATGATACTTCAAGTAAAATCACATTGTCTTACAGACTAACATCTTCGCGGCTGTAGTACATTATTACCCCAATCAGTAAGGTACCTATATATTATTAGAACACGTGCGCACTGCACGTGTCCCGGGATCAGGGAGATCACATGATTATGCTTGGGAAACCAGAGGGAGCTAGAGATTCGGGAAAACTCTAGAGCTCTATATAATATAAGTAACTGTATGTCCTCGATAGTCTCCTTTAAACCCATACTTCCCAGTCTTGTTAACTATTGATTTCTCTAATTATCACGTGCTGTAAAACACCAGAAACTAGATCGAGGGCAGCAATCTCTCGCCTTAACTTCCAGTCTTTTCTTTTTGATGTTTCTCCCCTTCTTTGGTGTTTCTTCGAGATTCCAATCATCCTATTGGATTTCGTACAGAAAGGGATGATCGGTAAGACGAAATATACTTACCGAGGATTTCAGGAAGAGCCGCAGAGGCAGTGCCTTGCCCTCACCGACTACCGATCATGGGCAAGTTTTCTTGCTCTTGCCACACCCCCGCTTTTGGCTTTTACTTTTTCGCCCCTGTTTTGACCCTTGATTGGCTTTCTTCCCTTCCTTTCACAAACAGGCGCAGCGCCTTGCGCTCACCGGGTTCCTCACCCCTTATTGGTGGCCTCCTTTCCTAGTCGATTACGATTCGCAGAACAGGCCTTTTCTGTCCTCGCGTGCACGGATTTGCTATTTGCAACAAAAGTCTTCTTCTCTTGTATCTCTATGATGATGATTGGGTCAATGATTGAGCGATTACGAACTTAAAGACCCTGTGACGTGATCGGGAATCAGTGAACTAGAAAGCCTGGAAGATGCAGAGCCTCATTTGAATCTTAGATCTCCCACCAAAACAGATAATGTGACGAGAAGTTTCATCAATGCAAACTCTAGGATTCCAGAATAAAGAGATTACAAATAAGAGAGCAATGATGCCTCGATCCTTTATCTACTCTAGAAAGTTCAGTTCCAGGGCCCTCCCTGGATTGATGACCTCTCCTTCTCTCCTTCCCCTCTTCGGTATCAAGTCCCTCACCCTGCCCCTCATAGCCTCGTCCTCTCTTTTCATATTCCTTTCCTTTTCTTTTGCCTTCTCCTCCAGCCCTCTCATCTCTTCAAACCAACTCCTCTGCAACTCTACATTCTCAAATCTTCCATTCTTAACCCTCGCCTTCACATCCCCATGATCATGGGCCTCGATTTTTATCTTCTCATACTTTGACGCGTTTGTTACTCCCGTCTCGCCATTCTGCACTATCCCCGATACTACTTTGATGTATTTGAATTCGCTTCCTATATTAACGTTTCGGAGGGGTATATAGGCATAGTTGGAGGAATAATTTGTGGTTTCGTCGCCATTGCAGACCTCCGCGTTTCTGCCAGAGATTACGATCTCGCCATAGACTGTGGTAGGCACTGAGAAGATATTAGTGAGCTGACTAAAGCGCAGGGTTGGGACTTGTTGTGGGGTACGGTGACTTACTTTCGTAACCAGACAAGGGAAGATTTGCTTCGTGCGACCTCGAAACCGCTAGAGCTCTACTATGATCGTCTCTCAGGGGAGCTGCTGGCACCCTATCCCTCTGGGTGGTATGTATAAGCTGAGAGTTCGTCTTCGCAAATTCACGTCAGGCTCCGAAAGATCAAAGTAGATAAAATGTTGCTAGAAACATACGCTTTGCTCCTTGATGAGCTCTGCTGGACTCGGGGCGTGATAAACACTCATTTCAATGAGCTTTTCCACACTACCTAGATACGGGGAGGATAATTGAGCCGCGTTGACTGTGTTTATGCATAAAAGCAAACCCGTAGCCTTCTGGCGAAGTTTTCTGCCTGACCTTCTCCTTGGTTTTGCGAAATGATCTGAGCACTGGCTGGGGCACTCTCTGGGGTACTTTATGGCCAAGTTCCCATTAGTGTGCCCCAGCCCCTCTAAGCCATGTAGTGCTGCAGCATAGCCGCCCGATCACATCGGCGCAACGCCTTTTCCCGCCTTGCTAAGGCTAATGCTCTCGCATCAGGCATCTTACTGCACCAAAGACGCAGCCTTCTACTCAAGTACTTTGAATCAATAACAACAAATCAATTTGAGACAACAATGCTTCTGATTCTATCGTCATAGTTTTCATTTCTACTAGCCCTTACTGACTAGAATATGTGGAGTTAAACAATAGGTGTGATTTGGCGTGGGCTTCAATGTTAAGAAAAATGTCTTACCTGGTAAGTGAGGCTAGCCTTTTGTCAATATGTTTAGGTAACAAGGTGACAGACCCGGCAGCGTGGAGTGAGGGCCCCCCACCCGAAGAGTTTCTCCGAGTAATCAAGCGTGGATGAAGAACTGAAATATTCCAGTTTTGAACGGGCCAGGCCTGCATCCAATTGGTTTACTAAACACTTTTCGTGATTGGAGGCTTTTATTTTCAAAGCTCATAGGAGGTAAGTTGTGTAAGGCGTTTCTGTAGCGTAAACTGGATTGCAGTGTCCTGATCTGCTCTAGCCTAGCCTTTTATATAGGTATGATCGTCCAAATCGTGTCTACATGGGGACGTGTATATCCGAAAAAAGAAAAGGAAAACATTATTGAAATATTTGTCCCCTATTAGGAAGGATCTGCTGACAATCCCTCCCTTACTAGGAAGTTTTGCACAGAGCCTCAACGTCATATACCAGTTGTACTAGCAATCGGGACCCCAACACCTTCAAACGCTTTCTATAATATGGCCTTGAGGCTCATTTTCCAACAGACCCTCTCTAAACTCTTTGAAGTAACGATAGAAGCTATTTAAAAGCGGGGCAATCGCCTTCCGCAACTTGTCTAATATGATCCTTCTCTTGAACCCCTAGAATGTTTTTAATGTCTTTGAATAACGCAGACTGATGTAAAGATCGGGCCCTTAATGATCCACTCAAATCAAACCAAGCATTTTATTACCCACAAGCGGGAGACCACCGAATCCAAATCCTTGGAATACTCTCTTAGTTGCCTTCTATACCCAGTATAAATATAACATGGAGATGTTCTATTCCTTCCAGGGCATATTGCACACTTCGTATCACGGTCGCCGTAGTCAGTGAGCATACATTGTAGATTAGCGACATACTAGCCTAAGCAAGCCAGGTTTCTAGCGAAGCCCAGTGCTGAATACACTATAAATTTAGCGAGCTGACAACATTACGCTGACCGCAATAAAAAGTGTGCAATAGGCCCTGGAGGGAATGGTCCTACGGCTCTCATGTACAATGAAGATACCGAATTAACATGATACGTGAGGACAGGAAACATGTCCAGATGCACGTGTTCTGGGTCAGAATATGGTCATGTGATAGACATAGCCCTCTGCAGTCTAAGAGAGCTTTAGAACTTAGAGAATTTACATATAATATAATATTAAAAATCATAAAACGAATTAATTTTCCCAAGATTTGGATTTTATTTTATACACTTGAGGTGAAACATTTCATATTAAACTTAAGAGATGTATTTGAAGCATAGACCGCTTATGTTGGGAATAAAGACAGCAAGCAACCGAGATACGAGCCTCCGAACACACAAACCAACGACCTTCCAGATATTTATAAGAAGTTACTTTTTCATCACTAATATTGCATCATTTGTTCCACTTTAAAATCAATGGCATTGGATATAAACACAGGCGATCTATCGCAATGCCAGCAAGAAGAACTTCAGCTAATCAGCTCGACTTGGAAAATTCCTTGCTCTAAATCTACGACACAGTGTATCGATCTGACTACACATTAAGCTGATCACAGTATGTCTTTGAGGAAGACAAATACATCAAATTACATGTGATCAAGCCGAAGTCCATATTTTTCAGACCATCAATCGCTTCCATGCACACAGCTACCTTTCACGATGGAATATGGGAAGCGACATACAGCTGCCAAGCTTCGGAGGACTGGGCCCGATTTTTTCACTTAATCCAGGAGAAGACATGAAAAGTTAGAATCATGAAGATCCATTAATATTGAAGATGGACGAGAAAGACAAGGGTGGCAACCCGTTAATGTATTAGGTTTTAGAGGATAATACTAGGTTAGACCTAGGTCCCTAGCGATACACTAAAGCAAGAGGGTAACTTCAAACAAATCATAAATGTCATGGTATATAGACTAAGGAACCAAATATGTATCCATTACTGAAATTATTATACGCTTCTCGTGCCGCTACTCCAAGCAGCCAAGAACTCGAGAAGGAAACATGGTTCTGGATCGAGATGCTCAAGGTATTTATGAGATCAGCTATTCAAAGAAAAAACTGACGGTTATCCAGTCAAAGTATCTCAAACTGTTCTCAGTAAGCCACACTACCTTACCGTCCTACGCTCAACAGTATCAAAAGGCCATCGGTTCCCGCAGTACAAGCACATATAACAAAACCCTTCAACTGGTCACTCAAAGCCTAGAAGATCTACAATACCATCTCATCAAGAAGTCGATCCTCCCTGCTGTTTTATTATGGTTCAGTCAACCCTGATTTGATGACTTCAGTACCGACTTCGATACCAAAGCCGGCAGAATGAAATATTGGAACGTCTGCGTTGACGAGAAGCCGGGCCTTGCCTGCTATTGGCTGCAGGTCTTCGATGCGGTTCTGGACCAAAAATTGATATGGGGAAGTGGCGGGACCAGTAACGAGGCCCAAAGAGCATTCAGGAGTAAACTGCAGAGGTTCTTCAAAATGAAGTTCTTGCTGGTCGCCGATGTGTTTTCACAGACATAGTCTTGAAAGTGTATAAGTCGCATGGACGAGAGTTCTATGATCTGGTAATTCAACCGTCCTGTTAACAGCGATTCATGCTGACAATGCACCCGTTAGATGGCTCCGAAGAGATAGCACAAATCAAAGACGATCCTCTACTGTTGCCCTACAACGTGGAGGTCAGCGAGTTTCCAAGCTATCGAATCTTGGATAAGGACAAAGCTAGTAGAAGCTCAGCTCTCATGGCGGAGTCTCGTAGTCAAAGGGTCTAACTTCGAGTTCGCTCGTAGCATCTCAGACATTTATATGACAGTAACAGACATACATGAAGGGGTTGGGAGGAGGGCTTGGAAAATGTTTGGGTGGCGAGAATTGGCAATGCAATATATAATGATCTTCCTGAGATTATCAAGAATCTTTCTTTCAAATTCGCGAGTAGAATGACTATTGACTTCTTTATATCCCTATACTAAGAGGGCATTCGTTTCGATTTTTGATCAATTTGCATAATCAATTATAATTATAAGTACGTAAATCAGATTTTGAAAAATATTAAGAGTATATTCATTTTGATTTTTCTTATTAATTTTGGATTTTATTTATCTAATTTATTAGATAAATTAAAATAAAAAGTAATAGAAAAAATCAAAACAAATATATTCTAAAGTATATTATCTTCAGTGTTTTGGCAAAGAATATGCTATAAATTTAGCGATCAGCCCCTATCACAAGTACAGGGGCGAAAAACTGCGGGTCGATTGGGCCGAGGTTCATCCCCGCATAAATAACACGACCACGCCAGGAGGGCCACCACTCACTCCCATATGCAATGCCAAGCTAGTATTTGTTAATAATTAACGTCTCCTGTCTCAAGCCCCTATTCTTAATCCTTTCATAATCCGATATAATGCCAAAGAACACTCTCATAGCCTCTAGCTCGACAAACGGTTTCTTCACAGAGAAGCCCGCAGTGCATAATCAATTCCACGAAGATCTAGCCTTTCGCCGTGTTAAAGACTGTAATATACCCTCCCCAATTCATTTCAAACAACTAACATCATCATAGTTTATTTACCACCCAAAGTATCTCAGTCGCTTGATCCAGAGCTCGCGACCTTTGGTGACAAAGTCCTGTCACCTGAGGTCTTAACATGGACTGGTGATGCCGAACGGAACGTACCTTACCTCAGGACCTGGGATAGTCTAGGGAGGAGGAAAGATGAGCTAGTGACTTCAGAAGGATGGAGAAATCTGCAAGATCTCGGCATCAGTGAGGGAATTGTGGCGATTCCGTATGAGAATCGCCATGGATTGTTCAGTCGAGTTCACCAATTTCTAAAGTGAGAGATCCACCTTATATCCAAAGATGCGTTATAACCAAATCAAAGGATTCATCTCTGGTGCGGCAGTTCAGCAAGTGTAACCTGCCCCTCCGCAATGACCGATGGAGCGGCACGTCTGCTGTCACGGCACCTATCCGGCACCTTACCGCCAGAAACTCGCGCAATCTACCAGTCAGCATACGATCACTTAACATCTAGGGACCCCACAGTTGCATGGACTTCCGGGCAATGGATGACAGAACGTCAAGGCGGTAGCGATGTCTCGCGCACAGAGACAATTGCAGTTCCAACCACCGATTCCTTCGACAGCAAGAGTATCGACGACTTCCCTCTCGGCCCCTGGAGTATTTCAGGCTTCAAATGGTTTTCTAGCGCTACGGATGCAAATATGGCTATACTTCTTGCTAGAACGCCAGATGATCGGATCTCGACTTTCTTTGCACCGATGAGACGGACCTTGCCAGGTACTAAAGCAACTGAGTTGAACGGTGTTAATATTCAGAGGTTGAAGGTCAAGTATGGTACTAAGTCACTACCAACAGCTGAGCTGGAGCTTAAAGACATGCGGGGTTATTTACTTGGTGAACAGGGATACGGTATAAGAGAGATTGCGACGATTCTTAATATCACTCGTGTATATACGGCTATTGCGACTATGGGGGGCTGGGGTCGTGGTTTAGCTATTAGTCGGGCTTTTGCAAGAGTACGGATTGTGGGCGGGAAGAAGCTGATGGATATTCCGGCCCATGTTAAGATTATGGCGCAGCAGGAGGTGGAGTATAGAGGCTATATGCTTCTGACTTTCTTCTCAGTCATGCTCTTGGGGATCTCGGAGCAGACGTCGACGTCGGGGAACGATTCACAAGGCATCCCAAAAAGTCTCCAAAGGATAATGCCGAATCAGAAGGAGGCTATATTATTGCTCCGTATTTTGACGCCCGTTGTGAAAGCGACAACAGCAAAAGCTGGTATTAGTGGTTTGAGCGAGTGTATGGAATCACTCGGTGGAGTCGGATATCTGGAAAACGAGGAGATGGATTTCAATATTGCTAGGATTCTACGTGATGCAGCTGTGTCTGCAATTTGGGAAGGGACTACAGATACGCTTGCTACAGATATAGTGAAAGTGCTTAAAGGGCGGCAAGGCATTGAGGTCATCACAGTACTCGAAAAATGGCTAAGAAATGCAGGCTTGGATGAGGCGGGGCTTGCAGAAAGATTTGGCACATGGAAAGAGAGGGTGCATACCGGGAATTTGGAAATGTTGAAGGTGTATGGAAGAGAGCTTATGTTTGAGTTAGGAAAAATTGTTGGTGGATGTCTATTAAAAATTGATGCTGAGGTTGATGGGTGTCCGGTGGCGAGGGAGGTACATAGGCGATGGGTCTATGGAACATCTGTGCTGGTTGCGGCTCAATGGCGCAAAAATGTGGAGATGGAGCGGTCTATTGTTTTTGGAGGAAGAAAATTGTCTGAAGCGGCGAAATTGTAGCATGTATGCCTCTCTCAAGTGAAATTGATGGACTTCTGGTACCATGAATTTCACAAATTTTGCCACTGCGGGGTAATAACAGCTTTTTCAGAAAGACTAATATTGAGTGAACCCTCAAATTGTACATTACGAGCCCTCACGCAGATACATCAAGTCGGAATCTGTACTGCCTCGCCGGCAGCTGCCTCTGCTGCCTCTGCCGGCTGGTAACGCCTCCATCCTATCCGCCAGCCTTCTTCTACGCCGTTTTGTCCTAGTCTGCCGCCTCTGAATGCCTTCACTTCAATTTCAAGCCCAGAAGCTTTCGCAAGACTAGTTTGCAGCTCAGGTAGGCATGTGTCAACTGTGTCGGAGTAGAAGTGCAATTCAATGCGCTTCAACTTCAAGAATTTCTCTCCGCGCCAACTCAAGAACTCAAGCAGTGCCGTGTTCAAAAACCTCGCAGCCCATATCTCACCTAATTGGGCAAAACGTATCTCTTCGATGCTAGTGGGGGCGATATCGATTAAGCGCTTGCTCATCGATTTAAGGTCATTCTCAGTCGGATCAGGGGAGCTTTGGATGCGGCGGGTGCGAGGGCCCTTATCGAACTGAAGCGCTTTCTGGCCGAAGACGAAAGGTAGTGATATTTCGAGTATTTTTAGGGAATTGAAGTCGTTGAAAGTCATTGGTTCCATCTTATCCCCATCGGATCCGAATCCTGCACAGAACTCGTAAAAGTCATGGGTAAGCGAGATCTCTTCGAGTGAATTGTGTTGATAGCGAAGTGAAGCTTCAAGGTCGGGGGTCTTGAAATCCGTCCAAGCCCTGCGCGCGAAATAAGCAATTGTTCATAATGGGCAATGCAGACTTACCATGTGTGTCCGACATTGTACTTGAAAACTTTCAACGCTTTTGGCGCATGCAGTAGACGGTCCATGTGTGGACCTTTGAGCTTGCTGTGTGGCTGAATGATGATGCTTTCCAGATCAGTCGTCGAAGGCTCGAGAAGATCAAACCCGCCATCGTCATCACAGACTCCCGGATCTTCATCGCCGCCGTCGCCATCGCCCACTCCGACGCAATTGATACGCTTTAGCCATTGCAATCGAGCCAAAACTGCAACCCCCTTTGTTGAGTCCGGATATTTGCTGTCCAGTAAGCCTGCTTAGTGTCAACACGTGTGACACAGCTCTAAGGTGTACAGCAAAACTCACCCTCGAGGAATACCTCTTCGAGATTGGCCCAGAATGGAGGCTTGTAGACATCGAGCTTCTCCGTGAGTAGGGCATCGATTAATTCATGGAAAGGTTGCCAGAGCTTATCAGCAAAGACTATGTTGTAGTATAGGACCCGTTGCACGTTCGGTAGAACCATGGGAACATACAGGTTCATAACAGCAGGGTCTGGCCCGCTGTCACGGATCAATAAACGCTTCCATTGCTGCCTGAGATAGTGGGTAGGGAGAAGCTCTTCGATCTTAGATGCAACCATGTCTTCATTTTCCAAGCGGGCAGACCATTGGACGGTGTCAAAATCCGCTACATGCATGGCAAAGTTCTTAACCATACGGGCGTGCTCAGGGGAGCGACTCACGAGCGCCGCAAAGGCCGGTAAGTGCTGCAAGTCAAGCTCGGTCCTGAAAATCACCGTCTCGTAGATACATGGCGTTGCGAGATCATTTAACTTCTTGCACGTGGTTGCAATGTTGAGTAGATCCGGTTTGTGCCCGTCGATGAAGCTGACTACCCCTGAGAGCGTTTCGTCAGGTAAAGCGAGGAGGGCGTTCATTCTTAGAATCTAGCCAAACGGTGGCTGTTTCCAGGCGTTGAGTTGAACGCGAGCTCGGTCTTTATTCTTTATATGCGGATGAAGGATTTTCATCTCGCGTAGGCTTTATGCCTAATCAGTGTATTCTTGGCAGGAAGGTGGAAGTGATCGATATCTGAACGTGCCTGCCTACTAGGTAAGGTACGTCATATAGGGTCACGTGAAACCTACGGTAGCAGCAAAATTGCAAAATGTACCTTAGGCTCTGATGGTGGTGGTTCCTTATGGAATCTATAGATACATTAGATGATGCATATCTGCAAACCTGGAATTTTACTACTGCGGAGTAAAAACTGGGCTCCAGGGAGTGCATATAGTCCATGCCAGTTACTAGTAGCGAGGTTAGGTGCTTCAACTCCCTAACGCGGGGCAAAGTTAGAAGTGTTCGGGGGCTCACGGACGTAATATATGTACATGGACTTTTAACAACATTCAAAAGAAGATCCACCTGCACCAGGAAGGGCGGACAGAGTCACGTGGCAAGGCTCCGAGACCTACAGGCGCCTATGTCGCCCAATCTGTATGTACATACACTAATCTGTGTACAAGAAGGGTTTCTGAGGCCTAGCAGGTGGTATTCTCGTATTTTTGAATCTTTTGATGAGTACCATTTTGGTAAGTTGCTATTTTCTTTCCTTTCAATCAGGACTAGCGCTCTTACTGTCAAAAGTTGGAGCAAATAGATATGTTTTATTTTGGCCATAGGTTGAATCAGTATTGATCTATCATCGACACCATCTTATGGTAACTGTCCATCAGGTCGAACTTCATTCGAAATTCCGAAACCTCGACCAATCAACGGATGGCGGTCTCACCCGCATTAAGGTCATTAGGAACCTGGTTTTCTTGCTGATGCGTATGACCGGATACACACTATCAGTCATTCACGTCGAAAAGATGGTCATACTTCATGGATATGGAACCCTCAATAAAACTTGGGTGGCTCATCATCAACAAAGAGATATGGGATGAGCACACCGAAATCCTGAAACCCGGAGGATCCCGCTACAACCCCACAGATTTAGACGCGATTCCTTCACCGACGACATCTCCACTTTACTCACTCCTTCAGCATCCGCATACGTAGATATCGCCACATCTAAATCCTCTACTGAGGGGTATAAAGAGTCAACATTCCTTCAATCGCCCTGAGATCCAGTCTCAGTAGTATTGAACAATTCGGCGCCCTGGTCACGATCATAGTCCACGGAAAGGTCCGGCCCAAAAATGGTCGATGATACACAGACCAAGACCAAAGACGACGCATCTCGACTCAAAAGTCAACTGAAAGCTTCTGGGATATCTCTACAACTGCGACCGTCTCCATCCGCAGATGGAGTGCCCATGGAGAATGCAACTCCCACGACTCCTGGTGCTCCAGCCACCTTGAACGAGCCAGTTGATGTCAAGGGCGACGATGAATCTACAGAAACACCAAACACATTCCATCGATTCAGCGATCTACCTGTGGAGGTCCGTCTCGACATCTGGGAACTCGCATTACCTGGACCCCGTATCGTTCATCTGAAAATGAAACCGCTAAAAGTCGATCCCTTCATTCGCGCCGGCCACGTCTCATCAAACTGGCCAATAACACCAGAAACACCTCTCGAATTCTCTGAATCAGAAATTCCTTCAAAACTAGATAACTTTGAAGCAGAAAGAGAAGAATTAAAACGAGCTTCGGTTGTCAATATGGAACCAAACACCTCAACCTTCGATGAGTTCTACATCGCTCATCCTGAATCCATCAATCTCTCCAATCTCTCTGGATTCTACTCTGACGTTCCACCACCTACCATTCTTTACGTTTGCCATGAAGCGTATGAGGTGGTGTCGAAATTTTACACCAAGGCTTTCAGTGCACATTGTGCGCTCCCAACCACGTGGTTTGATTTCAAACGGGATACTCTGCTTCTCGCCCCAGATGACGATAAGACATTCTGTCTCAACTACGACCCATACAACAATTTTGTCGAAGAGTTCCTTGCGCGGCTCCACAAAAACGAGCGTCTCCTCGTCGAAAACGTAGCGGTCAACTTAAAAGGCGAGCAAGTTTTCCGGACCGATACCTATTCATGGCTCGTTTGGACCATGATTGTATTTCGCAATATCAAGAATCTGACGTATGAGCTACCGAGGACAGCAAAGGAGCCGGGGCCGTGGATGAGTGTGAAGGGGGAGATGGAGGAGTATAGGAGGGATGAGTTTCAGAAGGGGTTTGAATGCTATTTGGGGAATGAAAGTAAGGAAAAGATTGAGGATTATAAGGGGGAGGGGTGGAATATGCCGAAAATTGTGGAGAAGTGTATTTCCGAACTTTGATGAATTTTTATGAAATTTTTATGACCGGCATAATGGATGGTGCGGGTAATATTTTGACGGAAGAAGGGTTAGGTTAGATATGAGCAGTTTAGGAATCAGTACCAGGGATAATCTTTTTTCATTCGTAAGCCGGCAAACTTTCTGAAATCACAATGGAACAAACACCGCCGGCTCTTTTACTTCCTAGACCAACCCCACCCTCCATTCATCTTCCTCTTGCTCTTCATTGCCCGGGTCTCTGTCAGGTAAGTTCTACCCTTCCAGCTCCTTCTCCCTCCACTCCTCCAACCGTCCGGCCAATACTGCATTCTCACTCTCGCTCGCTAAAACCCTTCCCGTAAACCACCTCCTCCCCCACGTTGCCGCCCAACAAATATTCCAAGCCCCTCCTCCACTCTTAATGTGGGGCAAGGTGATGATGGTTTGTTTGCCTAGGTCTGCTGAGCCTTTGCAGGGCGAGGATATTATATTTTCTTTTAGGATGAGAAGGGTGAAATCCGAGTTTGTGCGCAGCGGATATCCAAAACATGGAAATAAGTAGGAGCTCACCTCCCGTAACGAGAATGACTTTCCCGGCGAGCTCAAGAATATCGGTTTCGAGATTGTATTTAGACATTGCAGAAAGTGGGTTGAGGTATCAAGTCATGCGCTAGTACGATTAATCTTAAGATTCTTGAGGGTATGGGAGAAAAAAACATGGCAGTGAGATAGGGGGCCCAGATAATGTTCCAGGGGGGAAAAAGAAGAGAGAAAAAGGATTATGGCGAACAGAACAAACGGTTACGGATACTCTGTGGCAGATCGCACTTTCATATTCATGTGCCTTGGCAAGTATTCTGGAAGATATTTGAGAGTGCGCCGCTCCTGAAGGACTTCGGCCACGGTGATGTGACGGTAGCAGCTCTGATCACTTGTCTTCTCTGAACTGGCTTTCATGGATAATCGAGATAGTTTTCGCTATAAAATAAGCACTGACTACTAGTCGATTATTCCAAGTGCCAATATGGTAATCACCTGGGAGCAGCGTTTTTGAGTAGTCGTTCAGGATGCATGGCGAATGAATTAGGGGAGGGAAGTTCGAATGCGGGGTTCACTTGATGACTCAGCGGCATTTATTTAGGCATGTTGTGTTCTAGCTAAAGATGTATACGCAAAATACAACCATGGACGACCTCAACCCTCCACGAGCATCATTTCCACTGTTTGGCAGCCTTCCATTAGAGCTGCGCGATCAAATTTGGTCGCTTCTCCTGACTCCTCAAGTCATCACCGTCAACATCTCCTGGGAAGCCTCACCCCTCAGGTCACTCGACACCAAAAACATATCTCCCCAACGAGCAATCCCTCCTCTCCTACATATATGCCACGAATCGCGGGCACTGGCTCTGTCGTATTACGAACACGGCTTCCAGATATCTAAGACCGAGGATGTGACGCGTCTCGTACTCGAGTATCAACCTAAGCAATTCCACGAATATATTTATTGGAATCCGCGATATGACACCATTCTCCTTGAATTCAACCAGGAATATCTAACCAGACCAGGATATGGATTGGGGTACCTTTTCAAAGACTTATCTCTCGACAAAAGGGTGCGCAATTTAGCCTTGGAATACAATCTGTGGGAAAGTGGGGCTTGGCAAATACACTGGAAATCTCTAGTCCCAGGTCTGGAGGCGATATTCTTAATATGGATTAACTATGAGTGGCATTTGAAAGAGGCTCTTGGACTGCAAGAGGATCCATGGCGAGGAACCCAGCTGAAGAGAGTGTTGCTTGAAAGGCAACGTCTACAGCGGTTGCCTGATTTTAGAGATGACTTGGCATTCGAGATAAGGTTTGTTGATAGCTCGGAGCACTTGCTCGAGCCGACAAACTCTATCCTTTTATAAACTCTTGTTGGAACTATTGAATTATTCTCAGCTCCTAATCTATACCAATACCAAAGCAACGGCAAATGTCGTAAACTCGGCGTTACCTCACCTGACATCTGTGGCTTGTTTCATATTTTCTTTGTTGTAGGCAGTACAGCGGATTCAAGTGACGGAGTAATCCACAAATATGATATATCAGATTCACAAGCATTTGCACAAGTATTTAAGCCTCACAGTACCTCAACCCTTTTCAAGCTTTTCACGTACTTTTCAGCCATACCTAAATCTCTTGTTTTGTTTCTGAACTTCGATCTGTTTCCAAGACATTTTCTAATTGCGAGATACCTCGACAATGTCCGTCCCTCATCGGAAAACCCAGGTTAACGCGCCCAGGAATAAATACTCGAGAGGAAGCAGATTGTCTTGTTCACACTACGCAACAGTGGAAGATGAAATTGATAATGAATATGTTCCTGCTCCAAATATCCGACGAGTTCTGCAAAGCCCTACTCCAGAGGCATCGGTTGCAGCAAATAGGTTCTTGAAGTATTTGAAGAAAGCCGCCGCTGCAATATCTACGATTGGAGGAGCTCAAGGGTTCCAGCATTGGGTGGAAGATAACCTTGACGAAGCAGAAATTGAAGAGATACATGAGTCTTACACCACAATATCCAGTCTGGTGCGGCCGAAGATAGCGCCCGCGCAGGTGGTGACTTCAAACCTCCCTTCGGGTGTCAACCGAACTGACGAAACCCTTGAATCACTTGGTTCGTGCTATATATTTCGGTCCGCATCATATGTGAAGATTCTCGGGCCGATTGAGACTTTTAAAGCTGCCAAAGGAAAAAGTCTCAGTGGAAAGACGCTTGCATTCATGGAGATGACGGGAAGAGAGGGAGTGACAATGATGTGTGCCTTGTCAGGGTACAGCAAATGCGTCAGAGATCATGATAGAATCCTAGACTCGAGGCTCTGGACAGATGAGATCATGAGATTTTCGGATTTTTATGAGTATGTAGCTTGTCTCAGTGCAGTGGGCTCATAGTCCATATTAGAAAAGAAGCTAACCTAGGACTCCTTCAAGTCATCCCGTCAAGAATGATGGATTTGATGTTACTCACAATGAAGCTAAGGGAACCGGATTTGCATCACATGCGGAAAAGCAACTGATTCTATGGTCGGCCTGTCAATTAGTGGCAAAGCATCTCGGACCAAAACCCTCAATAAGACAGCATATCGCCCACCTTCATCATCTCCGATTCATCGAGACTCCCGTAATTGAGATTTCCGTCAGCGCTGACTATGCATGTGATCATTGCCACAAGTTCAAAGACCTGATATCGGCGCTTACTGGAATCAAATATGTTATCAAACTTCCTCCGACCGTGGCTGAGATTCCGAGGGTGAGAAATGAGCAAGGGAAGAGACTCCATTCTGTTGTCGAAGTAGAGACACCTAGACGGCCAAGATACCGACAAGAACCAGTGCATCTGGCCCCGGCTCCAACAGAAATGGTTGAACCACAAATGAACTTATGTCCAGTCGCCCGCCCAAAAACTCCGAAGCTCACCAAGTCTCGAGAGAAGGCAGTGAATCTACTCGCCGAAGTTGCTCGGGGTCAATTTGATGTAGGAAAGTTTGCTTACGTCAAATCAGCTGCGCATTCCAGCGCGAAGAAACGGAAATACCACCTCGACTCTCGAGATGCAGATTGAGAAGCAGAACGTCGTACTCCGATCATTCGACATCGCCGCGCTGAATCCCGATCAGCAAGAGATGTATCGATTTCTGGGAAGGGATTTTATTCTACAGGGTCGCCGCTGAGACACGCCGCTCCAGATCGGGTGAGAAAGCCCTACAGAAGAGGTTAGATAGAGGAAAAAGTGTAGTCTACACATAGAGTACCGATGCAGTGAAGGAGTTCCTGGATGCTCGAAGCTATGCAAGTGCTCTATTGTTTTCACCTATTTCCGTATTGGAATATTTCAGCTGCAACATTCTCTCAAACATCCTTCAGTGCCATTATCTGTCATAATTGATTCCATTATCACCGAATCCGACTTCGTGTTATTCATGCTTTCAAGCCGAGGGCATTCTTGCACTTTTCCTAGTATGGAAGAGGAGACATGCATTGATTATGCACGTGATTGCAAACGTCTCAACGAAAGAGATATCAGAGAGAGATAGAGGCGAGTACACTAGGGCTAATCAGTATGAGCAGCGATGAAGATGCAACGACGTTGGGAGAAATTCCTTTCGACCTAACGTGTAAGATTGTTTGGAACCAACGTGATAAAGGGAATGTAACCAAACCCACCACCTGATACTGTGCAGGTGACATGGTGGCAACATCCTAGTGCAAAACAAACATAAAATTTAGGTGCATAGACTTCATTTGCTGATATAAATTACATCAGAAAACCCCCTTGGGATTTTTTCTAGGTCTCTTGCCATTCTAATCGTAAGGTATAATGGCAGTTTTTAATTACTCTCCACACCCTGCAGCTCTAATTTTCATTTCCCACAACCCTTCCCCAATCTCAGAATTGCCATATTCGCGGCCCACCCAGCCTACTTCTTTTCGTCCCTCAGGCTCGCCCGCAGTGCTCGTCCATCGTCCCAAAAATGAACTCGATTGTTGCATACCTTCTCTCTTCTTTGGTCTTCCTCCATCCAGTGGTCCTCAGTGATAAACTTGAGGTGGGATTGACTTTCAACATCCCCTTTCTGCTAAGCTCTATATCGACAGTTAATGTAAACCTCTCCTTATATAAGTCTTGTACTTTTCCACATCCAAACTCTAAGTAACAGATGGAGCTCAGCTGTGGCGGCAATACTTTTTTTTTTTTTTGGCTTTGTCGAGTCCTTATTCACCTCGAAGTCTTCTTTCTTATACAGTCTAACCTTGCCATGAAGATTTCAGTGAATAGCATAGAACTTCTTGCAAGTGAGGCCAAGGCATGTTGATGTGACTTTGTGAGATTCAGCGAGAGCTTTAAAAATTTTGCAAGTGAATCTCAGCATGAAGCTTAGCGAGTGTTAGGGGCTCTATGAAATTGAATGTCAGCAATAGCTATGTTGAATGCCTTTGCGATTTACCTTTGGTGGTTGTGGAGGAAAGCTTGCCGTTGATATCATTTGGCTTCTTCTCGCTCTCGAGTGCAAGCTTCTTTGAAGCTTTCAAAGAAGTGGTGGGCCTTACTTTTCTCTTTCGTTTTGGCATTGTTGTTGATGAGTGAGAATGTTAGGTGGTTGCGGGTGAGAAATCTAAGTAGAATTGGAAGGCGTGAAATAAGCGAGGGGTTAACGTCTTGTATTCACTCCATAAATTAAATATAGAGCAGTGACCGCTGTACTTTGAATTTTGGAAGTGACTAGTCGCGACATTTTGGTTTTCACGTTTAAAAAGCAGACCTGTTCCTCCAACGATTTCAATTTTTCAACATCACAACAGCAATAACCTTCAACCAACAGCCAACAACAATGGCAGGAACTACACCCAAAACTACTGTTGAAGTTATTGATGAAGGACTTGATGCCTCGACGACCAATGACGTTATGCTTGAAAGGCAACCTACAACCTCACCTTCGCATGGTAAGTCGCAGAATCGCAAATTTCGTTGAGCTTGACGTTGATATCCAAACTAGAAGCCGATGAAGATCCCCTCACCTTACTTACTCTTTCCTCTGACATCATTCTTGAGATCTTCGACCGTCTCAGCCCGATTTCTTCGACTTGTCTTGGTCTCACCTGCAAAACATTCTATACGATTCATCGAGAGATCCACGGCAGCGTCGATCTCAACACATCCTCATCGTATGAAATTACTTGCCCCATGGGGGGAGAATCGAAGATCGCAGAGGGCAAACTCCACGTTTTTCTTCATGGTTGGATGTGGCGAGGCGCGAATTTAGTTTGGGGTGGCTTGTACGATCTCAAGTTCATCACCGTTGAGAGATTCGTATCTGAACGGTTGCAGGAGGAGGCCAAGAAGGAAGAAGAGAAGGCGGAACGACATGCGCTGGACATCCGGCTGTCTAGGTGTTTAAACCGGACCGTCAACGAGAATCGGCTTCCGCACTCTTCAAGGATCTCGGCTACTTTAGCAGCAGGTAGCTCTGTAAATCAACAACAGATGGCAGAATTAAACATGGACTTTAGACATATTTTGAGTAAGATTCATGGGATATTTGCGAGTCAACAAAAGAGATTGGAAAGAAGATCATTTGAGGGACAAGAGTGTTCGTTCATGTGGGCTTTGGGAATAGAACGGGTGGATATTTCGGAGGCAGAAGCGGAATTTCTGAAGGGAAAGGAAATTGTCGGAAAGCATCATTAACCTGTGATGGTATCACAAAGTGAGCAACGCCATTGACAGCTGCTGTACCTAGAATTTGTAGAGATTCTTCCACTCTAGGCATTAAAGTGGTCTAGAAATTGGCTTTCCACTATCGTTCACGCTGCATCTGGGTGGTGAAAATAATTATTTGATATCCTTGATTTATTTGTCTTTTGAAAAAAAGTCATCACAACACCTCCTGTTTATCTTCGAAAATCAATTACCCAGAGATTTTTTCACAGAGCTGAGGCATAGCAAGCAAGAAATCCGATTAATTAGTGACCTAGAAGGTGATAAAACTTTAAGTAGTTAAATTATACTTGCAAGAATTTCTATTCAAACTACCTATATCTAATCCAATCTATTAGTGCAAAAAGGGGCTCGGTAAACCATCACTTATATCCTCATACCAGCTGCACCAAATACCTAGCAACAACCAAGAAGCTCGAACTTAAACAATTAACCCCCCCCCCCC
>Ga0182030_10004284_pt1 | contig 30436 bp, 33 predicted proteins | sample 812S3MmetaG_FD_121299 | JGI IMG/M metagenome (GOLD analysis project Ga0182030, IMG submission 121299) | Permafrost microbial communities from Stordalen Mire, Sweden - 812S3M metaG (Illumina Assembly) | ecosystem: Environmental > Terrestrial > Soil > Wetlands > Permafrost | place: Sweden...
AAATGCGATTCCCCTGTTATGATTGTGAAGCGCATTGCATTTGAACCCGAGCAGCCCTAGATATACGGATATCCAGATTCTGATATTCGAATATCCATGAGAATGACATGCCTCTTTATATAAAGGACGACGCGACTGCTGAACTGGTCGGGCAGCTTGCCAAATTGCGCGGCTTGACGAAACAGGACGCGGTCAAAGAGGCGGTCCAGGCGGAATTGAATAGAATATCCGCCGCTGTTCCGCTGCGCGAGCGCTTTGCAGCATTGCGTGCGGCCCATAAATTGCCGCCGCCGACCGGCAACACAGCCGACAAGGCGTTCTTCGACGATCTGTCCGGTGATTTGTGATCTTCGTGGATGCCTCTGCCCTGATCGCCATCGTCACGAGCGAGCCGGATGCAACGGCTTTGGCCGATCATTTGGAGGTGGACCCGATCCGTCTGTGTTCGGCCCTGTCAGTGTGGGAGACGGTTGCCGGCCTATGCCGTAGTTACGCTTTCTCAGTGCCCTCGGCACGGACGCATGTCGGCCGCTTTCTGGACGCTGCCGATTTCCGTTTCGTCGGCATCGGCGAGGCGGAATTCGAGATCGCCGCGGATGCCTATGCCCAGTTCGGCAAAGGGCGCCATCCCGCGGCCCTGAACATGGGGGACTGTTACGCTTATGCCTGTGCGAAGGCGAACCGCGCAAAACTGCTGTTCAAGGGCGGCGACTTCAGAAGAACGGATATCGAGGCCGCCTACTGAGCCCGAGAGGCTTCCGCACCCCTGAACGGACAGGGTCGTGCCATCTTGAAACTGCGCTAAACGCAGGCCAGATATCGCACGCGAGATTTTGCTTTTCGGATCGATGGTCTGTATAAGGCTCGGCATCGGCGACCATCGAAAACGTCGCCCAGTAATCCCTGTCCCGGGCGCGTCGGATTTCGGCGCGCCCTTTGTCGTACTACGGTCCCGGAACGGACCGGCTGTTATGAGGTTGCTTCATGGCCCGTACTACCCCTCTCGCCGACGTCCGCAACATCGGAATCATCGCCCATGTCGATGCCGGCAAGACCACCACGACCGAGCGCATCCTGTATTATACGGGCCGCAAGCACACGATCATCGATATCCATGACACCAAGGATCTGAAGACCTCCACGACGACGGATTACCTGGAGCAGGAACAGAAGCGCGGCATCACGATTCAGTCGGCCGCCGTTTCGACCTTCTGGCGCGAAAAGAAGATCAATATCATCGACACGCCCGGACACGTCGATTTCACCATCGAAGTGAACCGCAGTTTGCGCGTTCTGGACGGCGCGATCGTCGTGTTCGACGGCGTGGCGGGCGTCGAGCCCCAGTCGGAAACCAACTGGCGCCTGGCCGACAATTACAACGTTCCGCGCTTTTGCTACGTCAACAAGATGGACCGCAGCGGCGCCAATTTTCGCCGTTGCGTCGAGATGATCAAAAACCGCCTGGGCGCGACCCCGCTGGTTCTGCAGCTGCCGATCGGCTCTGAAGATAATTTCCGCGGCATGGTCGATCTGGTCGAGATGAAGGCGCTCGTCTGGTTCTCGGACGACAAGGACACCCAATGGGAAGTCTGGGATATCAGCGACGATATCGCCGACAAGCTGAAGATCACCGTGGCGGAAGACCGCGAGATCCTGACCCAGATCGCCGAATATCGCGCCGCCCTGGTCGACATGGCTGTCGAGCAGGACGACGAGGCGATGATGGAATTCCTCGACAGCGGCGAAGCGCCGTCGACCGATGTCCTGCGTAAATGCATTCGCAAGGGCACGTTGGTCGGCGCCTTTTCGCCGGTGCTGTGCGGGTCGAGCTATAAGAACAAGGGCGTGCAGCAGTTGCTGGACGCGGTCGTCGACTATCTGCCGGCCCCGACCGACGTCGAAGCGATCAAGACCGTCGACGCCGACGGCAACCCGACCGGCGAGCGTATCTGCTCAGACGCCGAGCCCTTCTCCGCCCTGGCCTTCAAGGTCATCAACGACACCTATGGCGCGCTGACCTTCTGCCGCGTCTATTCCGGCGTCGTGACCAAGGGCATGTCGGTAGTCAATTCGACCCGCGGCAAGCGCGAGAAGATCGGCCGCATGGTCGAGATGTTCGCCAAGGAAGCCAACCCGATCGAAGAAGCCCGCGCCGGCGACATCATCGCCTTCGTCTCGCTGGCCGAGACAGATACCGGCGACACGTTGTGCGACGCCGCCGCGCCGGTGATCCTGGAGCGCATGCGCTTCCCCGACCCGGTCATCTCGGTTTCGGTCGAAGCAAAATCGAAGGCAGAACAGGAAAAGTTCAGCGCGGCCCTGGGCAAGATGGTTCGCGCGGATCCTTCCCTGCATCTGGAAACCGACCGCGACACCGGCCAGACCATTCTGCGCGGGATGGGCGAGTTGCATCTGGAAGTCACGCTGGACCGCATGCGCACCGAATTCGGTGTCGAAGGCAATATGGGCCGGCCGCAGGTCGCCTATCGCGAAACCTTCACCAAGCCGATCGAATATGTCTACACCCATAAGAAGCAGACCGGCGGTTCGGGCCAGTATGCCGAGGTGAAGATCATCTTCAAACCGCGCGAGCGCGGCGAGGGGTTTGAGTTCATCGACCATATCGTCGGCGGCGCCATTCCGCGCGAATTCATTCCTTCGGTCGAAAAAGGCCTGAAGGTTCAGAAGGAAGACGGCGTGCTTGCCGGCTATCCGACGGTGGATTTCAGCGCGGAGCTGATCGACGGCAAGTATCATGACGTGGATTCGAACGCGCTCACCTTCGAAATCGCGGCCCGCGCCTGCTTCCGCGAAGCCTTGAAACTGGCCGGTCCGATCATTCTCGAGCCGGTTATGAAGGTCGAAGTCGTGACGCCTGACGACCATCTGGGTGACGTCATCGGCGACATCAATCGTCGCCGCGGACAGATCGTGGGCCAGTTGGAACGCGGCGGCGCGATCGCCGTCGAGGCCAGCGTCCCGCTGTCCGAGATGTTCGGCTATATCGGCCAGTTGCGCGGCATGACGTCGGGCCGCGCGTCCTACACGATGGAATTCTCGCACTACGAGCCGGTTCCCCGGAACGTGCAGGAAGAAATCGTGTCGGGCAAAACCAAGGCCGCCTAAGAGGCAAGCGCCGATGGCAACGCTGCATCCTTTCGAGCCGCGCCATCGGCCAATCCCCCCTACCGCGTTTACGCGGACGGAACTGTCCCAGATGCTATCGGTCTATGGCCGAAGGGTGGCGGACGGCGAATGGCGGGATTATGCGATCGACAATCGTGACGGCAAGGCGATCTTTTCGATTTTCCGCCGCACCCAGGAAAGCCCGCTGTTCGCCATCGTAAAACAGCCGGCGGATGATTCTCCTGAATATGCTCTGTTCGCCGGCCCCGAGCGGCTGGACAGCAATCACTCCCTATCCGACCTGCTGGCGACGTTGGAATCCCGGCCGAGACTGATTCAGGGCTAAGCCGCCGCCTGGCTAAACCTGGTCTCGGGCGTGACCCAACGCACCGTCGGTCACAAAGACGCTCATGGCGATGTGATAGAGCGTGCTGGCCGGCACATAATCCGGGATCAGTTTTCCGTCCGCACTGAAATGATCCGACCAAAGGCCCGGCGCTATGCCCGAAAGATGGCGGTCCTGGAGACAATCCAACGCGTCCGCCAACGGTTCGGCCGCGACCATGTCGCCCAACTCCACGCGTACCGCCTGAGCCTTTGCCGCCTCGGTCAGCGGCCAGGCGCGGCAGCTTTTCTTCATGACCGTGCCATCGCCACGCACCTCATCGACGATGAGAGCAGGTGGGAAAACGCCGTGGCGATAGGCAGTCTCCAGCAGCCTGTCTGCCAGCGGCGACGTCCCCACACCGCTCAGGGTCTCATATTCGGAAAGCAGCCAACTCCACTCCATATGGTGCCCAGGCTCCCACACTGCTTGCGCACCGCCGACCGGCGACCAGTCGCTGTCGAAATATTCGGGGATCGTCCCCGTTTCCGGCTGGAAAAGCCGCGTCGTGAATTGATCGAAGATTACCGATGCGCGTTCCAAGTAAGCGGGTGTTCCGGTGACCTCGTAGAGCGCCAGCAGAGCCTCGAACAGGTGCATATGCGGGTTTTGACGCAGTTGGCTCGGGGGATTGGGAGCGCAGTCGAAATACCCGCCGCAGGGCGCTGACATTGTCGCGTCGATATAGGCGAGCGTCTCATCGGCCAGTGCGATGACCTGGGAATCACCGGACAATTGAAAATAGGCTGCGGCAGCCAGGAGAAAGAACGAATGGGCGTAAAGATCGCGCATATCGTCCAGCACCCGGCCTGACGCGTCTATCGAGAAGACGAATCCGCCATTGCCGTCGACCTTGTGATAGCGTTCGATCATCGCATCGAATGCTCCGGCCACGCGCGCACGGTCGCTGCACCAGCCAAGCATGATCGCACGGGCATAAACGAAGATCTGCCGCGCCTGGACGGTCAGGCGCCGGGGGACGGCGCGGATCGGATGCGCGTCGAAATCCAGCCGCTCGTGGAAGCCGCCGGTATCTTCATCGAAGCCGCGATCAATCCAAAGCGGCAGAGCCGACTGGAGCAGCCAAACATGCAGCCGTTCGGCCGACCGCGCAGCGCGCAGGTACCCAGATGAATTCGGTTTCATGAAAAGATTCTACCACTGGGAAGCTAAAGCGAACATGCGGCCGCCCCGCGCTAGGGACGGGCCATCCTCAATATCCGCCGGATCATCCGCCCGCGCCCACCGGCCGTCTTGGAAATATCGCGCCACAAAGCCCGGTCCAGTTGAGAAAAATGCCAATTGCCCAATTCGCATCGCGGCGCCAGGGGATAGGGGGCATAGATGGGCGGCTTGAATTTCCTGACCCCGTGGCGCTTCAGCAGCGTGCGGTCAGCAGGCGATAGACCATCGGCAGACCCCAGGCGGTTCACCTGCTCGATCAGAGTTTTGGCGGCCCTGCGTTCATCTTCGACGCGGTCGAGCTTGTCGAGATATGCAGGCAGATCTTCGATATGACTGTCCAGCCAGCCTTCGACTTGGGGCAGGCCGGCGCTATTCTCGCTCTGTAGTTCGGCAGCAACCTGCTGAGCCGCATCGGACAAGGCTGCCTTCACTCCGGCTTGGACCTGCGCATACCGTGCCGAGACGCCGATGCCCAAAAGACCGGCGACAGGAAGGCTGAGCGGCCCGATGAACAGGGTCAGGAAGAGAAAGAGGAAATTGGCGGAATGACCGCTGCTTTCCTCCATCAACCCACCGACATAATGGGAGAACTCGGTCAGGTACCGACGCTTGAACTCCTGCCGCAGTAGAGCCTCATTGCGATTGCTGATCATGGTTCAGCATCCCGATTGCAGGAAATTCGTGCCCTTTACCTCAACGACGCGTTCAGCTTCGCCAAGGCAGCTGAACCCGGGCACAGTGCCGTTTCATTCAGTTCCTTGAGCGGGGTCGGCACGGTCTTGATATGGACGTGCAGATCTTCCGGTTCGGGATCGACGAACAGCAGGCCGGTCACGATTTCACCCTGAGCGTGATGTTCGGCCAGGAAGCGCATCGCGGCGATGCGGTCGTTGACGTCATAGTCTCCGGCCAGCTTGCGCAGGCGCAGCACGCTGCCGTCATGCTGGGTCACTTCCTGAACCGCGCCTTCGTCATACTCGGTCGTGATTTCGGCACGCGGCGTGATGACGTCGAGGAAATTCACCGCCTCGTTATGCTCGCGCACGTAATCGAAGCTTTTGGTCGAGCCCACATGGTTGTTGAAGGCCACGCAGGGGCTGATGCAATCGATGAAGGCCGTGCCCTGATGTGACAGGGCAGCCTCGATCAGCGGCACCAACTGGGTTTTGTCGCCCGAGAAGCTGCGCGCGACAAAGGTCGCGCCGAGCTGAAGCGCCAGCGCCGCCATGTCGATCGCCTCATCGGCGTTGATGGCGCCTTTTTTGCTTTTCGAACCGCGATCCGACGTGGCCGAGAACTGGCCCTTGGTCAGACCGTAGACGCCGTTATTCTCGACGATATAGGTCATGTTGACGCCGCGGCGCATCAGATGGGCGAACTGGCCCAAACCGATTGAGGCGGAATCGCCGTCGCCCGAAACGCCGAGATAGATCAGGTCGCGGTTTGCCAGATTGGCCCCGGTCAGCACCGAAGGCATGCGCCCATGGACCGAGTTGAAGCCGTGGCTGGCGCCCAGAAAATAGGTCGGTGTCTTCGACGAACAGCCGATGCCCGATAGCTTGGCAATGCGGTGCGGCGGCAGGTCGAGTTGATAGCAGGCCTGGATCAGAGCGGCGCTGATCGAATCATGGCCGCAACCGGCGCACAACGTCGAGATCGCACCTTCGTAATCGCGGCGCGTGAAGCCCAACTGGTTGGGCTGGAGGCTGGGATGATGAAGCTTCGGCTTTGCAAGATAGGTCATGCCACGGCCTCTTTCAGGCGCTGTTGAACCGGGGGATTGAGACGCATAGCGATCCCCTCCGAAATGAAGGTCGCAGTGATCGGCGTGCCGTCATAATGCAGCACCGGAACCAGCCGGGCGGGATCGATGCTGCATTCGTTAACCACCAGCGTGCGCAGCTGCGCATCGCGATTCTGCTCGACGATGAAGACCTCGTCATGGGCATTGATGAAATCGACGACGTCCTGATGGAAGGGGAAGCCGCGCACCCGCATGATGTCAATCGGCATGCCGTCGGCAGCCAGAAGCTCGGCCGCCTCGCGCATCGCCGGGCTGGTTGAGCCGTAATAGAGAGCACCGATGCGGGTCGCGACCTTGGCCTTGGTCTCGATCGGACGCGGCACCAGGCCCTTCGCCGTTTCGAATTTGCGCAGCAGCCGGTCCATATTGTCCTTATAGGCGGTCGCTTCCTCGGTATATTTCGCGTAACGGTCTTTCGACGACCCGCGCGTGAAGAACGAGCCGCGCTTGGGGTGCGTGCCGGGATAGGTGCGGTAGGGAATGCCGTCGCCGTCGACATCGAGGTAGCGTCCGAAATCCTTGCCTGCCTCCAGCGCCTCATAGGTCATGATCTTGCCTCGGTCATAGAGGCGAGAATCGTCCCATTCCAGCGGCGCGCAGAGCCGTTCGTTCATTCCGATGTCGAGATCGAGCAGGACGAAGATGGGCGTCTGCAGCCGGTCGGCAAGGTCGAACGACTGGGCACCCATGGTGAAGCACTCATGCGGGTCCTCGGGGAACAGCAGCACATGCTTGGTGTCGCCGTGGCTGGCATAGGCGCAGGACAGCACATCGCATTGCTGCGAGCGCGTCGGCATGCCGGTCGAGGGGCCGGTGCGCTGAACGTCGAAAATCACGGCAGGAACCTCGGCGAAATAGGCCAGACCCAAAAATTCCTGCATCAGCGAGATGCCTGGGCCGGAGGTCGCGGTGAAGGCGCGCGAACCGTTCCAGGCCGCGCCGATCACCATGCCGATCGAGGCCAATTCGTCTTCGGCCTGGACGATGGCGAATTTATTTTCCCCGGTTTCGGGGTCGACGCGGAATTTCGTGCAATATTTGGTGAAGGCTTCGGCGAGAGAAGTCGACGGCGTAATCGGGTACCAGGCGCAGACCGTGGCCCCGCCATAGACGGCGCCAAGCCCGGCAGCGGCATTGCCTTCGATCGAAATCCGGTCGCCAACCGCATTCGCGCGGCGAACCCGCAAACCGATCGGGCACTTCAAATTATTCAACGCATAATCCCGGCCCATATGCAGTGCATGGATATTCGGCTGGATCAGCTTGTCCTTGCCCTTGAACTGTTCGCCGATCAGCGTCTCCAACACCTCGACCTCGATGTCGAGGAGAGCGGAGAGCGCGCCGACATAGATGATGTTCTTGAACAGCTGCCGCTGGCGCGCGTCGGTATATTCGCGGTTGCACATCTCGGTCAGCGGCACGCCGATGACGTTTATGTCCTCGCGGAATTTCGATTTGGGCATCGGCTTAGATGAATCATAGAACAGGTAGCCGCCTGGCAGAATGGAGGCGACGTCCTGGGTCCAGGTTTGCGGGTTCATCGCGACCATGAAATCGACGCCGGCTCGGGCGCCGAGATAACCGGCCTCAGACACGCGTATCTCATACCAGGTCGGCAGGCCCTGAATATTCGACGGGAAGATATTGCGGGGCGCGACAGGCACGCCCATGCGAATGATCGACTTGCCGAACAGCTGGTTGGCGCTAGCCGACCCAGACCCGTTTACGTTTGCGAATTTGATGACGAAATCGTTCGTCGCGCTTATCGGTGACATGCGTGCCCTGTGTCTGCGTGCGCCATCTCGAGGAAGAATTTCTGCATATCCCAGGCGCCCGTCGGGCACCGTTCGGCGCACATGCCGCAATGCAGACAGACGTCTTCGTCCTTGACCATGTAACGGCCGGTTTTCAGCCCGTCGGCAATATAAAGATCCTGCGTCAGATTCGGCGCCGGCGCCATCAGACGCGTGCGCAGATCCTCCTCATCGCCCGGCGGCGCGAAGGTAATGCAATCGACGGGGCAGATATCGACGCAGGCATCGCATTCGATGCACAGCTTAGGCGTGAAGACCGTTTCGATATCGCAGTTCAAACAGCGTTCGGCTTCCTGGAAGGCCAACACGGGGTCGAAGCCAAGCTCGACCTCCATCTTGATGTCCCTCAGCGCGATCGCCTTTTCGCGCAGCGGGACTCGATAACGCAGGTCGTTCGAGACCTCGTTGTCATAGGACCACTCGTGAATACCCATCTTCTGGCTGACGAGATTGAAGAGCGGCGGAGGCCGATCAGCGACATCCTGCGACTGGCAAAACTTATCGATCGAGATCGCGGCGTCGTGACCATGGGCCACGGCCCAAATGATGTTTTTCGGCCCGAACGCCGCATCGCCGCCGAAGAACACTTTCGGCAGCGTCGTGGATTGCAGGGTCTTTTCGCCGATGATCGGCAGACCCCAGCGGTCGAATTCGATGCCGGCATCGCGTTCGATCCAGGGGAAGGCGTTTTCCTGACCTATCGCGACCAGAACGTCGTCGCACTCGATGAAAACGTCCGGCTCGCCTGTCGGGACGAGATTGCGGCGCCCCTTGGCGTCGACCTCGGCCTTCACTTTCTCGAACCACATGCCTTTCAGCTTGCCGTTGTCGTGTTCGACGGTCTTGGGCACATGATAGTTGAGGATCGGAATATCCTCGTGCATCGCGTCTTCTTTTTCCCAGGGCGAAGCCTTCATTTCCTCAAAGCCGCTGCGCACGATCACGGTCACGCTGTCGCCGCCCAGGCGACGCGACGAACGGCAGCAATCCATAGCAGTATTGCCGCCGCCCAGCACGATGACGCGTTTGCCGATCTTCGTGATGTGGCCGAACGAGACGCTGGACAGCCAGTCGATGCCAATATGGATGTTTGCTTTGGCTTCCTCACGGCCCGGGACGTCGAGATCGCGTCCGCGCGGCGCGCCGCAACCGACGAAAATAGCGTCGTAATTTTCCTTCAGAAGTTCCGTCATCGAGCCGACATACTCGCCAAGGCGCGTCACCGCGCCCATGTCGAGGATGTAATTGACCTCTTCGTCGATGATCGATTCCGGCAGGCGGAATTTCGGAATCTGGCTGCGGATCATGCCGCCGGCGCGATTGTCGCCGTCATAGACCACGATTTCGTAGCCCAACGGCAGCAGGTCGCGCGCAACCGTCAACGACGCCGGTCCGGCCCCAACGAGAGCTACTCGCTTGCCGTTGCTGGCGCCTTTGGACGGAAGCCGGTCCTTGATGTCGTCTTTGTAATCCGCGGCAACGCGCTTTAGCCGGCAGATGGCTACCGGTTCCTTCTCCACGCGGCCGCGACGGCACGCTGGCTCGCACGGGCGGTCGCATGTGCGCCCGAGAATCCCCGGAAAGACGTTCGATTTCCAGTTGATCATATAGGCGTCGCTGTAACGCCCATCCGCTATCAGCCTGATATATTCCGGGACCGGCGTGTGGGCCGGACAGGCCCACTGGCAATCCACGACCTTATGAAAATAGGCCGGGTCGTTGATATCGGTCAGTGTTACGCGAGCGCCATCATCCATCGATCATCGCCATCTGGAAAAAGGAAAAGGGGTGGCACAGCCCAATCAGCCTTGCATGGGGTCGTTTAAGATACATCCGATTTGCGCTGATTGCCGCAAACGGCAGTCCCCTGTTGTGGTCGTAATTCTTTTCTTAGCTGCATCACTTTATCGCACATATGCACAAAAACTCGATAGCCCGCAATGACGGAGCGACGCGGCGCAGCTTCGGGCCGATTGATATTTGCGTAGAACAAGTTTTGCAACTCTTATGGAACCCTCCGCGATTGGAACGCGTTTTCACAAAACGCGTAATTTGTCGTCGGTAGGAACATGGAAACTGAAATCCGCCGGATCGGTTCGCCCGTCGGACTTCCCGGCACAGGCCGAAGGTGGCTCGCTGCTTCGGTCTTTACCATACTTGCTGCGACTTATGTGCAGCCGGCACCTGGCCAAGAGCCATCAAAGGATCCGCCGACCGCCTCGCCCGAGGCACGGCCGACCGGCGACCCGAAAGGCGGCGTCGTGAAGCCGCCCGACATCGATCCGAAGATGAGCAAGCAAGCGCCGGACATCGATCCCGCGATCAATGCAGCCACCCCCGGCAAAGCAACGCCGATGCCGACTGAGCCTGCGACGCCGGAAATCCAACCGCGCTGAGGTCAGGCGCTAGCGGGCGGCGCATGACCCGGCTAATCTCCCTCTTCGAATTCGACTTTGAGGAGGCTCGATTGAAAACCCAGGCTGCGGTGGCGTTCGAAGCCGGCAAGCCGCTCGTTATCGAGACGGTCGACCTCGAAGGGCCGAAGGCCGGCGAGGTCCTGGTCGAAATAAAGGCGACCGGCATCTGCCATACCGATGCCTTCACGCTGTCCGGGGCTGACCCCGAAGGTCTGTTTCCAGCGATCCTGGGGCATGAGGGCGCCGGCATAGTTCGTGACGTCGGTCCGGGCGTTACCTCGGTCAAGGCCGGTGATATCGTGATCCCGCTCTACACGCCGGAATGCCGGCAATGTAAATTCTGCCTGTCGGGTAAAACCAACCTGTGCCAGGCGATCCGCGCGACGCAGGGCAAGGGACTGATGCCCGACGGGACATCGCGCTTTTCCTATAAGGGCAAGCCGGTGCTGCATTACATGGGCACCTCGACCTTCTCAAACTTCACAGTGCTGCCCGAGATCGCGGTGGCGAAGATTCGGCCCGACGCCCCGTTCGACAAGGTTTGCTATATCGGCTGCGGGGTCACGACCGGAATTGGCGCCGTCATCAACACCGCGAAAGTGACTCCGGGTTCGACCGTCGCGGTATTCGGGCTTGGCGGCATCGGGCTTAATGTCGTGCAGGGTGCACGCATTGCCGGGGCCGATGTCATCATCGGTATCGACCTAAACCCGGCCCGCGAAACGCTGGCCCGCAAATTCGGCATGACCCATTTCCTGAACCCGAAGGACGTTCCAAACATCGTCCAGGCGATTGCCGACCTGACCGACGGCGGCGTCGATTATTCCTTTGAATGTATCGGCAATGTTGATGTGATGCGTCAGGCGCTGGAATGCTGCCATAAGGGCTGGGGCGAGAGCGTGATCATCGGCGTCGCGGGCGCGGGGAAGGAAATCGTAACCCGGCCATTTCAGCTTGTCACGGGCCGGGTCTGGAGAGGATCGGCCTTCGGCGGGGCAAAGGGCCGCACCGACGTGCCGAAAATCGTCGACTGGTACATGAGCGGGAAGATCAATATCGACGACCTGATTACCCATACAATGCCGCTGGAGCGCATCAACGATGCATTCGATTTAATGCACCACGGCGAATCGATCCGCTCGGTTGTACTTTACGACTGAGCCGCGGACCTTTACCCAGCATCTCCCGCCACCCGCGAGAATTCATGTGTCGCTGATTGAGCTTGCGCCGCAGGCCCTTTGGGGTCGCCCGGTCATTATCGGCGGCGGCGTAGCCGGAGCCGTCGCCGCCCTGACCTTATCGCCCAGTCCCGTCGTTCTGCTGGACCCGGTTCCGATCGGCCGCGAGGCCGCAAGCCGTTGGGCGCAAGGCGGCCTTGCCGCCGCTGTAGGATCCGACGATTCGCCGCAGCTGCAGGTACAGGACACGATCGCCGCCGGCGCAGGCTTGAGCGACCCCGTCGTCGCGGCGCGCATCGCCCAGGAAGGGCCGGCGACGGTCGAGGCGCTGGAACGGTTCGGCGCGCGATTCGACCGGACGGCGAGCGGTGCATACTCCCTGGGACTTGAGGCCGCACATTCGCGCCGCCGCATCCTGCATGTGCGTGACGCCACCGGCGGAGCGATCGTCGAGGCTTTGGGCGCAAGAATTCTCGTCACGCCATCCGTCGAAGTCCTGACCGCGGCGGCTCTACGGCTGATTGTGACAGGTGGTAGGATCAGCGGTGTCCTCATTCGCCACGGAAAAACCACGGTGCTATTGCCGACCGGCCTCGTCGTGCTGGCCACCGGCGGGGTTGGCGGACTATGGCGTTCGACAACAAACCCGGTAGGCGCGCGCGGCGCCGGCATCGTACTCGCGGCGAGGGTCGGAGCTGTTCTGGCCGACCTTGAATTTATGCAATTCCATCCGACCGCGCTGGCGGTGGGCGCAGACCCGATGCCGCTGATCAGCGAGGCGGTGCGCGGCGAAGGCGCGGTCCTGGTCGATGCCCAAGGCAACCGTTTCATGGCCGACACACCCGGCGGCGACCTTGCGGCCCGCGACGTCGTTGCCCGAGCGGTATTTGCCCAATGGGCAAAGGAGGGCGGCAGCGCGGCGCTGGATGTTCGGCACTTCGCACTCGGCGCCTTCGCGGCAAGATTTCCCAATATCAATCGCGTCCTCGCAGATCATGGGCTGAACCCGGAACGCACTCCGATCCCGGTCCGGCCGGCGGCGCACTATCATATGGGCGGCGTGAAGGTCGATGAGACGGGCCGCACCAGCGTTGAGGGACTCTGGGCCTGCGGCGAGGTCGCCTGCACCGGACTGCACGGCGCGAATCGGCTGGCATCCAATTCCCTTCTCGAAGCGGCCGTCTGCGGGCGGCTGGTCGCGGAGGATATCGCAGGATCGGCAGCCCCGACGCCAAAGACGAACACTGAGCAGGCTCCAATAGAACCCGGCAAGGGCCTGATTATCCCGGCAATCCGGGAGCTGATGGACCGGGATGTCGGCGTCGTACGCAACGAAGCCGGCCTGCAGCGCGCGATTTCGCGACTGTCGGCTTTGCGCGCAGAAGCGGATGGCGCGGTTGCCGAGGACGCAGTCGCCACTGCCCTATTGATTGCGCTGGCGGCCGAACGGCGCAAGGAAAGCCGCGGCGCCCATTTTCGCTCCGACGCAAGCGCACCGGTTGAACTGCCCGCCCATTCGACGTCACACTGGAGCGATCTAGCGGCAATCGCAGACGGTCTGTCCTAATCCGGTCGAGATGATATTATCGCCGCCCCTGTTGAATTCGCCTTCGCCGCGGCCGATCTCGCTGCGCCAGGGCCACTTACTAACCGGATGCCGCCCCAGCCATGACTTTTCGTAAAGGCTTCCTCGACAGCATCGGCAATACGCCGCTGATTCGCCTCAAACGCGCCTCGGAGGAAACCGGGTGCGAGATCCTGGGCAAGGCCGAGTTTCTCAATCCGGGTGGATCGGTGAAGGACAGGGCGGCGCTCGCGATCATCCAAGACGCCGAGGCCCGCGGGCTGATCAAACCGGGCGGCACGATCGTCGAAGGGACCGCGGGCAATACCGGAATCGGACTGGCGCTGGTCGGCAACGCGTGCGGCTATCGCACGGTGATCGTCATGCCGGATACCCAAAGCCAGGAGAAGAAGGACTTCATCAAACTGGTCGGAGCTGAGCTTAGACTAGTGCCTGCGGTGCCATACGCCAATCCCGGCAATTACGTGCATGTGTCGGATCGGCTTGCGACCGAACTCGCCGCGACCGAACCGAACGGCGCGATCTGGGCCAACCAGTTCGACAATGTTGCGAACCGCGAAGGCCATCGGTACACGACCGGCCCAGAAATCTGGCGGGATACGGACGGAAAGATCGATGCCTTTACCTGTGCGACCGGCACCGGCGGAACGCTTGCAGGCGTCGCAATGGCGTTGAAAGAGCGCGACCCGAGGGTCAGAATCGTCCTGGCCGACCCGCTTGGGTCCGCGCTTTACAGCTATTTCAAGACCGGCGAGCTGAAGATGGAAGGAAGCTCGATCACCGAGGGGATCGGCACAGGTCGAGTTACCGCCAACATGGAAGGGGCGCCCGTCGACGACGCCGTCCAGATCACCGACGAAGAGGCGCTGCCGATCATATTCAACCTGATAAAGGAAGAAGGCCTTGTTCTGGGCGGATCGAGCGGAATCAATGTAGCGGCTGCCATCAAAGTGGCCCGCGAACTGGGACCCGGGCACCGAATCGTAACAATTTTGTGTGACGGCGGATCGCGCTATCAGTCGAAACTGTTCAATCCGGAGTTTCTGAAATCCAAAGGCCTCCCGTCACCTGACTGGCTTTAGGCGTCTAGCCGACCAGCTTGGCGACGGCCGCCACCAATTCGGGTTCGTGAAACGGCTTTCCGATCCAGGGACGGTCAGGATAGCCGTCGACCTCGCGCCCACCGCCGGTCGAGAAGATAAAAGGCGTACCGGCCACGATCAATTTTTCAGCGACAGGATAGACCTTCTCGCCTTTGAGATTGAGATCGAGGATCGCGGCGACAAACGCCCCTTCATCCAAGGCGTCCAGCGCCTCACGGACCGAGTTGACAAGGACAACATCGTATCCGGCATCGGACAGGATGGCCTCCAGCATTAGACAGATCAAAACCTCGTCCTCAACAACGAGTATCTTGTGACCGATCGGAGCCGTTTTCCCCTGAGTCATCGGCTTTCTCCGCCCTTATCGATATTCTTGGCGTTCAACCTCGAACCTCATAACAGTTTACTTGTAGATTTGGATGAAAACGCTGCCGACGGTGAACGTTCCGAAATTTTTGTCGACGAGCGCGGGATTATCGGCATGCGAACGTAAGCCTTATGAGACTAGACAAGTCGGCGGAAGTTTAATCGCAGCAATATGTCTTCTTGAAGGCCTGCAAATTTTCGTGGCGGGGTAGGAGCGACGTGGTGTCGGAACGGGGTTATGCTACAATCGAGGTTGGAGGCTTAAACGTGTGGCCAGGCGCGCAGGCGCCGGCCGCGTGCCTCACGCTGCCTTTGCCGGCAGCAGGAGTTCCGCCTTCGATCGGTTCGTTGGTGGCCGATTTGGGACACAAACTGTCGAAGACAACCAGGGAACGCCAAGTGGTGTCCGCGCGCGGGTCCTCAATTGCGAGTTCGGCAGAATCGCTCAATGGTGACGCGCTGGACCGCGCGCTGATGGCGCGCATCGTCGAGCGTGACCGCACCGCCTTCAAAGCGCTGGCGGAACGACATGCAACGGTGGCTTTGGGACTGGCGCAACGGATCGTCCGAAATACGGCCGACGCCGAGGATATCGTCCAGGAAAGCCTGACCCGGCTTTGGGTATTTGCCGACCGCTGGAACCCTGAGGCTGCCCGCTTTTCAAGCTGGTTCTACAGAATTGTGACAAATCAGGCGATCAGCCGGCTGCGCCGTAAGACCGTCGAGTCCATCGATTCGATCGACGAACCCTCCGACAATGCTCCCAGCCCGCATGCCGAACTGGCAGGGCGGGAGATCGGGCAAGAGATCGATCGGGCGATGCGGCGCCTACCAGAACGTCAACGTGTCGCCATCGCGCTTTGTTACGATCAAGGGCTGAGTTGCGCGGAGGCTGCCGAAGCAATGCGCGTTTCGGTCGGCACAATGGAGAGCCTGTTGTTTCGGGCTAGGCGCAGCTTGCGCGAGTGGCTCGCCCCCGTCGCCGCTGAGCTTGAGGAACGATAAATGGACGACAAGACATTCGAGACATTGCTCGACCGGTTGGGATCGAATTTCGCCGATTGGCCGCCCGACTCAGCGCGCTCAGCGAAAAAGCTGCTGGCGCATTCCCAGCAGGCCCGCGTGTCGTTCGATACGCTACGACATATCGAAGCCATGATCGGCTCCAGCCGCCCCCGGGTCGCGCCGTTTCAGGCCGACAAGGTCGTGCAGCGTGCGCTGCTGGAAATTGTGCGGCGCGAAGCCCACCCCACCCTGATTCAGCGGCTTCGCTTTTTGCTCCTCGCGCCTGTACCGCGGGCGGCCCTCGCCGTGACAATTGCGGGTATTGGTTTTGCCGTGGGCTTAGTAATTGGCAACCCGTCAAATGCTTCAACGGACAATACGAACGGCTCACTGATGATGACCGCGAGCGCAGACGATGTCCTCTTTTAGCATCGCGCGTGGCGTGACCCCTTATAGATCGAGACTGGGCTGGCTACCCGCGTCGATCGCACTCAATCTTTTGTTGATTGGTTTGCTGGGCGCCTGGGTCTGGAACATGCCGTCGCCGCCGCGCCAGCCCCTGGTCACTTGGCAGCGCGAGATCATGCCAACCTTGTCGCTTGACGACGCCGCCATCGCCACCCGGGCTTCCGAGAAAATCTCGGATTCGCAAAAAGTCTGCGACGATGCGGTTCGTGCCGAATATGTCAAAATACGAACCCTTCTGGCGATCGAACCGGTCGATACTGCGACGATCCAGGCCGACTTCGATCAAATCATCTCGTTTCGCAACACGCAGCAGACCACAGCCCTGCACGCCTTCGCGGATGAACTGAGCACAGTCAGCGCCGACGGACGCCAAAAACTGCGCGCAGCGATGATCAAAGAATCGCAGCGCTCCCATCCTGTTCCGGGTCGCTGATAAAGCTGCCGATTGACCAAGCGCACGGGACGCGCGAATAAGATCGGCACGATTCACGGCGAAGCGCCAAAGACCGGCAGCATAGGACCAAGCATGTCTATCCTCGCAAACCGCACGCATTTTGCGCTGGCCATTATGCTGGCGTCGCTGTGCCTGCCGCTCGCCGGCTGTTCCACCTATCATTCGGCATCGAGCAACGGCTTCTCCAGTGCCAGGTTGAGCAATGCCGGCGGCAAAGACGGGCTGCCGTTTCAGGTCGACGGCAAGGTGGGCGATGTTCAAGGCGCCGCGCTCGCGTCGGCTGTCGGGTCGGCCATGCCCGCCTCGGTCGGCGGGACTGCGCTGCACTACACGGCCTGCGAGGCCTATACGGAATGCGCCGGCGACCATCTGGTGTGGACCTTTGGTCCACCTGCCTCCCGGCCCCGGTCGGCCTATCCACCGGAACTGGCGGTCAATTACAATATAATCGGCGGCTATGAGCCGTCGGCAACGAATGTGACTGCCAAAGTCGCGCTGATTCAGGGCGGAAACATTGTGGCGAGCGTGTCGGGCCAGGTCGATGCGGCCGGGCCCACCGATCCTGCCTTTCAATCGATGATCGAACAGATGTCGCAATCCGTTTTGAGCGGGCCGGACCTGTTCGACTGGATCGGCTTTCCCTGAGTCTTAGCCGGAAACGGCACGAGCAATCAGAAAAGCGACTGCAGCCGCTGCGCTGCCGATCACGACCGTCTGCAGCGACGAGCGCAGCGCCTGAGCCCCGGTCAGCCAGCCTTTAACCCCGCCGAACAACGCGAGCGCGATCAGCGTCAGTACAATCGACGCATCGAGCGCGGTGTGAATGTCGGGCGTCAGTATATAGGGCGACAAGGGAATCAATCCGCCGATGATATAGGACGCCCCGATCGTCAGCGCGCTGGCCGGCGCACGCGCGGCATCAGGCTTTTCGAGTCCGAGTTCGAACCGCATCATGAAATCGACCCAGCGATGGCGGTCGCGCGACAGCGCCTCAACCACTGTATCGGCCAGGTGATCGTCCAACCCCTGTTCCGTCAGGATCAGACGAACCTCGCGACGTTCCTCGTCCGGCGTCTCTTCGGTTTCACGTAGTTCCCGCCGGTATTCGGCGCGGTAATGCTCGACGTCCGTGCGCGCTGCCAGATAGCCGCCCAGACCCATCGCGACGGCGCCGGCCGCGATTTCAGCGAGTCCCGCCGTCACGATGATACCGCCGGAGGCAGTTGCCCCGGTGAGGCCGGCAGCAAGCGCAAAAGGCACGGTCAGCCCATCGGACATTCCGATCACGACATCCCGCACAACCTCGGACGCGAGGAAATGGGTTTCGGAATGGGCCGTTTTAGCCATGGATGATTCCTTAAGATGCAAGGATCAGATTGACGGAGGGGCCATTGGCGCGCAAGCACTCCACCCAATCGACCCAATAAAAATTGGAGGAAGCCCTTGCCTGCCGCCCCGCGCAGTTTCGCCCTTTTCACAATGCTGGCGCTCAGCGCCTGCGCCACCCACACCGCGACGCCGGACCAATTTCAGATCGCCGCAAGTTCCGTCGATTGGAGCAAGGCGCAAAACGTCACCGTCAAGCTGACCGACTTTGCCTTTACGCCCAGCCATTTGAACCTGCAAAGTTCCCAGCCAGTGCGTTTGATCCTGATCAACAGCGGCACCGATATTCACGATTTCTCTTCGCCCGGCTTTTTCGCCGCCGCGGCCTATCGGCAGGGCAGCACGATGCCGAAGGGCGGGCGGATCGCGGTCGCCAAGGATCAGTCTGCCGAGATCGACCTCGTGCCTGGCGGACCCGGCCAATATCCGCTGGAATGCACGGAGTTCCTCCATACTTTGTTCGGCATGACGGGCGCGATAACCGTATCCGCCGACGCCCACTGACATAAAGGGGAAGCCGCAATGATCACAGTCTATCATCTCGAGAACTCCAGATCCGAGCGTGTCATCTGGCTGATGGAGGAGCTGGGCCTGCCCTATGACCTGCAGCGCTTTGCCCGCGAGCCAACTATGGCCGCGCCGGACGTGCTGAAGACGATCAATCCGCTGGGCAAGGCGCCGATGATCCGCGACGGGGATAGCGTCATCATCGAATCGGGCGCGATTTTGGAATATATCGCCAACCGCGAGGGCAAGGGCAGACTGGCGGTGCCACCGTCCTCACCCGACTATGCGCGCTATCTGCAGTGGATGCATTTCGCCGAGGGCACGGCGATGGCGCGGTTTATATTGAACCTGTTCGTCGGCGGATTTTTCCCCGGGGTCGACCCCAACTCTCCCCTGGTCGGCATGGCCAAGCACGGCAGCACGCAGATTCTGCAATTCATCGAGGAGGAATTGGGTAAGACCGCCTATTTCGCCGGGGCGCAATTCACCGCTGCCGACATCATGATGATGTATTGCTTCGGCATCGTGCGCAGCCCGGTGATGAAGACCGACATGGCGCAATATCCGAACATCGCCGCCTATATCGCCCGCATCGAAGCCCGCCCGGCCTATCAAAAGGCCATGGCGATCGCCAATCCGAAGAAGGGTTAGCCCGACGTCAGATCGGTGTTGATCGCGGCCTGGTCGAGTTCGACGCCGGCGGTTTCGAGCAGGCGGCTGATGGTCATATAGAGGCCGATCACCATGATCAGGTCGACCAGCGACCGGTCGGACAAGTGCTTGCGCACCGCTGTCAGCGTGGGGTCGCCGGCCCGGACATTGAGGATAATGTCGTCGGCGAAGGCCATGACCACCTGCTGCGCTTCGTTCAGTACCGGATCGGGCTTGCCGGTGCGGATGGCGTCGATCTGCGCGTCGGACAGGCCGGCCTCGCGCCCCATCGCCTCGTGGTGAAAGACCTCATAGGCGGATTTAGACAGATAACCGACGCGCAGGATCGCCACCTCTCGCAGGATCGGTGGCAGGTCCAACGGTTGGTAGAATGCGCCGGAGAACTGGCCGAAGCCGTTGAACACGGGCTCCGAGGCGTTGCTGAGCATACGCATGACGTTGATCGGCGCCCGTTCCAGGGTCGCCCGGACGGTGGCGGACAAGGTCGCGGGATCGGGATAGGGAATGCGGGTCATTTATCGGTATCCTCTGAATCGCCCGTGCAATTCTCATCGGTGAACAGCGCGATGGCATCGCGTTTGTTGATGAAGGCGTTCGCCTTGATGGCAAAATGGTTGAATATATTGTCGTCGCACAGCATGACCTCGGCCTGCTCTCCACCCTGGTCCAATTTGCAGACCGCGCCATAGCTGTGGTCGCCGTCGACCACGCCGGCAGGCAGATCGACCATCCCTTGGCAGGACACGACACGCCCGGGAAAGCCCAGTTTCTTCAACCTGTCCTCGAACCGATGCGTGCGGGCGGCCAGATCCTTGGGCTGTGTGACATCGACAACCGTCTCGCCGGACAGGTCCGTCCGCTCACCCTCGGCGGCGAGAGTAGTGCCGCTGAGCGCGAGAAGAAGCGCGAGGAGCCGGATCAGCACCTCAGAACTCCAGGCAGATTTTCCCGAAATGCTTCTGGGATTGCTGATGGCGGAAGGCGTCGGCGATGCTGTCCAGAGGATAGGTGCTGTCGATCACCGGCTTGATACCGTTGGCGGCTATGGCGCGGTTCATGTCGATCTGATCCTTGCGGGAGCCGACCATGATGCCGGTGACACGCAGCTGGCTGGAGAACAGAAGATAGGTCGGCACTTCGCCCGAAATCCCGGTCAGCACGCCGATGAGCGCGATATGGCCGCCCATCCGACTGGCGAACATCGACTGGGTCAGCGTACCCGGCCCGCCGACCTCAAGCACATGGTCGACGCCGCGGCCCCCGGTCAGCTCCTTGGCTTTCTTGCCCCATTTGGGTTCGGACTTGTAGTTGATCAGATGATCGGCCCCCAGCGCCTTCAGCCTTTCCAGCTTCTCGTCGGACCCAGAGGTGGCGATGACCGTGGCACCCGCCGCCTTGGCGAATTGCAGCGCGAAGCAGGAAACTCCGCCGGAGCCCTGGACCAGAACGAAATCGCCCGGCTTTACCTGCCCCGCCGTCACCAGCCCGCGCCAGGCGGTCAGAGCGGCGCAAGGCAAGGTCGCCGCCTCGGCATGGGAATAGCCGGGCGGGGTCTTGGTGAAGGCGGTGGCCGGCAGGGTCACGAACTCGCGGGCAAAACCGTCGATCGTATCGCCAGGAATCTTTGCGACGGCGGCCGGGGTTGCATCGTCCAACAGCCAGCCGGGGAAGAACATGCCCATGACGTGGTCGCCGGCCGCGAACTCGCTCACGCCCTCGCCCACCGCCACGACCTCGCCCGCACCGTCCGACATCGGAATGCGGTTGTCCGCGGTCTTCAACTGCCCGATGGCGATGACATAATCATGGAAGTTGAGCGAGCTGGCATGGAGGCGGACGGTGATCTCCCCAGGCTTTGGCGGGGTCGCGTCGGCGACATTCGCCATGACGAACTCGTCGAGACCACCCGGCGCCCTCAGCGTCATTGCCTTCATCTGTCATCCCCAAATTGGATTCACGGGAAAAGACCTCTCAGCCGTTTCCCTTCGCGAACTTTTTCGACACCGATCGCCATTGCGGCGGTGCGATTGGAGATATTCTCCGCAGCGGCGCGTTTTGTCACCTGGGTAAAGGCCATTTCCAGCAAACGGTACAATTTATCGTTGACCTCGGTCTCGGCCCAGAACAGCTGCTGCAGGTCCTGCACCCATTCGAAATAGGAAACGATGACCCCGCCGGAATTGCAGAGAATATCGGGGATGACGAGGACTTCGTCGCGGCGCCGGTCCAGAATCCGGTCGGCCTCGGGCGTCGTCGGGCCGTTGGCGCCCTCGGCCAGGATACGGCATTTGATCCGCCCGGCGTTCTCGCCGTTGATGACCCGCTCGACAGCGGCGGGGACCAATATGTCGCAAGGCTGTTCGATCAACTCGCCCGGGTCGATCGCAAGCTGCTCAGACCAGCCGGCCAGCACGCCGCGATTGGCCCCGGCATGGCGTTCGATCGAGTCGATATCCAGCCCCCTGGGGTCGTAATAGGCGGCGGTATGGTCGCTTATACCCACGATCCGCGATCCGGTGCGGCGCGCCAGATTAATGGCCGTGACGCTGCCGACATTGCCATAGCCCTGGACGATGGCCGTCGTGCCGACGGGGTTGATCTTGAGTTGATTGAGCGCGCGCTCGACCAGATAGACGACGCCGCGGCCGGTCGCCTCTCGCCGCCCCACCGTGCCGCCCAGGGCCACCGGCTTGCCGGTCACGATCTCGGGCACGGCGTGACCGATATGCATGGAATAGGTATCCATGAACCAGGCCATGACCTGTTCGTTGGTGCCCATGTCCGGGGCCATCACGTCGGTGTGAGGGCCGACGAAGGGGATCATCTCCTGCATATAGCGGCGCGACACCGCCTCAAGTTCGCGAATGGATAATTTTTGCGGGTCGCAGGCAACGCCGCCCTTGGCCCCGCCGTAGGGCAAACCCGCGAGCGCGCATTTCCAGCTCATCCACACCGAGAGCGCGCCGACCTCACCGATGTCGACATTTGGCGCGAAACGCACGCCGCCCTTGGTCGCGCCGAAGGTCAAATGATGCTGCACCCTGTAACCCTCGAAAACGGTGGTGCTGCCGTCGTCCATGTGGATCGGGATCGAGACGGTGATCGCCCGCTTAGGGTAAAGTAGCCGGTCGCGCTCATCTAGCGGAATGTCCAAGTGATCGGCAATTGCACCGAACTGTTCCCTCGCCATGGCGAAGACCGGGCCGGTATAGATAGTCATGGATAGTCCTCTGCAGATTTATCGGGAGCGCACCTATCCGAGTTCGACCGGGCGCTGTTTCCCTAAGCATTAATGTAGTGTTCTTGTGCCGTCCGTCACCTGCGCAATCCCGGAATAGCTGGGTCCCGTGCGCCCGCGAAATCGGGCGACTGGGGCATAACCCCGCACCGGGTTCGACAGTATTCCCGCGAACCGATAGGGTTCTGCATTCAAGTCAAAAACCATAGGGGATAAAATGGCGGACCTGGAATTTGCTGGAAAAGTCGCGCTTGTGACCGGCGGCGGCAGCGGGATCGGCCGGGCGACCGCCATCGCCTTTGCCGCGGCGGGGGCCAAGGTTGCGGTCGACGATATCGTCGATGCCGGCGGACACGAAACAGTACGCACCATCCAGAACGCAGGCGGCGAGGCGATCTATATCCATGCCGATGTGCGCGATGAGGAGGCCGTGAAACGGATGGTGGAAACCGCCGTGCATGAATTCGGCCGGCTGCATTTCGCCTTCAACAACGCCGGTATTTCCGGCGGTGCGCGGCCCGAGGAATTCTGGGACAGCGCAATTTTCAACGAGACTTTCGACATCAATGCGCGCGGCGTCTTCTACTGCATGAAGCATGAGATCGCGCATATGTTGCATCATGGCGGCGGCGCTATCGTGAATACCGCATCGGTGTGCGGCATGGCCGGCCCGGGTCATCCGTCCTATGTCGGGTCCAAGCATGCCGTCGTCGGCATGACCCGCACGGTCGGCATGGCCTATGCGGCGCAGGGCATCCGGGTGAACGCGGTATGCCCCGGCGCGATCGCCACGCCGATGGTCCAACGGGTGATGGCCGACAACCCGGCCAATATCAAAGCCATCGAAAACCTGCATCCGATGAAGCGCATCGGCGAACCGCAGGAGATCGCCGACGCGGTGCTGTTCCTCTGTTCGCACCGCGCCTCGTTCATCACCGGCCATCCGCTGGCCGTCGACGGCGGCAAGTTGGCGGGATAGGGATGGAGGCCTTCGCCCCAACTCTGCTGGCCGGGAAAGTCGCGCTCGTCACCGGTTCGACCTCGGGCATCGGTCTGGCGACGGCGGAGCAGCTCGGTCGAGCGGGCGCACGCGTTGTGGTGCTGAACGGACGTAACCTTGCCGCAGGTGCGGCTGAGGAACAGCGGCTGTCCGCCCTGGTGCCCACAACCGCCTTCCGTTTCATTGCCGCCGATTACGCAGACCAAGCACAGCTGGACCATATGTTCGGCGAGATCGCCCGGTCGTTCGGCGGTCTGGATATTCTGGTCCATACCGCGACCGGTGGCGGCCCGCCCGACCTGTTCATGAATATCGACCCCGCCGATTGGCAGCATACGCTGGAGGGCAAGCTGATCAGCCTGATGCGCTGTTGTCATGCCGCGATCCCAATGATGATGGGGCGCGGCGGCGGGGCGATCGTCTCTGTTGCCTCGGACGCGGCCAAGCTGGCGACCCCGGGCGAAGCGGTGATCGGCGCAGCTTTTGCCGGCAATGCGATGTTCATCAAGACGCTGGCGGTCGAATTGGCGCGGCACAATATCCGCGCAAATGTCGTCACCCCCTCGATTACCCGTAACACCAAAACCTATGACAGCGTCATGGCCGGCGAGTTCAGCCGCAAGCTGTTCCAAAAGGCTGAGAAACGCGCACGGCTGGGTGTGCCGGTGCCGGAAAACATTGCGCCGATCATCGCCTTCCTGGCGAGCCCGCTGGCCTCACACATCACCGGCCAAGTGGTCAGCGCCAATGGGGGAATTTCGGTCGCCTGACCTGCGCGGTCAGCTGTCCAGCACGTCCCTGATCCGGGCGGCCAGCTGTTCGAAGGTGAATGGCTTGGCAATCAGCTGGACGCCCGGCTCCAGCCGCCCCTGGTGCACGATGGCGTTGCGGGAATAGCCGGTGGTGAACAGCAAGCGCAGATCGGGGCGAATCGCCCGCGCTTCGTCGGCCAGCATGCGCCCGGTCTTGCCCGGCAGCACCACATCGGTGAACAGAAGATCGATCCGGCCGGGACGCTGCACGATCCGCATCGCCAAGTCCGCGTCCTCTGCCTCCATCACATCATAGCCCAGTTCGTTCAGGATCATGACGCTGTAGTTGCGCACATCCTCGTTATCTTCGACGACGAGTACCACTTCGCCCTTCTGCCCCTCGGGGGCAACCAGTTCCGCTACCGCCTCAACATCATCGGTGGCGCCAAAATAGCGCGGGAAATAGAGCTTGACGGTCGTTCCCTGCCCTTCCTCGCTGTAGATCGTGACATGGCCGCCCGATTGCTTGACGAAGCCATAAACCATGCTGAGCCCGAGCCCGGTGCCCTTGCCGACATCCTTGGTGGTGTAGAAGGGCTCGAAGACATGTTCGACGACCTCTTTCGACATGCCGATACCGCTGTCGCTGATCGATACCACCGCGTATTGGCCGGGAATGACCTCCGAATCAGTTGCAGCGTAGGATTCATCCAGCATGGTATTGGAGGTTTCGATGGTCAGTTTGCCACCGGCGGGCATCGCGTCGCGGGCGTTGACCGCCAGGTTCAAGATGGCGATTTCCAGCTGGTTCTGGTCGACCTCGACCGGCCTTAGCCGCGGGGCCAAAACACCCTCGAGTTCGATCGTCTCACCCAAGGTCCGGTGCAGAAGTTCCGTACTGTCGCGAACCACCACATTAAGGTCGAGCGGCTTGGGTTCGAGCGGTTGACGACGGGAAAAGGCCAGCAGCCGCGATGTCAGGGTCGCGGCGCGGCGCGCACCCTGAGTCGCCATGTCGATGCCGCGGTTGAGGCGCACATTGTCGCTAGGCACGCTTTTGCGGACCATGTCGAGGCCACCGATGATGATGGTCAGAAGATTGTTGAAATCATGCGCCATGCCGCCTGTGAGCTGCCCGACAGCCTCCATCTTCTGCACCTGGCGAAGTGCATCTTCCGCCTTCGCCCGCTCCGCAACCTCGCGTGAGACACGCTCCTCAAGCTTGGCATTCAGCTCCAGCAGCGCGTCCTCCGCTACCTTTTCGTTGGAAATATCGATGACTGCCCCGACGAAGCGGTTTGCGCCTGTGAGACCCTTTTGAATCTCGCCTCGGGCTACGACCCATCTTGGCACATCCCCACCGACCAGACGGTATTCCGCCTCGTAGGGCTCCCCCGTTTCGATCGCATGGGCGATCCGTTCCATGACCCGCCCGCGGTCCACGGCATCGACGCCCTCAACGAGACTGGAGAGCGGAACACCCTGGGCCGCATCGTCCTCTGACACCCCGAAAATTGGGTCAGCGGACCAAGAACCGTTGTGCGGCCGCTCTCGACATCCAGTTCAAAGACAGCAATGCGCCCAGTCGACAAGGCAAGATTCAGCCTTTCGTTCGTCATCAGGAAACGCTGCTCGCTGCGCATCACTTCGCGCGCCGATTCCGCCCGCATTCTGGCCATCTGGATGTTGGCGGAAACGCGCGCCAGCAATTCGCGCGCCGCAAACGGCTTTATTAGATAGTCGTCCGCCCCGGCATCGAGACCTTCGACCTTGGCCTCTTCGCCGTTCCCGACTGCATCAACTGCGTAACCCTGGGCGAGCAACAGCCGCCGGACATATTCGCGCATGTCGGCGTTGTCGTCGGCGAGCACGATCCGCTTGCCGGTCCCAGCCAATATCGTGCCCGCGGAGGCGGACGCGGAGGCGCCGACGATCGCAGCGGTCCCGGCTTGGCCGGCGATGTCGCCGGTTCGGGCAGCCACCGCAAAGCTTCCTCGACGAACGCCTGGGTATTGACCGGAGATGCCGAAGAACCGCTTTCGCGGATCAGTTCAGTCGGCAGATGGTCGGTTCCGAAAGCCAGCCGCACGGTAAAGGCCGTACCTTGCCCAGGCGTGCTTTCGGCGGCGATCGAACCGCCGTGAATCTTTACAAGCTCCTGCACCAGGGCGAGACCGATGCCGCTGCCCTCGAAAGTGCGCCCCTTCGCCCCTTCGATACGATGGAAGCGTTCGAATAGCCGCGGCAATTCCTCCGCGGCGACCCCGATGCCCGTATCGCGCACGCAAAGTTCGGCAAATTCACCGTCGGCCGAAGGAGACACATCCACCGACACACCGCCTTGGAAGGTGAATTTGAAGGCGTTGGACAGCAGGTTCAGCAGAATCTTTTCCCACATGTCGCGGTCCAGATAGACCGCCGCCGGCAGAGGCCGGGACCGAATGACCAGTTCAAGCCCTGCCTTTTCCATGGCGGAGCGAAAACTCGAGGCGACTTCCGCGCTGAAAGACGCAAAGTCGGTCGGCACGAAGTTCGCCTGCACGCGTCCGGCCTCGATCCGCGAAAAATCGAGCAGACTGTTGACCAGACGGAGCAGCCTGACCCCATTGCGGTGCGCAAGCTCGACCTGGAAGCGCACGCCTTCGGCGTCCCCTTCGGGACGAGCCAGAACCTCTTCGAGCGGCCCGAGCATCAGGGTGAGAGGGGTGCGGAATTCGTGGCTGACATTCGAGAAAAAGGCGGTTTTGGCGCGGTCGATCTCGGCCAGTGCCTCGGCGCGTTTGCGCTCTTCGTCATAGGCGCGCGCAGTCGCCAGCGCCGCTGCAATCTGGCCGGCAAGCAGATTAACGAACCCCTCATAGCTGCGGTCAACCGTGCGATAGGGATTGAGGCCGACAACCAGGAAGCCAGCCACGGCCTTTTCCTGGGCCTGCTGCGCGAGCCGGACAATCAGGGCCTATGCGGAGGCCTGTCCCAGGCACCGGTTGGCAGCGCGTCGAAACGCGTCGCGAGGTCTTCGACGATGACATACGACCCACCCGCGATGATGGGCTCAATCGGCCAGGCCGTATCTTCGATATCCAGCGCGCCACGCGCGATCGGATGATCCGGCTCCATTCCGGAAAAGGCGGCCAGACGCGCCGAGGGATCGTTGGCCTCAAACAGATAGGAGAGGGTGAAGGGAAGATCGGTCAGGTTCTCGGACAATTGCGCTGCAACCGCGCGTAACAGCTCGTCCTGGGTCTTCGCCGTCGCCGCCGCCGAGGCGACCTTGCGCAACGTCTCCAGTCGCCGCTCGTTGATGACACGCTCGGTTTCCTCCACGACCACGCAGAACATCCCCGCGATCGCCCCGGCATCGTCGAACAGCGGGCTGTAGGAAAATGTATGGTAGGTTTCCTCTTTGAAGCCGCTGCGTTCGAGCAGCAGCAGCATGCCTTCCGAATAGGTCGCTTCGCCGGTCCGCAGCACATGGTCGATCAGCGGACCGATATCGGGCCAAATCTCGGCCCAGACCACCTTGGCCGATTGCCCGATTGCCCAGGAGTATTTCACGCCGAGCGTCGGTCGGTAGGCGTCGTTACAGAAAAAGACGAGGTCTTCCCCCCAGGCCATCCACATCTGATAGCGCGAGGTCAGCATCATTCGCACGATAGACTGGAGACTGCGGGGCCAGCGCACCGGATCGCCCAAGGGGGTCCCGGCCCAATCGTGCGACCGCATCAGGGTCCCGACGTCGCCTCCGCCTTGAAAGACATCCTGGGATGCTGTTCCGCCGTCCGCAACGGTCATTCACACCTCCACCGATATCGCCGCGCAGGAAACGCGCGAGAACCGCCGAAGGTCCCGCGTGCGCGCAAAATTCCTCATTATTAGTTAGCGTTACGGCGCATCGCGAGGGAAAATGTTATCTTATTCCGGTGCGGCGTCCGCGGCCGTCCATCGATACGATCTGAAGCGACACAACGCAGTTCAGTCCCTCGCACATTTTCAACAATGAGCGTAAGATGACCGATAATACTTCCTCGGAGATGCGGCGATGGCAAATTTACTAAAGCGCGATGCAACGATAATCGACGCTCTTCCGACAATAATCGCCAAAGAAGAATTTGTTCGACTGATCCTGGGTAATTTGGCGAAGTGCAAGAAATTGCACGGAAATGCCAGCGTAAGGATCGGTGTCACCGGCGACGGGACTGCGCCTCATAATAGAATTAGCTATATCGACGAAGCTGGCGCGGAAGTCGCGGCTGGCGCCTATATCGGCGCCAGCCCTTTCAAGAACCTGACCCGGGTTCACGACGACACCTGGAGCACCGCATCGATGACCTTGCCCGAGGTTCAGGCGCTGCTGGGCGAGATCCGCCAGTTCAAACCCAACCATCCCGTCAACGAAATGCCGAGCCGCGCCAAAGGGAATTCCAAACGCGCGATCTAGAGCGCCGCTGCGGGAATAATAGGCGTAACAGCGCCTTGTCTCCCCGCGAATTTGCCTCCCCCCGCGGTTTCCGATAGGAACAAATCAGTCCTATTTGCTGCATTGCGGAACTCAATGAGTCCTTTGGACGGCCCGCTCGCCGCCTATCATGATCGCGTAGCCACCGGCGTCTTAGCCCCCGACAGCGCGCAGAAACACGCCGCCGCCCAACTGGACGGGCTGTGGCGCAAGCTGTCTGCGCCACGGCCGCAGCGCCGCCTGCTGGGCCGCCTCTTCTCCGACAAGGCACCCGCGCCGCGCGGTCTCTATCTTTGGGGACCTGTCGGGCGCGGCAAGACCATGCTGATGGATCTATTCTTCGACGCGGCAGGCGAACCGAAAAAGCGCCGAGTCCATTTCGCTGCTTTCATGCTGGAAGTCCATGCCCGGCTGCATGCGCTGCGCGGAGCGGGAGATGGCGATGCGGTCGATACCTTGGCGCGCCAGATCGCGGGCGAGGTTCGCCTGCTGTGCTTCGACGAGTTCCAGATCACCGATATCGCCGACGCCATGGTTCTGGGCCGCCTGTTCACCGGCCTGTTCGCAGGGGGTGTCGTCGTCGTGGCAACCTCCAACACCGTGCCGGACAATCTCTATGCCGGGGGTCTGCAGCGCGCATTGTTTCTGCCGTTCATCGCCCTGTTGAAGACCAAAGTCGATGTGGTTGAGGTTGCCGGGCCGGATGATCATCGCCAAGGCCGGATGCACGGCAGGCGTGTTTATCTGGTGCCGGCCGACGGTGCAGCAGACACCGAACTGGCAGCCATCTTCAAGGATCTGGCGGCGGGCGCGGCGCCCCACCCGGCTACGATCCCGGTCGAAGGCGGGCGACATCTGAATATTCCGCGCGCCGGGCCGAAGGTTGCCTGGTTCCAGGCGTCCGACCTGATCAGCGAGGCTTTGTCCGCAGCCGATTATCTGGCGCTGGTTCAGGCCTATGACACGGTCATGATCTCACATCTGCCCAGGCTGGCGCCCGATCAGCGCAACGAGGCACGGCGGCTGATAACCCTGGTGGATGTGCTTTACGACGCCGGCACGCGACTAATTGCCAGCGCCGACTGCCTGCCCGAATTCCTCTATCCTGGAGGGTTGCACGCCACGGAGTTCGAGCGTACCGCCAGCCGGTTGATCGAGATGCAGTCGGAAGGCTGGGTCAATGCCAAGGATGAGGCCGAAACCGACAAGGCCGCGGAATAGGCCGATGCTGTTCGGCCCGATCCGTACCTATATCACTGTCGGGGCGACCCAAGGCGTCATCCTGGCGGTTCCGCTGTGGCAGAAAGCCCTGGCCGGGCAGACTCTGCCGCAATCATGGGCCGAGACCAAGCCGATCCTGTTCGCACTCACGATGGCGACAGGCCATGGCGTTCTGCGCATGTACAGCTGGCTGCCCAGCCTGATTTACCACGTGGGCTTTCACCACGTGGCGTTTCAGCACTGGCTGTTCGACGGCTGGTGAGGCGGCCCGCGTCGCCCCTTAGAACCCCGGGATGTTGCCGACTTCCCAGAAG
>Ga0182030_10004285_pt1 | contig 30429 bp, 23 predicted proteins | sample 812S3MmetaG_FD_121299 | JGI IMG/M metagenome (GOLD analysis project Ga0182030, IMG submission 121299) | Permafrost microbial communities from Stordalen Mire, Sweden - 812S3M metaG (Illumina Assembly) | ecosystem: Environmental > Terrestrial > Soil > Wetlands > Permafrost | place: Sweden...
TAGTGCAGTTTTTAATTGTTAATAATGGCGACTTAGATCGCATACTAAATTAAAATTTCAGCTCCTATTTAGGATGACTGCACATACTGCACTATGCTTTTCTTACATAATTACTTTACTTTGAATTCAGGAGCATCCCAAAAAATAGCTTTAGCGTTGATTACTACTAATCATGTTCCTGGCTGTCCCTATACCAGTTTTGACAGCATAAAAGTCGTGGCGGATACTGCCTGGGCAAATTACCATAATCCTCCCGCGCAAACCTACGTCACGACCTTACCGACAACGAGCACCATACAAATTTATCCTAACCCAGTTTTCAATCAACTGTATATTGTGAATAACTACAGCGCCGGCGAGGAGTACATAGCTATTTATAATATGCTGGGCCAAAAAGTAAATCTGCCAATAACTAAAAACGGCACAGGGGATATCATTGATGTGAACAGCCTGCCCACGGCTATGTATTATATCGTGTACCGAAAAGACAACGTTCAAAAAACGGAGAAGTTTTTGAAAGAATAGTGTTTGCTTTGTTTTAGTTTCAAAGGCTTGTATTTATCTAAATACAGGCTTTTTTGTGCAAATTATTGTATTGTTATTTATATTGCGGAGTAATAGTATCCGGCAATATTTTATGCAGCGCTCCCAATTTCTTTTGTTTATTTTTTTACTTGTTGCATTTAGTGCTTGCAAAAAAGACCTCCTACAATGGCAAAAGGTACAGCAACTAAACAGCAATACGACTGCCCGGCTCAACAATATCCACTTTGTTAGCGATAACGTTTGCGTGATAGGTGGCGGCATACAATGGCAACAATCGGATGTACTGAAATCCACAGACGGTGGATACACATGGACAGACAATTCTTATCCTGCCGCTACAGCGGAAATGATTGGGATGGGAGTCTCCACCAACGGGGAAATTTATCTTAGCGGCGTTTACGGGAATATTTTACACTCCAAAGATTCAGGGGCAACCTGGCAATACAGCCGAATAAATGATTATCTAAATGATGTTGGCGGCACATTTGCTACACCAGACACTGGGATTTTCGTAAGCAGCGTATTGCAAAGACAGTGCGGCATAACACGAGTTGATTCTAATTTCAACATTCTAGACGAACAAACTTACCAATTTGGTTTAAACAATATTTACATGATTAGCTCATCAGTTGGTTATGTAATAGGCTATGGCACGGTTATGATCACTAAAAACAGGGGAAATACATGGAACTTTCAGAACGTCGAAGGCGATAATTTTGAAGCAATGGATATCCACGGCGAAGAGATATGGATGTGTGGCTACATGGGTAGCGTGTTTCATACCGCTGATGGCGGTAATAACTGGCAAAGACTGCGCAATGGAAATGATATTACACTGCCCAGGTATAACCTTCTAAATATATTGTTTAAAGACAGCCTGCATGGCTGGGCTGTTTGCGATAATGGCAAAGTCATATTTACAGACGATGGTGGTAATCATTGGGAAGAATACAACCAATTTACGACTACCGCGCTTCGCAGCATTGCGTTGTGCCCTAATGGCGATTTGCTTGTTGCCGGAGATTATGGAACTCTATATAGAATCAGCCCCTGATAATCGTTAATGAACTACTCTAAATATTTCACACCATGCGTATTTTCGTTCAAACCTATTAATCAGCTCAAGCTTATTTTCCCTTTTAATATTATTAATTAGCACAGTATCGTTTTCATCTGCATCAAAAATGCAATATTCAGTTTCCTTAGAAAATTCCCACTGAATATGATTGAATTTTCTGCCTGAAAGATATCCGTCATATGGCTCACTCAGGTCGCTGCGTAAAAGGGTCGTAGTGAAAATATACTTGTCGTATAAATTCTGTTTTTCGCAAAAATTGACCATTTGCAGGTCTGTCGTTACGGAAGGTGAATAATCCATATCCCCGAATGTTTTATGCTTTGCATAGAAGAAAATACTTGTGATAACTAGACCTGCAATTATGAGCGGGAAAATTACCTTTAACTGCGAAAAAACCTTAGTGATCAATATAGCCCCGATAATATAGAAAGGCGGAAATACACACATCAAATACCTAGGGATATAATAATTGACGGAGCTAAAGATCAAATAGAAAATAATGAAAATGGATAAAGCAGGAATAATTTTCTTCTCATTTAGCGTAAATTTTATGCGCCTGAGAAAAAGTATTATCAAAAGTGAAATGATGATAAAAAAACTAAAGCCATTCCTGCCATCGTATATGAACAAATAAGCTGCTGCGGAAGGTAAGGCTTCCTTGAAATTTTTCCAGGAAGATGAAATGTAATCCATATAAAAGGGGTAGAGGAACCACCCAAACTTTATTTTTTGAATAATAAAATTCAACGAGGCAAGCAAAACTGGTGCGCTTATTAATACAAGTTTTTTAAAGAATTGGGTACATTCCTTTCCTTTGGAATTGACAAAAACGAATAATTCATAAACAAACAATGCGACGAAAAGTACTCCGCCGGATTCCTTAGTTAGCAGCATTGAGGTACCGAGAATTATAAATAAGATTGTTTTTTTTCTGAAAAAGGCCATGAAACATAACATAGTCCATAAAGCCATTAATACTTCCGGCATCAAAAAGGCAGACTGCGCAATGAAAATAGCCTGACTGCTAAACAAGATACAGGCCACAAGGCCAATTTTTTCAGAAAAAAACGTTCTACAGAAAAAATAAATTGTAATAATTAATGAGATTGAAACAAGTATAGCAAAGCTATGCCCGGATAATAATCCTGTTCCGAATATTTTCATCCAGGCAGCAGCAAGAAAATGAAACATTAAGGGGTGGCCCCGGGCCACAAATGTGGGTATTGCACCTGGCATAAGACTTAACCCGTTATCGTACAGATCATGAACGCCAACGCTATACGGCCATGCCTCATCCCAGTAGTATGGCAAAAAAAGAAAGCGAAACTTATAACTTAGAAGTGCAATAATAATTAACCCAATCGCAGTTGCATATTTGTATTTTCGTAGCTTCTCCCAATTCATAAAAAAATAGTATAGATAAGCCTAAAGGCCCATTCCAAAACCGAATTCAGCAAACTCAGCAACAGCTAAATGGGCTTCCAAAAATGCACATAAAAAAAATTCTTTGATTGGGCCATGCTCTCTCTGCACAATGTAGAGATTACCACCCACTTTTTCATAAAAAGGCTCCTGTATACCAAAGGTTTGATGCGTGTAGTATCCAAATTGCAGTACCACCCCCACTCTGCCTAACAAAAATTCGTTGCCGACAAATACAGCGGTTTTATATGAATTCCAATTCTCCTCACCAGGTCCTACGAGCCCTATATTATTGCGCAAATAGGAGTGGATCTGATCTGAATAAGAATAGTCAAAGCCGCCAAAGAGTTTATTTTTGCTGCTCCAGCGTTTGCTCATGTAGACAGTTCCGAGGTAAATGGGGTATAATGGCCCTAAAGGGGCGTTTGAGGCGTTTAAGCCCATAGTGAGCCGGAATTGAAACAGCCACCTATTTTTAAGTGGTTTCAAATCCTGCTTAATCAGTTTTGGGGTGGAGGTCGTGGGCCAATATTTGAGGCCAACATGAGCACCGGGCAAGTTTACACCGAGATTGGGCTGGTGGAAGGAACCATCTGAGTAATGAGAGAAATTAACTCCAAGCTGCGCATCCCAGTGCTTATTGATATGGTAGCGGAGATCAGTGGTGAAAGAAAAGTAATCATTTAGTTTACTGCCAATCGCATTGTTGATGGTATCAGCAGGGTTAATGCGGGAATAATCTCTTGTTGCATAAGCGATCCCATCCCCTATTCGCAAAGTCCATTCGAGCTTTCTGCCGGAAATAAGAGGAATTACAATGTTAGGATAAAGGCTGAACAAGCGGCCATAAACAGAATCAATGCCATAATTGGTATAGGTAAATCCTATGCCTACAATGGGGTATTTACGGCGCTGCTGCCAATCTTTTCTGCCATAGGTTTTCCATTGTAAATTAATATCTGCACCGGTTGTCAATTTAGGTAATGGCAGCTCGAACTTAGTTTCATGCTTCAACACATGGCCCTCAAAGACATTAGCTTCTATGCCAAATCCGTCCCACTGGTTTTGATCCTGTGCAGCACACAACAAGGGGATTGAAGAATAAAAAATAAAAAATAAAAACCGTACTGCGTAGCGTATCATCAAATGAAAAAGGATGGACAAATATAAGCAAGTTTTACAAAATGTTTTGGTTGCGAAGTGTACTTTTATTTTGTTGTACTTTGGATGAAAATTGCTGAATGAAAGTTAAAAGCACGTACCTGTATATATTCCTGGCGGGCATACATGTGCTTATTATATTCATTGCATTTCCAGCCTTTTTCCTGCATGGCCGGGATGCTATTTTTTGCAATTGGGGCGATGGTATAAAAAATTATTTCACCCTCTATGGCTATGCAAAAACACCTATAGGGGTAGATGGCATTTTTAAATACAATGCTTTTGCTTATCCTTTCGGCGACTATGTTTATTATACAGATAATACCCCGTTTTTTTCAATTCCAATCAGATGGTTTTGCCACTATGTCTGCGATATATCCGCCTACACCATACCTGTGTTTAATTATTTTATTATAGCCAATATCCTGGTTAGCGGCCTGCTTGTATTGTTCATTTTTAAAAGGCTGTTAGGAAAGAACATATTTTCGTTTTGCCTGGCAATTATATTGCCATGGACGAACATACAGGTGCAGCGGATATGGGATGGCGATTTTAATTTATCCTGTTCTGTATTGCCACTCAGTGCTCTTGCGTTGTTTATTATATGGTATGACAACAGGGCATATAGCCGAAAAAAAATAGCTGTGGCAGCATGCATGATCGTACTACTGGTCTTTTCGTTTATTGTGCATGGTTATTATATAGCTATAATCTCGTCGTTTTTAGTTGCCATGTTATTTTTTGCAGGTATTATATTGTTCCGGGAAAAATTTGGGAAACAAAATCTTCTTGCAGCAGTTATAGTTCCCCTGGTGGCATTAGCGGCGGTAATGTCACAATTGTACGCTACAGATAAATATCTAAACATTCGGAAAGATGGCGCCATGTGCTATGACTTGGCTGCCCTTAAAACAAATTTCATGTTGCTTTTTACGCATTATGATTTTCATACGCTTGGTTTCCCAATTGCATCTACCAAGCCACAGAATATGGAAATAGCCGTGTACTTAGGAAACGTGGGCCTTTTTGCTTTTGGAGCCATATGGGTTTGTGCTGTATTTAGTACAAACTTCCGGCACAGGGTATTCACTATCCAAAAGAGTTTTTTTACGGACCCACTTAAAAAATCAATCTTTTGGGGAGGCATGCTTGGCCTTATCATATCCCTTGGGGAGCATTATAATACTAACCGGGATATTTTTAAAATATATACTCCACTACCCTGGTTGAATGGTCTGAGCACTAACCAACAACTTACTATTATAGGACTATGTGTACTGGTAATTTATGGCGTTATCCTAATGGTTAGTCCTAAAGCAAGGCAACAACTGATTGCAGCAAAAAACGGGTTTGCACGGCACCCTTATAAAAGAATCGGAGTGCTGTTGTGCGCTGCACTAATGATCTATTTATTTATTGGCCGGTACTCTGCACCTGTACTTAATATTCTGAATCCATTCTTTTACCTGCATTTTTTCACCAACCGGGTAGAACAGTTCAGAAGTCTATCAAGGTTTTGCTGGCCCTTCTTCTGGACATTTTATATCTGGATTATGTTCACAGTGATACAACTGTACAATCAATCCGGTAAAAGGACAAGAGGTGTAATTTTCATTTTATTCATATTGATTGGAGGCATTGAGGTTTCCGATTATGTAAGGAAGATGCGGCACGATGTCAACAACCCAAATATTTTTGCCGACCAGGAATTAGCAAAATTTCACGCGCTGAAATTTGACCCAAAGCAATACCAGGCTATTTTACCTATTCCCTATTACGTAGTAGGCTCGGAAGATTATCCGCATACCATTGATGACAATGATAACTGGAGCAAGTACACGATGCAGCTATCATTGTATTCCAGTTTGCCGCTTATGGCTTGCAAAATGAGCCGCACGCCGCCTGAGTTTTCTATTGCGTTATTAGACCTTGTCAGCAACGATAGTTTACAGCCTTTGCTAAAATCAAGGCTTAATAATAAGCCTGTACTGATATCATTTAACAGGACCCTTGTTAATGATCCAAACCAAATTAATGCCTGTGCTTCCGACAGACCGCTGACGAGAATATACTATGCAAAAGCGAATGAGTTTGTAACGCGCCATCACCTGCGGGCAATAGACAGTATGGGAGATGTGATTTTCTATAGCTGGACTCCTCCACAGTAATCAATGTATCCTGTCACCTCTTGGAGTGAGCAATTGCAATACCTACTCTTCAATTTTCAGCCATTGTTGCCATACCTTACGCGTTTTTCCTTCGGAATAATAATGCGTGGCAAGATCAATAAATAAACGATAATGGCCGGCTTCGGAGACCATAAATTTGTAATAGAAGTTCCGGAGGGCTTCTTCCTGCAAATTTTCAGACAGCAACCGGAACCGTTCGCAGCTCCTTGCTTCTATGAGCGCACACGTCATTAGCTTGTGCAATAGCTTTTCATCGCCGGGCACATTTTTGGGTGCATTTTCCAGCAGCAGGTTCACATATTCATTCTTACGCTGCCTGCCGAGTGAATAACCTCTCTTTTTCATTTCCGCCCATACCATACGGAAGTGTCCCCATTCTTCGGTAACTATGGGTGACAATGCATTTACAAGTTCCTCTTTATCCGGGTGTCGCTGAATAAGTGTTATGCATTGTGTGGCAGCCTTCTGCTCGCAAAATGCATGATCCGTAAGTATCTCCTCTATAGATTTTGCAGCGAGATCTGCCCAACGAGGGTCAGTGGGCATTTTTAGTCCAAGAATGGAATTGTCAGCAGTGCTCATCGTCTATATTTTAAATGATTTCAATCTCGCATTTTCCTGTATATTGCCGGTGCGCTTCAGAACACCCCAGCTTTGCAATTGGCCGCGTATTGCCCTCCTGATGGCTTTATACAATACATACAGCATCAGCCACCGATACACAATACGTTGGGGTATCAGCCATATCAGTTTAAGCACATTTTCTCTCTCAAAAACAAAAGCCAGTACGCCGACAGCAAGGTCAACCAGCATGAACAAACCATAGTATTTCAGGATCATCCAGCCGTTGCCGGTAAAAATACCGATGAGCATGAACAGATCTGCAAGAGGAGCTATAAGTGGTATGAGCATCTGGAATACAAGGATGTTCGGCAGTGCAACCAAGCCCAGCGAACCATAATCACGGTTAAATAGTGCGTCACGATTCTTCCAAAACGATTGCATGACACCAAAGCTCCACCTGAAACGCTGCTTGAGAAACTGCCGCAATGTTTCGGGTACTTCTGTAAGCGCCATTGCTTCATTCTCATTTTTGATAACGTAGCCAGCGCGCAACATCCGTATAGTGAGATCACAATCTTCGGCAAAAGTATCACTGGTAAACCCTCCTGCATTTTCGATAGCATTCTTCCTGAAAGCACCTATGGCGCCGGGTACCACTGTTATCGCGTTAATGTTTGCGAAAGCATTTCTATCGAAGTTCTGACTGGTGATATACTCAATGCTTTGCCACCTGGTAAGTATATTCACTTCGTTACCCACCTTTACATTTCCGGCTACGGCAGCTACTTTACTATCTGCAAAATGTCGCATAAGCAGCGATAATGCCTCAGGGGCCAGGTTAGTATCAGCATCAATGCACAATACATACTCGGACCCGGTTTGGACAATACCATAGTTGAGAGCTGATGCTTTGCCACCATTGGATTTAGTAAGCACTTTTACGCGCTCATTGTCTTTAAAGGCTGCAGCTACTTTTTCATAAGTGGCATCCTTACTACCATCATCTATAAAGATTATGTCAAAATCAGGATAGGTGCTTTTCAGCAAATTATTTACAGATCGTACGGCATTCACTTCTTCATTATATGCAGGAACAATAATGCTGACTCGAGGGCTTCCAGGTAACATATGCAGCGCTTGTTTTTTCTCTTCTCTATATTCCCTGATTGCAAAAAGGGCTAGCAATAATATTCTTGCAATGGATAAAATGATACACACAATAAACAAGTAAATCAATGTATGCCCGCCCCAATACCCAAACTCCGCCATGTAATAGCTGAACTGGATAAAATAGTAACTTTTATTTTTAGGCACCGCCGGCATTAGTTGCGCGCGGTTTTCACTGATCAGATCAGCGATAGTGGTAAAGGTGTAACCTTTGCCTTTAAAATATTTAATGATCTGGGGTAAGGCCTTTATGGTTTCTTCGCGATTGCCACCTGCATCATTCAGTAAAATGATGCTGCCCAGCGCCTGCTGCTGTATTATCCGGCTAAAGATGGTATCGGCAGCTACACCCTTTTCCCAGTCGTTTGGGTCGATGGATTCCCCTACCGTGAGGTAACCATTATCCTTTGCGAAGGCTACCGGTTCCAGCTCCTGCATGGTTTCCGGCTCTGAATCTGCGTTATAAGGCGCCCTGAAAAGCACGGTGGAATGCCCGGTGATACTTTCCAGCAATAGGCGGGTACTGTTGAGTTCCACTAACGCACGCTCCTTACTAATCTCCGCAATGTTTGGGTGGGTGAACGTGTGGTTGCCAATCTCAAAGCCTTCATTATATACCCTTTTCACTAACGGTATATTGTTCGCTGCATTTATTCCGATCATAAAGAATGCCGCGGGCACATGCTCATGGCTCAGTATATCTAATATGCGCGGGGTATAACGCTCGTCAGGTCCATCATCAAATGAGAGCACTATTTTTTTTAGTTTCTTACCGTACTTTTTTATCACAAAAATGGACGGCATGCTTTTATACTCCTCATTACTAATGAGGTCTTCCGCAGTATCTACAATAGTATTTATTTCGCCTGGCTTTGGTGTGCTTATCACATCCAGTATTTCTCCTTCACCAATATAATCCACATCATAACTTATCTGTACATTATGCAATGCCTCATAGTTGAAACTGTCTACTCCTTCATCACTTAAATCTTTATTGAAAAAATCCCACAACCGGGCATCTGCAGAGCCTAAACGCCAGAGGGCTACACCACCCGTTTCATATTGGGCTGCAAAACGCATAGTGTTAAAGTTGGTAGCTGCATCGGTAAAATATACTGTGTGCTCTACGTTACTTTCATCTGAATAATTGTAGCTGAGATTATAAGTAGTAGTATCAAATATCACTTTAGCCTCTGATTCTGAAGCTACACTCAGTGCCTCTGCATAAGTAACATCACTGCCTTTACTGCCTTTGGGCCAGTCATATCCATAACCTGCGATCGCCAATATCAGCTTCTGCGGGTCAATTTTTTTAACTGCTTCGTCGAGCGCTGCCTCTATCCATTTTTGTGAGCATATAGGCCCCGGCTCACTGCTGCTATTATATTCATCATAAGCCATGAGGAATATGTAGTCGTTATAATTGGCAAGCTCTTTTATATTGTAGTCGGAATTGAAAGGTGATACATCCTGTGTGACCAATAAGTGCAAGGCATGCATACCTGCATACAGCTCCTTCATAAATGAAATAAGCTGTTCATCCGAGTTTTCCTGTAGTTCTTCAAAGTCTATATTCACCCCAGCAAAATGATTCTGCTGTATCACTTTAATAATACCATTTATCAGTTTTGTTTTTTTATCCTGATCATTCAATATCCTATGCAGTATAGCACCATTAAAATCATCTCCTGAAAAATTAGACAACACTGCCACTACCGGCACACCTGATCCTTTGATGATTTCCTGCCCGCGCATGTCTGAATTTACCAGCACGGTATCTGCTGATGAATCAATAGTCATCCATAACGGCAAGAGCATGTTTAGCCGGGATACATTATTTTTCAGGGAAAAATAAGCTTGTTCATCACTGGCATCATAAAACGCTGCTCTAACTGGTGCCGCAAAATGATGAAGACTATCGGCCTTGCTTACGTACCTGATATGTTTGAGCTGTGCAGCTTTCCCCTCTATATACTTGCCAAAACCGGTATATTTTTTATCAATCGCATTAATGGCAGCATTTTTACTTGTATTAATAAGCGTGGTGTATTGGGCATTATCAGACCTTAGCTGCGGCACCTGAGGTATGAACAGGTCTTTCATTACTGCCATACCCAATACCACAAGCAGTAAGATGACGAGAAATAAAATGATCCTGAACGTCCATTTAAATCGCTGCCATCGTGTGGGTGACTGAGTTAAAAATACCTGTTTTTGGTTATCTGACATGAATCGCAAAGATAGCTGACCGAAACTGAGTTAACAATCCCATCAATACCAGCATGACGGGCAACAATAAGGTTTTTAATATTCAAAAGTTCTTTCTTATTTTTGCATAATGAACAGTGAACACGAATTTCTTCCCGGTAAACAATGGCAAACCCAGGAAAGAGAAGAAACAAATGTAATTGAAGAAGAGCTACATAACCTTGTAGTATGGAATGACGATGTGAATACGTTCGATTGGGTGATTACCTCTTTAATTGATATATGCGGCCATGAAACGATCCAGGCAGAGCAGTGTGCCCTTATTATCCACCACAATGGCAAGTGCGGAGTAAAGAAAGGCAGTTTTGATGACCTCCGCCCACAGGCCGAGGGCCTTATCGACCGGGGCATTAATGCTACCATTGATTGATGATAGCGATTTACCGGGTTAAATCTTACCCTTTCAACTGTTGGTAATAATTGGGGTCTATTTTAGGGTATCCTAAAGATTTCGCCTTTTCCATATCCTTCAAAGCTTGTGCTTTATTGCCTTTCTGGAAGTAGCATTTTGATCTTAAATAATAAGGCTCACTTAACTCCGGTTTCAATTCTATTACCTTATTATAGTCAGTTATTGCCGCATCGTAATTCTTTTTTTCTGCATAGTACACTCTCGCCCTGTTCATATAAGCAATGTGAGCTGTGGGATCGCACGAAATAGAAAGTGCATATTCCTGTAATGATGAGTCGGGCTTGCCAAGGATGTCCAGCAAATTAGCATAATTGCTGTGCGCGTCCGCAAAGTTAGGGAGCACCTGTAGCGCTTTTTTTAAATAGTAAGCTGATGAATCATAGTTGCCCTTCATACCATAAATAATACCGAGGCTGTTGAAAATATTGGCGTTTTTGTCGTCTATCTTCATAGCCGTAAAGAAGGTTTTCTTCGCCTCGTCTACCTGGCCTATATTCCGTTGTAGCTCTCCCATGCACACAAGCGCATTGGTATAGTCTGGTTTATGCAATATTGCCAGAGCAAAATTATAATAGGCCGAGTCACGGTCTAATGCTTTCTCTTTTTCATTAGTTGCATCTCCAAACCGCACATCGTATTCCTGCCCGAGATAAAAATAACCCACAGGTGCTTCGGGATGCTTTTCTATGTCATCTGTCCATATTGTTATGGAATCATGCCAGTTATTGCACCTTTGATAAGCCATGTATCCAAGTACCAGGCAATACAAGAGGGAACCCACCAATAAAACTTTACCGGTCTGAATTTTTGCACCTGCCTCAAAATATCCTGAAACGAACCATCCTGCAATAAAAAATAAGCCCAGGTATGGGATATAACCATAGCGGTCTGAAATAATAGCTCCGCCTACAGGAATGAATTGGAGCAGAAGGAAGATATTGATAATGAAAAATCCAATGCCGAAAAGGACTGCCTTATTTTTACGCGCGAAACGCCATACCACAAATAACAGCGCGGCTATAATTACAGGGTATACATAATAAGAACCGGGAAGCGCACCATTTTCTTTTAAAGGATAAGGATAGAAATTGCTTAGCCCGATCGGCACTATGGCTTTCCATAGATAGCTGCATAATGCGTAAGCGCCCAACGCAATTCTTTCCAGCGGGTTGAAATGCACATCAAGGCTGGCAAGAGCGCCTATCTTATCCTGTGCATGCACTGATAATATCCCGAAAAGTAACGCAAGGCCAAAATGGGGTATCTTCTCAATCAGCAATTTGAATGACCACTTCCTGTTTTCAAAATAATCGATAAGGAACATAGTTACCGGCAAGCTCACTGCCACTGATTTTGCCAGTAGCGATATGGCGAACAACATGATACCGGATACATACCAAATTGTCTTTTTACTACCTGCTGTTCTTATATAGTGTACATAAGTGGTAAGGGATAAAATAAAAAATAAACCATAAAGCACATCTTTACGCCCTGCGGCCCAGGCTATTGACTCCACGTGCATGGGGTGCAACCCGAAAAGCAAAGCTACAATTGCCGCAGCTACCGTACGGTGGGTAAGTACCCTAATAAAATAATAAACAGAGACAGTAACAAGCACGTGCAGGATCAGACTGTCCAAATGGTATAGCCATGGCGAGAGTCCTACGTAGCTGTATTCAATTGCATAAAGAAGTATGGTCAATGGGTGGTAGTTGCCCATCACAGGGTTATTTATAGAGAATATATTGGCGATACCCTTTGCAGAGCTATCTTTAATTAATGGGTCAGAAATGATATAACCGAGATCGTCCCAATTTGTGAATTCATTACCAATACAAACTTTGAGAAATAAAAAGGTAATTAGCGCAATACCTGTTACAATAAGTGGCTGGGCGTATCGCACCATAAAACTATTGTTTGGCGCCGTTGCGCTATTCCGGCTTGCGGGCGGCTGTTTTTGAGTATTTGAAGGGGTCTTTGCAGGCGAGCTACCGACATTAGTACCTTGCTTGTTTTTTTTCTGTGCCATGTCTTATGAAAAGTAATTGACTAAAGTTGCATTTTAAAAGATATTCCTTAAAGTTAAATAAAAAGCAAGAGCCTTAACTACAATTTAAAATCATGGTAATACTGCTGCGCCACTGCTTCATATTTCACCGCCATATCCATTTTGCCCAGTGCCTTGTATGACAATGCGATGTAAGGTATATCCTTCACATCTTTAGGGTCAATAGCGAGCGCCTTATTTAAAGCGTCTATGGTTAGGTCATATTGTTTTAGTTGGTAGTAGGCACGGCCCATTTTAGAATATCCTTCTACATATTTTGGGTCTATCGCTACGGTCTTTTTAAACATTTCTATCGCTTGCCGTATTTTTCCGGTATTCAGGTAAGCTACCCCGACATTATTTACCGCATTTACATCATTAGGGTTTTGCTCCACGGCTTTTAGAAAATGTGGTTCTGCCAGGTCAAACCTTAATTCCTGTGAATAAATGACACCAAGTTGCATTTCAGCACCGGGATACTTTGGATTTAATGCGAGCGCTTTACCAAAGTAATAAATCGCAGAATCATTCTGGTGGATCTGCGCAAGGGACGCGCCCAAATAATAAAAAGCATCGGCAAAATCAGGGTTTAATACTGTCGCCTTTTTATATGCCACTATTGCGGCATTGTACTTCCCATTGTTAGTACAGGCTGCAAATAAGTTACTGGCAGTGATATACTGAAAGGGGTTTTGGATCATTGCAAAAATAAAATGGGTAGTTGCCGAATCATAATTATGAACAAGGAAGTAAGCTTTGCCCAATTCAGTATGCGCATCAGAATAATCCGGGTAAATGGCTACAGCAGTATCGAGGAATGGAATGCCCTCAGCAATAAGTTGTTTCTGCTTAGTAGTATCCGTTTCTTTGGCATAAAGCGTTTCAACCATCTCATCTCCCAAATAAAAATAAAGCCTGCTGTCACGCGGGGACTTGGGAAGGTCTGCTTTAAACAAGGTATAATTATCCTTCCAGTCACTGTTTCTTGCAATGGTGAGCCCTGACAATACCAGGCATACAGGCAGAAGAATGGCTAATGCCAGCTTATTTTTATAAAAATCTGAAATACGGACCTCAACTCCCAATATCCACTTCTCGATCGCCAAAGCCACAACAAGGCAAAAACCTACTGATGCAAAAAATACGAATCGCTCACCCATTTGTGACCCAATGAGAAAGGGAATATTGGAAAACAGGGACAAAGTAACCAGGAAGAACATAATACCGAACGCCCAGGGATCTTTGTGGTCTTTAACGAACCTGTAAACAGCAATGATTGCCATGAGCACATACGTAGTCAGTGAAAGTAACGCCCATATATTCCCGAAACCCACAAATGGGATACTATTGTAGCAATAATCGTCATTGAGCGGATAAGGCACTACCAGAAGACATAAATACTTACCAAGTATCACCAGTGCCGTGGCAATACGTATTGCAGTCGTTGGCGCGCCAACCAGCGCGTTATCGATAAACTGGTAAATAGTAGTATTGCAATCGTAAGCGTTTAAAATAATTGTTCTGATTACAATAAAAACCGCTGATGCCAGCACCGTACCTATCGTCATAAATACTGCCCGTTTCTTATTCCCGTTTAGATAAAAGAAGAAAACAACAGGCACCACGGCAAGAAAAGTAATCACCGTTTCTTTAGAAAGAAATGCCAGGAACAAGGCAATGACCCCTGCAAACAACTGCCACGCCTTGCCCTTTTGCATATATTCAACGAAAATGTTCAAGCACACGAAACCGAAGAAAAAGCACATGATCTCATCGCGGCTCTTTACATTAGCCACCACTTCCGTGTGTATGGGGTGCAGGGCAAATAATAGCGCAGTAATAAATGCAACAACCGTTTTTTTGCGCTCAAATAATTTGTCGAGGAAAAGGAAAAGCAGCACCACGCAACCTGCGAAGAAAAGAATATTGAAAAAATGGCTCACGGCTGCAATCTCTCCGAAAAACTGATATTCAATGGCAAACATCACCAGCGTTAATGGCCTGTAGTTGTCACTTTTATTGAAGCTGATGCCTTTGGTACGCGGGGTCACGAACAATTCCGGAATGCCTTTGAATCCCTGTTTTACAATCGTATTTTTTGTAGTTACCACAGAATCGTCGAGGGCGTAATCGTTTTTTAAAGTATTGGCATAGACCAGCAGGGAAAGACCGGCCAGTATAATGCAAAGTACAGCGGTAACAGAAAGCTTCTTCTTGACCATGTTCGGCTTATTCTTTTCTGCTTTATCAGAAGGAGTGGGCCTTGGAGTAGCCTTTACTTGCAGCTTGGGGTTTGCTTTTTTTGCCATTAATATTTTTTGGTTATTTTCTGTTTCAAAAATATGTAATTATCCATTATGCTGTAGGTTAATGCACAGCTTCATTATGGTAATGATTACGTTAAAAAAATCATATAAATCAAGCCATTCATTTCTTTATGACAAAAATCATCATTTTTCGTTCCAACAGGATACTGAAATCGATTATCTTTGCGCCGTATTTTTATTTCGTTCACTTCCAAAAAAATAAATGATGAAAGTAACCGTAGTAGGTGCAGGAGCAGTAGGCGCAACCTGTGCCGACAACATAGCCCGAAAAGAGCTGGTAGAAGAGCTGGTATTAGTGGATATTAAAGAAGGTTTTGCTGAAGGCAAGGCACTGGATATTACCCAGACAGCTTCGCTGCTCGGCTTTGATACCCGTGTTATTGGTGTAACCAATGATTATAGCAAAACCGCCAACTCTGATGTAGTGGTCATCACGTCCGGCATACCCCGCAAACCTGGCATGACCCGTGAAGAACTGATAGGTACTAATGCACGTATAGTGGAAGATGTGTGTAAGAGTCTGCTGCAGTACTCGCCAAACGCGGTTGTAGTCGTGATATCCAACCCTATGGATACAATGACTTACCTGGCGTTAAAGTCTACCGGTCTTCCTAAGCATCGCATTATAGGCATGGGTGGTATTTTGGATAGCGCGCGGTTTAAATGTTATCTACAGAAAGAGCTCAACTGTTCGCAGAATGATCTTCATGCGACCGTAATAGGCGGACATGGAGATACAACGATGATCCCGCTAACCCGCCTCGCTACCATCAACGGCACACCGGTATCTAATATGCTGAACGCAGAGAAACTGAAACAGGTTACAGCAGACACAATGGTAGGCGGCGCTACACTTACTAAGTACCTCGGTACGTCGGCATGGTATGCACCGGGCGCCGCAGTAGCAGCACTCGTAGAATCTATCATCCGCAACGAAAGAAAAGTTTTTCCATGTTGTGTATACCTGGAAGGTGAATACGGGCAAACTGATATTTGTATGGGCGTACCTGTAGTTGTAGGAAAGAATGGCTGGGAAAAGATAATAGACTACAAACTGAATGACGAAGAGCAGGAAGCATTTAATAAATCAGCAGAGGCGGTACGCAGCATGAATAAAGTGCTCGATACGCTGGTAGCGTAATTTCAAAAAAAAGACAATTTAATTAAGAATAAAAAATGCCCTTCATTTTCGGAGGGCATTTTTTATTTTAGTCATATACCTATTAAGCCACCAGGAAATTATTTCAATTTAAATGCTTTTTTAACCTTGGTTACATAATCCAGTTTCTCCCAGGTAAAGAGTTCCACTTTCATTGTCTTTATTTTTCCGCTGGCGCTTTTAAAAGTCTTGGTTACTGTTTCTGGTTTGCGACCCATGTGACCATATGCAGCAGCCTCACTGTACATTGGCTGGCGCAGCTTCAGTCGCTCTTCAATAAAGTACGGACGCATGTCAAATATTTCGCTAACCACTTTCGCGATTTGTCCGTCACTCATGTCTACTTTAGCAGTCCCGTAAGTTTGTACATATATGCCCATTGGCTGAGCCACGCCGATTGCGTAAGATACCTGCACCAACACTTCATCACATACCCCGGCAGCTACGAGGTTCTTTGCTATATGACGCGTAGCATAGGCTGCTGAACGGTCTACCTTACTTGGGTCTTTGCCACTGAATGCGCCTCCGCCATGAGCGCCTTTGCCGCCGTATGTATCTACAATGATCTTACGACCGGTAAGGCCTGTATCGCCATGCGGGCCACCTATCACAAACTTGCCGGTAGGGTTGATGTGATACTTAATCTTGTTGTTAAAAAGGTGTTTGTGCTGTGGATAGCTTTCTAAAACGCGGGGGATAAGAATGTTCTTTACATCCTTCATTATCGTGTCCTGCATTTTCTTTTCTTCTGCAAAGTCATCGTGCTGGGTGGAGATCACAATGGCGTCTATACGCACAGGCTTGTTATCATCGCTATACTCCAGTGTCACCTGGCTCTTGGCATCCGGGCGAAGGTATTTCATTTGTTTCCCTTCGCGCCGGATGGCTGATAACTGCAACAACAGGTTATGAGCCAGATCCAGTGCAAGCGGCATGTAATTGTCTGTTTCATTGGTAGCGTAGCCAAACATCATACCTTGGTCACCTGCCCCCTGGTCTTCTTTTTTCTTTCTTTCCACACCCTGGTTAATATCTGCACTCTGCTCATGAATAGCAGAAAGCACACCGCAGGAATGTGCCTCAAACATATATTCGCTCTTTGTGTAGCCGATACGGGCTATAACTTCGCGCGCTATGGTTTGTACATCGATGTAGGTATTGCATTTTACTTCACCTGCCAGTACCACCTGCCCGGTAGTCACCAATGTCTCGCAGGCAATTTTAGATTGTGGGTCCCATGCAAGGAAGTTATCAACAAGCGCGTCTGATATTTGGTCGGCCACCTTATCAGGATGTCCTTCTGATACTGATTCTGATGTGAATAGATACGGCATTTTTAAGTTAAGTTTTTTTTATTTTTTAATAGGGTGCAATTTATGAATTGTTTAGGTGCAATTCAAAGTTTTGTGATTATATTATCTTTTAGTGGTTCTACTCGCATTTCATGGGCAAGTTAAGCCCGCATAGCATAATTACTTATTTTTCACTTGTTGCAAACCAACTATCTATAATGTTGGATCAGTTCCAAACGAAATTATTTGCTCGATTTTGAAACTTATCTTAACTTCATTGTCTCAAAAAACGACCAAATTTTATTTAAAACTTATTGAAATGAATAATTTCAATGTCGTTTTTGGGGCTATAAAAGAACACTGTAAAAGAAGCAGGTATAGAAAATACAAATTGCTTTGCAGCGCTTAATAAACTGATAGAGGGCAGTCATGGATTCGTTTCCCTTTATCTTTATTTAGAAGTACTTCAAAGCTTAGGCCTGATAATATTCCGAACCTATACGAATGGAATAATCTTAACCGAGAAAGGAAAGATGGCTGACAATCATTTAGAATTTGGCTGGTATCCTTTTATTTTATTATTGCTATTTTTTACCAGACAGCTATTTGTATTTATTCTTTTTTGGCCGGTACTTACTATGGTTAACAGACCTGGGAGACAGGGAGAAAAAAATAGCGCAGGTTAGTAGCAGTCCTTTCTCAAGGTACGACCAAGCACCCAACATCGGAAAACTACGCCTGCGCCATTATTTTTTGCAAGCAAGTATTACCCGGACGTTGTTAAAATTGGTCGTTTTAAAGAAACAGGGGAGACTTAACTTAGATAACCAAAGATAAACAGAATATTACGGTTTACGCACAAACTTAAGGCTCGCCTCCGTATTTTTTTATTCCCTATAAACATAGCTATTTTATGAGTTTCTTTGATGGCAGCGAGAGGCTAGCTTGGCATATATTTAGTTACGTTTAAACAAACTATTGCTCCAATAAAATGAATGATTTGATTTGTAGCATGGAACCGATAGTTACCAATAACGAAAGTGGCACCCATAGCCGGCGTTTTTTTTCATAGTAATTGCAAACCCAAAAATCTGGTTTTAGATTATTCCACCGTCACAGACTTGGCAAGATTTCTGGGCTGGTCTACGTTACAGCCACGCATAATAGCTATGTGGTAAGCAAGAAGCTGTAACGGCACTATAGTGATCAAAGGAGAGAGTATTTCTTCTGTTTCGGGTACTTCTATTATGTGATCTGCAAGAGCACGTATCTGGGTATCACCCTTGGTTACTACAGCGATGATCTTTCCCTTACGTGCCTTTACTTCTTGTACATTAGATACGATCTTTTCGTAAGCGCTCTTGTTAGTGGCAAGGAACACCACGGGCATATTCTCATCAATAAGCGCTATGGGGCCGTGCTTCATTTCAGCCGCTGGGTAGCCCTCAGCATGTATGTAGGATATCTCTTTCAGTTTCAGCGCGCCTTCCAGTGCAACAGGGAAATTATAACCCCTGCCCAGGTAGAGGAAATTGGTAGCATTCTTATAAATGGCAGCTATCTCTTTTATCTGGGCATCCAGCAGCAAAGTCTCTTCTATCTTCTTAGGTATGTTCTCCAGCTCATAAAGTATGGTGCGCAGCCTTGATGTGGGAATTGTGCCCTTGACCATAGCTATCTGAAGCGCAATGAGCGTTATGAGTGATATTTGAGTCGAGAATGCTTTTGTAGAGGCCACGCCTATCTCAGGCCCTGCATGAGTATAGGAACCCGCATGAGACGTCCGCGCTATAGAAGAGCCTATTACATTGCAGATGCCGTATATGAGCGCCTGCCGGTCTTTAGCCAGGTCTATAGCAGCGAGTGTATCCGCGGTTTCCCCTGACTGGGAAATGGCAATGACCACATCACTTTCATTAATGATTGGGTTCCTGTAGCGAAACTCCGACGCATACTCCACTTCTACAGGCACACGGGCAAGGTCTTCAATCAGGTATTCACCTATTAGCCCTGAATGCCATGACGTGCCGCAGGCAGTGATAATGAAGCGTTTGGCATTATCTATACGATTAATGTACTCATTGAGCCCGCCAAGTTTTATCCACCCTTTTTGTGCGTTCATGCGGCCGCGCAAAGAGTCCTCGATAGCCTTCGGCTGTTCGTATATTTCTTTCAGCATGAAGTGCTCAAAGCCGCCCTTCTCAATCATTTCCAGGGAGAACTCCAGTTTCTTTATTTCATGTGATTTTTCCACATTGGCGAGCGTATATATATTGTAATGCCCATCGCGGTTAATTACGGCATACTCCTGCTCTTCCAGGTAAACCACATTTTGCGTGTACTCTACAATAGGCGAAGCGTCGGATGCGATATAGAATTCATTATCGCCTATCCCTATTACCAGGGGGCTGCCTTTACGGGCAGCTATCAGCTGGTCAGGGTTGTTTTTATTAAGGACTACAATAGCGTAAGCGCCTACCACTTCATTGAGGGCTATGCGCACTGCATTATCAAGGGTGGTATTTTCTTTCTTTTGTACTTCCTCGATCAGGTTTACCAATACCTCTGTATCCGTATCAGAATGAAATATGTATCCTCTCTTGGTGAGCTCTTCTTTTATGGCTGAATAATTCTCTATAATACCATTATGGATGATGGCAAGATTTCCTGACTGGGATAAGTGTGGATGTGCGTTAATGTCGTTAGGTTCTCCGTGGGTGGCCCAGCGGGTATGGCCTATACCTATGTTGGCCATTACGTGATCGTAGTCCACTATCTTCTCCAGTTCACTAACCTTTCCTGCTTTCTTAAAAACGGTCATATCGCCATTTAATAATGCGATACCGGCGCTGTCATATCCGCGATATTCCAGCCTTTTCAGGCCCTTAATAAGAATAGGGAATGCCTCTTTATTTCCAATATAGCCTACAATGCCGCACATAGTTATTGGTTTGTCAGCTTTGAATATACGACTTTTAATTTAGCCCGGTAGTTGGAATCGCTATAGCTGCCACCGCCGGCCACCATGTGGAACGCCCCGTAATAATCTTCTGTTCCGTTGATATGCAGATGGATCGTATCGTTGTTGGCAGCTATGGAAGACATGACCTCCCTTGGCAGGCCAAGGGTATAGGTATATAGAATGGAGCCGTTACTACCGGCAAGTGCATGAACGTAGCCGTCCATTACGGTTAAAGGTGTAATGCTCGTGAGCGGATATCTGTCTGCGATGTTATAGCTAAGCCCGGCAGATATTCCTGTGGGGTAGTTACCATTAGCAATGCCGATCGGGTATAACCGTTCGGGGCCGGCATAGATGCCGAAATTATAATATTGTGCATCAGGCAGTAAAGTAAATTCAAGTTCTGCCTGGTTAATAATACCTTTTGGCAAAGATTTTATGCCGGGTATAACGATGTCCAGGCTGGCGCCGGGTTGGTTCTGCAGCGCTATCACCGGGTCATTTGCCGCGGTCGAATGCAATAGTTTATTTACAGGGAACTGACTGTAAGACTTGGTAATGCTATTAAAATGAGCACACACAGTTGCGTTAAAATAATAAGATTCCGAATCTGTATAAGTAGGGTCCACAATCTCGTGATAATAGACTAAAATACCAGCTTCCGAATGAATATCTCCTCCATCAAGTTGAAAATAGGGAATAGCTGTGGTGAATTGGCGGGTATCAGCCACCCGTACACAAACGCCATGAAATGCACTCAGCCAGTCTCCAACCGGATTCGTGCTGTTAGTAAAAACATTCAAGCCTGTTTGAAGTTTGCTTAACAGAATCGGCAGTTTCAGTTTTATCCGCAATCCGGGATAATTAAACGGCAATACGTTAATACCGAATGAATCTTTCAGGCTGGAAATATTGACTGTCGTTGGGTCGCTTAGCGGCGATATGGCATCTATAGCTGCCGTAGAATAAGAATAATAATTTGTATAGTAACTCAGCGTATCCTCCATGTAAAAAACCTGGTAGGTTTGTGTTAAATTAGTATTATTTGAGTCTCCATAAGTGTAGCCACTGTAGGGAAGTACCAATATAGCAGAATCTACGATGACAGCGCTCGGATCATATAACGCTGCTGATGCTGTAGTAAATAATACCTGGAAAAAAGTAGCCCCGGTCATGGTGCCAAAATAGGGGTCTGTTATGGCGCCTACTCCCTGATAAATAGGTATGCCGCCTATGCTGGTGCTGGTAACAGCAGAGTCATCAAAATATGTATGCGTGATCACGGGTAATATTGTATCATACACAACTATAGCATTGTTAGAAGGGGATACTTTAGAATTGATGACAATATTTTCTTTACAGCCGCTCTGCGTAAGAATGGCTGTAAATAATAACAGTATTATTGCCGGCAGGCAGAGGAAACGATGCTTCAAAACTTAAAATTTAATGGCTAAGGTGGTAAAAGAAATACTAAGACTCTGTTAAGCTTTTATATAGCTCTAAAAGCTCCGATACATCTTCTTTCCAGTCGGTTTCGTATTTAAGTACCTTTTTATATCGGCTGGGCTTTAATTCGTCTAAAACTTTTTTGTCAATTTTCTCAGAGCCAAATACGACCACGTCGGCGCTCTTGCCGCCGCCAATAGTCAGGGCTGTGTTAGTGCCGTCTTTAAATACATCCAGGTCTTTTTCTTTTATTTCGTTGCTGATGAGTGCTTTTTTCAGGAAATTAGGATTCAGTTTTTCCTTGAACTGGTTAGCCTGTGCCGTATAAATGATCTTGGAATAACCGAAAACCGGTTCTTTTTTATAAGTTGTTTTCAGGTATAGCGGTATTAAAGATGTCATCCAGCCGTGGCAATGTATAACATGAGGCGGCCATCCGAATTTTTTAACGGTTTCCAGGGCGCTTTTGCAGAAAAATATCATACGCTCTGCATTGTCATCAAAGAAGTTATCCTGGTCATCACGAAATACTGCCTTGCGTTTAAAATAGTCCTCATTGTCCATGAAGTACACCTGCAGCCGGGCATTGGGTAAGGATGCGACCTTGATAATCAATGGGTAATCATCTTTGTCAATGATCACATTAATGCCGGAAAGGCGCACCACCTCATGAAGCCTGTGGCGGCGCTCATTGATTACGCCGAAGCGTGGCATGATAACGCGCACCTCCAGGCCAGAATCAAAGGTCTTTATGGCAAGCTTGTTGAGTATCTGAGCAAAATCAGTAAACTCGGTATAGGGAGAAAGTTCGTTAGCAATAATTAAAACACGTTTCTTAGTGTCTGCAGACATTTAATAAAAATTAATTACTAGTACAATTATAGAAATGGTCTGCAAAATTACGAAAATATTGAATTCCAACCGTACTTTGCAGCCCTGTTGTTCAAAATAGTTATATGGTCATCTTTAAACAGATACAGGATATAAAAGCATATATATCCGAACAAAAAAGCGACGGATGTAAGCCGGGCTTCATTCCTACCATGGGGGCGCTTCATGTCGGGCACTTGTCACTAATAGAAAAAGCAAAGGCCGACGGCTTATTAACTATATGCAGTATTTTTATAAATCCAACCCAATTTAACGATAAAAAGGACCTGGAAAAGTATCCGGTATCAACAGAAGCGGATATCGAGCTTTTATTAAATGCGGGTTGCGATGTTCTTTTTTTGCCTTCGGCTGAAGAAATTTATCCGGGTGGAGAAGATAAGATCAAAACTTATGATTTTGGATACCTGGATGCGATATTGGAAGGTGCCCAAAGAAAAGGCCACTTCAAAGGTGTCGGGCAGGTAGTAGGCCGCCTGCTGGAGATAATAGAGCCCGATGGACTGTATATGGGGCAGAAAGATTACCAGCAGTGTATGGTAGTGCGCAAACTCCTAAACATGATGGGCCTAAGCGAACTTAAGTTGGTGATTTGTCCAACAACTCGGGAAGCAGATGGCCTGGCCATGAGCTCAAGAAACAGGAGGCTCACGGAACCCCAACGCGCTGTGGCTGGTTGCATCTACCAATGCCTGGTATCTATTGAATCCAAACAGGGTAGTAACAACTTTGATCTGGTGAAAAAGCAATGTGAAGAACTATTGGCGGCAAAAGGTTTTATAACAGAATATGTAGCACTCGCCGATGCGCGTGACCTTTCTTTGCTGGATAACTATCGGAATAACGTACATATGGTCGCCCTTATTGCCGCGCGCATAGGTGAGATAAGGCTCATAGACAATATTTTGCTTGCAGAAAGTAAATAGTAAATAGCAGATAGTTGGAATAAGATTGTTTGCCAATCACTTTTAAATATAATGACTCAACCGGTTGCAATAGGTATAGACATTGGGGGCACAAATACTGCTTACGGCATTATTAGCCGGCATGGTGAGATATTAATAAAGGGCAGCCTGCCTACTACCGGCCATGCAACGCCTCGTGATTATGTTGCCGCATTAAAAAAAGAATTATCGCTGACAATAGAAACGGCGGGTATCGAAAATATTGCCGGTATTGGCATAGGTGCACCAAATGGCAGTTTTTTAACCGGGGAAATCATATTTGCCCCGAATCTGCCATGGAGCGGAGTAATACCCTTAGTGAAGCTAATGGAAGAAGCATTTGGCTTAAAAGCAACGCTCAATAACGATGCAAATGCCGCCGCGATAGGTGAAATGATCTATGGTGCAGCTAAAGGGACGAAAGATTTCGTATTGGTAACATTAGGCACCGGCCTTGGCAGTGGCTTTGTAGCCAACGGGCAGATGATCTATGGATATGATGGGTTTGCTGGTGAACTGGGCCATGTAATTGCCGTGCGAGATGGCAGAAAGTGTAATTGCGGCAGAAACGGTTGCCTGGAACGATATGCCTCCGCTACAGGTATTGTCATCACGGCAGACCTTTGGCTGGAAGAACGCGATGATCTGACTATATTGCGAAGCCATAGAGGAAAGCTTACCGCAAAAATGATTCAGGATGCTGCGCAACAGGGAGATACTTTTGCACTGGAGTTGTATGAGTTTACCGGTAAAATGCTTGGGCAGGTATTGGCTGATGTAGTGGCGATTACTTCGCCGGAAGCGTTCATTTTCTTTGGGGGCCTTGCCCGCGGTGGCGATCTCATTCTGAAGCCCACCCGCAAATACATGGAAGAAAACATCCTCCACATTTATAAAAATAAGGTCACCTTACTGCAGTCCACGCTTCCTGATGCTGATGCAGCCATATTAGGTGCAAGTGCATTAGTATGGGAAACCCCAAACCCCTAAAGTGGCTCTACCTCGGTATTTCCATCCTCGCTATTAGTTCCCTCACCACATCATCGGTTGTTGCGCCTTCCATTTCCCGCTCAGGCGTCAGGCCTATACGGTGGCGCAACACAGCTGGCGCGGCCTGCAGTATATCTTCGGGTATCACAAAATTTCTACCACGCAACACACTGAATGCTTTAGCTATCTGCAGTAATGCAATAGAAGCACGTGGCGAAGCGCCCAGATATAAAGAACGGTCATTACGGGTTTCCCACACTATTTTAGCCACAAATTCCAGCAGTTTAGGCTCTATGTGCGTTTCCCTCACCTGCATCCGGGCATTGCTGAGTATTTCAGGTGTTACCACGGGCTCCATATTGTGAAGCAGTTCGGTAATAGCCTGCTGGTTATGGCGTTCAAGTATTTTTATTTCTTCTTCCAGAGATGGGTACCCTACAGTTATCTTCATCAGGAAACGGTCCAGCTGTGCCTCCGGCAGGCGATACGTACCCTCATGTTCTATTGGATTTTGCGTGGCTATCACCATAAATGGCGACTGCATTTTGTGTGTGAGCCCATCTACTGTAACCTGGCGTTCCTCCATCACTTCAAATAATGCTGCCTGCGTTTTGGCTGGGGCGCGGTTTATCTCATCTATCAGTACAATGTTACTGAATACAGGGCCGGCCTTGAATTGGAAGCTGGATGTCTGTGGATTAAAAATGCTGGTGCCTAATACATCGCTCGGCATCAGGTCTGGTGTAAACTGTATGCGTGAAAACCGCGTGTCTATGAGCTTAGAAAGTAATTTTGCAGTAAGTGTTTTCGCCACGCCGGGCACACCCTCTATGAGTATATGTCCGTCAGCCAGCAGTCCTGCCAGCAATTGCTCTATCATGCCGTGCTGCCCTACAATTACCTGCTGTATCCTCTCCTGTACCAGCTCTACCAGTTGCGACAATGGGTGCACGTTAGGCGATTGTTCGGGTTGCGGCATATATTCTTGTTCAGATGATTCCATTATCTGTGTTGGTTTTTATAAAATTCCTGAATAGTACGGTATAATTGGTAAAGATAAGCGTCATCTGTCTTCAAATTACCGGTTCGTACCTCATAGATCATCTCCACAAGCCCGCGAACAGTTACTTCCGGCTGGCCTGATTTTAACGTAAGCTGGTTAATAAATGTTTCATTAATCAGGTTGGTGTTCAGGAAGTAATGAGTACGCACCCACTCCAGGAACTGCCAGACCATTTTTTCTGCCAGGTTGGTGTGGTTACCCTGATTATAATATAGCCTTCCCACAGTTTCCACAAATGATACGGAATCGTTTTTCAATGGAGCAATTACCGGAATGATTCTTTGTTTCCGTTTCCCTTCAAATAAAATGTACGCAAACAGTGCAAGTAAGGCCCAAATAAGTGCCCACTTGGTAGCCGGAAAGCGCATCAGTATATCCAGTCCTGATGATTCTGCGTTTCTTTTGAAATAGCTGTTCCAGTAAATGCGGTTAATATTTTCCGGAAACGTTAGCCAGATGGCAGTAAGATAGTTTTCATTCCCATCCTGCAACAGGAAATAGTTGCTCAGTACAAGTGGACCGCCATGGAGTGTCAAATGCCCCTCGCCAAATTTGTACCGCACAAAATCTGGCTGGCTATTTTCATCCCCTAATGTATTAGGGTAGGGAGGGAAGATGGTTGTAGAAACAATGCTGCTGTCAGTGACCGAACTGTCATGCGGAAACGAAAAATACCCCTTTAATGAATGACCTTCATATCCATAACGTTTTCCGTTATCATTATAAATACTAAGAATATTTTTATTGTTATTTTCAGGGGTAAATTGATAATAGGATTGGTCCTCACCTCCTTGCCCTTGCTTATAACAATACAGCTCCTGCTCTATTTTGGAGTCAAGTGTACTGCAAAAAAGCACCACCTCATTGCCGTTCTTTATAAATTGCTTCAGGTCCTTCCATTCTTCGTCTGATACATAAAAGTCGAGGCCTTCCAGAATAAGTAAAGAATGTCCGCTGGAATTATATTTCATTTTGTTGTCCATATCACTATACCGGAAACCCCGCGAAAGCGGCACTATCGCAGCGTATGGGAAGTAATACCTTAACGATTGACAAGCAAGATAGGTGCCATAAGGCCGCTTATCTTCCTTATCTAACGTTACACGCCATTTAATTGCCTCTTGCTGCGCCTTATCCTGTATACATCCTTGCAGGAAGAATGCCGCCGCAATTGCAAGATATATCAAAAAAAAAAAGGGGAATATTACAATATGTTTTTTTCTGCTCATTCCCCTAATTGTTTTCGTACGGTATTAAACAGGGCTAAATAATCATTGTAGTCGTTAGGAGCTAACGCAAAGTGCCCATACCATGCATACTCATATTGGCGGGATAGTTGTTTAAACGGCTGCTTATAATCAGTTTCATGGAGCTCCGTATAATATTCATAGTTAGTCTTGTCATTTCTATATTGTATGAGCTCTTTCTGCTCCAATAATTGCAGCAGCCATTTATAACTGTAACGCACGGCCTGGCGCATCTCATTATCATGTACAGCCTGATGAAAAAGAGCTTCCCAATTCGTAGTCGCAAGGTCTTCCTCCTCTGGCGCATTCGCCGTATCATTCAATATTTTTTTACTTCTGCTGAAAAGAAAGCTGTCACTGCTAAGAAATAATTTGTACAAAATATACAGCACTATACAGACAACAATTATCCAAAGCAAAATATTTCCCGATCTACCGCCAAAGAATTTAAATAGTGCCGCTACCACCTTTTGCAAAGCCCCCGGCTCATATTGTTTTACCGGCTCTATGGCCTCAATATCATTTTTATAAGAGAAGGCTTTATCCTGAGTTAATGCCTGCCACTGCGCAGGCTGTATATGCCGGTTATGTTCTGCAGTCGCAGGGATTGCAGCAAGCAGTAGGCCGCAAACCACCAGAAAAAATTGCACCTTAAAACGGATAAATATCAAACCCAGCGAATGCATCAAACCCTGAGCGCCTGAGCGCCTTTGAATAACCCCATTCCCTCTCTCAGTCAGGCGCATAATCAATTAACCCTTTAGCTTTTTAACCCTTTAACCTCTTCACCCGGACAGGGTACACTACAAAATACCAGGTAACAAAACTTGCAGATGATAGCAGTATAGTGAGGCTCAGCCAAATGGGCATCTCCGTATGCCGGGTTACGAACCCCTCGAAGAAAGCAGCCACTACAAATATCGGTACCAGGCTCACAATGATCTTTACGCTATCTTTTGCTGCTAGCTGCAATGATTGTACGCGAGTGTAGGTGCCCGGAAAAAGCAATGAATTACCCATGATAAGCCCGGCGCTACCTGCGATTACAATAGCCGAAAGCTCAAGAGTTCCATGAACAAAAACAACCAATACCGACTGAAATCCTACGTTGTGGTGGAAAAACATGTATTCAAATACCCCCACCATAACTCCGTTTTTAAATAAAAAATAAAGCGTACCAATACCAGCAAATATCCCCATGGAATAACAAAGGAAGGCCACTTTAATATTATTAAACGCGATCAGCAAAAACATAACAGCCGAATTGCCGTTTTTATATACGCCAAATGGGTCGCCATTAGCGATGTTCCGCTCGGTCATGTCCACATATTCATCGCCGAGTACAGAGCGGGCAAAAGTTTGGTCATTATAGGCCGAGAACACGCCTATCAAAACAAAAGAAATAAAAAACAGGAAAGTGAACAATAGAATCCGGTGATGTTTTCTGATGACCAGTGGCAGCTCTGTTGTCCAGAAAGTAATTAATCGTTGCTTCTTCTCTTTTTTATTTTTATAAATAGACAGGTATATGTTCGCAGCTATTCCATTAATATAACGAACGGTATTACCATGCGGGTAAAACGTCTTTGCATAAGAAAGGTCATCAACAAGATAAGTGAACCGTTTAGCCACTTCATCAGGATCCTCGGTTTCATGCTGGTATTCTTCCCAGCGGTCAAGGTTTTGTTTAATAAACTGCCCTTCGCGCATAATGTGTTTAAAGATACAATTTAGCATATTAAGCTAATGTCTGTTGCACAAAATCATTTATCTGGAAGTATTAATATTATTTTATTTTTTCACTCCAACATGTTATGCCCCTTTAGGGGTTTGGGGTGGTATTTCTTACCTTTGCCCGCTTATGACACAGGAAAACCTGAAAGAGATGCGCGAGCGCATACAGCACCTGCACCGTTTTCTCCGTATCGATGACCGGCTTGCCAAACTGGAAAATGACCGCCAGCTTACGCTCGCACCTGGTTTTTGGGACGACAATGCACGGGCTACAGGAATTTTAAAGGAAATAAAGATCAACAAATACTGGACTGAATTTTATAATAAAGTAAAATCGTCGGTTGAAGATTTTGCTGTTTTGTTCGATTTTTGGAAGGAGGGAGAAGCGAAAGAAGAAGAGGTAAAAGAGATTTATGATAAGGCCCTGAGGGAAATAGATGAACTTGAATTTAAATCAACTCTCAATGAGCCGGAAGATGAGATGCCAGCAATGGTAGTCATTAATAGCGGTGCAGGAGGCACAGAAAGCCAGGACTGGGCGGAAATGCTGCTGCGGATGTATCGTATGTACGGGGAAAAGCAGGGTTGGAAAGTGAGCGAAATAGATGTGCAATACGGAGATGGCGCAGGTATCAAGCAGGCTACGTTAGAATTCGATGGTGAATTTGCTTACGGGCTGCTTAAAGCCGAAAGTGGTGTGCATCGACTCGTCCGTATTTCCCCTTTCGATTCTAACGCGCGCAGGCACACTTCTTTTGCTTCGGTATTCGTCTATCCGTTGATAGATGACACTATAGATATACAGGTAAGCCCCGCTGATGTGGAGTGGGCGTTCTTCCGTTCAGGCGGTTCAGGTGGGCAGAATGTAAATAAGGTGGAAACAGCGGTGCGGCTTAAGCACATTCCAAGCGGCATAATAGTGGAGTGCCAGATTGCACGTACACAGGGCGAAAACAGGGAGAAGGCAATGACCATGCTAAAAAGCAGGTTGTATGAGGAAGAATTGCGTAAGCGCCAGGAAATATTGAATGCTACCAATTCAAACAAAAAGAAAATAGAATGGGGGTCGCAGATACGCAGTTATGTATTCCACCCCTATAAAATGATCAAAGACCACCGCACTGATTATGAAGTCGGCAATGTGCAGCCCGTGATGGATGGAGAGCTCGATGATTTTATTAAAGCGTATTTAATGGGTATTAAAGACGAAGTTTAGAGATTGGCAAAAGATAAAACCATACAGAAAAAAGCATTCGACTTAAAGCTGTTGCGCCGCATATTCTCTTTCACAGGGCCGTACCGGAAAACCCTGTATACAGCAATGGTATTAGCCCTTGTACTCGCGATAATTTCACCATTGCGGCCATACCTGATAAAAGTATCCGTAGATAAGTACATTGCCAACAATTTGCTCCTGGGCCTCATCTGGATCAGCGTTTTCCAGTTCGGAATATTATTGGTGGAAAGCACATTACGGTTCTGGTTTACCTACCGCACCAACTGGCTCGGCCAAACCGTTGTCA
>Ga0182030_10004286_pt1 | contig 30426 bp, 34 predicted proteins | sample 812S3MmetaG_FD_121299 | JGI IMG/M metagenome (GOLD analysis project Ga0182030, IMG submission 121299) | Permafrost microbial communities from Stordalen Mire, Sweden - 812S3M metaG (Illumina Assembly) | ecosystem: Environmental > Terrestrial > Soil > Wetlands > Permafrost | place: Sweden...
GAAATCAAGTTGAAGAAAGAACTTTTGCTCTATCGCGATCAAGTCGTTCGGCATATGGAGAAGCGTAAGGAGCACCTCAACCCACCGGAAGACAAGTCTGTTGAGTCCGGCAAGCGTGTGTCGACTAGGAGAAAGGAGCAGCATTTTGATCATACTGCGCATCGATGTTTGGCGTGGCATAACGGCACAGCTATTGATGAGATTGGTCACTTACATTCAGATCAGCCTCGTGCACGGAAGCCAGCAAAGAAGGCGGCTGCCGCACCGATTATTGTTGAAGAGGAGCGCCAAACGCGGAGTGAGGCACGGAGCAAGAAGGGCCAGAAGCTTGGTCGTCAAGGCTCACGTTATGAGTTTTCTTAATGCGTAATTGTGGATTGAACACTTGTGTGTTGTTGGGAAGCATGGAGTACTGGCAGATTAAAGGCGGCATGTTTGCGTTAAAACAGGGAATGGAATGGAATGGGATGGGATGCATTTCCATGGAGTTAGATATACACCACCACACTGGCTACGTTCAACGGATCACTGTGTATGTGCTTGTAGATGAGAATGCAAGGATTAGAACTCACGACCGTCTTATGTGATACGTCCATCAACGAGGTGGGCAGGAAAGTTTTAGCGTAGAGAAGGCTTCAAGTGTATATCAATGTTCACGATGCTATGAGCACACGGAGGGGCAGAGAGGCCGAGGGGAATCGCTTGTACTTCGTGAGGTCCCTCTGGATTGCCCAGCCAATGAAAGCGACTTCCGGGACGGACAATGGAAATCCCAAAATGTCCGAACCAAAGCACAACCAACCCAGCCAACCCACCCAAGAAAATGAAAAGGTCCATTCTAATTTCTCAAAGTCCATAGCATGACACACGAATCAAAGGCTAAAGGCTGGGTTTACAAGAATCCACGGACCAGGAACTAAACGTTCGCTCCTGTGTTCATGTTCGTCTCTACAGATTTGGGGGCTCTGTGTTTTACTTGTAGAGAGATGGGCAATATCAATGGAATACTACTAGTAGTACTAATACTACCAGTAAACGCAGCCGAAGACTCCCGTCTCCCACAGCTGCAGCAGAGCAACATGCGGATCCGAAGAACACAAACACGTACACAAGGCGCACCGGGCAGCCCTAACAATTGTTTCATATCTTTTCCCATCTCCTCTCATCTCCTTCCCGTCTCTTCCCATCTCTACTCCACCTTTTAAGCTCCAGATTCGTCATGCCTCTCTCTCGTCTAGGCCTGCCCAGACGCTTCAAGTGGAGTACGGATTCGGCCTCGAGGTGAAGACCGAGAACTATCCTCCGTCCTCTGAGTAGTCTATCAATCAGATTTCGTGTCCTCAACCCAACCAGATGGGTCTGATTTTCTGATTCTCTGATTTGATAGTTTGATGAATTGGGGACGGCTTCTTCCATCGCGGCTCGGGGTTTTCAGCCTCCCGTGATGAAGTTAGGTGCGTTTTCCATACCTGGGGGCCGGGATGGTGGGTGGGAGCATGCTCCGGGGTGGGATGTTGATTTCCTTTATTATGTTCTGTTCCTGCATTGTGATGATGAATTTATCTTGGGTTGTTTCTTTGATCAATATTATTTTTAATTCTCTTTTCGATTGTCTTTGTTTGCTTTGGTACGACACCACATTTCCTTCGTTGAAGAATATATCGGAGCGCTCAGGGGAAACCAACAACCATGGCCACTCCCGCCCCAGAAAGCTTTGCCTCAGTAGTCAAAGAACAACACAATGGCAATAAACTCTTCCGTGCCCTCTCCAACTCCTCCGCCTTCGCCTCACGCGTCCCAAGCCGTACCTACGATGATGACGATGAGGAAGAAGAAATCAGCCTCGCACACGACTGGACCCTGATGCCCGAGCTACGCGCCTTTCAAGCCCAAGGCGAGAAAGACAGTGTCAAAGGTCGCAAACTCGGTGTCACATGGACGAACCTCACGGTCAAAGGTGTTGGTGCTGATGCGGCAATTAATGAGAATGTCGTCAGTCAGTTCAACATCCCGCGGATTATCGGCGAGAAAAGACACGGTGCGCCGCTCAAGACAATCATTGAGAATTGTCATGGGTGTGTCAAACCTGGTGAGATGCTGCTGGTCCTTGGACGCCCTGGTGCCGGATGCACGACGTTGTTGAAGATGCTTGCGAATCGCCGCCTAGGCTATGCGGAGGTGGATGGAGACGTCAAGTTTGGAACGCTAGATCATAAACAGGCGAAGCAGTATCGTGGACAGATTGTCATGAACACGGAGGACGAACTGTTCTTTCCTACGTTGACGGTTGGACAAACAATTGACTTTGCGACGAGGATGAAGGTTCCGTTTCATTTACCTAGTGACAAGGAAAGTCCCGTAGATTTTCAGAGGGAGACTAGGGATTTTTTGTTGAGGAGTATGGGGATTTCGCATACCAGTGATACCAAGGTTGGGAACGAGTTTGTGCGAGGTGTTTCGGGGGGTGAGAGGAAGAGGGTTAGTATTATTGAGACCTTGGCTACGAGAGGGAGTGTGTTCTGTTGGGACAATAGTACTCGTGGTCTGGATGCTAGTACGGCACTGGAATATACGAAAGCTGTGCGAGCGTTGACGGATATCTTCGGTATTTCTTCCATCCTTACCTTATATCAGGCTGGAAATGGGATCTACAACCTCTTCGACAAGGTTCTTGTTCTCGACGAAGGCAAGCAGATATACTATGGACCCATGAAAGAGGCACGTCCATTCATGGAGGAGCTTGGCTTCGTCTGCAGTGATGGAGCAAATGTCGCCGACTTCTTGACCGGTGTCACTGTCCCCACCGAGCGCAAGATCAAAGAGGGCTACGAAGACCGATTCCCAAGAACCGTAGACGACATCCGCGATGCATACGAGAAGACATCCATCCGAGTAGCAATGGAAGCAGAATACGATTACCCCAACACCATCGAAGCAAAAGAACGCACCGAAGATTTCAGCACCAGCGTCACCTACGAGAAACACAAAAGCCTCCCCAAACACTCCCCACTCACCGTCTCCTTCATGACACAAGTCCAAGCCTGCGTCATACGCCAATACCAAATCCTCTGGGGCGACAAAGCGACCTTCATCATCAAGCAAGTCTCGACTCTCGCCCAAGCCCTCATCGCTGGTTCATTATTCTACAACGCACCAGACAATTCTTCTGGTCTCTTCGTCAAATCTGGTGCTCTATTCCTGGCTCTCTTGTTCAATTCACTCCTTGCGATGTCTGAAGTCACGGATTCATTCAGTGGTCGACCTGTGTTGGCAAAACATAAAAACTTCGCGTTTTATCACCCAGCTGCATTTTGTATAGCGCAGATAGCGGCAGATATCCCAGTGCTGCTGATACAGATTAGTCATTTCTCTGTGGTTTTGTACTTCATGGTTGGATTGAAGCTTGAAGCAGGCGCATTCTTTACTTTCTGGATTGTCTTGTTCGCGACGACTATGGCGATGACAGCACTGTTCAGATCCATTGGAGCGGGGTTCTCGTCGTTTGATGGTGCGAGTAAGGTGTCTGGATTTATGATCGCGGCACTGATTATGTACACGGGGTATATGATTCAAAAACCGCATATGCATCCTTGGTTTGTTTGGTAAGTTACCTTTCTTTTTGTGGACATGATGAATGCTGACCTGAGCAATAGGATTTACTGGATTGACCCGCTAGCTTATGGATTCTCTGCCATCCTAGCAAATGAGTTCAAAGGGCAAATTATCCCTTGTGTCGCAAATAACCTCGTACCTAACGGACCTGGCTACTCGGATCTTGTCTACCAAGCCTGCACTGGTGTTGGCGGAGCCCTTCCAGGAGCCACTCACGTTACTGGAGAACAATACCTTGCCTCACTTGCGTACTCTTCAGGCAATATCTGGCGAAACTTCGGTATCCTCTGGGCATGGTGGGCTCTATTTGTTACTCTCACCATTATCGCAACGAGCAGATGGAAGGAGAACGGCGGTAAAAACGGATTCCTTCTTGTTCCTAGAGAGAATGCAAAGAAGCATGCTCAGATCGAGAAAGCGGACGAGGAATCTCAAGTTGTAAATGAGAAGCGCGTTGTTGATTCAGGCAGCTCCTCAGAAGATACCAAGGTCGATGAGCAACTAATCCGCAACACCTCTGTCTTCACCTGGAAGAACCTCACCTACACGGTCAAAACACCATCCGGTGATCGCGTCCTCTTGGAAAATGTCCAAGGATGGGTCAAACCCGGTATGCTAGGCGCACTCATGGGCTCTTCCGGCGCTGGCAAAACCACCCTCCTCGACGTCCTCGCCCAACGCAAAACAGAAGGTTCGATCAAAGGTTCTATCCTCGTTGATGGTCGTCCCCTCACTATCTCTTTCCAACGCTCGGCCGGCTACTGCGAACAACTCGATATCCACGAATCTTTATCCACTGTCCGCGAAGCACTTGAATTCTCTGCTTTACTTCGCCAATCGCGCAACATTCCCCGGGAGGAGAAGCTTAGATACGTGGATACAATTGTTGATTTGTTAGAAATGCATGATATCGAGAATACCTTGATCGGGACGGCGGGCGCCGGTCTTTCCGTTGAGCAACGAAAGCGCCTCACAATCGGCGTAGAACTGGTCTCTAAACCCAGCATCCTCATCTTCCTTGACGAACCCACATCCGGTCTCGACGGCCAAGCCGCGTTCAACATCGTGCGCTTCCTACGAAAACTCGCAGACGTGGGTCAGGCGGTGTTGGTTACCATCCATCAACCCAGCGCTCAACTATTCTCGCAATTCGACACCCTACTCCTCCTCCAGAAGGGCGGCAAAACAGTCTACTTCGGAGACATCGGCCCCAACGGTCAAACAGTCAAATCCTACTTCGCACGGCACGACGCACCCTGTCCCCAAGATGCCAACCCCGCCGAACACATGATCGATGTCGTATCCGGTTCCCTCTCCGCTGGGCGCGACTGGAACCAAATCTGGCTCGAATCACCAGAACATAAACACACAGCCGAAGAACTCGACCGCATCATCACTACCGCCGCATCCAAACCCCCTGGTACCGTCGATGATGGCCACGAATTCGCCACACCATTATGGGAACAAACCAAGCTCGTGACGCGCCGCATGAACCTGTCCATCTACCGCAACACCGACTACGTGAACAATAAATTCGCGCTCCACGTTGGGTCTGCGTTATTCAACGGCTTCTCGTTCTGGATGATCGGCGATTCGGTGAGTGATTTGCAACTACGGCTGTTCACGGTGTTTAATTTTATTTTCGTGGCGCCGGGCGTGATTGCACAGCTGCAGCCGCTGTTCATTGAGAAGAGGGATATCTATGAGGCGAGGGAGAAGAAGAGTAAGATGTATAGCTGGGTTGCGTTCGTTACGGGACTGATCGTTGCTGAACTACCTTACCTGTGTATCTGTGCTGTGCTGTACTTCGTCTGCTGGTACTACACCGTGGGATTCCCGACCGAGTCGTCGAAAGCAGGAGCTACATTCTTCGTGATGCTGTTCTACGAATTCGTATACACGAGTATCGGACAGTTCGTCGCAGCGTACGCGCCCAACGCCGTTTTCGCATCCCTGGCCAATCCCCTGGTGATCGGGACCTTGGTCGCGTTCTGTGGTGTTCTGGTGCCGTATGCGCAGATCCAACCTTTCTGGCGCTACTGGATGTACTACCTTAATCCTTTCAACTACCTCATGGGCTCGTTACTCACATTTACGACGTTCTCGGCGCCTGTCAACTGCAAGGAAGCGGAATTCGCACTCTTCGATCCTCCGAACAACAGCACCTGTATTGAATACCTGTCGGGATATCTCGAAGGGATGGGCGCGAGGTCAAATCTGGTGAATCCGCAAGCCACACAAGGATGTAAAGTCTGCGAGTACAGAAGCGGGAGCGATTATCTAAGCACGATTAACCTGGAGGATTATTATTATGGGTGGAGGGATGCGGCGATTGTGGTGCTGTTTGCGGTTAGTGGGTATGTGTTGGTTTATGGGTTGATGAAGCTGCGGACCAAGAGGAGTAAGACTGCGGAATAGAGATGGGAAAGACGGGCGTTTGGGAGAAGTTGTGGTTTAGGTTTGGGTGGAATGCGTAGATTGCGGGTTTTGTAAAAGAGATAGGTAATTAGATGTAATAGAATAGAGTCATACATAAGATAACTATACCTCAAAAGACTGCTTGCGCAACTGTTTAATAATATCTATGTATACATAGGTAAAGTATCGGATAAAGTCAACAGTGAACCAAGTCGCGACTCACAAAGAGTAGCAGGGAAAAGAAAAAGTACAGTACCTATAGTTTAGACGCCCTGTCAAAAACCCTCCAAAGGTTGCACAGAACATCAGGAAATCGATATGGAATAGGCACAGGAAGTGAAAATTCAAAAGTCATGAATGAAAAAAGCCTTCACAATTTCCCATCTCTTTGGCCCCCTTTCCCGTCCTCGCAACACGCACACACGATTATCTATCCCCAACATAAAGGATACTTTGCAAGTCCTATTTTACAGCTTCCCTACTAGTATCTCATGAAACCGCAGAAGCCAAGGCCAAGCTCCTCAAACAGATCTTGCTCGCTGGCCCTCAAATACCTATCTTCAAACGCCTTATTGATTGATAGACAACGACAACGAAAGAAAGCTCAGCTCGGCTCGGCTCAGCGACTCTCGTGCAACATCTACTTACTAGGTTCCCAATGATAAAGTTGAGTGTTTTACCGATTCATAAGGGACCTTTTGGTATGAGGAGGAGGCGAGGAGTTGCGGTTACGCGGATAGTGGGGTTGGAAGGAGAAGAGAGGTGGATGCGGAGGTGTGGGAGGTATTTGGTGGAGAAGGAGGGACTGGAGGGGAGGTTGCTGATGTGGGAGTGGGAGTGGGAGTGGGAGTGGGTGGGTTGAGATGGCGCGTATCTAGGTTGAATGCTGGGTAAGGTATATTATAGAAATTCAAGAAATGAAAAATTTGGTTGGGTTCAATCTACTCTGAATGTATTTCACACTGTGATACATGGGATGTGTCGATTGATAAATGTCGTCGCGGAGGTGAGCCTATTACATGTATGCTTGCAGTGGTGTAACCCGAGACTTCCGGTGGTCCCACCTACCTCATATTCAATCAGGTGGAATGACCTTACTTCTTTCAATAGACAGACAATCCCCCTTCTCTCAAATCCTCGAACAGAGTGTTCGAAGACACATTCCAAAAATGCACATAAGTGTAGCTGAGGAAGAAAGAAACAATTCTTGCATTGTGGTATCTTCAAAGAGCATATTTCTATCGTCTGTCTATCTTCTTCCATCCGAAAGCAACGCATGTCTATCCACGAATGGAAAATCGTCTATCTCGCAAAGTATCCTCCAACGCCATCCCTCTATACAATCTTCTAGATCTAGAGCGGAGCAAGTGTAAACAATCATCCCTCCGTAAGCAGCGGCAAGTTTGCCCTCAACTGCGCAGATTGCGAGAGTCTTCGTCGAGCATCCAAGTTACGTCCTGAAGACATAGCTGTCTGCATCGCACTAGGTTTCGTCTCCATAATCTTGACCGCGCCTCCTGTAAGGTTCTTTGGTTGCGTCTGTCCAGGCTTATTGAATAGGTTCCTGTACATATAGACGCCGCTTCCCTCTGCACCCTCCGTTTCCTCAATAAACTTGCACGTCCTCTGGTTCTTCCAGAATGCGGACCAGAATGGTGTCTTAACATCAGCTTTATAATGTGTCCCCATCACTTTTTTGATATGCACACTGGCTTCGCCGGCGTGGTAGAAGGGGATCGTGGAGACGAGGTGGTGGCAGACGTGTGTGCCGATGATATCGTGGAAGAGGTGCGTATCGATGAATCCGAGATCGCGGTCGATGGTTGCGGTTGCGCCACGGGCGAATGTCCAGGTTTTGTTGTTGTAGTGCGGCATGGATGCGTCGGTGTGTTGGAGGAAGGTGATTGCGACTGCAGAAGATATATCAGTATGTTACTTGCACACGATTAGAAGAGGGACTCACCAATCCAGTTGTTAACCCATAGCCATGGAACTCCCCACCAGACAATCACATTCCAGCTTCCAAAGACCTGACCCGCCCAGATTAATGCTCCGATCATGGTCGCAACGCCTGCATCACTCAAGGCAATCAACCCGAGCTCAGACTTTTTGAAGAAAACGCTATCTTCTCCGAAATAGAAATGCGAGATCTTCAATCCCTTGGCTCCATCATAGGACTGCCCAGTCAAGTTCATCAAAAGGTACCCAGGCCACCCCAAAAACTGATGTATAAAGCAATACCACAAACTCGCAATCGGCGAATCCTCTGCCAACTCCGCAAACTCAACCATATTCTCCTTAGCCTTCGCCCCAAAATTCCTCTGCACCCACGATGCTCTTGTATGTGGGACAAACGCAGTATCTTTCTCGATATTGCCTGTCGATTTGTGGTGTTGGGAATGTGAGATCCGCCAGCTGTGGAAGGGGACGAGGAGGAAGGAATGCATGATGAGTCCCATTGTCCAATTGAGTTTTTTGTTTTTGGAAAAGGCGCCGTGGCCGCATTCGTGGGCGAGGATCCAGATGCCGGTGAATACAAAGCCCTGGAGAGTGGTGTATGCAGTCCAGGCGAGGAAACGGAGGGAATTAGAGGGAATCAGTGGGATATATGTTGTTGCCAGGTAGAGGAGGACGCTGGCGTAGAAGAAATCGCGGACGACGTAGGCCATGCTGCGGAGGATGGAGGGCTTGAAGCAGTGAGCTGGGATGGCGTCGTGGATTTCTTTCATGGTGAAGTTGGGGAGGTGGAATTCTTGCCCGTTGAGATCGAGGTGTCGAGCTTCATCTTTGGTGGGATTGACTGTCGCGGGTTGCATCTTGGGTGCTGGTGAGGAACTCGCTGATCTGGTTAATGGAGCCATCTTTCTCTTATCTGCATGTGTCCAAACCAATGCGTATCAACAAATGAATTGGTCACAGCAAGAAATCTCGCAAAGGAAAATAAATAAAAATTAATAAAAATTCACCAAAGGAGAGAAATAGTAGGTATGAAAGAGAAAGGGTTTCGTTGGTCTTTTTTTTTTTTTTTTCGTAAAGTAACAGGGCGCAGTCTCGTCCTGGCCCAGAAATTTAAAATAAAAGTCCTCAACCCTTTTTTGAGGCACGGACCTTACCGTTGAGAAGCTGAGAACTCCAACCGAGAGGAGTTGGTCCAATATTATTATTAGCATCGTTTATGGGTCACTTGGCGGAGCTTTTGGGCGGGAGGAATGAGACGCTGGCGTGCTGACAAGGAGAGGAAGTTGGGGCGATGAAACTGGCGTATGTGTCTCTAATACTAGTACGAAGATCTGAGGATAAAAGAAAGGAAAGGAGCGAGGTTCTTCCTTTCGTTTCTCGTCAAGCTAGTACTAGTACCTAGGTATCAATTGAATTGTGTTCATCTTTCACTGTATCAGCATCAATAAAAGAAAAAGAAAAAGAAAAAAATTCCCCCCACCGTGCTTCTTCTATACACAAAACATCCCTATCGTGAAACACGCCTTCAAAGACGAGCTGAAAACACCAAAAATTAACAAATCTACACATAAAACGTCTTCACATGTAAAAACGGTAAAAACTAAAACGGTAAAACGATATGCATGAAGGGTCCGTTTTAAACCCTCCCTGGTGCGATCTCGACTCGCTCCGTCGTTTTGGGCGCGGTGGTAATTGGATCGTCTATATTTGATGGCGGTCGTTGGTGCTGAGCCCCTGATCGATTGACAGGGAGCGGGGCGACGGACGAAGGACGAAGACGACTTTGAGATTATAGGGGATGAGGCTAGGTTAGGGAATGGATGCTGGGAGGGAGATCAAGGGGTGTTGATCGCAGGAGATGTTGAGGATGTCGAGTGGAATAATGGGGAGGAGAAAGATGCACATGGTATTGTTATCATATTTCGTTAAGAGATAAGAGACTTGGAGTCGTGGGCCACAGGCGGTTGACGTCAAATTCCTCAATGTGGAAAGTGCTATGCTAGGTTTCTTGGGGCGACGATCGTGTGGACAAGTCAAAGTCGTATCAAGCTCATTTGCTGAAGCCACAAATCTTGAGAGACTCAAGGCAGTCCTGCATTGATGCTAGAGGCTTTGGTTCTTTTGATGGAGCTCAGAGAAGGCTTGGCGGCGAGTCAGCCCTCCCATCGAGCATTCGGGCGATCTCACGGGCTCAGCATGTATCCTGCTCAATTCTACCCATCTTGGTGGCTATTCAGAGGCAAGCTCAAAGATACACCTTGCTGCAAGATGCGGTGAGCTGGACGTCGACAAGGTGGAAATGCCATATCACGTGATACTATTCTTTCTCCTTTCTCCCTGTCGTTAACGCTTGAGGTTTGGGAGAATGAATCAAACACGGGAATGTGTTTGTAATATATACAATTTCAAGTGATTGTGCATATGCACGGGGTCCTCGTTCTGTTCGACCCTGGCTGTGGACCATGGCTGGGAATCTTCGGGACCCATGGCCCAGCAGTGAATATGCCTTGCTCCCAGATTTTTGTTGCACATCGCAAATCTCATATCTCATACCTGATTACGAATCTCATAATCAGAACTCATAACTCATACCTGAGACGTGGATATGAGCCGGAGTCCGAGATTGTTGAGCCTTTGTCAAGTCTATGATTCTAGGTTGATAGGCTCTTGGTGTACACAGGTATTACTTCCCTAAATCATGAGATCTGTGATGTTATTCGTCCCTTAATGCTGGACATGTTCATTAAGATGGTCCTAGAAGGGCCATGGACGAGAATGAATGGAAGTCTGTTCTTATCATGTGATCTAAGTTCCGTCGAGTTTGTTGTGCATGTCGCATTTTCTCCGCCCTACCACGCTCTACCTCGACGGACTTGGTACTCAGAATCCACATTCCAAAGAACGAATGTACGGCAACAGCGCTCTTGAGCGTTCAAGGTTTCAAATCACATTTTTGTAGTTGCGTCACGTGATCATATGATGTGTCCCGGCATCGGGTTCTGTTCCTGCGTTCATTGATCAAGGCGTAGAGCTGCTGTAGTTACAGCCCCCTCCCACCGTCTGTTAATGATCCAAATGATTGTATACAAATGCATAATGTGCACGCAGTATTGCAGCATCTCCGTTGGTAATCAGTCCATGGGAGCGTGCAGTGAATATCCCACCGACCTGCCTTTTTTGTTGCCTATCGCAAATCTCACATCTCATACTGCTGCGTCTTAAATCTCATAACTTGAAGATGAGTTTGAGTCTAACCATGAGATCGTTGAGCCTCCACTCGGTGCGACTTTCCTTTCAGCCAGATTGAGAGTTGTGGTCGGGTGTTGAAAAGCATTGATTTCACATAAGCCACTCATCTTGAGATTTATGTGAGGATTATTTTACTCAAGTCTACTGCTTGAAGTCGCAGAATCCTTCTCGAGATGAGGAGGAGAGTGAGGAGGTCCTTTCTTTGGAACGAGTGCAGGGTCATGGCTCTTGAAAATTTCCCCGATATGCCGTACGCGACTTCGGCTCAGTAATGTTCAGATACTCGCAACAGACAAGTATGGTCTCGAGGAAACTCATGAGTGGGTATGCATCTTGAACCTTGGTGTCGGCGTGGATCCTAAGCTGGTATGCGTTACAAGGTCTCGATCACTAATGTTATGCCACCCCAGTACCAAATCTCAAGTAATTTTTATGTACAGGTGGGCATGGTCCTATTCCCAACGACGATGATTGATTACATTTCCAATAATGGTGAACACTTTTTCGATAGATCAATTGATTCCTTGATGGATAGGATATCATTCTGTGAACCTTCTAATTCAGGAACTAGAAGTTGGTTGCGATTGGGAGGAGAGTTTGCGAAGGACGAGGCTGAGCACCCGACAGCTCGCTGAATCCATCGCGTCTGTTCGAACATTAACCTAAATCAGGGGTTAAGCGCGAATTCCAACGACCAACACTCCTTCTGTTCACAAAACTTTCGGAAAAGAACTTCTGAGATGTGGCGAAGCATATTGATTGAAGGAGGACTTCACTCAGAAGGGAAGAAGTCGTTGGATCCTTAAGGATAAACAGCTGTTGTATTAGGGACGTTTACAAGGTTACTCTCTATCTTTAAGGAGCTTTATTAAATCTTTCAATACCTACGGAGGTCATGAGGAGAAGTTCTTCAATCGCAGAAAGGCCAATGTTATCCAGCTCTAGATGATGGATATGGTGTTGGCAGAATACTCGGGCGTCGATTCCAAACCACTACACCACATTCGAACCTTGCTCAACTGCGCACAATGCATCTGCTGGGTTGATGGATTGTAGGATTAATTCTTCCCCTTGGCAGCACCGTGTCCACATCTCTGCGCTCTGTCATTCAGGTTTAGGTGAGTGCTCAAAACCATATAAAGGTAGAGGTATTCTTGATCTCTATCCTCATCAATTCCATCGCATTCACAGGTTTGCAATCATCCAATTACATATATGTCATTCTTCCTCAAGTCAGCACACGTTTCTTTCTTTACAAGCCAACCGATATCTCAAACGTTTCTTTCACATTCTTTCCCGTTTTCTTTCAAAATGAAGACTTCAAGCCTTCTTGTTCTCTTGATTTCCTTACCGCAGCCCTTGCTCTGCCAGCACCAATGCCAAATGGTGTCGACAGTGTATCTAGATATGTGGAACGTTCCATTTCTGGCGACGAGAGCAATTACGATAAGAGGACCTTAGGTGCTGAGGATGAGGACGCCGATTTATCTGGAGAATCCGGTGATGCCTCGGATAATCCAGGTTCTTTAGAGGGCAGCGGGACTTCAACTATGGGGAAATACAGTGGGAACAACGAAGAAAAGATCATGACTCCAACCCCCACCACCCCTCAAACCGACACAGGAACACAAGGTCAAACCCGAGGTATGACAACATCTGCTGCAACCAACGCCGATGCATCCGGAAGCAGCATCTTCGTCACCGAATGCACGTTTGATCAGCATGATTTGAAAATCTTTTCAGCGTCGGTTCTAAGGGTCACACAGCTGATGTCAAATTCAAGATCGCAAAGGAAGACAACAGAAAGATTACCGATTTTGAGACCAAATTGAAGACAATCACCGGAGCAAACTTCAAGTTCCCCAAGGAAACGCCCGACCAAAAAACGGCGGACGCTGGCAACAAAGTCATTAATGTGAATGTCAATGTTGAGCGGTATGAGATAAAGGGCAAGGATTTGACTGTCGACCAACAGAATCAGGCACAAGAGGCTTTCCAAGACACGTTTACTGGACGTATGTGTAGTCAAAGCGCTATGTCTATCACTCACTAGAGGGGGTTTTGACGAGGAGGCGATTTCTATATTTTGTTTGTCGGGAGTGGGTTACTGTCCGTTCAAAAGGAGTTGGGGGGCATTGACGATTAGCCGGGAAAATTAGCATTAACAGGTACTATGGTTTTGGCTATTCACTAAAAGTAGAGAGTAAATAGAGGACAAACATGATCTGTGTTACGCGTTGCACATCTCACGTTTTTTGACGCAATTGGTGTGAAATCAATGCAATCTATAGTTCAAAACCCTAACATAAAAGCAAACAAATCAAATAACTCCAAAACGCCGCCCCAAACTCCAACTTTTCGACTCCTGAACGCCATTTCCTCTCCCCGACATCTATGCTCGTCCCATCCTCGTCCTCAATTCCCCTCATCTGATGCACTTCCTCTACTCCTTATAAAAGGAATCAAGATCAACCCCAGTGCCACAGTATGGATCATTGATGTCTGACATCCCACAATCAGTAAAGGTTCTTCAATACTCAGACGAACTCACTAAGATTATACTGCTTCGCAATAACATTTGCTTTCTTCCACCCTCCCATCAAAGTATTAGTCGAAGAAATAGAAGGGTTCCCATCATCCTGCACAGCCCACAATGGAAGACTGGACGCCACATCCGTGCTGCGCTCGGCGAACATGCCAGTCCATTGGTTCCTATTTTCGCATCAGCTCTGCGCACCTCAATGGGACGTTGTGTGGAAGGGGGAAACATACCCATTGGCGTAGACACCCCATGGCAGCTTCGTCTTCTTGAGCAACGCGACCCATTCCTTAGCCAATTTCTCGTTCTCCGCCTTGCTGTTCTGCCATGAATTGCAGGGAACATTCGGTTGACTGATGGACGTAGGCTCGATATCAAACCAGTAGCGCGTGATCGTCATCTTATTCTTCTTGATCGCCTATTCTTGCATCAGCCTATCCCCAACCCCTATCCATCATCTCTGCAAAAAGAAAAACTTACCGCCAAAAGCTCATTCAACTGCGTCTGAGGCGCCTTACACTGCTTCCCGTTCGTGGGACTGGAGCACGGATACAAGTAAGCATCGATCCGCTTGATGCCGGCTTCTTTCGCCAGCTGATAATTCTTCACGAAAGCCAGATCGACGCCACCTCCTTCGTTGCAGTATTGGGCGTACCCGCGCAAAGCGGCCACTTGGTAGTGTTTTGCGGCGCATTTCATGAAGGAGAGGGTCTTTTCGCCGGACATGTCGATGCCTTTGAGGGTTGCGGGGACCTTGGCTGCGGCTTCGGGGGTCGAGGTGGAGGTGGAGGGCGTGGCGGGGGCGCGATCGTCGCGGGGGAGGAGAGGGGTGGCGGTTGTGAAGGGGAGGAGGGCCGTGAGGCTGAGAAGAAGGAGGGAGAAGTGCATGGTGAGCGAGGTTAGGACCGAACTGGTGGTTGTGTTGGGTAGGTGTGAAATGAGAATGAGAATGAGAAAGAGATAGGAATAAACGAAACGATGAAATGGAAAGAAATGACGAGATGGGAATGAAACGATACCACGGAATGAAATGACGAGATATAAATGAGATGCTGAGATACCGATGAGACAATGCAATGTAAATGAGTCGATGAGATGAGATGAGAATGCGAAATTGAGAGCTTCTTCTCACCTTCTTATACCCATTTCGACATCTCTTGAAGCCATCTCGAACATCAAAAGCCCTCCAGCTTCACATCCCACAGGAGTATAGTGGAGGCTCAACACCCCAAATATAAACATAGGATCTATGCATTCATTCGACGGATCATGCATGTAATGCGGGTGAAAATTACCCCACACTCCGAATCGCTTACTTTTGCCCTGTCGGATCTGCTTCTTTAACCTTAATTCTTGAAATATTATTATGCCGCATCCTATAGGAGCGAGTGACATACTGGTGGCGTGAAATCTGGGACATACGCTGAGAGTGAGGCTTCACAGCCTCGTGTGACTTGATCCTCGTCCTTTCCATTCCATTGGAATCCGCGCGTGTTTCATGTGATCACGTGATTTAAAGGACTCGTCGGATAGCTAAGATCGGGGATTCATTTGTTGGAGCAGCGAAACACTGGACATAGAATACCGGAGAGACTACATGGGAGTCCGGATCGAAGTGGCTGAGGAGACAGTATTGCATGTTTGTTCAGTCAGAGAAGAAACAATGGCAGACAGATGATGATTCAGAAACAGCGACGAGCAACAACGCCGTCTGACAGACTGAGTGCAAATTGTTACAATCGGGATTTAAATCCCGCTAGCCTTACAAATGAACAAATATTCCTTGAAAATTGAGAAGCCATATTCAGACAATAAACATCAAATACTATATGCTTGAAGACCATCCTCGAACCCCTCAAGGATAAACACCCGCTCCTGGCTTTGTCTGAAAGAATGTCTCTGGGAGCTCCCACTTAGGATATTCATTTTTCATCTGCTGAGTAGAATCTCTCACTACATCATACCCGAAATTGTACTTGAAGAAGTCTTCTGGAGTTTCTGGAACTTGTCAGTCCAGGCTTCCCATCGAGATGGATGCGACTTACTTGGAACATCTTCAGCAGGTATAAATTTTGCCGCCTCCACATGAATTTTCTCAGGCTCGTCTTGACCTGCATTGCTGAAGACAGCCATAACGCTTGCTCGGTTTCGGCGAATTCTTTCGAAAAGCTGGAGTCGCTTCTCGAGAACATCCGGGGTGCAGTCTGTCAGGGTTATTCCCAACGCGACGGCATCTTCAATTGCCTGAGCACCACCTTGGCCTTGATCTGCAAATAATTAGAAATGCGTGCCAGAGGATAAGGGACCTCTTACGGGGAAGCATGGGATGCGATGCATCTCCTATCAAGACGAGCTTGTTTTTGTGCCATGAAGGAATAGGAGCGCGGTAGAGCAGAGGCCATTGCTTGATGTCTTTTGCTTTCCTGAAATTATGAAATTAGAGATCACTGTGGAACTTCAGTGGTGAATCTTACCTCAGAACTGCGAGAACAGACGGATGGAAATCCGAATATCTTTCCAACATCACTGATACATCAACAGGGGTTTGCCAATCTGTCTTGATATCAGTCGCATTCAGGTCAAGTGACGTCCAAAACCCACCTTCATGATCAACCTGCTCGTCGCTGTGAAAGATGGCCACAAAATTATGGATTTCATTGCTGATCATTGCCCTAAAGTCAGCGTCTCCGGTCTCAGATTGCCGAGTAGATCACGATGTATCTAGCACTAGGATAAACTTACTTTCGACATGGATACCAGACTAATCGTCGGCCATCCCCCACAATGAATTTCATTCTTCCATCGTCATTTTGAGTAAATTGTACGGTCTCGGGGTCTGCTGCGATTTCAGAGGAGGGGATCAGGAAGCGATATGCAAAATTGTAATTCGTTGTTGGCAGTGCTTCATTAGGCACTCCAAGGGCTGCTTCAATGGCAATGGAATGGACACCGTCTGCTGCAATAATCAGGTCGCCCACAGCGGTCTTCCCATTTGAAAGAGTGATGGTTCCAGCTTCAGGGTCCTATCACGCGTCAGATACTTCCGATGAAGTGACACTTCACTCACATATTTCGTCACTTCAGATTTCAAATGCACCGTCGCAGGCTTTCCTTCTCCTTCAGACTCGGTCGCAAGCCTCTTCAACTCTTCATGTAGATCAACACGATGAGCAAAGTACCATGGGGACCCGAATTTCTCGGTAATATAAGAATCATCGGCTTCATGGAAAATTGACATTGATGTACTATGGGCCCTGAAACTTCTCTTGCAGTTCACAAAACGCGCCTTCACCGGATCGAGTCCCCAGGCCAGGAGGCCTCGAGACGCATTTGGGCAGACATGGATCGCTGCGCCGACTTCGTTATTCAAGGACGAGCGTTCATAAATTTGGACATGGTGACCAGCCCGACGACAGGCAATGGCCGCAGAGAACCCGGCAATTCCGGCTCCTACGATAAGAATATCCAGCGGTTTGAAGTCAACAGAAGGCATGATGGAAGACATAAATTGAGGACAAGATATCGGATGGTCACGTCAAAGGGGGGAGGATCTTCTTGTCACTCTGGTTCGGTGACCGTGGATTTAGCATGGCCTGATAGTGCCTGATAGTCCCTGATTCTGCACTATACAAGGCTCGACATGGAACCCCTCTAAATCCTCACTACTAGTCGTCGTATTTTAATTCTCGAAGGCATGTCGAAGCTGCACTTGCATCAATGGAAAGTTCTTTATCTCGAACGTTGCGCAGGGGTGGGGTAGTGGCCCTGCAAATCATGGAGAGGAAAAGAGGAAATATCACCGAGGAAGCTTAGAAACGCGGCATGGGTCTCGTTTCCAGGGTTCCCACTCTGTCATGGTACTAGTAGTAGTAATTGTAACGGCCAACCAGGGAGCTATCCTAGCGAGCCAGGACAAGCCACCAGCCCAAGCTTGACTCGAACATCTGCCGGGCTTTGCGAATCATGGCTTCAAACTTTTTCAAACGCAATCTGAATCAATGGATGGTGTTTGCTTTGTCTCACTCATCACTCAGATGACGCTCTCAAGTGTATCCTTTCCATGATTCAGCTCGACAATACTAATACTCATATTCCAAAATAGAGACTATTGGTCCCGCTCTAGACGTGGAGCCGACAGGTAAAGTTGCTCTCCAGGGTGCTCCGGAGATTCATCCTCTCATGTTTCTTTCCCAACCCTTGGAAATTCCAACGATCGAAGCGGCAACAAGAACGAGAACCCACGGCCGTATCAGTCTGTGGCCGCAGCCGGGGTATCTATCCGCTGCATCAATAGTGTGCCACCCCTTGAAAACCAACCCTACACGTAACAAGTCAAGGGAATCGTCCAATAACTCGTCCACTCGACCATCCCATTTCTAAGGTGTTGATCCACAATGGAACGCGAGGTTCTTCCTTCGGACGATGCTTCCATTTGAGGTCTGGCGATAAGAATCGCCACGACGCGGCACAATATCTACTAATCATGTACCTTCCTTGTTGACCACGTTTTTGCTTTAACTCCAGACCTCGAGCAGCTTTGTTTTTGTGAGAGTCAACCTTTTATTTTACGATTGCACCTTACTTTTCCCCAATTACCTTGAATTCACAATGGAGAAAGTTGAGACAACTACTCAAGTCACGGAGACTCATCCGGCTGAGGTTGAGAGACCAGAATCTTCTGAGCCAGAAACCGAGAAGCCAGAGACATTTCAACCAACTGAAGGGTTGAAGTCAACTATCGAAGATGATGATGAGCCTGTACCTCATCTGCACGCAAAGACTTACTTGACAGTCTTTGCAATCTGCCTGATCTACTTTGCCCAACTCATCAATGTTGTTGGTGGAGGAGCTGTAAGTGACTATCACACATGGAATTTTAAACAATACTGATGGTTTCACAGCGAGCTCAAGATATCGAAGCAGTTCTCGGCGAGAAGACCAAAGGTGTCTGGATCACTTCAGTCGTCACAATCTTCACCGTCGTTCTTAGCCCTCCAATCTCACAAGCTGCAGATTATTGGGGACGAAAATGGTTCTTGACAATCTTGACTCTTCTCGGAGCTGTAGGCTGTATCATTACTGCTCGTGCGAACTCTATGAACATGGTAATTGCAGGACAATGCGTGGCCGGAATCTCATATGGTGCCCAGCCATTGCTTCATGCAGTCACCTCTGAAGTCCTACCTCGAAAATACCGTCCATACGCTCAAGGATTGGACAATTTTGCTGCAGCTCTTGGCGGTCTTGTGGCTCTTGTTGCAGGAGGCGCAATGACTAGACATAACAATCATGCTGGATTCCGCAATTATTGGTACTTGGCAACAGCTTTGTACGCCGTTGCAGCTATTCTCTGCTTGGTTCTCTACAACCCTCCTGTTCGTCAATCACAATTGGGTCTCACTCACATTGAGAAGTTGAAGAAATTGGACTGGATCGGATACATCCTCCTCGCATCAGGACTTGTACTCTTCTGCATGGGACTTTCCTGGTCGCAAAATCCGTATCCATGGACAGATGCACATGTTCTTGCTCCATTCTTGATCGGTGTAGCTTTGATGTTCTGCCTCGGTGTGTACGAGTGGAAATTCAAGAAGGATGGCATGTTCCATCACGGGCTCTTCTCCCAGGGATACAACTTCGTTATTGCGCTCGTCTGCGTATTCGTTGAAGGTCTTGTCTTCTTCGCCGCCAACAACTACTTCGCTTTCGAGGTCGGGGTGTTGTACGAGACTGATCCCCTCCGAACCGGTATTCGTTATGGAATCAACATGATCGTGTATGCCATCTTCGCCATGCTCGCAGGTGTATTCTGTTCGACCACCAAGATGATCCGTCTCCCCACCGTTGTTGCATTTGTTTCTATGATCATCTTCTTCATCTGCATGGCAACCGCAACCCCTGCATCCTCGAACCCTGTATGGGGATATCCTGTCTTCTTGGGTATCGGACTCGGAACGGCTCTCTGCGCACTTGTTACAGCTGCTCAGCTCAGCACTCCCCTCGAATTGATTTCGATCACGAGTGGATTGATGATTTCTATGCGTTCGCTTGGTGGATCCGTTGGACTAGCAATCTGTGAGTTGAAACAGTGATGAAAATAGAACGACTTCACTAATACTTAACGCAGATAATGCAATCTTCACTGCCAAATTCACTGCCAACTTAGGGACCAAAATCGCAGCAGCAGTTCTACCACTTGGTCTCGCCCCCTCATCCCTTTCAGAATTAATCGGAGACCTTGCCGCAAACAACCAGACAGCTCTTGCTTCGATACCCGGGATTACTCCGCAAATTATCGGGGCTGGGGTTGGAGGTCTTTATGAAGCGTACAGTTTGGGCTTTAGATTTGTTTGGATTTCGGCAGGTTGCTTTACAGTTATTGCTGCAATTTGTAAGTTTACCCCGAATTCATTTGCCGTGAAACAGAAAGACATCACACCTTGGAATCTTGCAGAAAACCTCGGCTGACGTGCTGCACAGGCGCTGTATTCCTTGTAGACCCCGTTAAAGAGTTCAACATGCATATTGATGCACCTGCAGAGAAGGAGGAAGATTTGTTCGCTCGATCTTAGTCTTGCCTGGAAGACGTCTGGTTTATGGAACGGAGTACATACAAATTTGCAATTGCTATTTGAATAACTGTTAGAAAAGTTTGCTTTGCTGCTAGAGGGGACTAGAGATTCTCAGCAATGGAATGATTGTTCGCCTCGATGGGCTGACATTTCGGACCCGTGAATAATGACTGCTGTGCCCCAAGATAGAGGAGTAAATGGATTTGGAAGGTCTTTAACCCCAGAAGCTCCACTTGTGATTTCTTTTTCAAACTGCAGGGTAACATTGCGATTTCAACTTCTTCAGACATAATCATTTTATGGGTCTTCCAGGAGAACCTTGCAACTTAACCTCCAGAAGGACGTGAGCTTCCGCGAAATAGACCCACATAATGAGCAGAAGGATCGTGCTTCAAGCTTTAAAACGTAAGACGATAGAAGGTATATGCCGCAATCTACTGGCACTACCCCGACGCGATCCGAAATCACTTCGTCCATACTAGTACACGGGAATGAAATAGAGCTAACATATAGAGCTAACATTCGATAATGTCAACTGCCGACCAATTGGCCAGCGGTGGGAGTGGACACGACAGAGAAAACGTCGGTCATACGGAGTAAATGCTTGACGCCTTTGCCGAAGATGTTTATGAGGAGGACCGAGCAACTGAGTCGATAGGAAAGTGGCGTGCAACCCCTAGTCCCGGGGAAGTGGGCCATGGAAGCGAGAATAGAAAAGGTGTGGTTCGAAAGATAAAACTACTCGCTTGCGTGGGGGCATTCCATTACGGTTTGAAAACGCCAGGTGGGTGTTGGCTGACCAGTAGCTAATTTTTCTCATGAAAGAAGCGAAGCCATTGGAGGAGAATCCCCCCAGATGGCGCCTCCCTTGATCTAGAGAATACTTGCTGGGACATGGCTTGTAACTTCCCATGCTCTCAGCAGCGTTCGCTTCTGCAAATGGATGGTGCTCCGGTGAGAGGATTCTTCGAATGATACGAAGTAATGGTACAGGAGGTGAGACTCAGGTGGCGTCTGATCCTCGTCGATGGCGTTCTTTACAAAATTCGTGATGATCTATCTCCCTTTCCGTGAGCTTCCGCGTTGGGAGAGACTCGACAAGAACAGTTATCAGAACTGATACCCCTTCTTTCTGTGTTTCGGCCGTGTACGCGAATGCAACTTCAGGCCTGTACCTGCATTCACAGAGGGTATGTACCAAGATACATTCCTGAGTCAAGCATCTTGTTTGGGGCACCGTGCACGGAGTCCATATCGATCTTATAATAAGCAGAGAGGTCCACTTGGGAACTGATCAACGAGATTATATCCCCTTCTTGTCCAGAATCGAGATCTTTCCACTCCTTCCTTGTACCCATCAGCTAGATTGTCTTTGATTTCAGATCGATCGTCAAGATCACTGCTTTTTACAATGGCGTTCGCTGAGCCAGCTGTTCCAGTCGTTATTACCAGCATTCTCTTCACCAGTATTGCATTCGTCGCCGTGGTTCTGAGAATTTCGACCAGAACGTTGATGTTCAAGAATGCAGGCCCTGATGATTATCTCATGTGCGCAGCGATGGTCAGTTGTACCAGTGGGGAGAAACATAAATTTGTGCTGATTTTATCCTCAGGCCTCGTCCATTGGATTCGCGATTGTTGTATTCTTTCGTAGGTCACTCTCAATACTTCAATTGAGGCAAAATGCTAATCTTGTAGAAATCAAATATGGTCTCGGGACACCCATTGATACAATTTCTCTGCCCAGGTTAGAGAAGTTTCTGCAGGTATGTAACAGAAAAAGAAAGAAAGAAAGAAAATTCCAGCTGATTTGCCTAGTGCTTGTGGGCAACAATCCCAGTTTACAACCTGTCATTGACATTTACAAAACTCTCCATCATTTTCCAATACATGCGCATCTTCACTCAACCTAAAGTCAAGAAGTTATGTAAAATTATGTTGGGAGTTTTGACTGTCTACGGATGCTGGACTGTCATTGGGTCTGTTCTTATGTGCATGCCAGTCAACTATTTCTGGGACCTATCGATCAAAGGAAAGTGTATGAACAAGCTTGCTTTCTGGTTCTCCAATTCGGCCTTGAATATCACCACAGATCTGATGATATTTGCAATCCCCATGCCTCTCTTGAGGCAACTACAATTGCCAAAGAAACAAAAAATAGGCTTAATGTTCGTTTTCGGCTTTGGTGTCTTGTAAGCCCCCCCTGTCCCTTAACCAAGGCCACAACTGACCTCGCAGTGTTTGTATTACTAGTGTCATTCGTTTGAAGGCGTTGTACTCGATCTCGGTCTCCACAGATACATCATGTAAGTCTTCTACATGTGACTAATAGGAGAACAATACTGACTTTGCCAGTGGATGGTGTCACTACTGCTATTTGGTCCGGCATCGAAATCAACGTCGCTATCATCTGTGCATCCATACCTGCTCTCAAGCCGCTCATCAGCAAACTATTACCCGGCCTTCTTTCCAACGCTAGTTCTCGTGATAGATCCAACATGAATAACCTCTCCGACGCTCCTTACAACCGAAGTCACCCTATGAGCAACCTCGGAAGCAAATCCCGACCAGAGAAACAAGACATCATCAAAGTCGAACAGACAATATATCAGGCGAGAGAGGTTCGCGCAAGTGCGGAGGGCAGCGAGAGGAGTTTGGTAAATTGGAAGTCGGATTGCTATTCTGAGGAGCAGAAGAAGAAGCAGATACCAGTTGATGTTGTTTAATACATCTCATTTAGCTCACGTTGACGTAGAGCCACGAAGACCTCAATGTTCCCAGTCATTATACAATTTCCAGATAAATGTATTGTACAATTGATCTTTTTGGAGCTTGGGTCAGGTGTATTTAGATCCTCATAGAAATGAAATGATATCAATGCTCATACTCCTGGATTCTTGAGATCTTACCGCACAATATGACCACGCCTTTATCCGCCGCGAGATTGGAAGACACTATAGCGCAACGCTTATTGAAGTCACGACTTTGGGGCAGAACTCTTGGCTGCACCTTGACAAGGCGCTCTCGGCCCTAATTTGTATAGCATACCAGACTTGCACGATAGGATCGAATTTGCAACGAATGTTAAGCCGTTCAATGCAAGAGAGATATTGTAAATAACTTATTCACTTTTGCTGCGCTATACTCTAGGAAAAACAAGCACACAGGACTCAAACAACAGACCATTTCCCCCACCAGATGAGCGACAACATACTTCCATGCTTTTAAACAATGGAGAAAGGGCCCGCAACATCCAAAATATGACTCGATTCTTACCTCGCCACATAACTAAAAAACTGAGGTTGACATGGTGTGAAATTTTGTCACGAACATCTTAACCAGCTCCTTCCCAACCTCTGTATCTACAGTCGCGGTAGACGAACTCGATTCTTGTGTTGGTGATTTTTTGAATTTGAAAAGATGCTTGACTGTCTCCGGTAGCGCCCCTTCCACTACCTTAGCCTCTTCTTCGTGGTTCGTACCGTGCATTATAAAGATGACTTTGACTTTCAATTTGTTGTTGGGCAGTTTGCGCAGGATGCAAGTAGACTTGGGACCGGCCTTATGTCCTCCCGCGGCTTCAGAAGCTGTTCCAGGATTGTCTTGGGATGTGGCTGGAGTCGTAGAGTCAGTCTCTTTTTGTTTGGTTTCTTTCGAATCACCAGTTGCGGGCTCGGAGGTGGTTGTTGATTTCCCGTTCCCTTCTGCCCTCTTCCTGTTGCTATAATGAGTATCTCTGGCCGTAACTACGTGGTTTTCGAGGTCGGAAGAGGCGCCGATGCCGTTAGACATGGATGTAGGTAGAGCGAGAGCTGCAGATAGTAAGGGCAGGAGAACGAGAAGAATGGAGGTCTTCATGGTGTTTCAATTGTTTAAAATGGATCAGAGAACTACTCTAGTGGTCAGGAATGATGCAATAGATTGGAAATGAGAAAGCTTTGAACGAATCAAATTGAGGATAAAGATGTGTGATATGAAATCAAATGTTGGAGTGGCCTCGCCCTTATTTATGTCTTGGCGCACCTCACCTCTATGCAAGAAAGAAAGGAACTAGAAAATGATGGTAGGATCCAGAGAGAGATCATCCTATATTTCGCCCCATCCATCTTGAATATGCGCCTCAAGAAGGATTCACATCGAGGAGATAGAGGCTGAGCAGTCTTGACTATATCATGATTCGCTGGGTCGGGATCGGGACCGGGACGATCAGATACCTATTGAGCCTATATACCGCAGCGTCTCACCACTTTCGCCGGAGTGAGCTTCAGGCAGATTGAATTCTTTGGTACATCGAACTCGAGCACCTGCGCCTCTCGAAATGCTACGCAAAACTCAGTGAATATAACACGAGTTATAATTGCTATCCAGCTCTCATTCGCCATGGTCGCGTTGCGGACGATATGATTGGGCCGCTGAGAGGAAATGGCAGGGGCATAACTGCGCACGCTGAGCCTCAGTGCCCCATCCTTCGAGATCTAATTTGGTAGGACCCTAGGAGATTCGGCAGAAACCCAGGAAGTTGATCACGTTCTTGATAGCCCCGGCGAGCTGAGTGTTGATATCTATTTTAGCATCGTCAACATTTTCAAGAATCTGTCTGCGCACGAGCGATATGACAATGCGGAAGACAATGTGCTGCCATACCGTACTCACTCACCTACGGACGCACATACGATTTTTACAACCAGGGGGGGTTTTTTTTTGAGAGCTTGGATCAGGTGTATTTAATTCTTTATATAGAAATGAAATCATAGCAAACTTCGCATTTCGCTGCCTGCGAGAGCGCATCACTTAATGCAAAAGGATGATTGTTTCATTCAATGCTAGGTCAAAAAATAATACTACTGCAACGCTTGACGGAGTTTCACGATCTTGGACGGAGAGATTCGTTGTCAAATTGACAGGGCGCCCTCTGTCCTGACATGTACAGCATCCCGAATTCCGACTCGCCTTGTGTTCCCTCCCGCAATTGAGTCAGCTCCTCACGGATAACAACAATAATGGAATATAGTTGAAATTGAATGCGATCCTATGTCGAGGATCGATTTCCTGCGGATGGCTGGGCCACTTGGAGCATGAGACGCATGCGATCAGCATATCTACTCTTAGCTTAATGCCAAGTACGGAAGGGATACAACCGCGAGAGGGATGGAAGAGATTATATAATTGTGAGTAAAGAGGGAGTTGGTATATGAGGGTTCGAGTGTCCGAGGGAATGAATAAAACATAAAGTAACAGGTGAGAAGAATAAGATTCGTAAGATTGCCTGTCATGAGCGAGGACATTTATGACACATCTGAAAGGAATGTTTGGTATTTGGTCAACGGATCAAGGGGGTTTTAAATATGCGTACAAGTTGATTAAAGCGTCCAGGTAATTCGCCCCAACTCCGTGTCTGACCCAGTTCTGAACGCTGACCAGACACACAGGCGGCAGAATTTCAATCAGTGTTAGGCGGTCGTCGATGCAAGAAAGATGTAATGCGACGGGTTTTGAAATACCAACGCCAGCTAAAAGAGACACTGATCCGTTAAACATGATGGGACCGGGTGGCAAGCTTATCTGTGCGTGGCCTTAGGCCAAATTAATAAAAAAACAACGCTATTGTAACTATAGTTAAACATGATGGGGGCTATAGCTAGATCGCGGGAAGGAATATAATCAGTTGGGGCTGGCGTTCAACGGCCTGAGTACTAGTATCGGTAAATTTACAGTAGGATCAGTGTTGACACTCGCCCGAAAATTAGCGTATTCTCGCTAACTTCACAGTGGATGCTCACGGACTACAGCGACAAAGATAGGAAGTTCGTTAATAAACAACTGGAAGGGATAGTCAATCAAGATAAATAATGAAGTTCTTTTCTTCTTGCCAAAATACTCAGAGTTTAAAATGCAGTAACTCAAAGTAAAAGGACAATCGCAACTACCACCAACCGACCAAAAAAGTCTGCAAACTCGACTCTATTTAGCCTTTGACTAGCCAATACACATTTACCTAGAAAATCAAATAATTCGGAGTCCTACTGTACCGAGTCTTGAAGATTCTTACCAGGTCCATCGCCTTAGTGAATGATATCTTCTCGGCTGTTGCCTGGACAGTCTCCTGCCCTGCTGAAGACTTCTTCTTCGTGAGAGTAAATCGCTGTTTATTTACGTCTTCTATGAATTTGGTAATTCCTTCTTCTTTATATATCTTGGCCCATTTGATCTCAAGGCTACTAAACTTTTTTGAGACCTTTTTTATTGTAAGTACTGTATTGTCGACAGATGTGAGACTGATTGTGGAACCGTCCGAGCCCGAATGTGACCCGGCACCTGACCCGGGAGTGGGTTGGGTACTAGTATCTGAGTCTTCAGGTCCTGATTCGGCATATGGCATGTGGTCTAAATCATTACGCGGCTCAATCTTTGACTCCGCAGGAGGGTTTGTACTTGACCGGGCAGAGCCGCCCCTCTTCTCACTGCGGTAAAGAGCGGTGGTACCTGCAGTCGTGCGGTCAACGAGGGTTGAGGCGCCATTGACACTGCCGGAACTAGGGGATTGCAAGGGTAGGGCAAGAGCTGAAGACAGAAAGGGGACGAGAAGGAGAAGGAATGAAGCCTTCATTGTGTTTAGACGATTGAACAATTGAACCTCGACACAACTTTGAAGATTGAAACAGTGGATTTGAAGAAAGAGACCAGACAAATTGGAGCGATGACTAGACTATGAATATGTGATAAATGAAGATCGAAGTCCAGAGTGATTTTGCTCTCTCTTATATATCTTGGCTGTGTCAACACTAGAGTGGCAGTACCTAGCGGCCTCAATCCTACCATTTGTTCCTCCGTTGTGAAAACCCAATATGAGGAGGATTTCTTGTATTGAATTTGGGAGTGAGGCTGAGCAAGCTCACTGAACAATTGAAGCTACTAAGCCGAAACAGACTGGAATATGAACACGACTGTGACTGAGGAGTAAAGAATCCCGAAATTGAAGCTCTGACTGACCATGAGAATATAGAATATTATTAGAAAGAAAGAACAAGATACTGAAGATCATCCCTCAAAGGCTGTCTCGGTTTTCTAAAAATAGGTACGTCCGCGGACTTGTCGCAGGCTATAAAGTGCAGGAAGAGGACGAGCTCCTTTGGATTGAGTCTTACTGAATTAAGCTTTTTGACAAGCCTCATCTACTTCGCCCTTTCCGCTTTTAAGAAGCTTGTCTTGAAATACTTTTCGGTCACTAGAGAAGGAGCATCCGCAGCGGTCTCCCCTGGAAGGCGACAATGGGAGGATCACTGAGGAGAGGCTGTGTAGTATAGTGACCACGAGCAAGAACCCAGAACCGCAAAATTAAATGGCCTGTCCATTTTTTTTGGCGGCGCTAAGCCTCAATGCCTCATCCTACACTACCTACTCGTAATATGCAGATTGGGGTTCGCGGGCCTTGGTTATTCTCAGCACCGGGAAGCTCCGACCACGTCGCATTACTACAACTTTCCGCCCATGAGTAAAGAAAGTACGCAATACAGGCATGATTGGGTCGATGGAAGATGTCGTGCTGAGAAGGCATGAAGAATCGATTGGCATAATAGCCAAAGCTTCCAGCTCTTTATCTGTTCGAAATCCATCAACGTGTCCTTGTTGCCTGTACGATGTATCGAATCCAAACAGATTGCACCCCGCCATTGCCCTCGCGCGCACACGTCCTCCCGAATATATACAGGTTGTCTGATAATATCAAGATGGTGTCGAGGCTTTAGTGGGAATGGCAGAGCTTGGGAGATCGTCGGAAGCTAAAGGTTGGCTTCTGAGCTGTGCACGCAATGTGCTAGTGAGATCGGCTCATAGAAGCCTTCGAGTGTAATGGGTGCTCCCCATTCTCTTCTGTCGTTGATCAGCAAGTTTAATTTTCTCTTCAATTGAAGTAGCTTGCTCTGTTCAGGACATCTGTGTTTACCATGTTGATTTCATTGCGCATGGCTTTCAGTCCGTTCCAAATTGAATAAGCCATGCAAGCAGCTTGACCAGTCCCTCGGTATGGAGATCGATGCCCACAGCAAGCCAATCCCTTGGGCGGTTGCACTTTATGTTGGTAAATGGACAAAATATACTGGTTGGTCGATGGAACAAATAAATCGGGATCTTGAATCCAGTCTTTTCGTTACATATCAGACTTTCATTGGCAGTGCCCCTTTCCGGTGCATTAATTCGTTTGTTGGGAGACGCGCCAACCCGAGGGAGAGTTCACCTCTGCTCAATATTTCAAGATTGTTAGAACTAGGACGTGAATGAGATATTTGTTGCGAGTTATTCCCTTCGATCCAATGTCGCGGAGGGGTCTGTGTATTCCATTCAGGCTCCTTCTCATCATAAACAACAAAACTTCACACACTCCCCTTTTGTCCCAAGATGTTTATTACGATCATTCATACTCCTACTTCATTGCTCATCCTTTTGTCCTCTTTCAAATCGCACCTGCTTCTAAGATCACAAAGCGAGACCCAACATGCCAAAACATTGTCATCCCCATAACCTTTTCAGCTCCTAATGCTGCCATCGGTTCACCCTCAACCCTTTGACTATCCTCAGCGCCGTCGCCTCTTTAGTCTTCGATGCCGCTGTATCTGGCACATACAACATTGCAGCTCGTTACTGTGAACCCACAACCGTGATCCCTTCCCGACAGGGTACTTTACAGCTTCTTGTTCATGGAGCTACTTACATATTGTATGTTGCCCCCCTATATATCGCCGGTTGCAGCTAATAGTATGCAGGGTCCGGTGATGGCACGCCAGGAGCGGGTTTTAGTGTTGACGAATACAGTTGGATTGCATATGCTGCAGCCCAAGATTATCCTACCCTCTCCATCGACCGGCTTGGATGTGGTCTACTCGATCATCCCGATCCGATTGCCGTAGTCAAAGTGCCAGCACAAGTTGAGATCGCTCACTCCCTCACCCAAATCATTCGCGCAAACACAGCCGGTCTACATCGTGCTTTCAATAAAGTAATCTTTGCTAGCCACAGTTTCGGCTCTCTGATTGGAAACGGTCACAGTCAAATATCCCAACGACCGTGATGCAATGATTCTCACGGGATTCAGCAAGAGTCTTACGGCAGCCGTTCCGGAACTCTTAACAAACTTCCTTTTAGAACCTGTGGCTAGTGTTGACTTGACCCAACACGCTTTGGTACACTATTTCCTGGATATGTCGAGGCGACTAATGAGGCTGGTACTACGTTTCTGCTTTTCTACAACGCTACCGGGTGGCCACGATCCCACGTCCGCTGACTACGATTACTCGATCCGCGGAACCATGACCATCAGCGAAGTTGCCACGGGCACGGAGTCTATCGCTACTACTGGAGCATATACACGCCCAATCCTCGTGGTTACAGGACAAGAGGACAATCTATCTTGTAACCTCACGGGATTGCAAGCCACACCCGGCAATTGTGGAAGTGGATCAACCGGCCTGCTGGCACAGACGCGACATTGTATCCTGTTGCGAGTAATTATACGTGAATCAGCGTACCAGAGGCGAGCCATTTCTGGAAGTTCCATTACAATGCTTTGGCGGTTTTTGCGCAAGTGCATGATTGGTTGCTGCCATTGGTTTTTGATCTGGACCCTAAATAATGGTTTTGCATAGAGTTGAGAGGAGCTTAGATGGGAAGAATTCATTTGTACTATTGACAGGGTGGTTTAACATTTTTGCCGCATCTTGTTAGCTAACAGATGGTGGGATTACTTCTTAGAAGTGCAAGTCTGTCCTAGGAATGATTTTAGAAGAATTCATCCGCGAACTGCAACTAAATATGCTGATGCTTTCGTCATCCTACTTCTGTGCTATTCCTCACGTCCCAAACATCGTTACGCGCAACCTGCCAGTTCTTCATTTCTCATATGCTCTTCAAAATCCACGCCGTGTCTTCATAGTTCATTTAAATTAACGTATCGCTTTTGTTGCCACCCTCCAACCTATCGACACCCTCTCAAAAAAGGCCTGTATAAGCATTCGTCTCACAAGTAGCATTACATAGCGGATACTCCTGCCCAACCCGTCCCCCATCCTGCACAATCTTCGTTCC
>Ga0182030_10004287_pt1 | contig 30425 bp, 31 predicted proteins | sample 812S3MmetaG_FD_121299 | JGI IMG/M metagenome (GOLD analysis project Ga0182030, IMG submission 121299) | Permafrost microbial communities from Stordalen Mire, Sweden - 812S3M metaG (Illumina Assembly) | ecosystem: Environmental > Terrestrial > Soil > Wetlands > Permafrost | place: Sweden...
GGCTCCGCAGAATGAAGAGCGAATTTCCCCGGATGTTCTTCCACGGGGGTGTTGTTGGAAACAAGGTTGGATAATGGGAGCCGTGTAAATCGAGAGATTTACGCACGGTTCTGCGAGAGGCTCAGGGTGAAATCCCCTGGGCCTACTCACCAAGTTAAGCAAATTAAATTAGTGAGGCGGGGTCAACGCGTCGTGGATTGCAAAGGGCGACCCGAGCAAGTTTTAGGCCCGGTTCGAGCCGCGCCCTACGGGGCTGCGCATTGTTTTGGAACCCCTTCCCAGGGTTGCGTCTGGCACGCCAGACTTCACCCTGGGCTATTCTCGTTCTCTCCCTCCGGGAGGGATTGCGGTTCTTGATTCTGAGGATTGCTAAATGAGGATTGCTAAATGAACCTGATTCGGGGATGGATTCGTATAGGCGATTGCTTTTACGACTGGTTTATCTTCTATCCCTTCTTCTGCCTGGTTGGTATACTGGTAGATGTGACCACGACACTGCTTGAATCCATCTCGAACGGAAACCACGCCGAGACTTCCCCCAGCCAGAAAAGGGTGTTGTTGCTTAAGCCGCGAGGCTTTTGCGCCGGTGTGGTGCGCGCGATCGACATTGTAAAGATCGCTTTGGAAACCTTTGGAGCGCCCATCTACGTGCGCCGGGAGATTGTGCATAACCGCTATGTAGTGAATGAATTAGCGGAAAAAGGCGCAATTTTCGTTCATGAAATCGACGATGTGCCGAACGGGCAGCGGGTGATTTATTCCGCGCACGGCGTTTCGCCCGCGGTGCGGGAGCGCAGCAAAGGGCGTGGGCTGAGGGTGATTGACGCGACCTGTCCGCTGGTGACCAAGGTACACATTGAGGCGGTGAAGTTCGCCAAGCAGGGATACTCGCTGGTGCTGATTGGGCACCGCGACCACGATGAGATCGAGGGCACGCTGGGCGAGGCGCCGGATGTGACCCAAGTGGTTTCGAATGTGGCCGAAGTGGCTCAGCTCGTGGTCCCGGACCCGAACCGCGTGGCTTACCTGACGCAAACCACGCTCAGCCTCGACGAGGCGCGGGACATCATTCACGCGTTGAAGGAGAAATTTCCCAACATCGCGGGGCCGCATTCGCAGGACATCTGCTACGCGACGGAGAATCGCCAGGTGGCGGTGCGCAATGTGGCTCACAATGCGGGGCTGGTACTGGTGGTGGGATCGACGAACAGTTCGAATTCCAACCGGCTGGTGGAGGTTTCGCGGAACCTGGGAACGGTGGGGTATCTGATTGATAACTCGCAGGCAATCGACCCCAATTGGCTCACGGGTGTGAACACTGTCGCGGTCACCGCCGGCGCCTCGGCACCGGAGGTGCTGGTGGAAGACGTCGTGAATTATTTGCGACAGAATGGCTACAACAGCGTCGAAGAAGTTGAAGTGATGCCGGAGAATGTCCGGTTCGGGTTGCCGCCGGAGATTGTGCAGGCGATTGGCAGCGCGGGCGGGGCGGAAATGCTGCCGGTGTAACAAAGCAGGGAATAGGGAATAGGGAACAGGGAACTAAAAGCAGGGACTGGGGACTGCAAGCTCCAAGCTGACAGCTAAAAGCTGACGGCAGCGAGTGAATTCTGAGGCGCATTAAAACGAATGAGTAGTCAGCAGGGCAACAAGCAATCCGCGAAGGCCGAGAGTGCGGCTGTTTTGTCTTCAGCGGCCAGGGTTGCGGCACCGCGCTTTGGGCGCATGGACGCGGATTTGGCGGATGTTGAAACGTCTATTCTGCGGTCTCGTGAGTACCTGCTTTCCGAGCAGCATCCGGACGGGTATTGGTGTGGGGAACTGGAAGGCGACTCGATGCTTGAGGCCGACTACATTTTCCTGCACACGCTGCTCGAAAGCGGCGATCCGGGCAGGCTCCAGCGCGCATTTACTGAGATGATGCGCTACCAGAATGAGGACGGCAGTTGGAGCCTCTATCCTGGCGGGCCGGGAAACATCTCGCTTTCGGTGAAGTGCTACTCCTCAGCCAAGCTGATGGGGATTGGGCCCGACGATCCGCGGCTGGTCAAGTGCCGCGCGTGGGTGCTGGCGCACGGCGGCGTGGTCGCGACAAATACATTCACCAAGATGTATCTCTGCGCGCTGGGCGAGTACGACTACGATGCGGTTCCAGCGATTCCGCCGGAGATAGTTCTATCTCCGAACTGGTTTTACTTCAATATCTATGAGATCTCTTCCTGGTCGCGGTCGATCCTGGTTCCACTGGCGATCATGTACGCGAAGAAGCCGTTCAAGCGGATTTCGCCGGAGCAGGGGATCGATGAGTTGTATGTTGGCGGGCGGGCCAATGCAACGCTGCGGCTGCGGATGGACCGCATGAACATTGTTTCGTGGCGCAATTTCTTTCTGATTCTGGACCGGATTCTGCATTTTCTGGAGGCAGTGCATCTGCGGCCGCTGCGCAAGCTGGCGTTGAAAAAGGCCGAGAAGTGGATGCTGGCGCGCCTGGAAATGACAGACGGGCTGGGGGCGATTTATCCGGCCATGCTCAATGCGATTATCGCGCTGCGCTGCCTCGGCTACTCCGAGGACGACCCGCAGGTGATTCGCGCGCGAGACGAGTTTGAGAAGTTGGGCATCGAGCAACCGGCGACGGCCGAGGTGCCTGAGAAGACCTTTCGCATGCAGCCTGCGGTTTCACCCGTGTGGGATACGGCACAGGCAGTGTATGCGCTAGGCGAAGCCGGTGTGCCGGCGAACGATCCGCGCATGATCAAGGCGGCGGACTGGATGCTGGCCAAGGAAGTGCGGCACAAGGGCGACTGGGCGGTGAAGGTGCCGAACACAGAACCCGGCGGCTGGTACTTCGAGTACAACAACGAGTTTTATCCGGATACGGATGACACGGCACAAGTGCTGCTGGCATTGAACAAGGTGGAAAATCCGCGCGAAGCGTATCAGCATAAAGTCGCACAGCGGGCCATTGCTTGGGAGTTTGCCATGCAGTGCAAGAACGGCGGCTGGGGCAGCTTCGACAAAGACAACACCAAGATGATCTTCCAGTACATTCCATTTGCGGATCACAACGCGATGCTCGATCCGCCGACGGTGGACATTACGGGAAGAATTCTGGAGATGCTGGCGACTTACGGATACACGCGCGAAGACAAGCGTGTGGACAAGGCAATCAAGTTTATTCTCAGCGAGCAGGAACTGGATGGAAGCTGGTTCGGGCGCTGGGGCGTGAACTACATCTATGGGACCTTTTTGGTGCTGAGAGGTTTGGAAGCGATCGGGGTCGATCACCTGGAGCCGCAGATTCAGCAGGCGGCCGAGTGGATACGGATGGTGCAGAATCCGGACGGCGGATGGGGCGAGACATGCGGCAGCTACGACGATCCGAACACGCGCGGGGTGGGACCGAGCACACCGTCGCAGACGGCCTGGGCGATGCTGGGATTGCTGGCGGCAGGCGACGACCGGTCCGACTCGATTGCCAAGGGCGTGCGCTGGTTGCTGACACGGCAGCAGGCGGATGGAAGCTGGGATGAGAGCACCGGGGCAGGGTGGACTCGACAGGCCTTGTACACTGGAACTGGCTTCCCAAGAGTCTTTTATCTGTCTTACGAAATGTACCGGCAATACTTTCCGCTGCTGGCTTTGACGGGGTATAAGCGGGCAATGGAACGGACGAGCAGCTTTTAGCTTTTAGCTTTCAGCTTTTAGCTTTCAGCTTTTAGCTTTCAGCTTTCAGCTTTCAGCTTTCAGCCGTCAGTTTCTTGGCTTGTTGTTCCCGCATCTTCGACGTTTATTGGGCGGGAAGCTGGCAGCTTCGAACGGTAATGATGAAATGCGGCAATTAGTAAGATTGCGCGCTGGAGGATGACTCAACTATGGCTGTTCCAATCTCACAGATGTGGACGGTTGCAACTTATGTGATCAAGAAGAAGCTGGCCGGGGAAAAGCAGTATCCGCTGGTGCTGATGCTGGAGCCGCTCTTCCGCTGCAACCTGGCTTGCGCCGGCTGCGGCAAGGTGCAATATCCGCCACATATTTTAAAGAAGCAGCTAACGCCCGAGGAGTGCTTCGCCGCGGTGGAAGAGTGCGGTGCGCCCATGGTGTCGCTGCCTGGCGGGGAACCGCTGCTTCATCCGCAAATTGTCGAGATCGTCAACGGCCTGGTTGCGCGCAAGAAATATATTTACCTCTGCACCAATGCGCTGGAACTGAAGCGGCGGTTGCCGGAGTTTACGCCGTCGAAGTATCTGACTTTCTTAGTTCATCTGGATGGACAGCGCGAGCATCATGATTTTTCGGTCTGCCGCGAAGGGGGTTACGACATCGCCATCGAGGGCATCAAGGAAGCGGTGAAGCGCGGTTTCCGCGTAACGACTAATGCGACCTTCTTCGATGGGACCGATCCGAACAGCGTGCGCGGCTTCTTTGATGAAGTGATGGACATGGGCGTCGAGGGGATCGTGCTTTCACCCGGCTATAGCTATGAGAAGGCGCCGGACCAGCACCACTTCATGGGCCGGGCGCGGGTCAGGAAGCTGTTCAGGGCGGTTCTTTCGAATAGAAAGCCGACCTGGAAGTTCAACATGTCGCCGCTGTTTCTGGAATTCCTGATGGGCGATAGGAAGTATGAGTGCACTCCGTGGGGATCGCCGGCCTTTAACATCTTCGGATGGCAGAGGCCATGCTATCTGCTTCAGGATGGTTACACGGAGACTTACAAGGAACTTATCGAGACCACTAAGTGGGAAGAGTACGGCGCTGCCAGCGGAAATCCGAAATGTGCTAACTGCATGGTAAGTTGCGGGTATGAACCTACTGCGGTGATGGATGGCTTTGGGAGCCTGAAGGGCTTCTGGGGCATGGTGCGCGGAACGCTGTTCAGCAGCTACAAGGACGAGCAGGCGCTCAAGGCGCTGAATCAGTGGTCGCCCAATGGGCACGTGCCGCTGGTTCAGATTGAGAAGCCTGCGCACGCCCTAGAGGAGACCAACGCATGAGCGCCGAAGTGCTGAAGTATACGCTGGAGCAGGTTGAAGCGCTTGAAGTGGCGCCGGGTTTTGAACGCCACAACCTGGAAGGGTGGATTCCGGAGTTGGCCAGCGAAGGCGATCTCGTGCAGGCCCTCGAAAAGGCATTCGACTATCGCGGCGATGTTACGTTGACATTAAAGTCCGGCGAGCGGGTTGAGGCTTACATCTTCAATCGGAGTACCGGTGCATCGCTGGCCGACTCGTTTGTGCAATACTTCACGCCCAGCGCGAACGACAAGCGCAAGTTGAGTTATGCGGAGATTGCGCGGCTCGAATTCAGCGGCAAGGATCGGGCGGCGGGCAAGCACTGGGAAGACTGGGTGCAGAAGTACAACGAGAAGAAGGCCGCGGGCGAAAAGAATATTGCGCTGGTGCCTGAGGCGCTGGATTAGTGGTTATGATTGGCCGGGTGCAAGAGTGCGGTTGCATTGCGCTGCCTGAAGCCGTGCAGGAGCGGACAGGGCTTTACCCTGGCGCAACGTTTGACATTGAGGTCACGCAAGAGGGCTCGGTAGTTCTGTTGCGGCCCTTGGAAACCCGGCAGCCAGGCGAACCCAATCCCGGAGCCCATTGCGGCTGATATCCAGCAAGCTAAAGCATGAAAGTCTTCCTTACAGGCGCTACCGGATTTGTCGGCCATCATGTGGCGCTGGCATTGGCTGCCGAGGGCGCGGAGCTTCGGCTTCTGGTGCGCAAATCGAGCAACCTGAAAAACCTTGAAGGCATTCGCGGCGAGACGCATGTAGGCGACTTGCTGGAGCCGGAATCGTTGCGCGCGGGCCTTGAAGGCTGCGATGCGGTAATGCACGTGGCGGCGGACTACAGGCTTTGGATTCGCGATCCCAATGCCATGTACCGGGCCAATGTCGAGGGGACGCGGGAACTGCTGCGCATGGCGCGCGAGGCTGGCGTGCCGCGTGTGGTCTACACGTCGAGTGTGGCGACCATGCGCTTTCGCACCGATGGACTGGTGATCAACGAGGACACCCCGGTTTCGCTCAAAGACATGGTGGGACATTACAAGCGGTCGAAGTTCATGGCGGAGCAGGAAGCGATCAAGGCGGCGCAGGGCGGGCAGCAGGTGATCATTCTGAACCCGACATCGCCGATTGGCACCAACGATGCCAAGCCCACGCCGACGGGGCGCATCATCCTGGACTTTTTGAACGGCAAGTTTCCGGCCTACATGGAAACGGGGCTGAATCTGGTGGACGTGGCCGAGGTGGCGCGGACGCATGTCTCGGCATTGACGGCAGGGAAGCCGGGGAAGCGATATATTCTGGGCGGCGAAAACCTGACGCTCAAGCAAATACTCGACAAAATGTCGGCGATTACGGGGATTCCATCGCCAACCATGAAGATTCCGTTTGCGGTTGCGGCGACGTACGCGTTCTTCGAGGAGTGGATCACAGGGCGGATCAGAGGGAAGGAGCCGCGTGCCACGCTTGAAGAGGTGCGCATGGGGCGGAAGAAGATGTTCGCCTCCAGCGCCCACGCGCAACAGGAACTCGACTTCAGGATTGTGCCGGTGTATCCGGCAATGCGGGCGGCGATTGAGTGGTTCCGGGCGAATGGGTATGCGCCGTAATTCTATGAAGTCGATCAGACGTCCGAGATTGCAGAACATGATTTACAGTGCTATAGTTCTAGGTGTTAGTGGGATTCCGTGCAAGTCTACTGTACGAAGTGGATGGCTCGATTCACCCGACATGAATAGATATCCGCGGCCAGTCTGCGGGAAGCTATAACGCGCGCCGAGACCGGCCTTATAGACGCCGACCTTGGCGGCGGGCTCATAAAACTGCGAATTGCTCGGCCAGGCGAGGGACGCTCCGGCGGCTATCGCACAATTGTTGGTTATCGTCGTGCGGGCAGGGCAGTGTTTCTTTATGGATTTGCGAAGAATGAGCGGGACAACATCGGCCCTGGCGAGTTGACTGAGTTGCGAAAAGTGGGACAGAACTGGCTCAATGCCTCGCAGCAAACGATCACCGAAGCAGTCGAACAAGAAATGTTGCAGGAGGTTAGCCTATGACAACCACAAAGAAATTGAGCCGCCTAAGTCAGGCCATCCTTGAAATGGCAGCCGATCAGCATCGCATCGGGTTGATGAATGACGCCACGTATCGCAAGATCACAGTCCGTCATCTGGGTGAGAAGGCCAGCCATCTGGCTGAGCCCATCAGCGCTGAAGAGATTCGTGCACTGCGCGAGCGTGCCAACCTGAGCCAGGCGGCGCTGGCCCAGGTCCTCAACCTAACTGTGGGCTATCTCTCTCAGTTGGAGCGCGGCGTCAAACAGCCCAAAGGACCGTCCCTCGCGCTGCTCAACGTCATTCGGCGCAAAGGGCTTGAGGCGATTCTTTGACTGGAACGAATGTATTCGCCAAGTGCGCGGGAATCGATAGGTATCGCGTAAATGTTCACGAGCCGCAGGGGCGCGTATGACACGAGTCGCCATTATCGCCGCGATGGCGGGCGAGCTGAAGCCGTTTGTTCAGGGTTGGGCGCATGAGCGGCGCGGCAGCGTGGAGCTTTGGCGCTGGACGTTTGACGACGGGGAATGGGTTGCCGCCTGCGGCGGGGCTGGCGTGGATGCGGCGACACGGGCCTTTGCTGAAATTGAACGCGATGGACCGGTTGAGCGGGTGATTTCTGTTGGATGGGCTGGCGCCCTGAGCGATGCCCTGATGGCGGGGCGGGATTACCGGCTTTCCGCAGTGGTTGACGCGCGCACCGGAGAGCGATTTGGAACCGGAGGCGGGCAGGACGTGCATGACGGATGGCTGTTGGTGACCAGCCCGATTGTCGCGGATGAGTCGGAAAAGCGGCGGCTGGCATCTACATACAAAGCAGATCTGGTGGACATGGAAGCGGCGGGGATTGCGCGGCTGGCATTGATGCGCGGGATTCCTTTTTGCTGCGTGAAGGGCGTGAGCGACGGATTCAGGGAACAATTGCCTGATTTCAACCGGTTTATTGGGGCGAATGGGCAGTTTGAGGTGGCGAGGTTTGTGCTTTTTGCTATTCTTCGACCGTGGCACTGGCCGGGACTGATTCGGATGGGCGAGAATAGCAAGAAGGCTGCCCAGTGCATGAGGGAGTCCCTGCTCGATATTCTGGATGGACGAGGTGACATCAGACAGCGCAATGGCTACCCAAACGGCAAACACTGAAAGCCTGATCGAGAAGCGGATTCCTGCCACCATGCGGGCCGTGGTGTATCGCGGCGTAAACGACATGCGCGTGGAGACGGTACCTGTGCCGAAGATCGGGCCGGGCGAGTTGCTGGTGAAGGTTGCCACATGCGGCATCTGCGGGACGGATCTGAAGAAGATTCATACCGGATCGCACTCGGCGCCGCGGATTTTTGGCCACGAGATGGCGGGCGTCATCGTCGAAGCCGGCGAGGGCGTTACGCGGTATGAAGCAGGCGAGCGGGTGGTGGTGCATCATCACGTTCCGTGCGGGGACTGCTACTACTGCCGCAAGCAGACGCCGACGCAATGCGAACTCTACAAAAAAGTCGGGGTCACGGCGGGGTTTGAACCGTCAGGCGGCGGCTTTGCGGAGTACATCCGGGTAATGAGCTGGATTGTCGAGGGCCGCGGCGTGGTGCGGATTCCCGATGGAGTGCCGTTTGAGCAGGCCGCGTTTGTGGAGCCGCTGAATACGGTTTTGAAGGGCGTGAAGCTGCTGAACCTGGCTGCGGACGATACGGTGCTGGTGATTGGGCAGGGGCCGATCGGCTTGATGCATGCGGCACTAGCACGAAGGACCGGGGCGCGTGTGCTCACCTCGGATCTTTATCCGGAGCGTCATGCAATTGCGGCCAGGTTCGGGCTGAGTAATCCGATTCATGCAGGCAGCGAGAATGTGGTGGAGCGGGTGTTTGCCGAGACCGATCGTCGCGGCGCGGATGCGGTGATTCTGGCCGTCGGCGGGAATGCGCTGATCAAGACGGCGATGGATGCGGTAAGGCCGGGCGGACGGGTGATGCTGTTTGCGCAGACGCAGCATGGAGAAGCGATATTCGATCCTGGTGCGGTTTGCATGGACGAGAAGACGCTGATGGGCTCATACTCATCGTCGTTCGAGATTCTGGATGAGGTAACCGATCTCGCGTTTGGCGGCTACCGTAATGGATTCGATTTGACACAACTGATCTCGCACCGTTTTCCGCTGGAGCAGGCGGTGGAAGCGATCGAGATTGCTTCTCACCCCAAGGCCAACTCGATGAAGATTATGCTTGAGCCTGTTGTTGGCGGGGGCGCAGAGTAGGGGGCACTTGATGGCGACAACCATGAAGGCCGCAGTCCTCCACGGTCGGGAAGATATTCGCATCGAGCGCGTGCCGGTGCCTGAAGCGTTGCCTGGCGAGTTGATTGTGCGCGTGGGCGCTGCGCTTACGTGCGGAACGGACCTGAAGGTCTTCCGGCGCGGATACCATGCGCGCATGATTGTGCCCCCCGCGTTGTTTGGCCACGAGCTGGCTGGGACGGTGGTGCAGGCGGGCGAAGGCGTCGCGGATTTTGCGCCCGGCGACCGCGTGGTGGCGCTGAATTCAGCTCCGTGCGGACATTGTTTTTTCTGTGAGCGCGGCCAGGAGAATCTCTGCGACGATCTGCTCTTCAACAACGGAGCTTATGCGGAATTCATCCGCATACCGGCGCGGATTGTTGCCAAGAATACGCTGCATGTTCCGGACCATGTGCCGCTGGAACATGCGGCGCTAACGGAGCCGCTGGCGTGCGCGGTGCATGGGTTTGAGGATTCGCGCCCGAGGCCCGGAGATACCGTGGCCGTGATCGGCGGCGGGCCGCTGGGGCTGATGATTCTGCATGTGGCCGCGCTGGCTGGATGCGAAGCCATCGCGATTGTGAAGCACGACGGGCAGGTGGAAGCGGCCCGTCAACTGGGCGCGGCGCACGTGGTGCAGACGACGAGCATCCGCAAGGCGATCAAGGAGACGCGCGCGCTGACGCCGAAGAACCGCGGCGTCGATATTGCAATTGAAGCGGTGGGAGTTCCGGATGCGTGGCAGGAAGCAGTGGAGTTGGTGCGCAAAGGCGGTTGCGTGAATTTCTTCGGCGGCTGTGCCTTGGGGACTCATGTAACTCTGGACACGAATCGGATTCACTATAGCGACATTACTCTGCGGGCCACGTTCCATCACACACCGACGATTTGCCGCAAGGCCCTGGACCTGATTGCCGGCGGACGATTCCAGGCGCCCGCGTTCATTACCGGGCACGCGCACCTTTACGAACTCAACCGCGTCTTTGAGAAGCTGATGAACCGCAGCAGCGAGATCAAGACCGCCATTGTTCCCTGAGGCGTCCAATGAGTTTGGCAATCGAGGAGAAAGCAAAGGAGGTCGCCGCGTTGATGGATCGCGTGCTGGGAAGCAGTGCGCCAGATCCGCGAACCCAAGGCCCGGAAACCTCAGATCCTGAAACCCAGGCGCCGGCAGCGCCGGAGGCTATTGCTGTGAGCCGGGAAGAACTTCTCGCGCAAGGCTGGGCGGCACTTCCTGAGAGCTACCACATGCCCGAAGTTGCTCCGTCGCTCGATGAAGCGCGGGCCTGGTGCCGGCATCTTGCGGAAACGCACTACGAGAATTTTCATGTGGCAACGTGGTTCCTGCCCAAGACGCTGCGGCCGCATTTTCACGCCATCTACGCATACTGCCGTGTCTCCGACGACCTGGGCGACGAGGTGGGCGATTCCGCTGTTGCGCTTGCGATGCTGGAGCAATGGGGCGAGGAACTGGATGCGTGCTACGCGGGTGAGACGCGGCACCCGGTGTTTGTTGCGCTCGCAGACACGATTCGAGAATGCGCGATTCCCAAGGAGCCGTTTGCCGATTTGTTGATGGCCTTCCGGCAGGACCAGACAGTGACGCGCTACGCAACCATGGAGGACGTGCTGGGCTATTGCAGGTATTCGGCGAACCCCGTGGGACGTCTGGTGCTCTTCGCGTGCGGCGAGGCAGATGAAGGGAAGTTTCACTTGTCGGATGCGACCTGCTCGGCATTGCAGTTGGCCAACTTCTGGCAGGATGTGCGCGAGGACTTTGCGCGTGGGCGAGTGTATCTGCCGCAGAAGGACATGGAATTTTTTCATGTAAGCGATACGAACATCGCGGAAGGAATTGCGACGCCGGAATTTCGCGCGCTGATGCATTGCGAAGTGAACTATGCGCGCGATTTGTTTGAGCAAGGACTGCCGCTGATCGGCATGGTGAATCGCGACCTGGCGCTGGATCTGGATTTATTCAGCCGCGGCGGGTTGGAGATTCTGCGCGCCATCGAGCAGCGGGACTTCGATGTGCTGAGTGCGCGGCCGGCCATCTCGAAGTCGACCAAGGCGGGCCTTGCGCTGTGGGCTGCTACCGCCAAGCTACTGCCATTTCTCAAGCTGGGCAGAAGCACACGGCGCACCGAGCCGGCGGATTGAGGCAGGAACCTAAAGTGGATGGACGCGCGGCGGCTTCTGTCGATAGTGCGAACAATGCGGAACTGAATGCGGCTTATGCCGTGTGCCGGGCGACTGCCAGGCGCGAGGCGAAGAATTTCTACTACGCCTTTGTTGCGCTCCCAAAACCAAAGCGAAATGCAATCTGCGCTGTTTATGCATTCATGCGCCAGGCCGACGATCTGGCCGACGATGAGAGCGTGTCTATCGGCGAAAGGCGCACGCGCCTGGATGCGTGGATAGCGGATTGGCGGGGGGCTAGCGCGGGCGGAGAGACGAAAGATCCGGTTTTTGTTGCGCTGCGGGATGCGATGGTGAGGTTCAAGATTCCGCTCGGGCTGCTAGATGAGTTAGTGGCCGGCGTGACCATGGATCTTGATTCATGCGGCGGAGATGAGCCGGATACGTACGCTACGTTTCAGGACTTATACAGATACTGCTACCTGGTGGCTTCGGTAGTGGGGCTGGTGTGCATCCGCATTTTTGGTTATACCGATTCAAGGGCGGAGAAGCTGGCGGAAGAGACTGGGATTGCGTTTCAGTTGACGAATATTTTGCGCGATGTGGCCGAGGATGCGGAGCGGAATCGTGTCTATCTGTCGTTGGAAGATTTAAAGACGCATGGGGTTGCGTTGGAGTCGATTCTGCATCGCGAAAAGACCGTGGTGCCGACGACGAATGAGCGGGCGCTGCTCAAGGAAATTGGAAGACGGGCGGAGATCTATTACAAATCGGGACAGGCGTTGATGCCGCTCATCGACAAGGAGAGCCGACCGGCGCTTTGGGTGCTGGTGAGCATCTATCATGCGCTGCTCAAGAGGATTGAGAAGGCGGATTTCGATGTGTTCTCGCGGCGGGCAAGCGTGCCGCTCTGGGAGAAGCTTTTCATCCTGGTTGTGGGGTTGACGCGGATGACATGGGTTCGAGTAGCGGGGTGAGGAGTTGTTCCGCAAGGGACATTCCCTCGGGAGCTAAAGCCGATTCTTCTTTAGCCATCTTGCGGCACGGCTGAAGCCGTGCCCTTTCAAAGCACGACGCGAAGCCCGGCAGTTTTCAAACGGATGGGGATGGGATTGAGCGGTTCGGAGACACGATCGAGGAAGGCGGTCACTGTCATTGGCGGCGGCGTGGCGGGGATGAGTGCGGCTTGCGCTCTGGCTGAGGTTGGCTACCGGGTTCAGTTGCTTGAACGGCGCGGGTATCTCGGTGGCCGCGCTTCTTCTTATCTGCATCCAGGCGTGGGCGAGGTGATCGACAACTGCCAGCATGTGCTGTTTGGGTGCTGCACGAATCTTCAGGGATTCTATCGGCGCATCGGCGTTGCGGATCGCATTCACTGGACCAGCGAAATGACCATGATCGAGCCAGGAGGCAAAAGGTCGCGGCTTGGTCCGTCATGGTTGCCGGCGCCGTTGCATGGGCTACCGAAGCTGATGATGGCACACGCGTTTACTATTGCCGACAAGATTGCGCTGGGGCGGGCTTTCAATGCACTGATGCGGCCGGTGGCGCAGGATTCGAAGGAGAGCTTGGGCGATTGGCTTCGCAGGCACAAACAGACGCGCGGGGCATTGGAGCGATTCTGGCGGCTGGTAATCGCGAGCGCGCTGAATGCGGAGATCGATGAGATTGCGCTGCCATATGCGGCCAAGGTGGTTCGCGAACTGTTCATGAACTCCGCATTCGCGGGCAGCATGGGAATGAGTACCGTGCCGCTGAGCGAGTTGTATCGATCCGTGACGCCGTATGTTGAGGAGCGCGGCGGCGGCGTACTTTTGAATACGCATGTGGAAGGCGCGGAGTGGGACGAGGAGACTCTGCAGTGGACGGTGAAGACGCGGACGGACGAACTGCTTTCGGATTTTGTAGTGGTGGCGCTGCCGTTTGAAGGGATGGCGAAACTGCTGCCGGGCTTGCCGGTGGCGGATGGCGCGTTGGAATTGGCTGCGAAGATTCAGCGGCACGAACACTGGCCGATTTGCAGCGTGCACCTGTGGTTTGATCGCGAAATTACAGACTTGGAACACGCGGTGCTGCTGGACCGGGAGATTCACTGGATGTATAACCAGTCGCGGTTGCAGGCGCGCGGCGGGAACTACATTGAGCTGGTAGTCAGCGCTACGCGGGCGTTTGCGGCGTTGCCGCGCGATGAAGCGATCAGGCAGGCGTTGCGCGAACTGGCGGAGTTTTTTCCGCTGGTGAAGGAAGCGAAGCTCGAAAAAGCTGCTCTGGTGAAAGAAGTGCGTGCTACCTTTGGCGTCCCTCCTGGAATTGATGCGGCGCGGCCTGGGGCGGTATCGCCGTGGCCGAATCTGTTTCTGGCAGGCGACTGGGTGCAGACGGGATGGCCTTCCACGATGGAGAGCGCGGCGCGGAGTGGACACCTGGCGGCGGAGGCGGTTTGTCGCCATGGAATTGGTGATCTGGTAACGTTTCTCGATCCTGATTTGAAGCCTACGGGGCTGATGCGGTTTTTCTAGTGGTTGCGCTGTTGAGGTCTGTGGTTTCCCACCCATTCGCCAGAATCCAAGAAGCAGGTTCTTCGACTCCGCTACGCTCCGCTCAGAATGACACCAAGGGTGGGGCACGGAGCTTAATCGGCCGGAACTGCCTCTTTTTCAGTGAGCGAGGAAGTAGACGCCCAGGCAGACAAGTATTGCGGCGGTCCAGCGGCGGCGGTCTACGTTTTCCTTTAGGAAGATTTTGCCGGCGACGGCGTTGGTGACCAATGTCAGCGATGCGGCGGCGGGGGCAACCAGGCTCAGGTTCAGGTGATTCAGCGCGAAGAGCAACGAGAAGAAGGCCAGCGCGAGGAAACTGACGCCGGCGAAGAACAGCGGGCATGTTACGACGGCGCGGATGGCTCCTTTGAGGCCGGAGTGTGCGCGAATGTCGTCGAGGTCGCCGATGGATTTCATGGCGGCGGCGGTCAGGACTTCTCCGGTCGTGGAAAACAGGACGACGGCGGCGATCATGGCGACGGCGGACCAGAGGCTGGGAGCGGAAACTGGAATCGTCATCGCACGGACTCTTTCTCGACTAAGACCGGGGCAGGCTCTTCGACGGGGGATGGACGGGCGAGGTCGAGGTTTTTAGTAGCGGGAAGCTCAGGGGCGGGGCGTTCGGTGAGGGACGGACCGTGCGCTACGAAGCCTACGCCGAGGGTGATGAGGGCGATGCCCGCCCAACGTTCGAGCGAGATGGCCTCATGGAGCCAGAAGCGGGCGAAGAGGGCGACGATTACATTGCCGAATGCGGTGGCTGGGAGGACAAAGGTGAGGTCGGCCCAGGAAAGCGCGGTGAGATAACTTGCGAAGAAGCCGATGAGCAGAGCGATGCCGACGGCGATCCATGGGGTGAAGACGGCAGCGATGAGCGTGACGGGATGCGCGAGCGAGATTGCAGGCAGGGTGTTCATGCCGCGCGAGAGGCATGTGTCTGCGAGCGGGGCGCAGATGGCGACCAGGGCCAGGATCATGTATTGGCGCGGCGATAGGGTGTGGTGAGGCATTGTCTGGTAATTGGATGAAGTTAGACGGATTGAGGTTCGTGGTTTCCCACCGCTTCACAGTAAAAAGAAGCAGGTCCTTCGACTCCGCTGAAGTACGCTTCGCACAGGATGACAGGTCTTGGGGTATGGAAAAAGCGCGTTCCTTGCGGGAAACTCAGTTCAAATACATCTCTTCAAGAAGAAGAGGGCGGTCGCTTTTGCGCCGCCCTCCGGGTGTGCTGCTGTCGGTGCGACTATGCGCCGGCTTTGGCGGGGGTGGTGGGGTTTGCTTGCGCAGCGCGGGTGGCTTTGACCATCTTGTTGCGTTGCGAGCGCAGCTTGAGGAAAGCCTTGGCCTCGACGTAAAGACGCGGAAGATCGCGGTTGAGAACGGCCTTCCAGACGACGCGGAATGCGGCCTTGGGACGGAAGTAATATTCGTCGTAGAAGCGGTGGACCATCTCCATGACGTAGTCAGTGGGCAGGCCGGGATATTCGATGTGGGCCATCTGGTGGCCGCCTGAGTCGCTCATGGCCTGGGTGTTTACGATGAAGCCGTTGGCCTTGGCATAGTCGTAAAACTCAGTGCCGGGAAAAGCGTGGGCGATGGAGACCTGGATGGTTTCGCAGTCCAAAGTTTTTGCAAAGTTGATGGTGTTGCGGATCGACTCCTTGGTTTCGCCAGGCAGACCGAGGATGAAGTCAGCGTGGACGACCAGGCCGAGGTCGTGGCAGTCCTTGGCGAAGGCGCGGGCACGTTCGACGGTGGCGCCCTTCTTGATGTTCTTGAGGATCTGCGGGTCGCCGGACTCAAAGCCGACGATAAGCAGGCGGCAGCCGGCTTCCTTCATGGCCTTGAGCGTCTCGTATTCCGTGGTGACGCGCGAGGTGCAGGACCAGGTGAGGTTCAGGGGCTTGAGCTTGGAACAGAGCTCGATGGTGCGCGCCTTCTGGATGTTGAACGTGTCGTCGTCGAAGAAGAACTCCTTCACCTGAGGGAAATTCTCCTTGGCCCATTTCAGCTCGGCAGCAACGTCGTCGGTTGACCGCTTGCGCCAGGCGTGACCGCTCAGAGTTTGCGGCCAGAGGCAGAACGTGCATTGCGCGGGGCAGCCGCGGGTGGAGTAAAGCGCGATGTAGGGCTGAAGCAGGAAGGGGACGCTGTACTTGGTAACGTCCATGTCGCGCTTGTATATCTTGGTGGCCCAGGGCATGGCGTCCAGGTCTTCGATCTGCGGGCGATCGGGATTGTGGACGACCTTGCCATCGAGCTTGTAGCTGATGCCGAGGATCTCGCTGAGCGGCTTGCCCTGGGCAAACTCGACGACGGAGTAATCGAACTCGCGGCGGCAGATGAAGTCGAGGGCGGAGCATTCGTTGAGGGCCTTGTCGGGCGAGGTGGTGACGGGCGGCCCGACAAAGCAGATCTTCATGGCAGGGTTGGCGGCCTTGATGGCCTCGGCGAGGCGCTGGTCGCCTGCCCAGCCCACCGTCGATGTAAAGAGGACAAGGAACTCGTAGTCCTTGCAGATCTTGATGGTTTCGTCGGCGGAGACGTGGTGGGGGTTGGCATCGAGCAGGCGCGAACCCTCCAGGAGTCCGGCGGGGTAGGCCAGCCAAACTGGGTACCAATAGGACTCAATCTCGCGCGTGGCGGGCCAGCGCGAACTCGCGCCACCGTCAAAGTTCTCGAACGAGGGCGGATTCAGCAACAGGGTTTTCAGGGGCATAGGCATCCCTTTCATTCTACCATTCCGGCTGTTTCCCGCGATGTAATATGGGGTTTTTTGTTCGGGATTGGGATCCGTCGAAGATCAAAAATTCGCTTAGTTGATCTGTGTAGCCGTTTTGGCTACACTGGACTGGTGGGAGGTGTCCAATGCGCCAGGTTTCCTTGCGCGAGTTCAGAACGCGTGGTGCGAAAGCTCTGAAAGAGGTTCCCGCAGGGGAGACGACCCTTCTGGTGGGTCAGAATGGGCCCGCATACTTTCTGGTCCCAGTTTTTGGAGACGTAGTGAAAGAGGATCGGGAGTTGCGGCGAGCAATGGCGCTGGCTAGCCTGCGCGAAGGGTGGCGCGTCGCTGAAGAGTCGGGTACCAGCCAGACCAGTGAAGAGGAGATTGAGGCAGAGATTGACCGCATCCGCAGGACGCCTGAGGATGCGTCTGAATGCGCTTAATCGTTCTCGACACCAACGTAATTGTGTCCGCGAGCATATCTCCAGCCGGACCGCCGGCAAAGATACTGGCGGATTGGGTCTTGGATGGAAGGGTTCATGTCGTGACCTGTCCTTGGGTTGTTGCGGAGTACAGGGAAGTTGTTCGACGCGCCAAATTCCACCGCTATGGATTCCCGCCACTTTGGCTGGAGTATTTGATCGAGGAGAGTTTGCGGCTTCCTGATCCGGGAACCTGGCCGCTTCGTTGTCCGGATCTGAAGGACGCGCCATTTTTGGGGCTTGCCCGCATGGCAGGGGCGTGGCTGGTGACGGGGAATCTCAGGCACTTTCCGGTAGAGGTGCGCGAAGGGGTGACGGTAATCTCACCCGCTGACTATTTGGCGCATATCATCGCTGACCTACTTTGAATGGACTTCGTGGAGCCAGTCGTCCATGTGGCCCAGGGCGCGCAGAAGGCCCAGGCGGGCTTTGGCTAGAGAGAGCGAGGCGTCCAGGGCTTCCTGGTACTTTTGCCGCTCGTCGATGCGGGCCAGTTGCTCTGCTTTGGGGGTCAGTTGAGGCTGCGCGTTGGGGCCGGAGGCTGCTCCGTTGCCTCCATCCATCTGGGCGAGTACGGTCTTGAGCTGCGCGTCGGCGATCTGCTGCTTGAGGGAGGCGACTTCGGCCAGGGCGTCAAGCTCGCGCAGGTTGCCGGAGAGGGTGGCGATCTGGACTTCGTTCTGGCGCTGGGCTTGCTCGGCTTCCACGGTGGCGCGGAGGGCTTCGGCTGCGGTTACCTTCGCTTTGGCGCGCAGGGAGAAGTCGAAGAATGGAATGGTGATCTGAAGGCCGAAACTGACGTTGTTGGGGGTGAAGTTCTTGTAGTAGGTGCTGTAGCTGTTCAGCTCGTTGGAGTCGTAGTTGTACACCGCTCCGAAACCGATCGAAGGCCGCTTCCATGCAAGGTCGTCTCCCTTGGCCTCGAATTGCTTGGATTGGGAGAGCGCTCTCGCTGAATCGACTCCCGACAGGATGCGAGGCCCGTCCCCGGCAGCCACGGCGGGGATCTCAGGAATGCTTGCATGGTCCGGAAGGATGGCGCCGACTGGCATGTCTGTGAGGATAGCAACCTGTTTTGCCAGCGTCACGGCACGGGTTTCAAGATGAAGTTGTTGGAGCTTGAGCTGAGCTATCTGCAGGCGCGTCTGCAACAAGTCCAGGTCGGAATCGACTCCGGCTTCGACGCGCTGCTGCTCGATCCGAAGCAGATCGGCGCTGAATGCCGCCTGCTGTTGCGCTGTCGCGAGCTCGCGTGAAACCGTATCGAGCTCGATGTAGGTGGTCGAGGCGTCCAGAGCCACTTGTTCGCGGGCATCCTTGAGCGCCAAAATGGCGGCTTCAATTCCGGCGCGAGCGGCCTTTGTGTATTGGCGCTGGGAATAGCTAAAAACCAGCGATTGCATCGAGGCGCTTCCCACGGATGGCTGGCCGGTGGGGAAGCCGTGCGAGTATCCGACGTTGGAGCCAATAACGAAGTTGGGAATATACGCATCCTGCGTCTGGGCGAGAGCGGCCTGGGCTTTCTGCAGGTCGGCTTCGGCGAGCTTGACAGTGCTGGAGTTGCGCCGCGCCAAGTCGACGACGGTTGCAAGCGAAACCTGGGCTTGGAGCGGAGTGCAGGCGAGAAGAGCTGGCGCCAATAGAATTAGAGGCCAGGCTAAGCGCGGGTTGGGAGTTCGATTTGCTGCCATCGGGTTGGGTACGATCTTGATTGTTGGAGAGTCTCCGGTTGCGTTCTCGCTATTGATTTCGCATTCCCTCGGGGGCTAAAGCCCGGTTCCGTTTGCTGCTCTTATGTACGGGCTAAAGCCCGTACCCTTCAAATCCTTGTTGCTTTCCTTCGGAATCTTGCTTCCTAGTGGGTTGGTTCCTGGACCTTGAATTCCTGGGCGGGCTTGTAGTCATGGGCCAGTGCCAGGGCTGCGGCGCGTTCGCGATCGGCTGCTCCTGGGTCGCCCAGTTGCTGCTTGAGCCGGGCCAGGCGAATATGGGCGATGAAAGCTGGAGCTTCTTCGGTCTTGGAAGAGCTGGAGAGGTAATTGTCGAGCAGGCTGGCGGCAAAGGCGGGGTCGCGCTTGGACTGGGCGAGCAGGCCGGCGCCGTCATAGAGGGCTACGCTCGAGTGTTTGTCGTGGAGGACGGCGTTGGCGGCGCTGTGGATTGCTGTTTCCATTTCGGGAAAGCGCTGGCGGCGGGAGTAGAAGCTGGCCAGGTTGGTCCATGCGACGGCGGGGTGCGGACCGGCGGCTATGGCCTGTTTCAACTCGCTTTCAGCGGTGGAGAAGTCCTTCTGCTGCTCGGCGATGTCGCCGCGGAGCTGGTGGGCGCGGGCTGGATCGACTTTGTCGAGCTGGCTGGCCACTTGCGGGGCTTTGTCGATGCCGCCGCCGACTACAGCAGGGGCCTGGCGATCGAAATTACCGAGGTCGGCCAGGGCCTCTGCGTTGCGAGGATTGAGGCGGACGGCTTCCTCGAACTCGGCACAAGTGCGCTTGGCCAGGGAGAAGGCGGTGAGGAATGAGGCGTGTGCAGCCCTTTGGCCCAGGGCGCGGCCGAGCCACAGGTGGAAGTCGGAGTTCTGCGCATCCAGATGGACGGCCTGTTCGCATTCGGGGGCGGCGGCGTCCCATTGTTCGAGGGTGAGGCGAACGCGGCAGAGAAGGTTGTGGGCCACGCCGGAGTCCTGGATGGACCCGGAGGCGAGAAGGGCGACGGCCTTGTCCGCTTCTCCGGCTTGAAGAGCGGCGTTGGCCTGGGTGAGGATTTCAGTCTGGGACTGGGCCTTGACTGCAACGGGGATTGCGGCAACAGCGATGGCCGCGGCCAGCAATGCTGTGGACAGATATTTCACCGTAAAATGCGCCAGGATCAATGCATATCCTTGATCGGGACGCCCTCCTGAAGGGGGAGTCCGTTGGTAGTTCCGGTGGCCACAATATCGCCTTCCTGCAATCCGGACAGGATGGGCGCCAACGTGAGATTCGGTGTGCCGTTGACGACGCGGGTTCGAACGAGGGCGTCGCCAACAACCTTGAAGACAAAGGGCTGGCCGCTCTCGACGTGGAGAGCCTCGCGCGGCACGGTGAGGGCGTTTGGCTGGCTGGAGGTGGTGACGGTCACGGTCACATTGGTGTCCGGCAACAGACCGCCATCCCCGCCGTCGATGTCGACGATGGCTTCGCCGACGGTGCGCGTGGTGTACATGACCACGGTGGTTGGGGTGCGGGCGATATGGCCGGTCCAGACGTGGCCGGCTCTGGCGTCGCCGTCCCACTTGATCTGGACGTTCTGGCCGACGGCCAGTTGGCCGATCTCGGGTTCATCGAAATAGGCACGGACGCGCAGGTCGTGGAGGTCAGCCAACTGAAGCAAGAGCTTTCCCTCCTCGGCGAAGTCGGAACGGCCAACGCCGAGGCTGTAGACGGTACCGGCTATTGGCGAGCGGGGTGAAGTTCTAGCTTCGATGTCCCGCGCCGCGGCCAGGCCGGCTTCCGCGTCGGCCAGGGCAGACTGAGCGCGGGCTATATCGGATGGCGCATAGCGGCTGTGGGCGCTTTCCTCGGCTGTGTGAAGGGCGGCTTCAGCGGAATCGAGGCGCTGCTGAGCGGCTGCTACCTCGCCGGCTGAGGCTGCGCCGGTGGACTTGAGCCTGCTGAGCGCATCCAGATCGTGGCGGGCCTGATCGCGGTCGAGGCGCGTGCGGCCAATCTCCGCAGCCGCTCCCTGCCGTTCCTGGAGGCTACCGTTGTGGGTGGCTGCATCCAGCGCCGCCTGGGCTGCTTTTACACCGCTCTCGGCAGTGGCCACGCGGGCGCGCGCCTGTACGTCGTCCAAATCAAGGAGCAATTTGCCGGCCGGGACCACGTCGCCTTGCTGCACATAGACCGCTTTGACGGTGGTGGAGATGGGGCTGTAACTCTCGTAGTTCATGACAGGCTCGACGCGGCCATTGGTGCTGATCTGGTTCACCAATTGCTGGCGGCTCACGCGCGCCTCGCGCACCGGGAGACGATCGCGCGTAAAAGAGCGCGCCACGAAGAACACGATGACGACTAGAACTGCCGCGCCCAGCCAAAGCCAGAGCCGGCTCGATTGCTTTCTTTCTTCCATTCACTCAACCATGAGTCAGTATATAGGACTCAAAACGCGCCCCTTGGGAGCGGAAAAATGTCGATACTGCTACATTTCCGCCGGCCTTTGGATTCTTCCTACAAGTGGGTGTCGGAAATTCGAATGCGGAGCGAATTCGTAGATGGAGTCGAGCAGCGAAGGCTGAACCCAGGCGGGAGAGTATGGTGGAAGATTTCTTCCACCAGGGTGCAAGTGTTTGCGCAATCGTTCACTTCAGCCGGCGCAAGTGCTTGATTCCTCGGCTGGAGGGGATGGCCCGTGACCTGCATCGCAGACAGCCTAAGCTACACCTTCAAGCCGGTGTTCGAAATCTGAGGCAGACTCAGATGCTCTGGCTCAGGTGGCCGATCCGGTGAGCTGCAACTGGCTCAACCTCAGAATGGAGAAAAGAGAATGGCTCGTGTCAAGTTGTTGGCCCTTGCGGTTGCAGTACTCGTTTGTGCCGGTGTCGCTGTCCCTGCCTTCGCCGGAACTGTGACCACATCTGTGTCTGTCTCGGGACTGGACGGTCCATGGTCCTACAGCGGCAGCCTCAATTCGGTCTATCAATATGGGGTGGGCGATCAAAAGGGCCCGGTGGTGATCGGTAGCTCCAGCGGCATCAGCTTTGCCGCCGGAAACGATATCACCATCACCTATTTGAGCGGAACTGAGCAGGCGGGAGGCGGGTGGCCCGCGGTCGATGCCAACGGCGATACCGGCTACGAATTCGACTCTGGGACCGGGAGCAGCAGCACAGTCTCCCCCGCTTACTATATGAATCCTTCAACGTACCCGATTTATCTATCGGAACTGGTTGGAACCTTTGCGGATGCCTCGGGCGATATCGTGGGAACGCCTTTCGCCATTGGCGATGGGCCTTTTACGATTGCGGTTCCGAATGGGGCCTCGCAGATCCAACTCGGAATTAACGACGACATCTACATCGACAACTTGGGCGGTTTCAATGTCGACGTTTCAGGCCAGGGTCTCACCGCGACCCCCGAGCCGGGCTCTTTACTGCTGTTGGGAACGGGCATCCTGAGCATGGCGGGAATGCTTCGCCGTAAGTTTGCAGGCAGATAGAGCATTGCCGTCGCAGTGAAAGCGGACGGCCATGCAGCAAAAAAGGCGGGTTCAGGCGCAGGCGAAGGTATTCAATTGCCTGCGCCTGAGCTGTTGTATTCGCACCTATGCTGCGCGCTGAAATTCCGAGAGCCATGAACCCAGTACAATGGACCCATGGTACTTGAACCGCGCTACACCGACGAACACGCCAAGGCTGGGCTGGACTTTGCCTTTCCGGCGATTGAGACCTGGCAGAACCAGTTTCCCGGCTACGAGATTCTGATTGACGATCCGGAACTGACTTCGGTCTGCCCCAAGACCGGGTTGCCCGATTTTGGCCTGCTGACGATTCGCTATATGCCACGGGAGAAGTGCCTGGAGCTGAAGTCACTGAAGGAGTATTTGTTCAGCTACCGCAACCTGGGGATCTTCCAGGAAAACATTGTGAACCAGGTGCTGGAAGATGTCGTCAAGGCCTGCGATCCGGTGTGGGCGGTGGTGCGCGGAGAATTCAGGCCGCGGGGCGGGATTGGGACGACCGTAGAGGCGAGGTGGCCTCGTCCGACTGCCTAGCAAGTCTGCGAGTTTGTGGCAGATTTTGTGTTTCGCTCGCCCTGGTTTCCCTATGAACAAGGCTGGTTTAGGGTTGAGGTATCCCGCCCTTGCGATAGAAAGAAATCGCAAGAACGGGGCACGGAGCAGTTTTGGCGCGACCGACGCGGGTTCATTCCTGGCGTAACTTGCGACGGCAAGTCAGGCTGCTCCTCATGAACGGGGCTGGTTGAGAGTTGAGGTTTCCCACCCTTTCGACAGAAAAAAGTCGAAAGGATGGGACACGGGGCTTTTGCGAGCTCGGGTTGGGCGTGGACCGTCGGCGATTGTGTACACTCGGTCCAGCAGATTCGAGGACACCGAGGCCGCTTGTCAACCCTGGCTCAATCCAAACCGAGGCGATGGAACCCGGCGGTTGCTACGCTGGTGCTGCTGATCGGGCTCAACCTGCTCAATTACATCGATCGCTATATTCTCCCCGGCGAGGTCTCGCTGATCCAGCGCGAGTATGGCTGGAACGACGAGAGCATAGGCTGGCTGACCACCGCGATGTTCATTTTCTATATGTGCGCCGCGCCCCTGACGGGATGGCTTGGCGATCGCTATCGTCGCAAGCCGCTCATTATTGGAGGCGCTGTGCTGTGGAGCCTTGCGACTTTGGGGACAGCGTGGGTGCATAGCTACATGAGCTTCTATATCCGTCACGCGCTGGTGGGGGTGGGCGAGGCGACATTTGGAATCTTTGCTCCGGCAGTGCTGGCGGATTTCTATCCAGAGCGAGACCGGAACCGGATTCTCTCGATCTTCTATCTGGCCATTCCTGTAGGAGCGGCGCTGGGATATATCGCTGGAGGAAAGATGGGTTCGGCCTGGGGCTGGCGCGCACCATTCTTCATTTGCGCAATACCTGGATTGGTGTTGGCGGCGCTATACGGCTGGATAGGGCGCGAACCGGAGCGCGGTGCAAGCGATCACGTGAAAGCTGCCGTTGACAGGACGACGGTGCTGGGATTGTTCAGGAATCCGGCATTTCTGGCGGCAACCTTTGGCCTGGCAACTCTGACCTTCGCCATGGGCGGGATTTCGGCGTGGGTTCCAAAGTTCCTGGAGCAAATTGCGGGGCTTTCTGTAGGAAACGCGAGCTTGACGGTGGGGGCAATTACGGTGGTGGACGGCATTGCGGGAACGCTCGTGGGCGGGTGGATTGCGCAGCGTTGGCTAAGAACCAATTATCGGGCGCTCTATCTGCTTTCGTTCTGGAGCGTGGCCCTGACGCTGCCCTGCGGAGTGCTGGTATTCTTCGGCCCGCGCGCATGGGCTATTCCTTCGTTGTTTGCAGCGGAGTTCTTTCTCTTCCTGAATACAGGACCGCTGAATGCGGCAATCGTGAACTCGGTTTCCGCGCCGGTGCGAGCTACGGCAATTTCGCTCAATCTGTTCTTCATCCACGCTTTTGGCGATACGTTTTCGCCAACGATTATCGGCGCCATCAGCGACAGGACGAATCTGCGGATTGGGCTGGGGGCTACGCTGGTTTTTCTGGTGATCTCCGGGACGATTCTGTGGTTCGGGTCGCGGTTTGCGCCGCCGCTGGATGAGGCGGGCTGATCTTTGAGGCTTGTTTCCCTTATCTCAGAATCGAGATATGGGGCACCCGGCATTTGGCATGGCGCACGCAGTCGCACAGCTTGGCAGGTGAGCGATACTGGAGGCATGGCTCATGGACATGTCCTTTTTATCTCCAGCGCGGTGCTGGCACTGGGCTGGCTGGGGCAAGCAATCGCGGCTCTCAAGGGAGTGCCCACTCTGCCTGACCTGACGCATTCGGGTGCGCCGCTCCCGGACCTGGCTGCGAGCGACGGGCCGAATGTAACTGTGATTGTTCCGGCATGCAATGAAGAGGAAAAGATCGCGGCGACGCTGAGGTCGCTGCTGGCTTCAACCGGAGTGCGGCTGCAGATTGTCGCAGTGGACGATCGCTCGACGGACCGCACGGGTGAGCGGATGGATGCGATTGCCGCCGAGCTTGCCGGTGGGCCGCACACTCTGGAGGTCATTCACAATCGCGAACTGCCGGAGGGCTGGTTGGGAAAGCCGCACGCGATGGATCTGGCCCTGAAACGGGCGACGGCGCCATGGCTGTTGCTCACCGACGGGGATGTTGTTTTCCACCTCCAGGCGCTCGAATTGAGTCTCCGTTACGCCCAGGCGAACCGGGTCGATCACCTGGTTCTGGTGCTCACGCTCATCCTGAAGACAACCGGCGAGCGAGCGATGCTGTCTGCCATGAACGCGCTGGCAAACTGGAACACTCGCCTGTGGAAGGTTGCCGACCCTATGGCGAAGGATTCCTTCGGAGCAGGAGGGTTCAACCTGCTGCGGCGCGAGGTATTGGAAAAGCTGGGTGGTTTTGAAGCGCTTCGCATGCAGGTTGTGGAGGACCTTTGTCTGGCCTGGAAGGTCAAGCGCGCCGGCTACGCGCAGCACGTGGTCCTGGGCCCCGGCCTGGCGCGTATTCGCTGGATCGAGGGCGCGTTGGGAGTGGTGCAACTGACGGAAAAGAATGGCTTCGCGATCTTCCGTTATCGCACGTGGCTGGCTTTGCTCGTCTGCGCGGGCCTGGCCGTGGACGTGGTGTTGCCGCTGGCGGCCCTGGCAGCCGGAGGGTGGGCGGCCTTGGCTGGCGCGCTCATCTATGCGGCCATCGTTCTGGCCTACTATGCAAGCCGCCGCGTAACACAGGTTTCGCCCTGGCTAGCGATCTTCTTCGCTCCTGCCACCGCCGTTGTGCTCTTCGCGCTGCTGCGCTCCATCCTGCTGACGGTGGTCCGCGGGGGGGTGAAATGGCGTGGGACACTCTATCCGCTCTCGGAATTGCGACGCAACGCTCAAGGCGGATGGTGAGCAGCCTGCGATTTACTTTGCCGGTCGTGCCTCCTGGTCTCGGGTGTTCATGAAGGCGCGGCCGGCGCCTTGAGACCTCAGGTTGGGGTCGTTGACGGGCGGGCGAGACTGGTCTGCCGAGAAGCCGCGCACGAGCTTCGCGTTGGGCTTGAATTTGGGCGGGCCTCCGTAAAACTGGCGTGCATGGCTGAGAACCATACCGGCGCGGCCATGCATGGGCTGGACAATGCCGCGCACCTCGACATCCATGTCACGGTACTTGCGCAGTTCGCCCACCTCATCGTGGTCTTCCCACAAGCTGACGATGGTGAATTGGCAGGCGTCGTCAGGAGTCTGGGGCGTGCAGACATCGAGGTAGCGCGTTCCGTCGGGAAGTTGCACCACATCGTATACGTGGGCGGAGACGCAGACATCTTTCTTGAGGAGTTTGGTTGCCTGGTCGGCGGTGACGCAAGGCTTAGGCGCGGCGGCGAAGGCTGACAGTGAAGCGGCGAGGGCTAGCAAGGCGAGCGAAGGCGGCGGACGCAGATGCATCATGGGGGTCTCCTGAAGATTGGGAGAATGCTAGACCGATTCAGACAGGATGGGAAGTGCATGGATCACTGCTATGCGTGCCTGAATGATTCGTCCGGAGGGATGGGCTCGCTGCCGCGGATTGCTGTACCCTTATCGGTGACTTTTCAACTGAGATTCACTGAGGCTCTACTCCCATGAAAGATTCCGTACGCCGTTCTTCGTTGCTTGTGGCCTTGCTGGCCATCCTGCTTAGTTCTGCCTCGCTTTGCGCGTTGCAGGCGGATTTCCTGGTGCATTACAAGGGAACTCCGTATCACGACAGCCGTTATTCAGGCGGCGCGCAGGCGATTCCTGGCAAGGTGATGTGCGCCTATTACGACCTCGGTGGCGAGGGCGTGGCCTATCACGACTCGGATGCCAAGAACAACGGGAGTGGGGGGCTGAACCCCGCCAATGGGACCTATCTGAACGAGTTCCGCATGAATGAGGGCGTGGACACTTCGTACACCAAGATCGGGCAGAATCCCAAGATCGACGACAACCCATTGAACAAGGTCGAGCCCCCCGCAAACCTGCTCTACGTCGGCTGGACAGTTCCAGGGGAGTGGTTCAACATCACCGTGCAAGTGGCGGAAGCGGGCGAGTATTCGGCTGATCTGCTGTACACGTCGAATCGCGGTGGAATGATCTCCATCGACGTGAATGGGAAGCCGGCTACCGCGCCGCTGCCCATTGTGAGCACGTTCGATACGGCCGATGTGCTGGACTGGCGGCAGTGGCACCACTGGAACGTGACGCCAGGGATTGCGAAGTTGAAGCTGCCAAAAGGGAAGGCGGTGCTGACGGTGCATATCCTGACCGAGGGACAGATGAATTTGGCTACGTTTGATTTCAGGAGGGTGAAGTGAATTCTGATGGATACTGGCTCACCTTTTTACAGCCTTGACCGATTTGAGTAGATAGAAGAAGAGCGGAGGTCGATCGATGAAGGTTGGAAAGCGAGGGAACGGCTTGTGGGTCCGCATCCCTGCTGCGGTTGTAAGGGAGCTCAATTTGAAAGTTGGCGAAGAAGCTGAAATTATCGCGGTCAGGGAGCATAGCTTTGAGGTAAGGCGCGTTCCCCCTAGCGAGACCCCAGAGTCGAAAACGTCTCGCTGAGGCATTCCGGCCAAAGGGTTTATTCAATATGGCAATCGCGATAACTATCCACAGCGACGGAAACGGTTGAGACAACTTCTACTGCAGTGTCGTTCAAAAGATAGGGCTTGTACTTGTAATTCCGAACTGCATCCAAAACTGCGTTTCTAAGCATCGGCGGGCCAGAGATCAATGTTGATCGAACGACGTTCCCGTGCGTATCAATCAAGATCGTGACCACTACGGTTCCTATAAAACGGGCAGGCATGGCCACCTTCGGGCAGACCAAATCAGCTTTGTGGATGAGCATCTTGTCAGCGAGTTCGGCCGAAACGCGAACCCTGTGTGGAACCGGGAGAGTGACAAAACCGGCATCTTTCTGCGCCAACAGTCCATGAGTCGAAATTGCGCAGATAAGAACAAGACAGGCAATGGTCTTCATGGGAAGCGAGTTTACGCTTTTTGGACTTCTGAGAAAAGTTCTCGCATCAATTTCAATGGCGCAATTCGGTCCCGAGAGGCAACAGCAGGTCCTTCGACTCCGCTGAAAAGCGCTCCGCTCAGGATGACAGATTTGTGGTGGTGCGGGCCTTGAGTTAGGCCCATGAGTTAGATCAGAAGTTACCTTGCGCCGACTAACTCTTCACTTTTCGCGCTCTGCCCGTAATGGCTCTCTACGTACTTATCCAGAATCTCTTTGAACTCGGCCACGATGGTGTCGCCGTGAAGCGTCTTCAGCAGCTTGCCGTCCACGTAAACAGGAGCCTTCGGTTCTTCGAATGTGCCGGGAAGACTTATGCCCAGGTTAGCGTGCTTTGACTCGCCGGGGCCATTGACTACGCAGCCCATCACGGCTAACTTCAGCTCTTCAACACCGGGATACTTCTTGCGCCACTCGGGCATTGATGTGCGGAGGTAACTCTGTATCTGCTCGGCTAACTCCTGGAAGTAAGTGCTTGTGGTGCGGCCGCAGCCTGGGCAGCTTGTTACTTGCGGCATGAAGCTGCGGATGGAGAGCGACTGCAGAATCTGCTGCGCGGCTTGCACTTCTTCCGTGCGATCGCCGTTGGGCTTGGGCGTGAGGGAGACGCGGATGGTGTCTCCGATGCCGGCGAGCAGCAGCGGGGCCAGACCGGCGGTGGAGGCTATTAACCCTTTTGCGCCCATGCCGGCTTCGGTGAGTCCGAGATGGAGGGCGTAGTTGCCGCGGGCGGCGAGGGCGGTGTAGACGTCGATGAGGTCGCGGACACCGCTGACCTTGGCGGAGAGAATGATCTGGTCGGGTCGGAGGCCATAATGCTCGGCGGCCTTGGCGGATTCGAGGGCGCTGACGACCATGGCTTCCATCATTACTTCGCGCGCGGGCAGGGGATGGGCGAGCTTCGAATTCGCGTCCATCATACGGGTGAGCAGGGCCTGATCGAGCGAGCCCCAGTTGACGCCGATGCGGACGGGCTTCTGGTTCTCGACGGCACACTCGACCATGACCTGGAAGTTGTCGTTGTCCTTTTTTCCGATGGACGCGTTGCCGGGATTGATGCGGTACTTGGCCAGCGCGCGGGCGGTGGCGGGAAATTTCTTCAGCAGCAGATGGCCGTTGTAATGAAAGTCACCGACGATGGGGACACGGCTGCCGCGCTTGTCGAGGCCTTCAACAATGTGGGGAACTGCGGCTGCGGCGTCTTCATTATTCACTGTGACGCGCACGATTTCAGAACCGGCCAGGGCCAGGGCCGCGACCTGCTCGATTGTGCCGGGAATGTCGGCCGTGTCGGTGTTGGTCATGGACTGGACAACGACCGGGACCTCCCAGCCGACGCGAACGTGTCCGATTTTGACCGTGGGTGTTTTTCTGCGCTGAATCTCCGCCATGCTTCTAGTTTACTCGGAGATTGGGGGGAATAGGAACCGTGGTGATGGCGAGGCGCGGTGAGGTTCGCGGTTTCCCACCCTTTCCGCACAGAACGCGGAAAGGATGGGGCACCCGGCGGAAAGGACAGGCACCCGGCTGTTTTTTCGATAAGAACTTTTGACTCAGGACACTAGCTTCTCACAACAGCTACCACGGTCATGTCGTCCTGCTGTCCGAATGCGGCGGCGGCCTGGGTAATGGCGGACGGCGCAATGCCGGAAGCGATCAGTTGGTTGGCGCGTTCGAAACCATAGAGATCGCCTTGGGCGTTGCGGGCCTCGGAGACGCCGTCAGTGATCAGCAGGAGGCGGTCGCCGGGCTCCATGCGGAAGCGCAACGTCTCCGGCTCGGCCAGCAAAGTGATTCCAAGCGGGACAGCGCCCACGGTCGGCAGCGGGATACCGTTTTTGTAGGGAGGCAGATGGCCGGCATTGGCGAGAGTGGCCTCGCCGTCGCGGTCGATACGGATGGCGATGCAGGTGGTGGGAATTGCTGAGTCGCTGACGCGCGCGCAGAGGCGGCGGTTGAGTGCCCTGAGCAAATCGGCAGGCTCGCGGGTGGATTCAGCCAAAGCACGGACGGCGCCAACGATCATGGCCACGGTCATGGCCGCCTGCAGGCCCTTGCCGGCTACATCGCCGAGGACGGCGAGCAGACTTCCATCGGCTGCGGGAATGAGCAGGAAGAAGTCGCCGCCAACTTGCTGGGCGGGCAGGTACTGGCTATCGACGGTGAATCCGGGGATGGACTCGCCGGACTCGGGGACAAGCAGCCTCTGCACCTGGCGTGCCTGCTCGACCTCCAGTTTGAGCTGCTCGCGCTCGCGCATGCCGCCGACGAAACGGCGCATCATGAGCAGGGAGATCGCGGCCAGCATGACCAGCATGGAGATCTGCTGGACAGTGATGACGATCCCGAAAACATGGAAGACCTCTTGGAGGTGCAGGGTAAGCATCTCGTCGCCGTAGAGCACCAGTGGCAAGAGCAGAACCGCAGGCAGAGGTAGCCAGCC
>Ga0182030_10004288_pt1 | contig 30425 bp, 19 predicted proteins | sample 812S3MmetaG_FD_121299 | JGI IMG/M metagenome (GOLD analysis project Ga0182030, IMG submission 121299) | Permafrost microbial communities from Stordalen Mire, Sweden - 812S3M metaG (Illumina Assembly) | ecosystem: Environmental > Terrestrial > Soil > Wetlands > Permafrost | place: Sweden...
GCCAAAACTCTCAGTGACGCTCTTCATGTTCCGATCGAACCGCTCGCACTGCTTCCAACCATCGTGCATAAGCGTTATGCGATGACAGACACAGTCATACAGCTGATCCACCATATCTCTAAGGAAAACGGTGGAATTCCAGTTTTAGAATCTATTCGCACAGATCAGAGCATTTCGAAGGCTGCACGGCAACACCAGATGTTGGTTGATTTTGACCCCCATTCTAAGGCGTTGGAAGACTACGAAGCCGCCACCTCTTCCCTACTGAAGCATCTCGGATTGTCCGAGCGCAACGAGGGAAGAACAAAGACAGAGCCTAACAATGTCGAAAACGCTGCGGTCTAAAAAGAAGTTTTCGAGGGTAGTGGATGCGAGCGAGCTGGATGATCTTATCCGCACACCCGCAGTTGGCGATGGTGTGGGATCGTTCCTTCGCCTGACGGCCCCTGCGCGCCCATCTGCTGTACTTGCCACCATTTCCGAAACCGCCTCCATAGCTGCCGGCGTTAGGCTGAGTGTGACATCAGAGCCGCTAGCAACTCCAAGCAACGGGACCAGTGCCCTGCCTTCACATTCATCGTTGGCACTCGCTCCAGGAGAGAACCGGGTGCAAAGTTTGTACCCCCCAGATATAAAGTTTGCACCCCTTACGATCAACGGGAGCACACACCCCGCAGACCGGATGCAAACTTTGAACCCCCCGGATGTAAACTTTGATCCCGTCACCAGAGACGACGAACTAGATTTGGACCAGGTTCAAAGTTTATACCCCCCTGATGCAAACTTTGAACCCCCTATAATGGCCATCAGTGGTCAAAATACAGACCGGGTGCAAACTTTAAACCCCCCGGATGTAAACTTTGAACCCGCACCTAAGTGTAGCGTGCTCGGTGCCGACCGGGTACAAACTTACTACCCCCCAGATGCAAACTTTGAACCCCATACGATAACTGCCGATAGGCAGAGTGTCGCTCAGGTGCAAACTTTGGACCCCCCAGATGCAAACTTTGAACCCGCACCTAGCGACAAACAACTCAATGTGTGCCGGGTGCAAACTTTGGACCCCCTAGGGGCAGACTTTGAATCTCCTGCACAGAGTCACAACTTACCTCAAGACGTTGATGGCGACTCCGGTGATACCCACGTCGCTGCCGCTTCGGATACACCCACCATCTACCGAGCGCGCAAGGTCGGATTGGTTCAGAATGCCATGACAAGCGCAGAACGTGGTGTGTTTGACGGCCTGTGGCGCATCGGAAAGGCCGCGCTTCGCGGCGACACGTCGTTGCCTTGGATAGATGTCACTGTCGGACTTAAACGATTGAGGGGCGAGACAGCTCTTGCCCTCAACTCCTGTCGAAATGGCATCCGGGGTCTTATAGAGAAGAAGGTTATTGATGTGCTCCAGGAACAAGTCTCGGAGACTTGTACTGGTCGGACCTACCGCGTGTACTCCTTCGATTCGATCCGAAGTCGCTGGAAGGAAGCCAATCTACAGTTCATCGTAATGAAACGTGGTGGTGGAAGAGAATTCTGCACAATAGACGGCACCGAGATACACAGCACCATCGACGCATCGCGCGCGATTACGCCGGAGCACTCGACGGCTGAAAATAACGCAGACGTCACCGAGCCTGATCCCCCGGGTGTAAAGTTTGCACCCCTTGTTCCCAACGACCAACAGGTTGACGGTGGTGACCAGGTGCAAACTTTTAATCCCCCAGGTGCAAACTTTAAATCTGGAGCTGATGCAAAGTTTGCACCCCAATCAGGTACAAAGTTTGTATCCCATTCAGCACTTTCTTCAGCACTTTCTTTCAGCAGTAAAACGACGACGACGATTGACTCTTCCGCGGTGTACACATGTTTTGCCAATTACGCACCCATGGTGGACCAGGATGCTGTCGTACGCCTGATTACCACGAGCGTGAGTATTGCGCCAGATCTCACCACAGACGAACTGCTAGCCGCTCTTCGCGAAAAGGGAAGCCACGTTACTAAACTCCGCCAAGAGATTACTAACCCAGTAGGATTCCTCCTCTCCGTGGTTCCAAAATGCTTTCAGGGAACAGCATTCGCACTCTGGCGCCAGCGGCGAGGGGAGGCGCTTCGCCTCGAGGGACTAGAGAACGCAATGCGTGCCAAGCGAGAAGCTTTGGACGAGCAGTTGCGTAGTGTTCCGTTAGATAACGTGTGGGAAAGTATTCGCACTTGTCTACGGGAACGGATTGCCCTACACACTTACCAGACTTGGTTGGTTCCCTTGCGATACGTGCGCATCGACGGTCGCCAGTTAGTTCTTGCGGCGCCAAACGACGAATTCTTGGCCGTCACCATGCGTTTTGAAGAGGACATCCTGACCGAGATTGACACGCTTGGTTTGCCTATAGACAGTGTGGTTTTCGTCACACTACAAGAGTTAATAGAACAGCCCATAGCGAACTAGTTGCGCGTGGAAAGCGCGGAGGGGAGGAAAAACTATGGCACGTCGAGCCCCTTGGAGACACGACCTCCATCCGATTCGAGAACGCGCAACCCGATCCAAACTGGAATATTGGCGGCGAGAGGATATCGAAGATCTTTTTAAGATCAAGCGCGAAGCAGCACGCAATATCATGCGAGCCACCGCCAATATCGAAAATCTCGGCGGGGTCCATGTTGTATCCAAATACGCACTGTTGGATCTGATCGAAAGGCTCATAGCTGACGACAATCCAGACCGCGTCTTAGCAAATATGCTCGACGCGGCTCCCCCGGCACCTGTTACAAAGCCCATCAAGGTTCCGATCCCTGAGCAGTTCAAAAGCGTCGGGCTAAACGAATTACCGAGCAATATTGTCATCGAACCAGGCCGGCTCGAAATCAAAGGTGACGCCATAGTGATCCTTCAATCTTTGGCACTGTTGGCGCGGGCTTTAGAAGGTGACCTCGATTTCGCGCAGTTCAGTGAAAGGTGCAACAGAACTCCGGAAACTGACAAGAAGTTGTTCAACCTGCTTGGAGAGCTTCGCCAACGTTTCGATCCGGACGGCTCTCCCGTCGAGACATCGCCGACCGCCTCCGCACCACAGCAACATGGCGAAGAGAACGTAACTTTTGTGACCGGATCTTCTTGGTAAAAGTGATGACTGGAACCACGTGGCAGGGAAGGGAAGTGGTGATTACCAGACAATTATGCGAACCCGACAAAGCGGGGGGACGGAGTTGGTTAAGAGGAGTTGCGATTAAAATTGCTCCGCAATCCCGAAAGGAAGGAAGAGCCGGTGATTGAGTTAACTCCACGACAGCGACGAATTTTGATCCGCCTAGCGGCCGGCGATTTTCTTTGGGAAGTAGCTGACGAGGCGTATTTCACTCAATACGATGACAGGACTGGCCGACAACTTCACGTTCATCATCCCGCGTTATTGCCTTTAGAGTCGGCCAACTTGATCCATCGCAGGCGCGAACCAGAGGCCGCGCGCCGACTAGATCATTGGGATATCACTGAGCAAGGCCGGGCGGCGTTATCTGAAAACCTGCCACTCAAGAAACTCGCGTAAGAGACTCCTCGAGGTCGGTGGGCTTTCCCAGCCAAATGTCAGAATCTTGGCGAGGCCACTAAGGCGTCGCTGTCATTTGCTGGGATAATGACGTTCACAATTACTCCCGTCGTAGCCACTGGAGCCCCAGCGCTTGCGTAACTGCTCGGTTGCGACTCGTAAACCATGGAGAACTGACGATGCTTCTGCCATTCATCGTAAAAGCACCAAACGATAGCAAATCTCATCTTGCGATTCGTGAGTACGCCCCCGCTCCAATCAAAGATGCTTTGAGGAAGTTCCTCATGGAAATTAACGCACATCCTGACCTCGAGGCGCTTCCGACTGTATGCGAGAACATTCAGCAAATCCTAATGACAGCGGAGGAGTCCTGGAAACTGCCTCTTGACGAATGGAAAATGGAATCATGGTGGGATGTCTTGGAATGGATTGAGGACCACAGGACAGGTCTCGCCGAAAGAATCAGCGAAACGTTCTTCTATAATTTTGATCCTACAAAAGATGAACATCCCCTGAAAGGGCGGGGAATTACACGATATCCGGTCTACGCCGCAATGTGCAGCTCCCATCTAGTTGATGAGGACGATTGCCGGCGTCGTTATCGATTGCTGCAAGCCCACCTTCTGATTGCACATGTTCTCGTGACGAGGAAATACAAAATAAAACTTGAGGATTGGGAGAAATATGGAGGCGAGGAAGAACTGTTGCTGAAAAAAGCGAATCCCGAACCTGCAGCTCTCGCTATTCGCGTGTATCTCAACGACACCAAGGGCCGACTGCTCTTGGACAGACTTCCCGTGCAGTTTCCCCCTGATTTATTCCTCGACCAACTCAACTCCGTAGGCCTTGATAAGGCAGACAAGGAACGCTTTGACGATATCGTTCGCTTTTTCAAAAAGGCATACGGGAATGAAAAACAGGGAACGAAAAACTTCTTCTCTGGCGAATCTCCGGAATGGGGCCCGCGGGTTGGTGGTAGCAACTTCAAGTCGGTCATTGTCGAATACGATTCGAGTCTTGGTGATTCCAGCGATACAGCAACCACTCATGGAACTCAAGCGACTGTAACGCGGGTAAAGCTCAACTCGGCTAAGGTGGAGGAACTACTTGATCTGGACGACAGCCCACTCGAAGGAGAGGATGCAGAGGAATCGGACTATACCAGCTTCGATGAGCCAGGTTTCAGTAAAGACCCTGGGGCCTACCAGGAAGCGTCACGTGCTCAGGCAAATCACATCGAAATGGCGAACCAGTCCTTCCCATGGTCATACGGCTCGCTGGTCCCAGCGGAACTGAGTCACCTGATTATTGAGCTTCCAAAAAGGATGCTGATCTCGTTGGCCGCTGGTACGGTTAACCCTGAAGACCTAGAAGAGCTGGAAGTGCTCGCACTGGTGCAGGTGATGTTTTGGACGTCCAGTTCTCAGGAGCGGGCTCGTGCGCTGAAAGTGTTAGGGCGACCGACAACCGACAAAGCTGCTGACTTGGCTTTCATCCCGGGCTCCGAAGCGGAAGGACCGCGGTGGCGAATACACGCGCCTCTGCCGCGATATGCGACTCAACAGGATGCTGTTCCAGACTTGGACCGCAACAAAACAGAATTTCTCGAACTGCCCGACCCCGTAGACGGGAGTCGGCTACTGCAAGAGTTTCTGCAACGAAAAAAACTGCAGGTCGGCGGTGAGCATGATGGGGCAAAGGGTACTTTACTATCAGGGAAATCCGCGTCTGTGTTTAGCCGGGAGGAAAGTTGGTATAAAGAACGGGTAAAACAGCTGCTGGCGAAAGTCACTCAAGAACTGCAACTGAAACGATTGTCCGCGGCCGAGCAGTCATCGCGTGTAACTGAAGGGAAGATCGCAAATTTCATGCTCCAGCGGATACTTGTCGAGTCGAAAGGCGATTTGACTGCGGCAGCAATCATCACCGGGCACAAACTCCCTTTGGCACGAGTACGTCTCTTCTATGCCTGCCGATCAGTTCAGAAACTTCAGTCTTTGTACGTGAGTGCAACAGTTGGAGTGGACCGCGAACTCCGAATGATCTCCGGCGACGAACTCGTCCGCGTGCTACCTGGTTTGGACTCCGGTGATATGTATATCGGAAACCGGCGCTGCCCTACTTTGAAGGCGGCGGCAGATGCCATAAGCTTATTGAAAAGCCTCTTGAAAAAAGGACGGAGTATTCAGAACAATCCCAAGAACCTCACGGAATTTTGCCGCTATCACAATCTTTACACTCTCTACACTGTCTGGATGTTTTCCTATTACACCGGAGTCCGTGGCATAGGTACCCCGTATCTAGGACTTTCGGAAATCGATCAAGAGTCGGGGCTGGCTCAGTTGGTTGACAAAGATACGGGTCTGAAATACAAGGCAAAACTAGTTTGGGTTCCACCAGCGCTGCTCAAGCAAATGCGGATGTATAGCGAGTTTGTAAGTCGAATTCCGTGGGTGTCAGAGCCTGTGAAAAAGGAGACCCCATGTTTCTTTATCAGTCGTCGATTGAAGCCTGTTGTCGTTAGGCCACTTACGCAAGTGGCCTTTATGAAGGAATTTCTTCCGTTTCCAGTCAATATTCATCGCAGGTTCGTGTCGTCAGAGCTACTAGATAGTGGATGTCCGCCGGAGATTGTTTCTGCATGGATGGGACATTGGCACCGAGGCGAGGAGCCGTGGGCTAAATTCTCGAGCTTTTCATTCGGCGAATACCGTCGCTCGTTGAATGAACACCTCGTGCCGTTTCTTGATAAGAAGCTGAGGCTAACTTTCCAATCAATCGAAGGCTAAAGGTGATGCATTGGACATTGTGACTGATCCGACTGAGCTGTGGAACAGTGAAGAGATTGGCCTCTCCGGCAGACAGAAAGAGAGAGTGCCGAAGTTGCGCGATTGGCTGCGCACGAACAAAACGCTGCCGCTGGCTCTAGAACTGGCGGATGTAGCCGTTGGAAGTCGGCAGAAACAGTGGGCTCCCAAACTAATGGGAGAGCTAGAAAAGATCATTCTCAACCAATGCACGTCGCTATCCGCAGCCCAACAGGACAGCCAAATCATCGGCAAGCTAGTCGCGTTCTTAAATCGGTCTCATGGTTTCGAAATATCCCAGCCGCGGCTGCATAACCTGATTGCTCTTCCCAGAAATCCATTTGCCGACGGAGTAGCTGATCCTTTTCAGCTTGTAAGGGCGTGGCTCGAGGTGGAAGCTTCGTGGATTTCACTAGCGCCAGCAACCCCTTCGATCGAACTCGTGGTCTTCTCTGCAATCCTCCATGGGGGCCTATTGCACACCAGCAGCGTGGTGAGTTGTGCTCGCGCGCTCTTGGTAATCCCAGAAAAGAACACGGTCGGATACGTTGCAGACCATCTGTACGTCGATCTGACCTTACCGTGGCGTGGACAGCCTGACATGGAGAGAAGGACGTGGCAGCCGGACAATCAAACAGCTGCGCTTTGTGTAGCGTTCTCTGCAGCCCGCTCTCATGCGATTGAATCGGCCATACCATGGTCTGGCAATGATTTGGAGACGCTCGACGAGCGATCCCTTGCTACTGAGCTGTTTAGGCGAATTCTTGCGAGGATGCATCAGCACAATACACCCGAGAATCTGAAGCCTAAAAGTCTAAAGAATCTTGTGGAGACAGTCGCGCTCTGCGCCCAGTCGTCTGAAATCCCGGCTGTTATTGTGGAGTACGCATCCCGTCAAATTGTTTCGCATTCGCTGAAGCCCAAGGTACTTCGCAGGATCTACAAGCAGGCAGAAATAGAAACGTCCAAAGACGAGATCCAGCCGGATGAGTTTGTCGACCTGCTTGAAAATAGTGATGATGAACTCAAATCAACCGCATCGCTTAAAGAGCTGTCTGCACTGCTTCAAGCTGATGACGAAACTGAGGCTTCTGACGAAAATGAGCCGTCTCAGATCGCTCAGAACATTGACCAAGTTAAGCCGTTCGGAGAACCTGTCACTATCGATCCTCCTGGATTGAAAATTCTGCGCGCTGCGCTGCGCACGGACTTTGCTGACGAGGCTGTGCGAAGGCTTGACGAAGTCTTAGAATCCAATTCCGACGAGTCGTCGATCTGGCGTCTGATTGCCGAATTTGCCAAATATCTATTGAAGGGGCGGCATGTTGCCCAACCGAAAAAGCGCTTCGGAAAAAACTTCAAACTGAACAGCGCGAAGCTCTACGCCATCACTGTAGGTCGCCGGTTGGGACGGATCCTTGGAAGCCAGGACGAATTGCTCGGTGGCCAGAACATATTTGAACTTCCCGCACAATCCGTCGAAACACTCTTCACAGGAATACTAGAAAATGCGGTGGAGGGAATAGACCCGCGGCGGACGAAAAGAAGAGTTGCTCAAGTCTTACGCGAATTCCATAAGTTTCTCGTCAAAGTGCACAACGTACCAGAGATTAATTACGCCGAGGTTCTCGGTGTTGGGGGCGGCTTACTCCCGGTCGATGCCAACATCATCACTCCGGAAGAGTACCGTGAAGCTCGCCGGATCATAAGGTATGAGAGTGTGACAGAAATTGATGAGCTTCAATCGCTCATTGCGGAGGTCGTACTGATCCTTGGATTCCGGTGCGGCACTCGCCGAATGGAGGCGCTCGGTTTAGACATATCGGACCTAATTGAGCGAGGTCCGGCTTGGCTGTTCATCCGCCCGTCCGAGGAACGAGGCTTAAAGACACCCAACTCCACTCGACAGTTGCCGTTAACCGCCCTGGTTCCGAGCGAAGAGCTCAAACTTCTTCTCGAATGGAAAAGGGAATTTGCTCGCGGGCCAAGCCTCTTCGGTGTCTCCGAAGATCTAATGAAAACAATTCATAAGGCTTTGCACACGGCAACCGGCACCGATGATACACATTTTCATAATCTGCGGCACAGCTTTGGGACATGGACATTTCTGCGGCTGATGTTGTCGGATTTACGTGAGATCCCCAATCTTTTTCCCCACCTGCCGGAAACACAAGAATGGCTCGGAGACTCCAAGATGTTCCGAGCCGAACTCTACGGGCACGGTGGCCATACACGGAAGCATGCGCTCGCCATTGCTTCATTGCTAGGACATTCGGGTGCAAAAGTCAGCACCGAGCATTACCTCCATTGTCTGGATTGGCTGCAGCCGTTGTTTTTTGATCAATGTGATTTGTTGAAGGTGAAGACCGTTGAGAAAATCGTTGTCGCGAGTGGCGTCGTCGCGAGTGGTAGCAGTAGCAGGAGCACGGCTTATTCATGGCAAGATCAGGACGGAATACCGGTCGAGCTTTTCAGGAAGAAATATCCTCAGCTTGCAAAGTCCTTCAAGAGCGGCAACGTGGAGAAGGTCCACCCCGGAGACCCAGCAGCATGGAGCACCACAGCGTGGAAGCTTCTTGCCTTATACGGGAGGCCAAGGTGGTCAAGCATGACGCTTGATGACATCGCCGAGAACTTGGGGCTTGATCTTGCGACTGCCGAGCTGATGGTCTCCCGCGCAGAAGAAATTCAGGCAATCGAAGAGGAGGTGGGAAGAAAGGCGAAGCGCCATGTGATGGAGTATTCGGCGTTCAAAGAAATGGATATTGCCTGTCCCAAGAAGCCGACCGAAAAAGAGCTCCGAGCGGTTCAATCCGTCGGGATAGAACTAGCAAGGCTGGCAAAAAACGAAAAGGAAGAGACCCTTAGGATTCTTGGCTACTATGTCCACCATATCTGGAAAACGGGGAACGCCCTGATATTCAACGATCCAAAGGAACCGGAAGAGGCAAAGCGTTACAGAAAGTTTCTGGCAGCGCTCGGATGGGAGGAGAAGAAACAAATATGTTTCGCCTCCTTCGACAAACCTGGTCACTCAAAGTCTCGGAGAGCATGGGCAAACGTTTTCGGGATTAATTGGCGGGATGAAGATCCGTTTGAGCTGCGCGAGCCTCCGTTTAAGAAGAGCGACGCCAGTGCTAGGTGGATCGGCATCGAGCCGAACTTTGGTGTGGACGACTCCGGGAAGAAATTAGCTGGTTCGGATGGCTTCCGATTTCTGCTGGTGATGGCAGCGATTGTTTTTGGTTACCAGAGCGAACCGAGCTAGCATTTGAGAGTGGATCCGACTGCTTAGCCGGAGGATGACTGGTATTCCTGTGAAATCACGAATCCGAACGCCACGCCACTGGCAAGTTGATAGTGTCCGATTCGTCCGTCCACAAGCGCGGCTGAATTGCGGCAACCCCCGCCCGGTCCAAGTCCGCGATTTTCGTCTTCCACTTCTCAACCAGCTTTGCAGCTCTCATCTGCTGTCGCTGTGCCCGCTTGAGCATACGCTCTGCGTGCTCACGCTCACGAGTTGTGCCCGACTTCTCGATGTTTGGCATAGCAATAAACTGTCAGCTCTCCGGCTGACCAGCTTTGAGGTTGTCGACCGCCATTCGTAGGAGATGTTCGACGCCATCTTTGTCGGTTCCTTCCAGCGTCTGAACCGACTGAAGGAGCGCGAGAACCCTTTCAATGGCGAGCACGGCGGCTTGGTAAGTAGACTGTGGCATAGCGATGTTTGTTTGTAACCCTGTGTTGATTGTAGCGGAACGTCGTTTGCTGTTAATAGAAGGGGCGTGTGGCGCAGGGTGTGGGAGAGAAATAAACTCCTATCGAAACGAGTCGGACGAGCTGGCCCGAGGGAGTGTTGCAGAAAACAGTTGGGCAGGGAAGGGAACCACCACTAGCAGTTGTGAACGGCGGAGGCAGAATCACCAACGAGAAAATCTGCAATGTAGCCTTGCCACCGTAGGAGATTTACGAAGCAAAACGGGCAAATTGTAAAGTGGCGGCAGCGTGGAGAGGCATAGGTCGCCTGCTGCGAGGCACCGAATGAACGGATCTCGCGTTCAGTGAAACACTCAACTTCTTCCGGTCGGAATGGTGGATGAATGTCTGCCCTCAGCAGGCGGTTTCGTTGAACCGCCTGCATGTCAATAAACTGCACGGTGAGCAGCGGAAGCTCGTTCCAAGGTCCCGGGTGATCCTGGAGATATTGTGCAACCTTCCATGAGACATTCGCCGCGACAAAGTGAATATTCGCGGCGCGTCCACCCGGCGGATCATAGGAACCGAAAGCAAGGGCCGTGAGTCTCCCCATGACGTCGACTCCTTCGTCGTCCAGATCGTCGGTGTAACGTTCAATCCGCCTCACCTCGTCATAGACAATCTGTGCAACCGGAGTTGCGGAAAATCTTTCCACGACCACCGACGGCATGGGTAAAAAACTAATTTGATTGCCTGGGGGCGCCTGCTCGATCAGACATCGGCGCTCTCTATAAGGATCAAAGGATTCCACCAGAGGTCGGCCGATTGGGTGCTCTGTCAATGCATTCAGGCATGCATGAATGCGCAGCATGCGCTCTGGAGGGCAGATGCTCTCAACTTGGAGGAGCATGCTCAATCGAAATGCGTCGAAGCACTGCCGCAGATTAAATGGCAGCTTGTACTTCTCAAGCGACTCGAATACCTGGTTTGGGGTGGACATGGGTGAACTCCTTGCTATCGTCTAACTGCTAAATTGGGCTTTTCATGTACGCCTTCCATCGGTGCAAAACCCGATGCGGACACAAACTTGCCTTTGCCTCACCGCCGTGGTGTAAAGTGGTGAAGACCCGCAGAAAGGCTCGCCACATGAACCGCAAAAAGTCCGATGGAGCGAAGACGCAGAGCACGCCTTTGGTGCGCGCGTCGATCAGCTTTCCGCCCGATCTCTACGAAACGCTCGAAGCGCTTGCGAAGCAAAAGAAAGTGTCCTTGGCATGGGTGGTGCGGGACGCGTCTGAGAGATACATCGCCGATCAGCAGGAAAAGACAACAGGCAAAGCCAGATGAGGGAGCGATCATAATATGTTAGCGCTACAGCTTCGGCCGGAATTCCAAACTCGGTATATGCGGGCAACTGCCATCGAGCTGTCCAACCGCCAAAATACAGGCTGGACGCAGCGAAACGCGGCTAACGAACTCCTCGACATGACCTACCCCACCGCCGACCTTCGCCGCGCCCTTGAAGCGGTGTCAGCATCCTCGGCGGGAAAGCCGGTCGTAATGAAGGCTCAGCGCGGAAGCGGCAAATCGCACATCATGGCGCTCGTTCATCATGCGTTCGGCTCGCCGGACCAAGTTGAATCCTGGGCAGGTGGCTGGGGACAGAAGTTGTCGGCAGATAAGCTCAAGAATCTAAAACTCCAGCGCGGCTTTATGCCCTTGTCCGAGACGCTCTCTAACCAGGAATATCCGCACCTTTGGGACGTACTCTTCGAACGTCATCCAAAGGGGCCGTACTATCGCGGAAAATTCGAGCAATCTGGAAGCCTCATTCCGGCAAGATCCTTGCTGCTGGATATGTTCGCCGAGCAGAAAACAGCCCTCATCCTCGACGAGCTTCAAACCTGGTACGACGGACTCCACGATGAACCTGGGCCGGAGGGAAAGAAGCGGCTAAGCTGGGCCTTTAACTTTATCCAGATCCTTTCGGAACTCGCGGTCGAGCGCCCCGACCTGTTTTGCTTCATCGTTTCGGTCCGGGACAGCAGCACGGAGTCTTTCAAACAGATCCATCGCGTCGGACCTGTCGTCATCGATTTCAAGGGTGAAACGGCGCGGGCGGACCGCAAGCGGCTAGTCTTGCATCGCCTCTTCCAAAACCGCGGCAACATCCCGCCCGCAGAAATTGAACAAGCCGTTGACGCATACGCAACGGAAAGGGTAAGACTGCTTTACTCCGACAAGACGCAAGTTGACCAGGAGCGGATTCGACAAGAGGCTGTCGAGTGCTGGCCATTTTCCCCGGAACTTCTTGGGCTCCTGGAAGACCACATTCTGATGGCATCCGCGGCACAGGATAGCCGCGACTTCATTCGTATGCTCGCTGAAGTGTTCCGAACCCGTGGACAGGAGGCCAATGTCATCACTCCAGCCGACTTTTGCGTCGATGACGACGACTGCGGTGTCACCACGCTCATCGATTCTTTCGCGACGAGTGCTGACCAAGAAAAACTTCGCGAAAAAGCAATTCGAAATCTCAGCGCCCTTCGTGATGCGAACGTCGATGCGCCTCACGCCAGAGAAGTCATCTCAAGCATTTGGGTTCGTTCTCTTTCCGCCAAGCAGGATGTCGGCGCCACTAGAAACGAAGTGCAGCTCGATATCACGCAACGCGACCCCATCGACGACAATGTCTTTACCGCCGAGCTGGCCAATATTGTCGAGAATAGTTTCAATATCCACGAGGTCGGGACAAACGAAAAGCGTTTCTGTTTCCGGCTCCCGGAGAACCCCGAATCCAAGCTGAAGGCGTGGGCAAGGAACGAGCGGGAATTCGAGCCTCAGACCACTACCGCTCCGGGATTGCTGCCGGTACGACGCGACCAGAACTATTTGAAGCAGGTTCTCAACTATCTACTAAAGACGCCGGACGGCACAATCGAGCCGCCCTCGCAGCCGGTCGTCCTTGATCCCAACTGGGAACGAGCGCCGTGGGCAAACCTTCCGCAAGCAGATCAGCCGCTAGGCTGGCCGGAACGAGGCAAGCCGGTACTCATCGTTCTTCCTCTCGCGCCTAAGTCGATAAGCGATGTTCTTGGTCCCTGGCTCGCAGAGCACGTAGCCCAGAATCGGAACATGATCAGGTTCCTTCTGCCGAAAGCCGAGTGTCTCAATTTATTTGACGACCGCAATCTATTGATCACGGCGCGGTGCGCGCTGCTCGCTGCCGAGTGGAAGCAGAACGATCAGCAATACGCCAAGTTGCACTTGAAATACGAAGGAATTCTGAAAACCGAACTCAAAAGCCGCTTCGACCGCTACGCACTTCTCGCGACCTGGGATTTCCAGAATCCCAAAAGCTGCACTTTCTGCGTTGAGGAACACGGAACCACGGGCGCGGATATTCCGGCAGCCGTCGAAAAACACGTAATGGAAAATCACTTTGCCCCGGAGGATTTTGAGGCATTCGTTGTTGAGGCCGCTCGCCGAAACGATACCATGCGGCAGATTCTTGCCCTCTTGCGCGAACCGCCATTGCCGGGCCAGACGGCCATTCCGTACCTCGGTGATGTGAATACCTACGAGCAAGTTTTGCGGGTTGTGGCGAAAGACCGGGCCGCTCTGAATGCAGGCGGCCGTTGGTGGCATAGAGAGCCTGGCGAATCCACAGAGGATGCTCTGCTTCGGTTACATCAGCGGGCTTTCTACACTGGGCAAGCCATGTTCGCGGTCCAGCTTGGCGAAACGTCACAGATTGGCGGCGGCGGAGTCGTCGCGACGCCTCCTCTGTCGCCGCCGGCGATTTCGTCCCCCATGCCAGGCCCGATAGCGCAGCCTGAGCCGGTCGCGGCTCCTCCTCCGAGAGGCGGCGAACCGATAGCTCCGCCCCCTGCCGCCGCTCCGCAACAGCCGACCATTCGCCGATCGCTAGGAGCGAAGACCGGTGTGAACCTTCTCGGAGAGATGGAAAAATGGGCTCTGCCAGACGCCCAGAAGGTCACTCAGGCATCGCTGACTTTAAGCGGCGTATCGGTCAAGGAACTCCGCGAGCTTTGCATGCGGCTCCCGTCGAAGATTCAAGCGGAATTGCAGCTGACGTTGCCATTCGACGAAGGAGATACCAAGAGATGACGAGCGCCGTCTCTGATTGGGTGGAAGTCATCGTCGGCCAAAACCACAACGATCCTGCCGAAGCATGGCAGCGAATCTTTGCTGGACTGCGCGAGCTGGCTTTGCAATCTACGAAGCCGGGAGCTTTGGATAAGGCCACTGTTGTGCCGGACCGTCTTTTAGCGAATGCGTCCTGGAGTCTATGGGATAACTTCCATGATGCTCCAACGGTAATCGACGAACTGAAGAGGTTCTGGGTACAAATCTCCGCATCGGGCACGGCCGTCTTGGTGCTGGACGCGCTCTCTCTGCGAGAGCTGCCGTTCCTATTGGCAGCGGCCAAGGATCGCGGGGTGGCTCCAACTCGCGTCGAGGTCTTAGGCTCTCAGGTGCCATCGGATACCGACAGGTTCGCGCAGGCGCTGGGAGTTCCTAGCCGCTCGAAGCTTTTCAATAATCAACCCCCAACGTCTTTTATATTCAGCGGCCCCGATGTCTACGTAGATGTCCTCGATGCCCCTTTTGCCGACTGCGCCAATCTAGTTCCATCGAAACCGCGGTTGTTCCTATGGCATAAGTGGCCAGACGAGCCGCTGATCCATCTTCACGACTCGCAGGACGACGGGCCGGACATTGTGGCTTCGCAAACAAAGCAGCAGCTCTTCTCGCCGGAGTTCTGGTCGTTTGTCGATCGAATCCGCCAAGGACGGCGGCTTGTTATCACCTCTGACCACGGGTACGCGGTGAGCAGATCGTTTTCCGATGAAATCAAAGACTCAGACACTGTCCACCTTCTGAGAAGTGTGTTTGGGGCAAAGCGCTACGCGGTTGAGTCCGCTCAGGCGCCCTGGCCTCGCCGGAACCTACCTCCCCTCGTCAGCAAACAAAATAGGTGTCTGGTTGTACTCGGACAAAGGAAGTGGTCCGTCCAGGGCGGGTTCCCGCACTTGTGCCATGGCGGCTTAACCTTGTTGGAGGCAGTTGTTCCCTTTATCGAATTAGCAGCGCTATGAGGCGGCAAGTATGAAAACGACAATGAAAAGTTCCAAGCGCGCCTCCAAGCAGGATAGCCTTCCAGGCCTCGACGTCGATTCCAATAAGTTACCGCCTGATACCCCGAAAAACGGTTCTGCAAAGGCGAAAGTTTATGATGCCGCTCCTGCAAACCTGGGGAAGGCTATTAGCGTATCGGTTCCGGATTTTTCCGACCCGGCACGCGCGAAAACATGTCTGGAAGTGGACTTTCCGATTGTCCCAATCAATGCGCTCTCTCGCTTGGAAGGAAACGCCGGAAAACCCATTTATCAGATGAGTAAATGGTGGGCTCGCCGCCGGAGCAGCGTTTTTCGCGCCATGCTAATCGCGGCCGCCATGCAGGCTCCGGTGCGCAAGAATCCGGACGGTTCCACAGTGATCGGACCCGACGGCGTTGCCGTTCCCGATGAAACAGAGGCCGCGAAAGCGGTCTGGGACGTGTATTACGCCAACCATCAGAAAGCCGGAAGCTTCAAGCAGCTGAACGTGCTCGATTGTTTCATGGGTGGCGGAACAACCCTGGTCGAAGGGTCGCGTTTGGGTTTTCAGGTTACGGGCGTAGACCTCAACCCCGTCGCATGGTTTGTCGTGAAGAACGAGCTCGCTGGAACTGATCCTGGCGAGGTTCGTAAATTTTTTGAACAGATCGATTCTGAGGTTAAACCGGTAATACAGCCCTTCTACGCGACCGAATGCCCGCGAGGACACTCTGGCAGTTGGTACCGCATTGCCACCGGCGAGAACCCTTCGGCGGCGACTGACGAGCTGATGCAAGCTGATTTCGATCCCCTCGCTATTACGCCGGAGGAACGGAAACAATATCGCTATGAAGGCCCGGAGGTCATTTACACATTTTGGGCGAAGCACGGCCCCTGTGTACGCCCAGGCTGCGGCCATAGAACCCCCATCTTCCGCTCGCCCCTGATCGCCGAAAAAAAACTTGGTGTCAAATACATCGAGCTGACCTGCAAGAGCTGCAAGGCCCCGTTTCATGCAGAGCTTGGATCAGCCCGTATGGGGCCAGCGGTGGAACGGATCGTGCTCGATTCGGAATCCTCTTTTACCGAGCTGTCACAGCCATTCGCGCAGCGTCTTGCCGACTACAACAAGGGCACGCCCCCAGAAATGCTACGGCGCGTGAAAGAACTTTGCGACATGGTTGATTCCGAGCCGGGCTTGAAGTGTCCAAAGTGCGGCGAATTTGCGGGCCAGTATCTTCGCGATGTGCTTAACAAACACGCCGGTGCCACGCGCAAGTCGGAAATTGATAAGAAGCACCTCAATATTCAGCCGCCACGTAACAGCGTGAAGCCTGTATATTGTTACTTATTGATCGACTCGGAATGGCTGAAAGGCGCTCCTGGCGCGGCCGACAATGGTGAACAGCTTGGCGGTTACGCTGACGCCAGTCCAGAGGCGACGCAAAGCTGGTACAAAGAGCGACTGGAGAACGTCGCCCTTATAGAGATTCGCGGGCGCATTAAACTGACGGAAGATACCGCCAATTCCACTTCAGACGGATCACCGGATGAACTCGTCGAACAATCGAGCGATGAGCAGGAATTAGACGGCGAGCCGCTTGGCGAAGACACAGAAGAGAATGATCGAAAAAAATACGGATTGCCGCGATTCGTATCACGATCAGATGGTCGCACGATAGATACTCGGCAGTTCACGGCCAGATCAGTAAAGAACCAGCCTTACTTCACGTGTGGTCACTGCGGGTTAGAACAGCCATTCAATGACAGCCTGGAACGCTCTGAACATTGCGCGCCTTTAGCTCCCTATTCCATTCAAGGCTATTGCCCGCAATGCGACGATGATGGGCAAATTTATAGTGGCAGGTTCTTCGCTACTCCTACGGAAATGGACCAGCATCGACTAGCCCATTCCGAGCAAGAGTGGTACATCAGCAAAGAATCAACTCTCGCACAGTTCTGGCCGCAGGAAGAGATCGCGCCCAGCTACATGACCCACCATGCCAACTTTGCCCTACCGAAGCAGGGCTATACGCATTGGTGGAAAATGTTCAACTCCCGCCAGCTGCTGGTACATTCACTGTTGTTGAGGGCTGTTTGCGAGATTCCTGGTGTTGCAAAGGATGTTCGTCACCAGGGCTTAGGGGCGATTCAGCAGTATCTCCGAAATCAAAACGGCTTTGTGTTTTGGAATCCCCAGCGAGATACCCCCGAGCCGTTTTTCAGCAATCCGAACTACGCACCCAAATCGCACCCGATAGAAAATAATGTGTTCGGCCGTCTGGGGCGGGGAAATTGGACGAGCACCATAGAGGGTGTGATCGAAGGTCTAACTTGGTGCAGGAGTCCCTGGGAAGCGGCTCCGCCTGAATATTCGAGCGAAAACGGTGAGTCACGAATCTGTCTCGAAGATGCAGTGCTTCCAGGCGCTCGCCTCATCTGTGCTTCTTCATCCGAGCGGCAGCTTGCTAAGCGTTCGATCGACCTTGTTATTACAGATCCGCCTTTTGGCGATAACATCTTTTATTCAGACCTGTCCAATTTCTTCCATATCTGGCTGAGACTCCCGCTTCGATACGAATACCCGGAGCTGTTTTGCCCGACAAGGACTCCTAACGCTCAGGAAGCCCTGGCGCCGCGGAATCTTTCCGAAGACGAGGCGAACGAGTATTACAAGGTGCGCCTAACGGCCTGCTGGCTCGAAGCATGCCGTGTTTTGAAGGACGGCGGGATACTGGCATTCACGTTTCATCACAGCGAAGATTCGCAGTGGGCCATCGTTCTCGATAGCTTATTTGAGGCCGGGTTTCTTCTGGAGCAAACCTTTCCCATCGCCAGCGATGAGCAGAAAGGCGAGGGCGGCCAATTCGGGGCTAAAGGAACCGAATACGACATTATCCATGTATGTCGCAAACGCTTGGCGGAGCCGACTCCGGTAAGCTGGGCCAAGATGCGGCAATGGGTTAAGGCTGAGCTGAATCGTCTTAAATTGCTCTTGGCGGCATACAAAGCCAGCGCACTCTCAGAGGCCGATATTCGCGTCATTCTTCGCGGAAAGGCGTTGGAGTTTTATAGCCGTCACTACGGCCAGGTCCTCACATCGGCCGACGAACCGCTTTCAATTCGGATGGCTCTCGCTGGAATCAATCAATTGCTGGACGAAGACACCGGGAGCGCAGACGACAACCCGCCATCGATCGTTCAGCCCGTTGCATATCAGTATCTGCGACTATTCACCCCGGTACAATCAAGGACCGCCGCCGACGTCAGCAAGAGTCTGTTTGGAACCGCTATTCGCCAGAAAGACCTCACGGATCGCGGTTGGATTTCGGAGCGCAATCGCCATGTAACCGCCGTTCCCGTGACGCAACGATTTGGGGAATTCCGTAAGCGGCCACGCAGGGAAATGAAGACGGAAATCGATCAGGCCCATTTCCTCATTGGCGCAGCGATGCCGAATAGCGGCGTCAATTTGGAACAGGAGCTGTCGAAAGACAGCTGGATGGTGCGCCGGAGCGTGGATGCCGTGCTGGAATGGTACGCCAGAACGTCTTTCGATCCGGAAATTCGACCCGCTGCGGAACTGGCCCGGACGATTCTTCGTCAGACGTTAGACAGGCTGCGCCAGCAGCCGTCCGAAATCGAGCGCCAGCTCAGTTTGTTCAACGATTGGGATGAACAATGATCTCGCTGCTGCAAGAAAGGCCAAGCCGATGGAAGAGATGACGGCACACAGTTGGAGAAGACGTGGATGCAGCATCGTCTGGTCGCCGGAACTCCTGGGAACCTTGATCACGGATGCCGAGGCGACACCGCTCCGCACGGCCTTGGCATGGAGTCGCAACGGACTGCCTGATTCGCCTCCGGGCGGCGGAAGGACGGTTCTTGTAGGCGGCTTGCAAACCGTCTTAGAGATCATGCCGGACTCGAATACGGCCTACGCATGGCTTCGGCAAAACATCCTGCCGCTCTGCCGCATGTGGGGCAATCACTGGGCCGGTGTTGGTCTCGTGTTCGGCATGGACGGCCCCGGTAGGCTGTTTCAGCTCAATGATTCAGACGATTTGGTGTACTTCGGAAGAGGCGCGGACCGGGACGCTAAGATCTGTATCACCAGAGCCATCTGGAATGGAGCTGCGACTGGCGATGGCGTCTATAAACTGATCGTCGAAAGCACAAAGGATACGGGTGGGTTTCATGTCGTACGGGTCTCCTGACCGCATGATCACGGGCTCCCGTGTCACTCACTCCGAGCTAGGAACTGGTGTGTTCATCGGTCCTCAACCCGGTGGGTATGCCCGCGTGTTTTTTCAAAACTACGGCGAACGCCAGGTTTCGGCATCAACTCTCGTACCTGCGCTGACTTGGGACGAAGAGGTCATTGCTCAGGTCCGCCCCGCCACTCCGGAAGCATTGCAACGTTTGTGGCTGGCGCTCGAAGCAGAACAGATTCCGCTGCTGGAGAACTCGGCCACATTGACGGCGGCAAAAGTGGACTTGTTGCCGCACCAGCTTGTGTTGACTCACCGTATCGCCAACGCCTCTCCAAGGCGCTTTCTCATTGCCGACAGCGTAGGACTCGGAAAAACGATCGAGACGGCCCTGCTTTTACGTGAGCTGGCGTCGCGGGGAGAATTGACGCGAGCTTTGATGGTTGTCCCGGCGGGACTGGTGAATAATTGGCGCCACGAGCTGAACGACACTTTCCATCTTGACTTCGAGGTGTTCGGCAGCGAGGGAGATGTGACAGACCGGAAGTCGAACGCCTTTGCCAAGCACAACCGGTTGATAGCCAGCATCGACACGCTTAAGCGGGCTACCCGCCTCAAGAGAATTTTAGAAGCGCCCCGATGGGACTTGATTGTCTTCGACGAAGCGCACCATTTGACGGCGTATCAAACCGGAGCCAAGGTCACAAAAACACAGAATTTCAAACTGGCAGAGGCGCTTCGCGACCATAGTCGTGACCTTCTATTGCTTTCAGCGACCCCGCATCAGGGGGACCATTTTCGATTCTGGATGCTGATCCGGCTGTTAAATCCGTCGCTGTTCCTTAGCACAGACGACATGCTGCACAACCGCTACCGGCTCAACGCGGTTGTATTCAGGCGAACCCAGGCCGATGCCTGCGACGCCCATGGCGATCCACTATTCTCCCGGCGCCAAGTTCAGACTGCGGCATTCCGCCTTTCCCAACCAGAGGCTCAATTCTACGAAGCTCTGCTCGCCTACCTTCGGGATGGCTACAACCTTGCCGAGGCCTCCGGAAACAAAGGCAGGGCGCTCGGCTTTGTGATGACCATTTTTCAAAAAATTGCGGCGTCGAGTTTTTCCGCAGTCCGCGCCACCCTTCGCCGCAGGCTGCTGAACCTCACGATTCACGAAGCGATTGTCTACGACCAGAACCTTGACGTGGACGGCCGCGAACGCGCTCTGTCCGACGCCCGCCTTCTCTTGCACGACATGTTCGGCCACGCGAAAGACTCCCTTGGGCGCGCCCAGGTCGAGCGATTGCTTGCGGACGCCCGCGTAAAACTACTTCGCAAACTCGGCGAAAAACTCGAAGCCGAACGCGACGAAGGGGAATATCACGCGGCAGCTGACGAAGATTCTGTCGCAATGCTCGTTTCGGTTGCGCTTCCTGCCGAGCGGCAAAGGATTCGTGATCTGCTAAAGCTCATCCCGGAGACTGAGGAAAGTAAGACCAAGGAATTACTTAGAGCGCTCAAGGACCTGTGGGCTGTTCATCCGCGCGAAAAAATCGTTGTTTTCACAACTTACCTCGGCAGCGTGGATTCATTACACTCGGCGATTGACGCCTCGTTTCCGGGCGCTGGAGTAGACGTACTCAAAGGAGGCGACCATGGAGCCAAACTGGCTGCTGAACGCCGATTCAAGCGACCTGATGGTCCCAGTGTTCTGATTTGCACCGCTGCGGGACGCGAGGGCATCAACCTGCAATTTGCCCGCGTGCTCTTCAATCATGACCTCCCCTGGAACCCAATGGATCTGGAACAACGTATCGGGCGCATTCACCGCTACGGCCAGATGCACACTGCCCAAATCTATAACCTCGTATCGGCAGATACGATTGAAGGTCAAATCTTCCTCCTCCTCGAAGCAAAGCTCTTAGAAATTGCCAAAACGCTCGGCAAGGTCGATGAATTCGGCCAGGTGGCCGAAGATCTGCGCGGGCAAATTCTCGGTCAACTGTCCGAGCGATTGTCCTACGACCGGCTATACCAGGACGCTGTTCGCGACCCACGCTTGGTCAGGACCCGGCAGGAACTGGAGGTAGCGCTCGACAACGCCCGCACAGCACGACAGATTGTGTGGGAACTCTTCCAGGATTTGGAAGGTTTCCGGCTCGACGAATACAAGCAGATGGACGACGGTGGAGCGGGGATGGCGCGCTTAATCCGGTACGTTGAAGCGGCTCTGGCGCACAGGGGCGGAAAATGTCTCCGGATCTCCGACACTTGCTTCCAGGTTCAAACGAACGGCCAATCACCATTTCACATCACGACCGATCGAGAAGCTGCGAAAGAAGATGAACATGTATCCCTCCTTGGGTTGGAACACCCCTTGGTCAAGCAGCTTCTAGAAGACGACCGTCACCTTGACTGCGACCAGAGAGCTTTTGTCGCTTCTTCCCCAGATCAGGCAAGCGACAAGGGTGTACTCACCGTATGGCATGTCGTACTTCAAGACGCGACTCAGCGATCCCAGCAGAGAGTCATAGCTCTTGGGTTAGGGCATCAGGGACAACGCAGCAAGTCAATCGAGTTCCTCGCCAACTCGCTGGACCGATTACGTCCAGGGGGCGAATCAGCGTTTAGCGCCGCTAAAAGAACAGAACTTGTGAGCTCGGTAATTCCAGAGATGCTGCGCCGGGACCTCGCGCATAAGGGGCTATTATCGGATTCGGTAACTTCGAACTGGCGTCTATTAGCCTGGGTTGAGTTCAAATGAAAGGGAAGCTGAAGTCAAGATTCGCAGGCTTCCGAGGCCCTGGCTGACTTTCCTCCCACTCCTGTTCGAAGGATCGCGCTATCGAGCATCTTAAAAATGAGGCCAAGCGCATACTTCAGTTGCACGAAGTCAACCCAATACTCCGCATATCTCAGCGTGCCCGCTTGATCGTCGGCGTAGCGAAACGCGGTCCCGTAGGGGGCGAGTTTATCCAGTTCGGTTATCCACTCTCGCACAGGCGACCCGATTTTGTGGCCATGGCGCTTTTCCACGAGACGGACACAATCCTCTAGCGAATGTATGGGGTCCTGAATCTCGCCAATGATTTTCAGATATAACTCCAGCGTATGACGATATGCGAACAAGACCGGATAGCCCCAATCGCGCGGCTCTCCACTTTTCAATGCTGAATCGAGAAGGGCCTCCGCGCTTTGTTTGTAACTTCGTGCAAGTTCAAGATACTCGTCCACGCCCCCGTCGTTAAGGAGGATGCCATGTCTCCATGTTTCATCAAGATCTTCCGGCGGCTCCTGCAAAATAGGAGTGTTGCGATAAAGGAGTTCGCGATATTGGTCTTCGTGATGATCCTCGCAGTTCAATCCAATGCGGATTGCCTCCACGTCTGGCTGTTCTTCCCAATGCATGGTCACGTACATCAGTGCCAGCACGTCTGAATCTGTAAAAGTTCGTGCGCACCCTTTCGCAGGATTGGCCTGCCCACTCAGATGTTCTCTGAAAAGCCAGGCCCACCTCTTAACCTGCTGAACATCGACTCCGAGAATTCGCGCGGTCTGGGATACGCTTCGAGTCATTGCCTGCGCTCAAGGTACACCCCACTGAGATTCCCCCCGCTCATCGCCCTTCCTATGTCCGCCGCCAGCGGGCCGTTCCATTGGTGAGGTCCCCGTGGCGGACACGACCTCGCTATGTCGCTGACAGATCGCCATATCGACCGCATCGTCCAAAGCTGATATTGAGATCCCGACATCGCGAACATTACCTCTCATGAGAAGTGCAGGCCAAGTCCCGCTACGTAGCAGCGGCCGCGGAACTGGCAATCTTCGACGTTTCCAGCCAATAAAGTTCGAACTGTCCAGGAATCTGTTCTTCTGCGAGCTTAACGATATGGTCGTGATGCGTAAAGAGCAGGATCTGCGAATGTTTTGCCATGTCCGCCAATACCTGAAGGACAGTTTTCGAACGCCCATCATCGAAGTAAACAACAATGTCATCGAAGATGCATGGCAAGGTCTCAGTCCGCGTGAGGTGTTCTTCTATGGCTGCCAGACGCAAAGCCAAGAATAGCTGGTCAGCAGTCCCGTCGCTCAGGCCGTCGACTTCGACAAGCTTCCCTGAACCGCCGCGTACCGCCGCAAGCACTTTCCGATCGTCTTCGCCGACCTGGGTAGTTAAACGTGCGAATCTGTGATCGGTGAGACGTGAAAACAATTCACTGGCGCGTTCGAGAAGTGGAGACTCATATTTCTGCTGATAGCGGAGCAGAGTGCGTTCCAGAACGGCTCCGGCGAGGCGTAAGCGAATATAGCGCTCAGCCAGCAAACCTGCGGCGGCAATCTTAGCCTGCAAGCCATCCACATTTGTTGCGTGTGCAGTCGCATCTTGCGCGAGTTCCAATGCATTACGAATTGTTGTGCGCTCCTCGACAAGGGACTCGATTTCCGCCGCGACGGTGTTCTCCTCAGACGCGACTTCATTGAGGTGAACCTGGATGAAATCCGAGCTCACCTCGTCCGCTTCAACACGCACCTCTTCAAAAGTCATGCTGTTCGAGCGACACAAGATTCGAGCAATCTGCTCCAGCTTGGTCGTCAGTTCGCGTTTTATGGCAAATGCCGCTTCTATTGCAGGCAATTCCTCCGGGCTGGAGCAGCCCGCCGCTTTGCACATCACGTTCAGGCGCTCTGCAGCGCGCTCCTTCTTCTGTTCCTGGAGTGTCAGGTTTGCGCGAGCTTCACGAATCCTACGCTCAAGCTCAACACGACAGCTTGCATTTGACTCCGCAACCTTATACCGACGCTTTAGTTCCCCAGCTGCGGCATCGGGTTCGGCCGAAAGTAAATCGTCAGCAATTCTAGCGACCAGCTCTCTCACCTTCGATGTGTATTGCTTAGTTTCCTCTTCAATTCCCTGGACACGTCCGTGGAGGTTTCTATAGTCGCTCCAATGACCAACGATTTCAGGCAGTTTGTCCAAGAATTGCTGAACCTGTCCGGTGGAGGCGAAGGTGACGCCCAGCTTTTCAGCGGCGCTATTCCACTCTTCTTGCCAGCTGATCCGTACCTGCTCGTCTTTGCCAACCTCTTCGCGGAGTTTAGGCAGCTTTAGTTCAAGTTCTCGGATACGACGATCGCATTCCTTGCGTTGTTCCCGGTCGGATTTGCGCTCGGCAACGAAAGTCTTGGCTCGTTCCACCACCGCCTCGAATGGCTCATTCTCGTTAGCGGGAGGTTCGCCCAAATCGGCCAATGCAAGTGAAAGCTGTCCACGCGCGCTGTCGCGCACGGTAGCGACATCCTCGCGCTCACGGTTCTTCGCCTTTAATTCATTGATGCGCTGGATAACAACTTCGCGCTGGAGGCACCACTCCCGCATCTCGCGCGGATTGTGAGGCGTTCCGCCTAATGCAATCCAGAGTTGACCCCATTCGGCAGCGAGGCGAGATTCGGCCGCCTGGAGCTTTTCAATTTCACCATTAACCTGGAGTAGCTCACCGTGAGCTTTCTGAAGCTGGAGTCGGAGTTCAGCGATCCTGACCACGCGGTCCGAGTTCGCTCGCATATCGTCGGCAATCGTATCGGCGACCAGCATGTGCCCTTCGAAGGCGTCGGCGATCGGCGTTCCAGCCTGATATTGGATTTCGGCATCGGCTAGCGAGAACTTGCCATCAATTGCACTGTCTCGGATCAGGCGCCATCCTCGATCACGCACCTCGCGCTCAGCGAGGAGCTCCTCTTGTGTGGGCACATTACCAGAGAGATTCTCCTGCTCGATGCGGTAGGAGGCGTCACTTTGCTTCTCACTGCTGGCGCGGTGCTTTTCTCTATAATCGCGCAACGACGTGGCAATGCCATCGAACTCACCTTCATAGCGGCTGATCGTCTCTGCAGATGGCACATCCATTGTGAGTAAGTCAGCGTCCTGATTCCAGCCAGCCAGCAGTTTCCGGCTTTGAAGAGAGACGGATTCCTTCAGAGCATCAGTTTCTCTGCTCAGCTTCTGCATTTGGCGCGCAAGCTCCTGAGGATTAGGGAGTGCGGCAATAATGCCATCCAGGATGCGGGTGTCGGGTGCCGGCGGCAGAGCCTGTAGTTCCAGGTTTCGCCGGTCAAGTTCTTCATCACCATCGCGCACCGCTTTGCTGTGTGACTCCTCCGCAACTTCGATGCGGTGCAACTGGTTCAGAAGTTGACGTACGGACGTCTGCTCTTCCGCGCGCTTAGTAATCGTTTCGAGGAAGGAAATATCCTGGCCGGGAAACGCCGCGTTCCAGAGTTTTTCAGCGGACGATAGCGCAGCATCTGCGCGTCTCGCCAGTGCCGGGCGGTCATCTCGCTGTTTGCGATAGTTAACAGTAGGCTCGTCCAGACTCGCAATTTGTGCCGGGAACTCCAACAAAGGCGGATCGGGCGGAATAGTTGCCACCTCGGCCTCTGCGATTTCTACCTCCTGTCGCAACTCGGCACTTCGCTCTTCTGCCTGATGGAGAGTCGTGCTTTCCGCAACACGTTCCTGCGGGGCCTCAGTCGCGAGATCCGGGACAGGACCGAGAGCTGCAAGATCGACTTCATAGCGGTCGTATTCCGCCAGTTCGGATTTATTGCCTTTAATTCTAAGCAGCCGAGTATGCTCCATCGTCAACTGCGACTGGCGGACACGGGCCTGTTCCAAGCTGGTATCTATTTCTCTCGCACGTTTTTCTTTTGCTAAGTAATCCTCTGAATGCAGGACAGTGGACTTGACGGCCGCTCGCAACTCCTGAATTCCTTTAAATAACGTATTCAGTTCTCTCTGGCCACTTTTCACAAACAGTGCTCGGGCATCATCATTGAGGGCAGATCCAATGCTTACGAGGCTTGCGAGGCCACCGCTCTCAAATAGGCTCCGCGCCAGATCCCCTTCGCCATCTACGATTCTTCTCCCACCCGCGCGGAGTGTTTCATGATTAAGCCCAAACAGTTCCAGGAACACTGCGCGTTGAACGCCAAGAATGCCCTGCAGTTCAGATTCCTGCAGGAGATCGCCCGAAGGTGTTCGCAGAGAATTCTTCGTGCGCTTCAGTCGCTCAAACGCGTACTCTCCGCCGCCGTCCAGCTTCAATTCAGCACCAATGCAAAAGTCCTTATAGTTGTGTAGAAAATCATCTCCGCACTGCGGCTCGAAGCCGAAAAAGGCGTTTGTGATGGCACGGAGAAGTGAGGACTTGCCTGCCTCATTTAAACCATGAATGAGTTGCAGCTTCCCATTGCCATTCGACAAATCCAGATCGCGGTTTGTGAACGGTCCAAACGCTTTCAGGTGAAGTCTCTCGATCCTCATTGCTGTGCCCCCGCCTTGATGACCCGCAGTGAGAGTTCTTCTGCTGCCTCTTCAATGAATCCTGCTATGTAAGCAGGGTCGCCAAGATTTATGCCATCTTCTCCGCGCAACTCGGCGGGAATCTTGCTGTCGAGATCAGCAAAGATCTCAGTCAGGCTGGCACGCTCCACGTCAGAAGCGACAATTCCATCGATGGTGGCGCGAATTTCCGCGAGGGATTCAAGTCCCTCGGCGGCCGAAGCTGTTGCCTGATCGGAGGTACGGAGCACAACGCGCTCCAGCCACAAATCGCCGCCAACTTGCAGCAGAACATTCTGGATTTTGACTTTCAGGTCCGGCTCGCCGGCTAGCGCGAAATGCGCCGCCGTGCTGCCCGCAATTTCTATGCGCACACAAACCAAACGAGACTCGCGCGCTACGATTGCTTGCAGTTTGGTGGCGACTCGCTCATAGACCTCATCGGCAGTCTGTGCCCCAGTAGCGTCCACCTTCAGAACTTCCCATAACACGTGCGCAAATCGATACTGTTCCACTTGGACTTGGCTGCCATCCACCCTTACTAACTCGCACCCTTTGTCGCCGGTCTCACGAACATGTCGTCCCTGAGGGTTCCCCGGATAGACGATCCACGGCGAGGTGCTGATGACCATACGCTCATGCACGTGACCGAGGGCCCAGTAATCGTATCCGCGAGTGCGCAGCATGTCGGGGCTGGTCGGCGCATAGTTCGCGTAACCCTTTGTACCGCTTGTACCGCTCAGACAGGTGTGCAGCAGGCCGATATTGAACAGCCCTTCGCGTCGTGCTGGGTATTCAGCGGCAAGGTTTTCTGTGACCGCCGCGCGCGCGAAGCTCTGGCCATGAATGGCGACCCCCAAATCCCGCAGCTCATGCGTCTTTGGCTTGCTGGACGGAAACACATGGACGTTCGGCGGCAAGCTGAGCCGTTTCGTCACGCGCGCCTCCGCATCGTGGTTGCCGAGCACAATGAAGACCGGTATGTTCGCCTGATTTAGGATCGCCATCTGCTGGGTCAGGAACAACGCTGTGCGGTAATCCTGAAGTTCGCCGTCATAGAGATCGCCAGCAATGAGCATGAAATCGACGCGCTCGCTAAGCGCGAGTTGAATGATCGTTTCAAACGTGCGGCGTGTCGCTCCGCGAATCTCTTCTATGGGAGCGCCCTCGTACATTTCCAAACCTCGGAGAGGGCTATCAAGATGGATATCTGCGCAATGAATGTATTTAAACATTGGTTCGAACACGCCTTTCGCTTGGCTCAGATTCTCACATCCTGCAACTTAGATCACGAGGGGAGATAATCTCCGCTCGCGACCACTAACGTCGAGGCTTTTGGCCCATAACAATTACTTTGGAAGAACTGCGATGCTGCGTTGCTTCTCTTGCTTTGGTGGGTGCCGATGCGAACTGCTGCAGTAGATTGCTTACGAATTCGGGGCTCAGATCGAGCTCGCTTGCGACGGTCTCGACGACGGCCGATTCGCCGAAGGCAACCTCCACAATTTTGCGCAAAGCTCGCGGGCGCTCGGGGAGGTGTTGGCCATAGTCTGGCTCAACGAGTCGCCATCCACGCGCACTGATTTGTTGCATGATGTAGCGATACTGTCGATCATTGATCACCTGGAGTTCGCGAGCCCGGCGTGCGATTGCCTGCATGGACGCATTCCATTTCTTCTTCAACTCAGCAAGTCTAAACAGACTGAGTTTCTCTGCTGCTAAGTCGGTTGCGATATCGTTCGCAGGCATTAACAACTCGGCAGCAAACTGATATGCCTCGCGTTCCAGGATGGGCGTTCCACCGCCCGCGTTACGGTGAAGAACAATGTGGCCGAGTTCATGTGCGACATTCATTCGCAGGCGGTCTGGGGACCTTCCATTCGATATTCCTATTACTGGCATGTCGCGATTGGCTCCGGCCATGGCGGCGAACGCATCGCAATCGTCCGACGGCGGCAGAGGAACGATCAGCACGCCCAATGTTTCAACCACCCGAAGCAGTGAACTGATCGGCCCAGGCGGCGCATTGACTTGTTTCCGAACTAGTCTCGCGCCCTCCACGGGGTCGGAGTGGTATGGAATTCTTACGGGAAGGAGCTTTGCTCGCTTCGATAGCTTATGAATGATTTCAAAGGCAAGCTCTGCATGCGCATGAGCCTGAGCAATCATGCGCTTCCCTATTCCAGCTTTGGCCCTGAACAGGAGGGTGCCCTGTGGCAGGTCTGGTCCCGTCGTCTGCTGGAAGAAGCTTGGCGGAAAGCCAAGCTCGGCTGCGATTGCACGGAGGAGTTCCCCTGTCGGTTGCTTGCTCCCCCGTTCAATATGGGCAATCATCGTCTGGTCTACCCCAATCGCATCCGCAAGCGCGCTCTGGGTTAGACCCCGTGCCTCTCGGCCTTGGCGCACACGCTCACCATTGACCGGATTATGTCCTGGCTCGAATAAGTCCATCGTTCCTCTGAGCCAACTATTCGTTTTCAACGGCTGTGATCCCGTCGAGATCGTTCTCGCCAGCATCTTCTACCATCAGCTCATTTGCATTTCCGGTGGCCGAGTTCGGAGACGGATTGTCCTTCCATTCGGCAATCCAAGCGCAGTCCACCGAACCGTCACCAAATTCACCAATAGGACAGGCAATCTGCAGTCCCGTGAACTCGAAGGCAGCATTGACATTCCACAGCGCTATAAGTTTCAAATCTGATTCCGACACGTCTTGCACCTTCTCGGAATCCCCAAACTCAAGGTCTAGTTGGTTGCTGCAGTAGAAGCGCGATCGTGCTCCGCTGTTAGCCTTTGGAATTCCGGCGGCGCCAGTCTTCAGGATTCGAATCTCTGCCGCATCGACATGAAGACAGAGTCCACAGTTTGGTATGTGCTCCATGTCGAAGTACACCGCACCGTCATCAGGTTCGTCCTCGGCAGGTACTCCGCTGCTGACCAGAAATTCGCGCACTAGGTATCGAGTGTTTGTTGCGTGCACGCCTCGATCTGGTCTGCCGTTGAACAGTCCGAAAATGGCTTTCGCTTTAGGAACCGAATCACGCAATGCTGCGTCCACCAGCGTAAATACGCGCTGAAAGTGAGAGAGCACTGCATCTTGATGCCGCTGCAGTGCGGCCTGATCATTGATACTCGGGACACTTCGGAACACGGCCGGTTGCATGGTCATAATATGACCCTTCTTTAGACAATTTGCAATACATTATTAATTAATTGCTGGCGAAGTCCGTGAGAAGAACTTGTAGAGCCACGGAAAGCTATGACCGAAAATCGTAATTTCACGGTTTTCAGGATTGGATTGGGAGATGTCAGCATACGGCCCCGGAGCGCAGCAAGGATTGGAGGACACGGTGGTCTGAGTCTCAAGAGACGCAAGATGTCGACGCATATCTCGAAGACTGTCCGTGTGCCTGCGGATCGTTTTCGGCCGGGGGTTGGTGAAGCTCGCTATTGCAGCCTCCTTCCGAGCGATCCTTCGTTTGATCCTCGCCATACTCCACGCGAGATCGTGCACCATTCGGGGTGGGTTGTGCTGTTTGCTTTGCGACACCTCCTGTGTCGGGAGGGCCCGGGCGGCACGTTTGTTTCGAGATTTCAAATGGCCGACGTGGATCCCTCCGCACCAAGGACACCCGTAAATGCCGAGGGTATCCTGGTCCGAAAGCCTGCTTGCATGGCACATGGCCGACAGGTAATTGGGATGGCAGAGC